>Ga0123335_1000241_pt1 | contig 90241 bp, 81 predicted proteins | sample BiotimSIPDNA_2_FD_89707 | JGI IMG/M metagenome (GOLD analysis project Ga0123335, IMG submission 89707) | Anaerobic biogas reactor microbial communites from Washington, USA - Biogas_R2 time_0 SIP DNA | ecosystem: Engineered > Bioreactor > Anaerobic > Unclassified | place: Washington, USA... | reverse complement strand
TGTGGTCTTACCAAGGGGATTGACCCTGTCACCGCTGCCCACTATCAGTCCTTCCCTTACTAAAGAGGCAATGCTTTCTACGGCATAGTCCGCCACAAGGGATTTATCGGCAAATATGTCAAGGTCTGAGGACGTACCCTGTAGTTCAAGCTTTTTCAGCATCCCCAACGCCCTCCCGGTCAGCACCATCATGTCCTGCCTGGTGATGGGTTCTTCCGGACTGAACCTGTTATTTCCCGTGCCATTGGTGATGCCCAGCTTTTTGGCGATGCCGATCTCCCTGTAGTAATAGGCGTCGCCTTTGAGATCTGCAAAGTTTTCGTCAAACCTGGCGTTAACCCCCAGCGTCCTTACCAGGAAGTGCAGGTAGTCGGCCCTGGTGATAGCAGCCTGGGGTGCGTATTCTTTTTCTGATACGCCCTTTAATACGCCCTTGGAGGCCAGCACCTCGATTTGCTTCTTTGCCCAGGTTACACTCCCAAGGTCTTCAAAGGTTTTGTCCACAAAGACCACCGCATATTTACTAAAATGACTGGTACTGAAGGTGACGGTGCCCGTGCTTGGGTCATACCTTCCTGACGGTACTTCCACCACATTGCCATTTACATCAATGTACCATACCGTTATGTGTTCGGGATCGGCAAGTTCTTCTTCTGTCGGTAGGTAGGGTATGCTCACCGTTACGGCAGTGTCCTTATTGCGCCAGGGGACTGTTTTGCCGTCGATTTTTAAACCAAGCTCTATTACCGGCCTGTCGCCGATTTGCAACTGGAGTTCCCTGGTAAGCTTGTTCCTATCGGCCGGGGCAATTGTCAGGGAAACTTTCTCTGCCCCGGCTATGTCTGATGCCTGCAGCATGTTCCCGGGCACCGTCAAGGTCGCAACGCCGGTATTTACCCAAAGCAAGCTTAACGGGGATCATATCCTGTTACCGACCATATACCTGTTTCATCCTGCCGCACCAGTCTCTTTAGATAAACCCGCCTGATGGGGCCGTCGGCTACCTCCACAACTGCTTCAGCAGAATTGTTCATTGCCAGTTTAAAGGATGACATGGGTATTTCCGGCTCGCCTTGAATTCCCTCCGGTGTTACTTTTAAATTAACGAAAGTGAGGGATACCTGTAAAGGATCGAGCTGCCAGGGGCTACTTCCTCTATCCACCTGTTTTTGATCAGCTTCAACAATCTCTCTATCTACGGAAACCTTAACCTGAGCCTTACTCACCAGGTTTTGACCTGCATTGGGAATAGTAAGATCGGCTGCAATCTGACCAGCCAGTTCCATCCGTTGAGCTCCTTCGACCTGGATCTCAATACCATTCTGTCTCCACCGTAATCGCTCCTGCCGTACCTCAAGGGGGCCGCCGGCAGCAATACCAAGGGAGGCGCCGGCCGACAGTTCAAAATCTCCCTCAGAAAAGGTTTCCATAATAGTGGTATCACCGTAATCCAGGACAATTCTATCTTGAAAGGCTAGGATACGGGCCGGCGCCTGTTTGGGGAGTAAAGGCGTCAATCCACTGATGGCGGCTGCTTCTTCAATGGTCGTTACCAGTTGCCCGGGATTGTTTTCTACTATCTGATAACCGTCAGGCACCTGGTAAGCAAATATTTGGGGATCGATCTCTGTATTTAGTTCTAAAGCAACAAAAGTATATGTGGTTTGCAGCGCATTTTGCATAGCTGTTTGCAGTTGAACGGGTAAATTGGTTTCCGTGTCGACCCATAAGTAATACTCCATTCCTCCTGGTGGAGAGATTACAAGTTTTGTTGTTTTACGGCCGGCTATCAGCTCAGAGCCAGCAATAATGTGAGGATAATGTTTCGCCCCTTTGGCCTCATCCCGCAAGTCAAAATTGCTCCGGGCCGGATCCGGCAGTAGCGGCAACAAGGCTACCTCCTTTTTTTCATGACTAACCTGCCACTTTTGTTGCCCGTTATTAATGGTCAGAGTACCATCATCGTTCTTAATGGCATATTTATCATCTTCGGACCAAATTTCCACCCGGCGTACCAGCCATTCCTCACCTTTCGCATTCTCTGTGCGCATCTCCAGGATACCATGATAACTGGATAACCGGGCAACCGCCTTATCCATAGCATAAACCACATCCTGATTAAATAGGCCCAACCAGTTTAAAAATACCAGCATTAGTAAGCCGGCTGCCACAGCAGCCACAGGTGTTAAAATCCGTTTAATTGATTTAGGTGGAGATTTTACCGGTTGTCTCGGGCTGTCTTGCTTTTCTTTTTGAATTTTACCGGCTACAGCTTGAGCTAATCTCCGGGGGTACCCCTCTTCAGGCATAGCAGGCTCTCTCAGAGTACGGACCAATCGGGCTGTTGCCATTAACTTTGCCAATTCCCGGTCATTATTAGTTTGTAAAACCTCTGATTCTTGTTCATTATTTAATGCATCTATATAATCAGAAAGTTTTTCTTCAATACTATGTTTAACCAACATTTTCCCCCCTTTTAGTAGCATCTGTCTTTCAGGTCTTGCTCATCCAGTATTTTGGCCAAGGTCTGGAGCGCACGGTATTGCCCTATGCGGACCGCACCTTCTGTTTTCCCTACCAGCTTTGCAGTTTCAGCTACCGAATAGCCTTTAATAATTCGCAGATCAAGAATGGTTTGCTGTTCCCGGCTTAAACCGGCTAGTGCACTTTCCAGCATTAAACGCTGGGCCAGGTCATCCTGCTGATCCCTTCCAGCCGTTTCTTCCGGCATTATTTCCTGGAAATTCACCAGTATCCCTCCACGTTTCTTTTGACGCCACCGGTCCCGTATTACATTCAGGGATACCGTCTTCAAAAAACCCAGGAAGTTTTCCCGGGGAGCCTTATTCCTTTGCAGGGAATTCAAGGTTTTTACATATGTTTCCTGAGTAATATCCTCTGCCTCCTCCCGGTTCTGTACTTTATAATAAATAAAGCGATATAGGGACTCCCAGGTGGCCAGGCATAACTTTTCTATTGCTTTGCGATCACCTTCCTTAGCCTTTTCGTACTCATCTGCAGCTATCACAGGTTCTCCACCTTCTTTCCGGCCGGTGTTTGTATCCATAAATAAAAACGATATCGGCACCCGGAATGTTACATGAATTTTTTGGAACAAATCTATTCTTAGCATGCCAATTTGGCGGGAATTAAAAGCGGCAACAAAAAAACTACCGGTCAAATTCTTCGATAGTTTAGTACAAAAACCCGGCCTTGCCGGGTTTTTTACAGGAACTCCTGATAAAGAGTATTGGGATTCATCTTTTCCCCTTTATAAGTAATCTTCATGAACATGGGCCTATGCCTTGCCATCATCATTCTCTATTATGGAATTCTTCTTGCGAGCATGGAGAAAACCAAGGGGACGGAGTTGTTGCCACCTTCACTAAAAATTGTCAATAACCCCGTCCTCTTGGCTCCCCTTGGTTACTATTTCCGTACAATACTTTTTTTAAGTCATCCTGACAGCTTGTTTCAGAAAGCTTTACCCCGGAACGATATGCGGAGCGGCAAACTACATGTGCTGCCACTGGAGCAGTAAGAAATACAAAGAAAATTCCCAGCAGCAAACGAATGCTGACAAAACCGTCTGTAAAAGCAAAATAAAAGGTTGTTCCTAATAAAACACTAAGAACTCCTAACGCGGTGCTTTTGGAAGCCGCATGTGATCTTGTGTAAACATCAGTGAAACGCAGCACCCCAATAGCACTTAAAAGACTTATACCAGCACCTAACATTATTAAACCAACTGCCAGGATTTCACCTATCACGCTCATAGTCAACAACAACGCCCCTCTCGATAAACTTGGAAAAAGCAACTGTACCAACAAAGGATAATATACCGAATAAAAGAATTACATCAAAAAAAGCATATGTTTTCAATAAAATAGATAAAATGGCCATCATAGCTATCAGGCTAATACCAATGGCATCCATCGCAATAATACGATCCGGTATGGATGGGCCTTTTACAAACCTATAAAGGAAAATTGCAATGGAAACAGCAAACAAAAACAATGAGGTCATCAAGAGAACCTTAAGCATCACGAGTAACCTCCATTATTGCCTTTTCAAAAGCATTGATTGATTTAATAACCGTACGCTTTGCGTCAGGTATATCTATGGCATGTACATATAAAATTTTTCCATCCGGTGAAACTTCCATCGCTACAGAGCCTGGTGTTAGTGTAATAAGCATTGCCAAAGCCGTAATTTCCCAATCACCTTCCATATGGGTCTCTAATGAAAATATGCCGGGTGCAAAATCCATTTTCGGGTTAATGACCTTTTGAATAACAAAAATGCTGGATAAGATAAGCTCTTCAAGAAATACAAGCAGAAGTTTGACCATGGCCAAGAGCTTTTTAAGATAAAAAGGCGTTGGAAAAAATCTTCTCATTATGAAAATTAAAGCCAATCCAATTATATAACCAGACAAGAAATTCATGCTGCTCCATTGATCATTAAGCAGCATCCATAAAAAAGCGATAGAGATATTCAATACCAACTGGATGGACAATTAAACCACCTCTCGTAAAACAGCCTCAATATAAAGATTAGGATTCACCATACTCTCTCCGGCCTGTTCAACAAATGGATAGAAAATCTCTGCACCAACTCCCCAAATAATACCGGCAGCCGTCAAAAGTACACAGGGAAGCAGCAGCCCCTTGGTATCCCCTTTTTCCATATCCTGGGCAAGCAAGGTTTCTCCCCAAAAACCATTGATAAAAATCTTCATCAGTGAATACAAAACCATCAAGCTGGATAATAAACCGATTGCTGCCAACCAATAAAATCCAGCCCTGGCTGCACCACTTGCCAACCCTTCTTGGATGATCAAAATCTTCCCTATAAATCCACTTAGAGGGGGAACTCCGGCCAGGGACAAAGCAGCTATAAAAAACATCCAGCCCAATAGGGTATGGTTGCGGATAAGTCCACCCATTTCCTTTAGTTTATTAGAGCCAACAATTCTAATTACGGTTCCGCCCAGGAGAAATAAAAGTGCTTTCATAACCATATCATGGATAAAATAGTAAGTGGCGCCTATTAAAGACGCAGGGGTAAATATCGCCACTCCTGAAACAATAAAGCCCACACCAATAATTACGTTGTAAGCCAGTATATTGCGAATGTCCCAATGGGCAACCGCTCCAATTCCTCCAAAAAGCATGGTCAAAGCTGCCATCACACCAAGCAGCGTATGGGTGATCTCAAGCTGGTGGTAAAAAATCAGAGTAGAGGTGCGAAAAATTGCATAAATGCCAACTTTGGTCAAAAGTGCCCCAAAGATGGCTGCGATAGCTGTAGGCGGGGCACTATAAGCTCCCGGCAGCCAGAAAAATAGAAAAAGGGCTGATTTTAAACTAAAGACAATTAATAAGAGTACCGCCACAGTGGTTAAAATGCCCGGCTGTCCTGATTCAGCAACGCGCACAGAAAGGTGGGCCATATTCAGTGTACCGGCAACCGCATATAAATAAGCTATTCCCACCAGAAAGAGGGTTGAAGAAATAGTATTAATAACAACATATTTGATTGATTCTCTTAATTGAATCTTATTTCCCCCAAGGGAAATTAGCACATAGGAAGATATAAGCATTACTTCAAAGCAGACAAAGAGATTAAATAGGTCGCCTGTTAGAAAGGAACCGTTTACACCTGTAATAAGGAACTGGAAAAATGGATAAAAGTAAAATTGCTCCCGTTCTTCACCAATGGATCCAAAGGCAAATAAAACACAAGTTAAACCAATAAAACCTGTAGTCATCAAAAGAAGTGCCGAAAGCATATCCACAACCAGCACAATCCCAAAGGGGGCTTGCCAACCTCCCAGTTCTAAAATTTGAATTCCCTCAATAGAGACCTGCTGAATTAAATAAAATGAAATAATACAGATCAGAGAAAAGGAAAAAAGGCTGAACCATCTCTGAAAGGGAATGCTTTTTCTATAAATCGCCATAATAAGTCCGGCCAGCAGCGGTATGAGTAAGGGAAAAGCAACAAGATTATTCATTATCATTGATACCCCTCAAGTGATCCATGTTTTCCGTGCCCAGTGCTGAATAAGCCCGGTAGGCCAAAACCAATAAAAAGGCAGTGGTAGCAAAGTTAATTACGATTGCCGTTAGAATAAGTGCTTGCGGCAGGGGGTCTGTATAGGAAACAGCCCTTCCATCTAATAAAGGAGGCCCGCCTGTTTTTAGCCCGCCCATTGTAATTATTAAAAGATGCGTGCCATGTGCTATAACGGAGGTCCCAAAAATGATCCTGAGCAGGCTTTTTGAAAGAACAAGGTATACACCTATGGTAAAAAGAATCCCTATGATTATAGCCATTAACGTTTCCATATGCACATATCCTCACTTATTGTATAAATAATCGACAGGGCTGTTCCAAGGACGGCTAAAGCAACCCCAACATCAAAAATGACTGATGTAGCAAGTTCTGTTTCTCCAAAAAGAGGGAGATTAAAATAGCCAAAGGCATGACTTAAAAAGGGCTTGCCGAATACAACTGCTCCCATTCCTGTTATAACTGCAAGAAGAACACCTGAGACTGCCAGAACTTTGAAATCTACGGGGGGGAAACCCGCCCGTACTGTTTTAACATCATAAGCCAAAAAAAGTAGGGTAATGGCCGCAGCAACCACTAATCCACCGATAAATCCACCTCCGGGATTGTGGTGACCCGCCAAGAAAAGATATACAGAAAAGGTTAAAATAACAAATGAAGCAACCTTTGTAACAGTTTGCAATAACACATCATTTATTTTAATTTTTATTACGCTCCCCTCTGTAAAACGTCTAAGTCCCCGGAGAATCCCAAAGCTTTGATTTTGCATTGGGAAGTGAAGTGTAGTGAAGCAAAAAACTGCCCTAATCTTTCCAACAATTTATCCTAACATTATCTAATCTGTTTCCAAAGAATCCTCTCGCCAGATCTATTTCAGGTTAAAGCACTTCTCTTTTCAAAAACATGCTTTTCACTTGTTGAGACACCAGTTTTATCTGTTCTTACTACTTACTTTCCGGGAGTCCAAACGTAGTTTTATCAATGTATAGACACCTATTCCGGCAATACATAAAACAAGGATCTCAAGCATAGTATCAAATCCACGAAAATCAACAAGAATGGCATTGACAATATTTTTTGCTCCCGCCAGTTCATAAGAATTTTCGAAAAACCAGGAGATGGTTTCAAAGAGACGATTGCTTTGGGCAGATAAGGCGATGACTGTCACAATAAGGCCAAACCCAAGCGCTACTGCCATATTGGCTGCTTTAAAACCTATTTCCCCAATCTTGTTTTTTAGATCCGGCAAAAAATAAAAACATAGCAAAAACAAGACGGTGGTAACGGTTTCTACAACCAGTTGGGTCAAGGCTAGATCCGGCGCCCTAAAAATCACAAAAAACATGGCTACAAGATAACCCATTATCCCCAGACTTATAATGGCAACCAGCCTGTGGCGGCTTAATAAAACCATCAAAGCAGCCACAACCATAACAAATACCAATACAACCTCATACATACTTACATTATTAACGTCAGGGTTAAAGGCAAAGCTGTTCAGCATTAAAATTACACCGGCCAGCACAACAACAAAGAAAGCAAAAATATAAAGCAGGTAGTCACGAATAAATCCCGTCATATAGCCACGAGTTATTTTCTCAAATGTTTTTTCTGTTTTTACCAGCAGGCTGTCATAAGCAAAATTCAATGTAAACCAAACGGGAATATAACCATAAAACCTCGACCATTTATGATAATTAGCAAACAAGATCATGCCGACTACAACCACCCCAATAGTCATAATCAATTCAGGGGTCCAGCCATGCCAAGCTTCAATGGGCCCAATACCAAGGCTCGCCTCAACAAACCCAGGCAAAACTGATGCCACCGCCGGCATAAGAAGATATTGAGCCAAAAGACTTGGAAAGAAGAAAAAAAGGATAACCAGTGAAGCAAGTACTGCAGGTGGAAGCAGCATTCCCCAAGCTGGTTCGTTGTTTATTTTCTCTAATTTTTGAGGTTGATAATCACCCGCAAATGTTCTGAAAACAAAAACCATGCAGTAAATAAAAGTAAAAATACTGGCAATCCAGGCTACAACAGGAAACAGCATGCCCCAGGTTTCCATACGGAAAATATCTAGTCGGGAAGCATTAAGCACCCCTGTAAAGAACAGTTCCTTGCTGAGGAAACCGTTAAATGGGGGAAGACCGGCCATGGAAAAACTCCCAATGACCGCCAGGGTAAAGGTAACGGGCATTAAACCCATGAGGCCACCCAGCCTTCGGATATCACGAGTTCCGGTTTCGTAGTCAATAATACCCACCACCATGAATAAACAGCCTTTAAAAGTTGAATGGTTCACCAGGTGAAATAAAGCAGCAAGGATTGCCGGAATACACAGGGCAGCTTCTTTTACAGGTCCATAATACATGGCCGCCGAACCCAGACCCAACAGGCATATAATCATTCCCAGCTGACCAATAGTGGAAAAAGCCAGCATAGCTTTTAAATCCACTTGCTTAACAGCTGAAAATGAACCCCAGAATAAAGTTATCATCCCCACTCCGGAAACTAGCCAAAACCATTCCATACTTCCGCCGAAGATAGGGGTAAAGCGTGCAATAAGATAAATTCCTGCTTTAACCATTGTTGCTGAATGAAGATATGCACTAATTGGTGTTGGCGCTTCCATGGCATCAGGCAGCCAGATATGAAAGGGAAACTGAGCTGACTTTGTAAAGGCCCCCAACAATAATAACACCATAGACTGTAAAAAAAGCGGGTGGGCAGTTGTTTTGTCGGCCCGAAGAATCATTTCGCGAATGCTGAATGTATCAGTAATGTTAGCAAGCATAAGAAGGCCTGCAAGCATCGCAAATCCTCCGAAAATGGTAATCAATAGCGCCTTTTGTGCGCCATAACGAGAGCTTTTTCTTTGATACCAGTAAGCAATTAACAAAAAGGAAGAGATGCTTGTCAGCTCCCAGAACATGTATAAAACAATTATATTATCTGAAAAAACCACGCCCAGCATGGCGCCCATAAACAATAATAAATAAACATAGAAATTACCCAGTGCTTCCCGTTCCTTTGATAAATAATAGATAGAATACAGGATAACCAGGGCTCCTATACCCGTAACGATCAGCCCAAATATTAGCGCTAACCCGTCTACATAGGTTGCATAGTTTATTCCCAAAGAGGGAATCCACGGTACGGAATGGATAAAAGGGCTATCCATAGCCACAAAAGTGACATACTTTGCAAGATACATAAATAATAAGACGGGTATCGGCAGTACAAACCATCCTGTGTGAATTTGCGGAATATGCTTAAAAATAAGTGGAACAATAACTGCGTATAAAAATGGAATAAGAATGATGAGATACAACCAGGACATAATACTACTCTTCCCCCTTGATTTGACGGCGCCCTTTAAATATTTAAGTGTTGATTTTTATTTGAAAGTTTACCTTAAATAACATATTATATTATATATCATTGGCGTTTGAAAATAAAATTTGAGATTCAAGTTTGAATATTACAGACAGCAAATCCTATGCCACTGTAATTGCAAGAAAATACTCCTTATAATAGAGACACAGGTATTCCTGCACGGTTCTCTAAAATAAGGAGACCAAAAAATGCAGGGCAAGGATACCATAAAATCCGCATTTTATCAACTATTTGTGCAGACTAACAACAAAAATTTTTCTCAAATAATTTACCGGCTTGGAGGTCGATAAATACTTAAAAAAATACTTAAAAAAACTAAAGGCGCTGCATTGTTCATGCTAACTATCCCATCCCCAGTTAGCATTGGAGTCGGTAAATGAGCGTTTACAGCTTCGGCGATGATAAGTTTCTTTGTGTGAATACGGCAAAATTCCTTGCCGTAGGAGCCGGCGCCGATTTGGCTGCATATTTGTTTTGTACTCTGGTACTATTTGAGGATCAACAAGATTTAACTGGAGGCTATCTAATGAAACCCACTAAAACACATATGGATGAAAGCATTCTTGTCTGTGTATATTACGGTCCTAATGGCGAACGTTTGATACGCAGGGGAGGTAAGCTTGCAAATATGCTGGACTGTCCCCTTTATATACTAACCATTGATCCACTGCCCCTTGAAGAGTTTGATGCAGAGAAAACTGAATATATCGCAAGATGGCAGCAACTTGCTAAAGAACATGACGCGGAAGAATACATAATTAAAGACAACGAAAAACGTCCCGTTACAAAGGTCATTGGCGAGGTAGTCCGCGAAAAGAACATTACACAGATTGTTATCGGTCAAACCGCCCAAAGCCGCTGGCGGGAAATTACCAAAAGATCTATCATCAATATTCTATTGCGAGAAATTCCCTTTATCGACCTTCACATTGTTTCAGTAGCACGACAATTAGAAAACAGAGAAGGTTTATTTGAAAAGGGAATACGTGCATATTTAGTTAAAGAGGGGGAAACTTATCGTCTAAGCTTCAATCATACAAAAGATGTTGTATTTGAGGGCATTTTTTTCAAGAAAACAGGTACGGATTTCAACAATGGCGTTTTCAGGTTTATGAATAATCAAGAAACCATTCAGGTTCAAGTTACCGATGATTATGTCTCAGAACTAAAAAATGTTCACATGGTGGTGCCCAAATTCGATACTGAAACCAGGAAAAAAGAATAAACATAAGAAATTAAGCCGCAAACAATCATGTTATTATGATTGTTTGCGGCTTAATGTTTGCGGTTAGCCATAGTGTCAGGAGTTTTTGGTAATTCTGCCTATATTATTTTAAATCTTACTTCAATTGGTGTTTGTTGTTAACAGCGGCCTGGGCTGCCGCCAGCCTGGCTATGGGGACCCGGAAGGTAGAGCAGCTGACATAATCCAAACCCAGTTCCTGGCAGAACTCAATGGATGACGGTTCCCCGCCGTGTTCTCCACAGATCCCGATTAACAGGTCCGGAGTAGTCTTGCGTCCCTGTTCCACAGCCCATTTCATCAACTTGCCTACACCCTTGCGGTCCAGTACCATAAAGGGGTTGTCAGACAAAATCTTCCTGTCCTGATAGGCCTGGATGAATTTACCCTCGGCATCATCCCTGGAAAAGCCCAGCGTGGTCTGGGTCAGGTCATTGGTGCCAAAGGAAAAGAAATCAGCCGATTGAGCCAGTTCATCTGCCAGCAGAGCGGCCCGGGGTATTTCGATCATGGTACCCACGGTGTAGTGGAAAGATATTCCGGTCTTTTTCATCACTTCTTCAGCCTCGGCCACGATGATCTGACGCAGGAAAGACAGCTCATTGAGATCTATTACAAGGGGAATCTCAACTTCCGGAACGGGATTGAAACCTTCCTTAACTAACTGGGCTGTGGCAAGAAAAATTGCCCTGGCCTGCATGGCATAGATTTCAGGAAAAGTGATACCCAGGCGGCAACCCCGGTGCCCCAGCATGGGGTTGACTTCAGACAAGGCACGGACCTTGCGCAAGAGCTCTTCCTTCTTCTCAATCTCAGCCTTGCTTCCTTCAGTCAGCCGCAGCCGGGTTATCTCCACCATAAGCTCCTCGGCATTGGGTAAGAATTCGTGGAGAGGCGGATCTAAAAGCCTGATTGTCACAGGCAGCCCGTCCATAGCTTTTAAGATCCCGTAGAAATCACCCTGCTGCATGGGCAGCAGCTTATCCAGGGCAACCTGCCGCTCCGGCTTACCGGCGGACAAAATCATTTCCTGAACAATGGGCAAACGGTCCTGGGCCATAAACATATGCTCGGTACGGGTCAAACCGATTCCCTCTGCTCCAAATTCCCTGGATTTGGCGGCATCCTGAGGGGTATCGGCATTTGCCCTGACGCCCAGGGTCCGGATCTGGTCGGCCCACTCCAGTAGTTGTTTAAATTCAGATGACAGCTCGGGGTCGAGCATCGGCACTTCGCCAAGGATTACGTTACCGGTGGAACCGTCTACAGAAATCGTGTCACCCTTCCTGACCACCAGATCTTCGATTGAAAAAATGTTTTTTTCGTAATCAATACTTATGGCTTCGCAGCCGCAAACGCATGGTTTGCCCATCCCCCGCGCCACCACAGCAGCGTGGCTGGTCATCCCACCCCGGGAGGTAAGGACGCCCTGGGAGGCTACAATTCCATGGATGTCGTCAGGAGTTGTTTCAACACGAACCAGGATGAGTTTTTTACCTTCCGCATTCAGTCTTTCGGCCTCGTCCGCATCAAATACAACAACCCCTGAGGCAGCACCGGGTGAAGCCGGCAGCCCCCTGGCTACAATGTTCAGCTTTGCTTCGCTGTCGATGCGCCGGTGCAGAAGCTGATCCAATTGTCCAGGCTCAACCCGCAGCACAGCCTCCTCCCGGGTGATTAAACCCTCATCAACCATATCCACGGCAATTTTGATGGCAGCCTGGGCCGTACGCTTCCCGCTGCGGGTCTGCAGAATCCAGAGTTTGCCCCGCTCCACAGTAAATTCGATATCCTGCATATCCCTGTAGTGCCTGCTCAAAAGCCCGCACATATCGGCAAACTGACTGTAAATCTCCGGCATGTCCTGCTGCAGCGCCTCAATGGGTTGCGGTGTCCGGATCCCGGCCACCACATCTTCGCCCTGGGCGTTGATCAGATACTCACCGTAGAGTTTATTTTCCCCGGTCGAAGGGTTACGTGTAAAAGCAACGCCGGTGCCGCTGTCGTTCCCCAGGTTACCGAAAACCATGACCTGAATATTTACGGCCGTCCCCAGGTCGTCCGGGATTTTATTAATCCTGCGGTAAACACAAGCCCGGTCGTTATTCCAGGAATTAAAGACGGCATGGACCGCCATAAAAAGCTGTTCCATGGGCTCCTGAGGAAAGAGGCGGCCGGTTTCTTTCTGGATTAATTTTTTATATTCAGCAATAATCTCCCGCCAGTGTCCGGCGGAAAGCTGATTGTCCAGATAAATCCGGACCTTGTCCTTCTGGCAAGCCAGAATACTTTCAAATTTGTGGTGCTCCACTCCCATCACAACGTCACCGAACATATTGATAAAGCGGCGGTAGCAGTCCAGGGCGAACCGCTCGTTTCCGGTGGCGGAAGCAAGAGCTTCCGCGGTACGGTCATTTAAACCGAGGTTTAAGACTGTATCCATCATCCCGGGCATGGAAACAGGAGCACCTGAACGGACTGATACCAGCAGTGGATTGACCTCGTCGCCAAACCTCTTCCCCGTTTTTTCTTCCAGCAGGGCAATACCATTCCGGATTTGTTCTTTCAGCCCTGCGGGAAACTGCTGACCCTGGGCGGTGAAATCTTTACAGGCTTCCGTAGTAACAATTAAACCAGGCGGAACAGGCAAGCCGATCTTGGTCATTTCGGCCAGGTTTGCTCCCTTACCACCCAGCAGGTTCTTCATCCCGGCATTTCCTTCTTCAAACAGATAAACATATTTCTTACTTGACATGCCTTTCACCTCTAAGATATATTTCCAGCACACGGCTTGCTGTCTCCTCAACGGCCTTGTTGGTAACGTCAATAATCGGGCAACCGACCTTTTTCATGAAGTTTTCGGCGTATTCCAATTCCTTGAGAATCCGCTTCATACTTGCATAGTCAGCGTCCGAAGTGAGGCCGAGGGTATTTAGTCGTTCTCTTCTGATCTCGTGTAGCTGCTGAGGCCGTATCGTCAGACCGATCAGTTTATGCTTCGGGAGACGAAAGAGTTCATCCGGCGGGGATACCTCCGGAACCAGCGGCATGTTAGCAGATTTAATTTGCTTGTTCGCCAGGTACATACACAGGGGTGTCTTGGAAGTGCGGGAAATCCCGATTACCACCAGGTCAGCCCGGAGGATGCCCCGGGGGTCCTTGCCGTCGTCATATTTAACAGCAAACTCAATAGCCTCAACCTTCCGGTAATACTCGCTGTCCATTTTCCGGACCAATCCAGGCTCCAGCTTCGGATCCCGGTTAACAAGCTGAGAAACCGCTTCCAGCATCGGGGTCAGGACATCCACCGTCGGAATATCGTATTTAGCCGCCTCCCGGACCAACACTCTCTTTAATTCCGGAATAACCAGGGTATAGGCTATGACACAGTTGAAAGAACTCGCTTCTTCTATAATCTCGGGGATCTCATTGGGGTTATTAACATATGACAGGCGGCGTATTTCTACTCCGCCGTGATTAAACTGAATGGCAGCAGCCCGGGCTACCAGTTCAGCAGTTTCACCGATGGAATCGGACACGATGAATATGACCGGTTTGGCATCTTCTATGGAAATGATAAACTCCCCCTTAACACCTTTCTCCCAGTTCCACAAAAAGCCGCGCAATGTTGGTTTTGCTTAAACGCCCGATCACTTCCAATCCTTCGCTGCCATCGGAGAGGATAGTCTTGCGGACAACCGGCAGTGCGTCAACCTCATGGGTTATGATTTTTTTTGCAGCCGACCAGGCTGACTCTTCAGGTGTCGTATATAGTACATTCGGCATCCGGGTCATGATCACTCCAACCGGAAGCTGGTGAATATCATGGCCTCCCAGAGTGGTTTTAAGTAAATCCTTACGGGAAATCACGCCTTCCAGCAGCCCTACTTCCTTAACCACAAAGAGAGTCCCTACATCCTTGATAAACATGGTCACAACAGCATCGTACACGGAGCAGTTTTCGGAAACCACAACAGGAATGGAGAGAACGCTGTCCACCAGAACACTGCGAAGCTTTTCCGCCACTAGCCGGTACGGTGATTTGCCGCTGTGAAAATAGCCCACTCTCGGGCGCGCTTCCAGCAGCCCGGCCATTGTCAGGATGGCAAGATCGGGCCGTAATGTCGCCCTGGTCAGGGAAAGTTTTTCGGCAATCTGATCTCCGGTGATTGGCCCGGAATTTTTCACGATTTCCAGAATGGTCTCCTGCCGCCTGGTTAGTTCCAAATCCATCGCCCCTTAGAGCATATATGACATACTAATAAGAACTTATGTCTATATAATATACTATATAGAGAAGGGTTTCCCTCCTTATTTCTAAAATATTTACGGAACTATAAAAAAGAGAATAGTTTATGACAACTATTTGGATCCGTTCACAATTATACTCAAGTCCGCCACCCGCTGGACCAGGGCTGCCAGTTCTGCCAGAAGAGCCAGCCGGTTTGTCCTCAGTTTTTCATCTTCAACCATAACCATCACGGAATTGAAGAAATGATCCAGCGGTTGCTGCAGGGTGGCAATGGCCGCCAGCAGCGCTTGATAGTTCCGTTGTTCCAGCAAAACCCCGGCCTGTTCCTGAACTTTTACAAGATGTTGATATAGTTGTTCTTCGCTGCTCTCTTGCAGCAGGGACGGATCCAGGCAGGACGCAGTGGCCTTTTTGGCCAGGTTATTGGCCCGGATATAGGCGGTCAGCAGGTCGCCGAAGGCAGGGTCCTGACGAAAATAAGTCAGGGCCTGCACCCTTAGAAGGGTGTCGCTAAAATTTTGAAATCCCGCGGCCAGAACCGCATCCACCGTATCATAAGAAAAGCCGCGGTCGCTAAAGATCCCCTTTAAACGTTGTTTGAAGAATTCTGCTACATCTTCCTGTACTTTTTCCAGGCTGAGTTTGAGCTCCACCTTGCCCTCGAAGCACCGGTAGGCTGCTTCGACCAAGTGCTCCAGCGAAATGTCGAACTGCCCCTCCAGGATGATGTGGCAGATTCCGAGGGCCTGGCGCCTCAGGGCATAGGGATCCTGGGAACCGCTGGGCTGAATGCCGATGGCAAAGCAGCCAGTGATGTTGTCTATTTTATCGGAAATGCTCAAGATTTGACCGGGCAGGCTGGAGGGGAGATTATCCCCGGCAAATCGCGGCAAATAATGCTCATAGATGGCCAGCGCAACCTCCTTTTCCTCACCGGTACGCTCAGCGTATTCCCTGCCCATAAAACCCTGCAGTTCAGGGAATTCATAAACCATATTGGTGACAAGGTCGGCCTTGGCCAGATAAGCTGCCCGCCTGGCATGCTTCATCTCTTGCTCCCCGGCGTTCAGGACTTTGCCAAGAAACTCCGCCAGAACCCCCAGTCTTTCAATCTTGTCGTAGATGCTCCCAAGACTCTCCTGAAAGACTACTTTCTTTAAAGCCGGTACCTTTTCGGCCAGCGGCTCCTTCAGGTCTTCCTCATAGAAAAAGTTTGCATCTGCCAGGCGGGCCCGCAGAACTTTTTCATTGCCGGCCCTAACAATATCCAGGTGGTCCTCCGCACCGTTCTTGACGGCGATAAATTTCGGAAGCAAGCCGCCGCCGGGTTCAAGCACCGGGAAATAGCGCTGGTGCTCTCTCATGGGGGTAACCAGGACCTCCTTCGGCAACCTCAGGTAACCCCGGCTGAATTCTCCTACCAAAGCCGTGGGATACTCCACCAGGTTGTTGACTTCGCTGAGTAAATCTTCATTCTCTTCCACTGCGCCCCCCACTGAGGCGGCCACTTCCTGCACCTGGCGCCAGATAGCCGCCTTCCGCTCCTCAGGGTCAACCATCACATAATTACTCCGCATCTGATCAAAATATTCCCCTGCAGCCGCCAGAACAATAGGTTCCTTGCTCAGGAAGCGGTGGCCGCAGGTAGTTCTGCCGGCTTTTAAACCGGCAAACTCAAATTCCACAACTTCGCTGCCGAAAAGGGATACAAGCCAGCGAATAGGCCGGGCAAAACGCACTTCCAGACTGCCCCAGCGCATCGGCTTGGGAAAATGGAGCCCGGTAATCAAGGTTACGGCAATATCCGGCAGGACGTCCCGTACCGGCTTGCCGGCCTCGCGCCTGACAGCAAAAACGTACTCCACATGCCCCACCGGTTTTTTGATCAGCTCTGCAACGGTTACACCCTGCCCCCTGGCAAAACCCTCCGCCGCTCTGGACGGTGTCCCGTCAGCTTTAAAGGCAACCTTGACAGCCGGGCCTTTTACCTCCATTTCCAGGGAAGCCTGGTTCATCGCCAGGCCTTCAACAAACAGAGTCAGGCGGCGTGGTGTTCCGTATGTTTTTAACCCCTTAAACGAGATTCTCTGTTCCGTAAATACAGCCTTTGCTTTTTCATTTAACTCTTTCAAGGCCGGCTCTAAAAACCTGGCAGGCATTTCTTCCACACCGATTTCCAGGAGGTAGTCAAGGGAACGCGTCTGTTCTATAGTTCTGTTCTCAGTCATACCTTCAAACCTCCCTTTTTTTCAACAGCGGATAGCCCATGGTCTCCCGCTGTTCCACATAGGACTGGGCACAAATCCGGGCCATATTCCTCACCCTGGTGATAAAACCCGTACGCTCCGTAACGCTGATAGCCCCGCGGGCATCAAGGAGATTAAAAGTGTGGGAACATTTTAAGACATAATCATATGCGGGTAGGACGAAGCCTTTTTTTATGATACTTAAGGCCTCCTGTTCGTACACCTCAAAGAGCCTGAAGAGCATTTCCGTGTTTGCAAGCTCAAAATTATAGTGAGAATGCTCCACCTCACCGCGATGATGAACATCGCCATAGGTAATACCTTCCACCCAGGTGATTTCGAAGACGCTGTCCACGCCCTGGACAAACATGGCCAGCCGCTCCAATCCGTAGGTAATTTCAGCGGAAACCGGCCTGCAGTCGATACCGCCGCACTGCTGGAAGTAAGTAAACTGGGTAACCTCCATTCCATCCAGCCAGACTTCCCAGCCCAATCCCCAGGCGCCCAGTGTGGGCGATTCCCAGTTATCCTCAACAAAGCGGATATCGTGCTCATCGGGGTCGATGCCGATAGCCCTCAGGCTGTCCAGGTAGACATCAAGCACATCGTCCGGCGAAGGCTTTAAAATAACCTGATACTGATAATAATGCTGAAGCCGGTTGGGATTCTCCCCGTAACGTCCGTCTGTGGGCCGCCGGGAGGGCTCAACATAGGCTACCCGCCAGGGTTCGGGACCCAGGGCGCGTAAAAATGTGGCAGGATTCATCGTGCCGGCCCCTTTTTCCACGTCGTAGGGCTGCTGAATAATGCAGTTTTGCTGTGACCAGAAATCATTTAGCTTAAGAATAATTTCCTGGAAAGTCATAAAAACCTCCTTAAAAATTACTGGACGCCCGCAACCGCTGCGGACTTAACCCATTTTAAACAAGGAAACCCCCGTCCCTGGTATTATTCTACCAGGGACGGGAGTCTTTTCCCGCGGTTCCACCCTGATTGGCCGCATTTTTGACGCCGGAATAAATCCGGCTACCAGGCAGCCAGGAATAATTGAATGTGCATCTGCCTGAAAACCTGCAGCCCTCTTGTAAAAAAGCAAGCTTTACTAACCAGAACTGCAATCCACAGCTTAATTGCAATTGTCTCCTTCGAAGACATTAACATTACCCTCTGTGGACCGTTTTGGCTTTCCTCTTGCAGCTCCGAAACCCCTTTCACCGGCAATGCTTTACCCTCTCCCACCGCCCCGGGCTCTCTAAAAAATACATTATCCGGCTACTTTTTTTCTTCATTGCCTCATATTTTTTTATCAAATTTACCAAATTCCCGGCTTAAAGTCAATCCTAACTACAGGTAAAGATCCTCAATCAAGCAATTTTAACTAACTCAGAACTCCTTAAAATCAAACCGGTCTTTCACCCAAACTGGTGTTTTCATACTCCGGTCTTTCTCCCTGGCGTTCAAACTCCAGGGTATATTTGTTGGCCATGGCAGCAACCGTACCCAGTGCTCCCAGCACGGCAATTTCGCTGCTGGCCAGGGCTCCGATTAACCCCAGGGCACCAATTGTAGCAGGAAATTCATATACTGTCCGGTCCCCTTTTTTGACTTTGATCCGGTACGTTTGCCCCTTTTGCAAAAACTCCTTGACCTGACCGACCATTTCCTGCCCCCGGGCTTGAAAGCGTTCCCCCAGATTGCGTCCCTGCTCCTCCAGGTTCACCAGGGCTTGAACAACATCCCCGTCTGCCTTTTCGAGGGCTTCCCTGGCTTCCTTATAGCTGACTCCCAACCGGGCCCTGATCAGATCAATTTTCTCAAGTTCGCTGGTCAATTTAGCCACCTCCATTTCCTTTTACATTAGTTAAACCACGGATTCCTGTTTTTATACATAAGTCCCTGCCGGACCAGTTTTAAGACGGTTCAGAAAGGCAGTGGATTTGAATTCCTGTTCAAGGTGGTATTTCAAGTATTCATGCAGCAAATTCTTCAACTGCAGCCTGGCCTGGCAATCTACTTTCAGCTGGCGCAGCCTGGACGGATGCCAGCGCCATAACACTTTCAGGATCTCTACCAGACCCCTGTTGCAAGGCAACGCGTCCGGTCCGGCAGCCCCGCAGGCGCCGCACAGGACTCCCCCCATACTGGGACTGAAGCTCAGCGGCCCAACCAGTAAACCCCGGCAGTTGGCGCAGGTTTCCAGAACAGGATGATAACCTGCGTAATCCGCTGCCTTGATTTCAAAAGCACGGGTCAGCAACTCCAAATCCTCCGTGGCCATCAGGCGCAGGGTTGTCAGTAGAAGCAAATAAAGGGGTTCACTGGCCTCTCCCTCGGGGGTAAAGACGTCCACCAGCTCAAACAGGTAGCTGGCATAGCTGATTTTTTCCAGGTCTTCCCGGAGATAAGAAAACATTTCGACCCCTTCACACTGACTCACCGAATCCATTTCCCGGCCCCGGCGAATTAAGAAATTGGCCCGGGTAAATAGCTGAACAGCACCGCGTTTCCGGCTGGAGGGCCTGGCGGCGCCATGGGCCATAACCTTGATTTTGCCTAATTCCCGGGAGTAAAGGATTAATAACTTGTCTCCCCTGCCGCAGTCCCTGGACCGGAGCACCAGCGCTTCAGTTTTATATAATTTCATCTAAAAATTACTCCAAATTAATTAAGTTTAATTTAATAAAATCTGTCCGGTTCTTATTACTATTTACTATATGAGCACATGATCTAAAACAGTTCCAGGTAGCCCTTAGCAAATACTTTTTTAGAAGTAATATACTATACCGGGTTTTTTCTGTCCAGAAAACCCTGGATCGATGTCCCGAAGCTGTTTTTGAACAGATGGTCCGTGCCTACTAAAAACTTTTCAACTGCTGCTGCCCGCCTGCAGTGCGGCTGGACAGGGCTGTTTGATCTATTCTGAGGAAGCTGCTCATAACAGTCATCCAGAACCTGCACAGCACCAGTACTATTTTAAAAAAGCAAAATTTCGAAAAATAGATTAATATGCTATAATACACAAAAATAGCCGGCCTTAAAGCCGGGATAGAAGAGACCTGCGCACTTAAAACCCGGGAGTTTTCGGACAGACGGGGAGTTGTGGTGTTTGATGATGAAGATAGTTGTGGGTATTACGGGCGCCTCCGGAGCAGCTTACGGTATAGCCGTCCTGAAGCATCTTAAGTCTTGCGGTGTTGAAAGCCATCTGGTCATGAGCCCCTGGGCCCAGCGCACCATCGTGCTGGAAACGGATCTTGACCCGGACCGGGTGGTGAAACTGGCCTCTTGCAACTATCCGGTTGAAGACATGGCAGCCCCTTTGGCCAGCGGCTCATTTTTCCATAACGGGATGATCATCGCGCCCTGCAGCATGAAGACCCTGGCAGCAATTGCCTGCGGTTATTCCGACAACTTGATCGCCCGGGCAGCTGATGTAACCATAAAGGAAGGCCGCAGGCTGGTTCTCCTGACCCGGGAAACCCCCTTAAGCCCCATTCACCTGGAAAACATGCTCAAACTGGCTAGATGCGGGGTTGTGATCATGCCGCCGGCACCAGCCCTTTATCACCGCCCCGCAACAGTAGAGGAAGTTGTAAACCAAACAGCCGGGCGGGCGCTGGAACTGCTGGGCATCAGGAACAAATTGTATCCCCGCTGGAAATAAAGCCTTAAACCTGTCCTGTTAAAGGCAGGAGATGATTGCAAAGAAGACCTATTTAACCCTCGGCGCCAGGGCCCAATTGAAGTACATGTGTAAAATAATTTCAACCAGCCCGATCATGAAGCTTATTAATAAAAAACCGATGACGGAAAAAGAAGCCGCCATGGTAATAAGCCGGGCAAACCAGATTACGGCGTAGGTTATGGCTACATCCAGGGACGCAGAAATCAAAAGCCCCGTTTTATGGTCCACGTTCGGGATAATAAACTCCGGGAGCGGAACAAGGTCCATGGTCGTGGTTATAACAGCAAGGATTAAAGCAGTTGTCAGAGCGGAGGCGGTTGACATATCGCTGTACCGGGGCAATAAAAACCCCAGGACAAGACTATAGGGGATGATTTTAATGGCAATGGCTACGATATGACTGTAGAACATTCTCTGTCACTCCCAAAATCATTATACCCGCAAAAGCAAATAATAAATCCTTTATTAAAGACTTTCTGTTGATTTCCTAAAAAAGACCCGCTCTTGGACCTCAAAACTCCTCAATTATCTCTTTAAAACTGAAGCGCCTGCGCCGGGAGCTGCCGTTAGCCGGGTTACCAACTTATCCCAGGATGATCCTGCTGGCCAGGCTAAAATAAATCACCATACTGGTAATGTCCATCAAAGTCGTAATAAAAGGGCCCGAAGCCAGCGCCGGGTCAATCCCCAGGCGGTGGATCAGCACCGGTATAAAGCTGCCCAGCAGCGTGGCGATGATCATGCTTACCGCCAGGGACAACCCCACCACCAATCCCAGCAGGGGGATACCCTGCCAGATGTAGGCAGTAACCGCCATGATCACACCGCTGACCAGTCCGATTAAAACCCCCACCCTGGTTTCTCTCCAGATTACCCGCAAAACATCCCCGTGCCCCACCTCCCCGGTAGCCAGTCCCCTCACCACCACCGCCAGGGACTGGGTGGCGGCGTTGCCCGGCCCTCCCGCCAGAATATGAATAAATAAGGCCAGGACAGTCAGGGTTTCCAGGGTCCCGGAGAAGAGATTGATGACGTTTCCGGCCAGCAGTCCTCCGAACAGCAAACCTACCAGCCAGGGCAGGCGCCGGGCTGCACGTTTCCAGGTCCGGACCTCCTTTTCCTCCCCCTCCAGGTCAATGTTGCCTGAAAGGCGCATGAGGTCCTCCGTAGCCTCTTCCTCGATAACGTCCAGGATATCGTCCACGGTAATAATGCCGAGGAGTTCCCGGTCATCATTGACCACCGGAATAGCCAATAAGTCATATTTGGCTACCAGCCGGGCCACCTCTTCCTGGTCGGTCCTGACGTTTACGCTGATAACCCTGGTCTGCATTATTTCTTCCAAAGGTTGTCCCGGTTCGGCGATAATTAACTCTCTCAGGGAAAACACACCGGTAAGCTGATTGCTCCCGTTCACAACATAAACGTAATAAATGATCTCCGCCTCACGGGCCGTAGCTCTCAGTACCCTGACAGCCTCCCGGACGGTAAGGTCCTTCTTAACAGCAGCATATTCAGTAGTCATGAGTCCACCGGCGGTTTCCGCGCCGTAGGCCAGAAGCATTCTGATATCCCGGGCTTCCGCTGCGGCGATGATGCCCAGCAGTCTTTCCTTATCCCTCCGGGGCAATTCGCCCAGCAGGTCTGCGGCGTCATCACCAGGCATTTCTTCCAAAATTTTGGCGGTCCGCTGCCTGCCCAGCCCTTCAAAAAGGGGAACCACCATTTGCCGGTCCAGGTCGTAAATAACCCGGGCCGCTTCCTCCGGCTCAATAATCCGCAGGATCTTCACCCGTTGGGCCAGACTGAGCAAGGGAAATACTTCCGCCAGATCAGTGGGATGCAATTCCTCAAGGCGCTTCTGCAATACTTCCGGAGATGTTTCTAATAAGCGCTCCAGGAGCTCCTCCCTGTTTTTATTTCTACTTGTGCTCCTGTCGCCGGGCATTATGGAACCCCCTGTACTGAAATTCTTAAACCCCCATTTCCATCAAGGAGGTAGATGAAATTTTATTCTCCCTTTCAAAACACAAAGAAACTGTCCGACGGATGGTGGACAGCCTTTTTTTAATTACACCGCCTGTTTTTATTCTGTCCTAGAACTCTTCCCTGTAACCAAACTGCTTAATCTGAGCCTCCTTATTCCGCCAGTCAGACTTGACTTTGACCCAGAGTTCAAGATAAATCTTCGACCCCAGCAGGTTTTCAATATCTTCCCTGGCCAGCCGGCCAATTTGCTTCAACATCTGCCCCTTTTTCCCAATCAGAATACCCTTCTGGGAATCTCTCTCCGTATAAATAACGGCGCGCACCGCAACAAGCTCATTGGACCGCCGGGTCAGATCTTCAATCACCACCGCAACCGAATGGGGTATTTCCTGGGAGGTAAGGCATAGCACCTTTTCACGAATCAACTCGGCCATGATAAAGGCTTCCGGCCTGTCAGTAAGCATGTCTTCGGGATAATATTTCGGCCCTTCCCCCAGGTTTCCTGTGATAACCTCGAGCAAGCGGGGCAGGTTTTCGCCGGTAAGAGCTGAAACCGGTACTATTTCCTTAAAGTTGTAAAGCTTGCTGTACTGCTCAATCAAGGGGAACAGGTCTTCCTTTAAAACAAGATCTATTTTGTTTATTACCAGAATGACCGGTGTTTTAAGGCCTGTAAAGCGTTCCGCGACGAAACGGTCACCGGGCCCCGGCAGCTGATTTGCTTCTACCAGAAAAAGGATTAAATCAACCTCGTTTAATGTTTTCAGGGCTACCTGCACCAGGCGTTCCCCCAGTTTATGCTTTGGCTTGTGGATCCCGGGGGTATCCAGGAAAATAATCTGACTTTCTGGCCGGGTGAGGACACAGAGAATCTTATTTCTGGTAGTCTGGGGTTTGTCAGACATGATGGCCATTTTTCTTCCCATCAGTTTATTTAAAAGGGTTGACTTGCCCACGTTGGTCCTGCCCACAAGCGCAACAAATCCGGATTTGAAAGAGTCATTTACCTTTTCCAAGGGAACCACCTTTACTTTATGAGCACTGATTTTTAAGCTTTGCTTCGACTTTAAAAATTTAAGCCTGGTTACTTCTAAAAAGAACAACTATAAACAAACGCCGGGCAAAATCCTTAGGCTAGCTAGGGGTCAACCGTCTCAACTGTTCCGGCAAGGAGCCTTTCCCGGTCAAAAACGCAAGGCAGGAGCTCATCCAAAGTCTGTACAAGGTAATCTCCCCGGGCGTTGACCATATAGACTTTCAGCTTCGCGCCGAACTCGGCCAGAGTCTGGCGGCAGGCTCCGCAGGGAACACAGAAATCAGCGGTACCGGCCGTGACGGCAATGGCCTCAAAATCATGCTCACCTGCGGATACAGCCTTGTAAAGGGCCACCCGTTCAGCACAGCAGGTCAGGCTGTAGGATGCGTTTTCAATATTGCAGCCTGTATAATAACGGCCTTGCCTGGTCAGGATGGCAGCGCCCACCCTGTAATTTGAATAGGGCGCGTAGGCCTTTTCCCTGGCGTCCACGGCAGCGTTAATCAGCTTATCGACTGGAAATTCCATACTTCTTCCCTTCCCGAAACCGCCGTCAAAATAATATTTTTATTTTGCAGGTCGATTCAAGATTTGCTCCTTAATAATTCATCTGTTATGGCCCAACCCGGCCTCTTTCTCTTTTACCTTTAAAGTATACCCTGCTCTGCAGCCATTTTTAAGCTTGCCTGGCGTATTATCGTCAAAACCAGGAGAAGGAAACTCCATAACTCTAAATTTTAGACCTTATTGCCCAGTGAAACTGTGTTCACCATCCCGCAAGCTTGAAAACCGCTAAGGTGACGAGGGTCCCCAGCAGTGCTCCGGTAATGATCCCGGCAAGTGTACGGGATTCCGGTCCCGGACCGCCGTGTGCCGCCAGGAGAACCAGGAACAGGGCTATGGTTGCAGCCAGTAAATTCCCCGTCAGCAGGGTAAGGGCCGTACCTCCGGCGAAAGCCAGGGCTGTACGGCCGCTGGGCAGCCATCTTCCTTTAACGTTATCCATGCTGCTCCAGGCCTTCCCTGCCAGTGTCAATAAAGACACCAGCAAAAAGGCAGTCAATGTTACAAGAAGGGGAACTCCTTTGTCCTTGTAAGCGCCCGGAACAACGCTTTCCAGCCGGGGATAGAAAACAACATAGGCCACCACAAGGGCATTCAGGGCAGTCACAAGCACGGCTCCCGCAGCTGTATCCTTTACTACTTTCGCCAGGTGGCTGTATTCCTGAACGAAAAGGTCCACTGCCTTTTCCAGGGAGGTATTGAACAGCTCAGCCATAAACACCAGGGTAATGGCAAAAAACAGCAAAACAAAGTCCCTGGAGCTGATTCTAAAATATAACCCCGCTCCTAAAACAATAACTGCAGCCATAAAATGGATGCGCACGTTGCGCTGGGTTTTCAGAGCATATACAAGCCCGGCCAAGGCGTATTGAAAACTACGCCTGAGTTTGTCCAGACCCACAGCAGCCACCCGCCTGTCTGTCTCGAGCGCTATCAAATTACCGTTTTAAAGACACCATCATCCAAATAACGGGCAGTTTACTGCCTTGACAGTTCCAGGCCGGCCAGGACATCTTCTTCCCTTTCCCGCATTTTCCGGTGGTTTTCCTCCTCCTGGTGGTCGTAACCCAACAGGTGCAGCACACCGTGTACAGTTAAATAAGCCGCCTCCCGCTGAAAACTGTGACCGAATTCCCGGGCCTGGCGCCCGACAGTCTCCAGAGAGATCACCACGTCCCCCAGGATAACCTCTTCTTCCTCTTCCGGCAGAGACTCGCCTTCCAGCATCGCAAAGGAAAGTACGTCGGTGGGGCTGTCTACACCGCGATACTTTTTATTCAACTCTTGAATATAGTCGTCATCCACAAAGACCAGGCTGACTTCGGCATCTTCCCTGTAGCCTTCGTCCTTTAAAACAGCCTGCACAGCCCGGCTCAGTAAGCCTATCAGACTTTCATCAACCGCCACTTTTTTCTGCAAGTTGTTTACGAGTACCGACACGCTTTCTTCTCCTTTCCATTTCCTGGGCCATGTCCGGATACTCGATCCGGGAGTGGAAGATTCCCGTTAAAACCCTGACAAAAGCTGCTGCAATGACATCAAGGTCCTTTAAGGTAAGGTCGCACTCGTCAAGCTGGCCGTCGTTTAATTTATCTTTAATTATTTTTCGTACCAGCCCTTCCACCCGGCCCGCCGTACGGTTTTGCAGGGAACGGACCGCAGCCTCCACCGAATCTGCCAGCATGACCAGGGCCGCTTCTTTGGTCTGGGGTTTGGGGCCTTCGTATCTGAATTCTTCCTCGGTTATAGTTTCTGTCCGGTCGCTTTCCAGGGCTTTATGATAAAAATAACTGACCAGGCCGTTGCCGTGGTGCTGTTCGATAATATCAATAATCCTCTGGGGCAGCCTGTGCTCCCTGGCCATTTCCACCCCGTCCTTGACGTGGGAGGTCAGGATTAGTGTACTCAGGGAAGGGGCGATTTTATCATGGGGATTGTCACAGGTCATTTGGTTTTCAATGAAAAAATAGGGCCTTTTGATTTTGCCGATATCGTGGTAGTAAGCGCCCACCCTGACCAGCAGGGACTCGCCGCCCACCACATCCGCAGCCGCCTCGGCCAGGTTGCCCACAATAATACTGTGGTGATACGTCCCGGGGGCTTCGGTAAGAAGCCTTTTCAAAAGCACATTGTTGGGGTGGGAGAGTTCCAGAAGCCTGACGGGAGAAGTAATCTGGAAGGTATGTTCCAGAAAGGGCAGGGAGCCGTTGGTCAGGATGGATGACAGGATCCCGCTGATAATACCCAGGGCCAGGCTCGTAGAAATCAGCAGCCCCAGGGGGGTTTCCATAACCAGCCCTACAATAAAGATTGCTACCACATTGGCGCCGCTGGTATAAAACCCGGCCCGGACCAGGTCGCCGCGCTGGCTGAGCTTGGAAACGCTGTAAACACCGGTAATCCCGCCAATCAGGCCCACCAGCCCGAAGCGCAGTTGATTGCCGGTCATGATTGCCAGCATAAAGCTCATTACAGCCACCACCAGCACTGCCAACCGGGAGTCCAAAAGAATGGCAATGAGCATTCCGGCCGCTGCAAGGGGCACCATGTACCCGAACTGGGCGCCGAATTCCGGCCACTGGTTGACATTGATGGCAATAATAGCCTTACCTACCGCTAAAACGACTATAACAATAATTCCCAGCAAATAAACATGCCCTGGATGGTCGTAAATTTCCCGGTTTTGCTGAAAAAGATAAAAGAGAACAACCACGGTCAGCAGGACCGTCAGCATTAAAATACCCATCACCGAGGTCCAGGGAAGTTTGGTGCGGGTGAGGCCCAGGGCTTGAAGCTTGGCCAGGTGCTCCTCGGTTACAATTTCACCTTCACCTATTATCTTTTCGCTCTCCTTGACGGAAATCATGGTTGGAGCAACGAGGGCCATGGCTTCTTCCTGTTTTTGCCTTGTCATTTCATAGTCGATAAAGGCATTGGGACGAAGATAGAGCTCAATTATACTGATGGATAAATTTTCATAATGCTGGGGCAGGCTCATCCTGGTAATTTGACCGGCAATATCTCTCTCGTCTTCTTCCAGGCTGTCCTGGGTAATTCCATCACCCTCCTCCATGCTTAAGGCGATCATGCCTTTTAAGGAGTTCTCAACCTGCTGCGTGTAGCCCGGTGAAGACTCGGCCAGTTTCTCAAGATCCCCGTCGTTTAAAGTGAAAGGAAGGATATCCTTCAATTTGTCGATTCTGGCGTCTTTATCCAGGCTTTCATCCCCCTGGACCTCACGCAGCGCTCCCGCCACATCGGAAATATCCTGTTGAACACCGATACTGACCTGCGGGTCCTTGACGAAGACTTTTTCCACCTTTTCTGCGGCAAGCCGGCGCTGTTCGGTTGTCTTATTTTTGTCTTCAAATACAATACTCTTGTCTGCATAAAAGGTTCTGGGAGAAACCTGTCCCACCTGCAGATTAGTTTCATTGGGGAAAAAGTTTACCGACATGATCAAGGTCAAGAGAAACAGAAATAAAACTGCCGCGCTGCCCCTTCGTATCTTGCGCTGCCTTGCCAGCAGGGACAGGACGGCCGTCAGCTTGTTTTTAATCCTGCCGAAGATGAACATCAATCTCACTCCTCTTTGGCCACACCTTCCTGCCCTTCTACCTCATATGCTTTGATTATTTCCTCTACCAGAGGATGCCGGACAATATCCTCCCCGGTCATCGTATGAATACCCAGGCCTTTGATTCCCTTTAAAACAGCAAGGGCATGTATAAGACCGGAGGCCTGGCCCCTGGGCAGGTCAGTCTGGGTGACATCCCCTGTAATGACAGCCTTTGAGCCAAAGCCAAGACGGGTGAGAAACATCTTCATCTGTTCCGGTGTGGTGTTTTGAGCTTCATCCAGAATAATAAACGAGTCTTCCAGTGTTCTTCCCCGCATATAAGCCAGGGGCGCTATTTCGATAGTGTTTTTTTCCAGGTATTTGAGGGTGTTGTCGACACCCAGAATATCATATAAACTGTCATAAAGGGGCCGCAGATAGGGATCAACCTTATCCTGCAGGTCACCCGGCAAGAACCCTAATTTTTCACCTGCTTCCACGGCCGGCCGGGTCAACACCAGGCGCTCCACATCCTTGTTGCGAAGCGCCTTGATGGCCATAACCACCGCCAGATAGGTCTTTCCCGTTCCGGCCGGCCCGATGGCAAAAACAATATCATGGGTCTTAATCTGTTCAACATATTTTTTCTGGCCAATGGTTTTAGGTTTGATCTGTTTACCCCGGGGTGTGATCATGGCAACATCCGTCGCCAGGGCCACCAGGGCATTTTTGATGCCGCTCTGAGCGGCTTTGATGGCATAGGCAACTTCACGGAAGGTCAGGCGGTTTCCGGCAAGATGAAATTTCTGCAACTGGACCAGGACTTCCCGGGCCTGTTCCACCTTTCCCTTATTCCCGGTAATGACGATTTCCTGTCCCCGGGTCACAAGCCGGACCCCCAGCGTTTTTTCAATCTGCGTCAGATGATGGTCATGCTCTCCAAAAATCTCAGCCGCAGCGCTAAAATCATCTAGTTCGAATCTAGCTTCATATTTATTGGACAATAGCCGGCTAGACCTCCTCAGTCTTCTAAATTATTGGTGCCTAAGGCTTAAACTGTTTGTCCGCCCCTATATCTTCAACAGCCTCGATGATGGCTTTAACACGTACAAGATTTTCCGCACGGCCCGTTTGCACCTCTTCCACCCACTGCTTCTCTACCCTGGTATTGGGCGAAAGGGATGCCAGCGCTTCCTGCAAAGCCCTTTCTTCAGCAAGTCTGCGGGCTTCTTCAGGACTGCGCTCAATTTTGTAGTCTGATAATTCATGGTATTTTATTGTTATAAGTTCGACAGGTATGATTAGATTCCTCCAAGAGGGCAGGCTTTTGACCAAAGTATCCGCTTCATAGTGTTCAAAGGGAATATTTTGACTGCCTGATAAAATTATTTCCTTACCTTCAAATTTAATACTGGTCCTGGTTTTAGTACTGCCTGTGGGGCGCCTGCCTTCTTCAATTATGGGAACTTCACCGTAACCCTCGTACCAGACCCGGGCCCGGACAATGCCTCTGGCGTGTACATAGGCGGCCGGCCTGACTTCACCGGATTTCTGGCCCGGCTCCGGTTCTTCGCCCGGTTCAGGTTCTTCAACAGCGGGAATCACACCGGATATGAGCACCTGCCCGGGGACAACAGTGTCTCCTTCCTTGACAACGGGATGGCCGCTTACAATCAGCACCTCTTTAATAAGCCCGGCTTTACCCGCAACAATATGCGCAGGTTGCTGATCTTCTTCTACAGGCAGGGTTCGCTCCGCAACTTCGATGACCACCCTTGTCCCCTTAAGGTAGACGCCTGTCCAGGCTACAAGGGGCAGTCTTTCCATTATTTTCGCCTCCACTGCCCCCGTTTCCACCTGCCATTTGGGCACACCCCTGGTCAGGCCCGCTTCTGCCGCTGCTTCCAGCATTTCTGCGCTACTCAACTGCTCATTGCCTCTGATCTCAATGAACCAGACAAAGGAAGTAAGGAGATAGAGGACACCGACGCAAAAGACGGCCCCCAACGCCAGTGCCTTTCTCCGGCGCAGGCGGGCAAAATAAAAGGGAAGGCCTTCACGCCGGCAGATCCTGAAACGGCAGCGTGTGCGCCTGGCCATATGCCGCAATGGTTTTACCGCACTTAGCCTGACTTTTAAACGGATTCCCCCCTCACCTGACCTGGCGACGTCCCAGAGGCTGATTCCCCTGCTGGCTGCCATGTTGATAAATTTTTCCGGAGCATCGCCTGTAACTAAAATGGTCACGTACCCCAGTAAAAAAGACATCAGCTTAAACAAAAACATAGTTTATCCCCCTGTGGATGAATTGTTCTTTGCCGGCCTAAGGCCTGGAGTTGCAACATAAATTTGCCTAATCAAATCTCAGAGAGAAGATCCTGCCTTCCACACATAACTCGTCGGGCAGGATATTGCGGAGGATCAGGTTCTCCCCCTCAACCATAACCTCTCCTTCCCCAACGCTTACGCGAACTCCCTCCGGGCTGTATTCAAGGATACCCCTGTGGTTTTCAATATAAAGCTGGATATTGCCGAACAGGATAATTTTGGGCAGGTCCAGCGCAACATCACCCGGTATTTCAAGAATTTCAGAAATCTGCCTTTTGACTTTTCTTTTAACATCTCGCCAGGCCATAAAAAATCCCCCTCCTTGCCACAATTTTATGCGGCAGGGGGGGAATAATTACCTATTTTATGGCAAGATTGCCAATTATTGAATTTGCCGTTCACTCCCCGCTTATTTTCCCTGGTGAGTGAATCCATTGCCGGTAAGTTATATGATCAATAACTTTCTTCTTACAGGGAAGGCTTTCCATCTGGAAAGCCTTCTTCAAGTTAGATTTTATTTTTTCCTTTCCAGTTTACTTTCTTCTCTGCATCTGTCTGCCGCCCCGGGGACCCAGTATTTCAGCCCAGACAATGCCTTTTAAAACCTGCTCCGGGCCGTCTGAAAAGTCAATAAAATATTCTTCAGCACGCTGCCTGCGGCTCCTCCGGGGTGCTGCAGCGAAGGTCTGACCGGGCAGGTTTTCGGGCAGGGACCGGCGGTCCGGCAGCGCTATATTTACTTCCCGGGCCTTCCTTCCCGGCCGCCCTTCCACTTCAAGGGAAAGCCGTCCCGCAGCTGCTTTTTCCGGAACTGAACGGGGCGCACCCTCCCCCCCAGAAGCATCCGAACCACTGCCGCGCCCGGTGATGTAATCGGGAAGGTTCAATTTCCGCCGTCCCCGTTCCCCGGGCTCATGTTCCGGAGGCAGTTCCACCGGGTCGGGGGCAGCCGTTCCCACAGGTTCCTCGTACCGGCCCGCAGATCCGGTACGCTCCATCCGGCGCCAGATGCTCCTCAAAAGAACAACCAGGAAGATAATAATCCAGATCGTTTTCACCAAAACACACACCCTTAACAAAGGTTGAATAGGCTCCCGCAGTACCGGTTACTCCGGTTTGACAGGCCCTTCCTCATCCGGGTTGCGGCCTATCCTGGAAAGTGTTTCACGCATCCGGGTATCCGACAAAAGGTTCTGGAGATTATAGTAATCCATTACACCAAGTTTGCCCTGGCGCAGGGCATCGGCCATGGCCAGCGGTACCTGGGCCTCGGATTTGACCACCTGGGCGCGCATTTCTTCCACGGAAGCTTTCATCTCCTGTTCCTTGGCAACGGCCATAGCCCTGCGCTCTTCGGCCTTGGCCTGGGCAATCCGCTTGTCCGCCTCGGCCTGGTCGGTCTGAAGCTGAGCCCCGATGTTGCGGCCCACATCCACATCGGCAATATCAATGGACAAAATCTCAAAGGCCGTCCCGGCGTCCAGTCCCTTACTCAGGACAGTCCGGGAAATAAGGTCGGGATTTTCCAGGACGTGCTTGTGGGTTTCGGAACTGCCGACGGTCGTCACAACCCCTTCGCCGACCCGGGCCAGAACAGTTTCTTCCCCGGCGCCGCCCACCAGGCGGTCGATGTTGGCCCGCACAGTAACCCTGGCCACAACCTTGACTTCAATCCCGTCCTTGGCCACTGCTGAAACCAGAGGGGTCTCCAAAACCTTGGGATTGACGCTCATCTGCACCGCCTCAAAAACATCCCGGCCGGCCAGGTCGATAGCCGCCGCCCGCTCAAAGAGCAGCGGTATCGCAGCCCTTTCTGCGGCAATCAGGGCGTTTACCACCCTGTCCACATTACCCCCCGCCAGGTAATGCGCTTCCAGCTGATTCACACTTATATTGATACCCGCCTTATCGGCCTTGATCAGCGGGTTGACAATCTGGGCCGGGGGAACCCTGCGCAATCGCATGCCGATCAGCGTGAAAATCCCGACCCTGACTCCCGCCGCCAGGGCGGAAATCCACAGTCCCACGGGAATGAAGCTAAAAAGTACCGCAATTACAATAAAGATTAAGAGAATAAACAGCAGGGAGGCTATTGCTCCAGCACCCAGCATTTAGAAAACCACTCCTCTTTGCAAATACAATTATTTTTTTACTTAATTACCGTTTAGCTGCTTTACTACCACCCGCGTACCTTCTACTCTTACTACCATAACCCGGGAACCGGGTTCGATAAACTCTCCGCCGGTCACCACATCCAGACGCTCCCCTGCCACCTCCGCCGTACCGGCAGGCCGCAGAGGAGTGAGGGCGAAACCCTCTTTACCTGCAAAGGAACTCAGTTCCTGTAAAGGGGCTACATACCCGTCTTCTTTCTGCTGTCTGTTTTGCAGGGTCAGCTTGAACCACAGCTTGTACCGGGACATCAATTTTAGCCCTACGATAAGTATAATAATGGTTGCAATCAGCGCCAGGACAAGGGCTTCCGTAACATGGACCACATCAACGGACGCCAAAAGAACTCCCCAGCCAAAGAGGATAATCCCGATTATACCGGCTATTCCAAAACCGGGAAAAACGATAATTTCCAAAATTATGGCTATTAGTCCCAGTAAAAATGCCAGTACCGCGAGCCAGTTAATCAATTCAGGGGTCAAGATCTTCACCTCGCTGATTGTAAAAAATGCCTGGCTAAAATGGCCAAGCATTTGTGTCTTTTATTTAGAACTAGCGAAATTTCCTCTTTCTGGCTGCCTCTGACTTCTTCTTCCTGCGTACACTGGGTTTTTCATAATGTTCGTGCTTCCTGGCCTCGGCCAAAACGCCTGCTTTCTGACAGGTACGCTTGAAACGCCGGAGGGCACTGTCAAGTGTTTCATTTTTACCTACTTTTACTTCCGCCACTATACTTTCCCTCCCTCCGCTAAACCATAAAGCCGTAAATAAGTTGGGAGTAACCCAATTCTCCAAGATAACAAATACTCTATGATTATACATCAGGCTCTCACTTGGAGTCAACCGGCTGTCCGGCTACATGCGGTAATGTACCGGCAAAAACATCAGTACATTAGTACATAAGTACACAGGCAAACTTAATTTAATGATTGCTTGTGGGGTAAAAGTTCACAACGGGGCTGTTTAGCCCGGTGGCCAATGTAACGGGCGTCCCGCGAGAAGATGGTAGTGGATATGCATAACCACCTGACCGGCTTCCCGGCCGCAGTTGCTGACCAAACGAAAACCCTTTTCCCCAAGATTCAGTTCCCGGGCTACCCGGGCAGCTGCCAACTGGACCTGGCCCAGGATGCCGGAATCCTCTTCGCTCAGGTCGAACAGAGTTGGGATATGTTTTTTGGGAATGACTAGAAGGTGGACAGGAGCCGCCGGGTTGACATCTTTAAAAACTAAAACCTGTTCATTCTCATAGACAATATCAGCGGGTATTTCCCTGTTGGCAATCTTGCAGAATATGCAGTCCTGCATTCTTCCACCTCCTCCCTGTAGGGGAATTGCTTCATTTTTTTATATTTTTATTCAACATTTTTAAAGAAAATCCTGCAGGAGACAATTAATAATATCATTCACACAAAAAACCTTTTAAAGTTGTTCCTTCAGATTCCAGCATTTTGAGCCGGACAACCTTCCCCCGGAGTTCCTCACGACCTGGAAAAAGGACTTTCACATAGTTCCCGGTGAGCCCTTCATAAAGGGAACCTTCTTCTCCAGCACGCTGTTCAACGAGCACATCAAGCTCCTGTCCCACAAGTGACCCGGCGAAGCGGGCAGCCAGTTTTTTACCCGACTCAATCAGCCTCCGGCTGCGCTGCTCCTTGATCCCCGGTTTAATCTGGTCTGCAAACCCCGCTGCCGGGGTGCCCCGGCGCGGGGAAAACTTGAAAACATGCAAACCACTGAAGGATATCCTTTCGATATACCGGACTGTGTTCTCAAAATTTCTTTCAGACTCTCCCGGAAAACCGGCGATAACATCCGTGGTCAATCCCAGGCCCGGCAGATTGTCTCTTAATACCTCCGCCAGGCGGGCATATTCACAGGTTGTATAACGCCTTCCCATCTTCTGAAGGATTTCGTCGTCGCCTGATTGAAGCGGAACGTGCAGGTGCCGGCAGAAATTCTTTAACCCTGCCAGGACCTCTACAAGTTCCAGAGTGATGTCATTTGGTTCGATGGAACTCAACCGAACCCTTAAGAGCCCGGGAATCTCCGACAAAGCACGAAGTAAAGCAGCCAGGCTCAGGTCCCGGTCCAAATCCTGTCCGTAGGCTCCGGTTCGAATGCCGGTCAAGACAATTTCCCTATAGCCCGCTGCGACAATTTCCCGGGCTGCCCTGAGCACATTCTCCGGACGCCTGCTCCGCAGCGGCCCCCTGGTATGAGGTACAATGCAGTAGGTGCAAAAGTTTGTACAGCCCTCCTGAATTTTTAAAAAAGCCCTGGTCCTCCCGTCCAAAGGCAACGCCGCAATTTCTTCAAACTGTTCTCCTGCCTGGAACTCGCTGACAAGGCAAAGGGGCTCCCTTTCCTTTGAGGCTGCTTCTACCAGCTCCACCAGCTTTGAGCGGCCGCGGGTGCCCACCACCAGGTTGACCCCCGGTATTCTCCCCACCTCATCCGGCGCTATTTGAGCATAACATCCGGTCACTACAATCAGCGCACCGGGATTGGCCCGCGCTGCGCGCCGGATCAGTTGCCTTGATTTACGGTCGCCCAGATGGGTAACAGTACATGTATTGACAATATAAATGTCAGCCAGGTCTTTAAAATCTACTATCCGGTAACCTTTTTCTTTGAAAGACTGAGCCAGGGCCGCTGACTCATACTGGTTGACCTTACACCCCAGCGTGCAAATCGCCACCGTCTTTTCACCCATCTGACCTACCCCCCAGATCGCCCCACTGGTAAAGGATCATAGCCACTACAGCCAAACCGGCAGTTTCTGTTCGAAGGATGCGCGGCCCCAGCGTAACCGGCCGGACACCGTGGGAACGGGCCCGCTCCACCTCACGGGGGGTAAACCCCCCTTCCGGGCCGATAAAAACATAAACCTGCTCCCGGGGTTTGTTTTCACGCAGGAAAGACTTCAGAGTCAGAACATTTTCTTCTTCCCAGGGTATCAGCGCAGTGGCCCGATCCAGATCCCGCAAGGCCTGATCCCAGCCCCCCGGCAGGTCGACCTCCGGAACATCCGGGCGACGGCACTGCTTGCTCGCTTCCCGGGCGATGCGAAGCCACCTCTCCCGGCGTCTGGATAATTTGTCCCCCTCCAGTTTCAGAACAGTCCGCTCACATACCAGCGGGATAATCCTGCTGATTCCGAGCTCTGTACTTTTCTCAACAATCAGGTCCATCTTATCACCTTTGGGCAATCCCTGAACCAGTGTAAGCCGGGGACCGGGGGAACTGAACACAGGGATTTCTCCGGTCACGGCGCAAATCACCCTGGTCCTGCCGGCATCTTCAATAACCGCCTGATAAGACTTGCCTCGTCCGTCCAGGACCAGGATCCGGTCCCCCCTGCCCAGGCGGAGAACTCTCGTAATATGTACAACATCCTGACCCGTCAGGTAGATGTAACCATCTCTGATCTGACCAGGTTCCACAAAGAACCGGGGCATAAACTAAAGCTCCTCTGCCCTAAAAATTTATTATTACCCGCCCGGTCCCGGCCTATTCATGAGCCTGGCTCAGCTTCCGGGCAGACCAACAACTGTTATTTCCCGCTGTTCCTGGGCCTTGTAACCCTTTCCCCGCCAATGCCCCGGTTGCCGGTTTCCACTTCATCGATAACGCCAACTGTGGTTTAGGGGTTTTTACCCGGCAGATCCGCGAGGAGCCTGGTACCCCCCTGAATCAGCTGAGCCTTTTGTTCCGCTGTTGCCCCGTCCTTTGTGATTTTAATATTAACGAAGGGCACTTTACTATAACCCCCTTCCGGGTGCAGAAATTTTAGTCCCGCAAGGTTTTTTTAGCCACAATGGCCGTCCACTCGCCTTCCTCCAGTTGCTCCCAGGGAGTCAGGCCCGCCTCTTCCAGAGCATCCCGCACCTCCTCCGCCCGGTGACGGATAATTCCCGAAGCAATCAGAAAGCCGCCGGGAACCAGCGCAGCTGCGGCGTCAGGAGCAAGGCTTATGATCACACCGGCAATAATATTGGCAACCACCAGGTCGGCCCCGCCATTAAGATTATCCAGCAGGTTACCCTGCACAACCCGGACAATCCCTTCCACCCGGTTTCTTGCCACGTTTTCTGCCGCTGCCCGGCAAGCCACAGGGTCCAAATCCACCGCCACCACCCGGCCGGCACCCAGGGCAGCGGCCGCAACAGCCAGAATCCCCGAGCCCGTACCCACGTCGTAGATCCTCTCTCCGCCGCGGATATAATTTTCCAGCAGCTTCAAGCATAGGGATGTGGTGGGATGCGTACCGCAGCCAAAAGCCATCCCCGGATCAAGTTCAATGACCAGTTCTCCTTCAACCGCCCGGTAATCCTCCCAGGAGGGCCTGACAACAATCCTGCGCCCCACATGCACCGGTTTGTAATACTGTTTCCAGGTGCTGGCCCAGTCTTCCTCCCGGACCGCGCGCGTGCTCACTTCAGCTTCCGGGTTTAAGCCCAGGCGGTTCAGGGCGGAAAACAGCTCTTCCAGCCGCCTGTCCAGGCCGTCATCCACAGGTAAATAAGCCTTGACCACAGGCTTCTCCTGTTTGGCCACCTCCGGGGAAACAGCCCATTCCTCGGGATGTGTCCTGGCAGCATACATATGAATAACGGCGGGGTCCTCAATGACAACCCCGCCGACTCCCAACTCCCGGAATATTTCCGAAACCAGTTCGACCCCGGCGGGGGGAGAGCTCACAGCAATCTCCAACCATTCCAAGTAAAAGACTCCTTATCTTTGGACTCAGCCCATGAAGGCGTCCTTCATTTTTTCAAAAAAACTCTTGTCCCCGGCCTGTCCCCTTCCCTGTACCGACTCGCCGTTGTCAAGACGGGCAAACTCCCGGAGTAATTCCTTCTGTTTTTCGCTAAGCTTGCCGGGAATCATTACCTTAATCCGGACATGCTGGTCGCCCCTGCCAAAACCACTTAGATGGGGAACACCCTTTCCTCTGATCCTGAAAACGGTCCCCGGTTGAGTACCCTCGGGTATCTTTAATTTTTCCTTCCCTTCCAGGGTTGGGACATCGATCTCATCGCCCAGAGCCGCCTGGACAAATGAAAGCGGTATTTCACAAATCAAGTCATCGCCCTCACGCCTGAAAAGCTTGTGCTGCTTAACGTGGATATAAACATAAAGATCACCCGGGGGACCTCCCCTGGTCCCGGCCTCTCCCTCACCTGCGAGGCGGAGCCGGGATCCGTTGTCCACACCGGGCGGCACTTTGACCTTGATACTGCGCGTTTTGCGCACAGAACCGGCGCCGCGGCAGGTCGGGCAAGGTTTCTCGATAACCTGACCGGTGCCCCGGCAGCGATCACAGGTCCGGGACTGGACAATACGTCCAAAGGGTGTACTCTGGGTAAACTGCACCTGGCCGGTCCCCGCACAGGCCAGACAGGTTTTGGGCTTGCTTCCGGCAGCGGCCCCGCTGCCGCCGCAGGTGCCGCAAGTCTCAACCCGGGGTACCTTCACTTCCCGCTCCAAACCAAAGGCAGCTTCCTTTAAACTAATTTCCATGTCTGTCCGGATATCCTGACCCCTTTCCGGACCGGTACGCCTGCGAGTGCGTCCGCCGCCGCCGAAGAACATCTCAAAGATATCCCCCAGCCCGCCGAAATCACCGAAACCCTCAAACCCGCCGAATCCCTGCCCGTCTGCACCTGCATGGCCAAAACGATCATAGCCGGCCCTTTTTTCAGGATCGCTCAAAACAACATAGGCCTCGCTGATTTCCTTGAACTTTGCTTCGGCATCCTTGTCATCCGGGTTGGCGTCAGGGTGATACTTGCGGGCCAGCTTCCGGTAAGCCTTTTTAATCTCATCGGACGTCGCGTTCCGGGAAACGCCCAGCACTTCATAATAGTCTCTCTTATCCATCTGCCACACCTCTCTAAACTACAACAAAGGAAAGGGGAACCTTCATTCCCCTCTAAAAGGATATCACAGTATGGTTTTGAATAAAAGCCAAAGTCACTTTCTATTTATCATCTTTTACTTCGAAATCGGCATCTACAACATTGTCTTTGGGAGCCTCTCCACCAGCCTGACCGTCCCCGGGAGCACCAGTTCCGGGCTGTTGTTCCTGGCCGGTTTTCTGGTACATCGTCGCTGTCAGTTCGTAGAGCGGTCCGGTGACAGCCTCCAATTTGGCCTTGATTGTTTCAATGACACCGCCTTTTACGGCTTCCTTGAGTTCGTCGGTAGCCCTTTGCAGCTTCTCAACAGCAGCAGGGTCGGCTTTGTCCTTGAAATCCTTAATTGTTTTTTCAGCCTGGTAAACCATACTATCGGCCTGGTTGCGGATCTCCACCTCTTCCTTGCGTTTGCTGTCTTCGGAGGCGTGTCTTTCCGCTTCCTTGACCATTCTATCGATTTCCTGATCACTCAAGTTGGTACTGGCGGTAATGGTCATACTCTGCTCTTTACCCGTGCCCATATCCTTTGCCGCAACGTTTACGATTCCGTTCACGTCGATATCAAATTTAACTTCAATTTGCGGCACCCCCCTTGGCGCAGGCGGAATACCGGTGAGGGTAAACCGGCCCAGGGTTTTGTTGTCACCGGCCATGGACCGCTCACCCTGGAGCACGTGAATTTCCACGGTAGTCTGGCCATCTGCCGCAGTAGAGAAGATCTGGCTTTTGGATGTGGGGATGGTGGTGTTCCGTTCAATCAATTTCGTAAACACACCGCCAAGGGTTTCAATCCCAAGGGAAAGGGGCGTTACATCCAGCAGCAGAACATCCTTTACCTCTCCGGCCAGCACCCCGGCCTGAATGGCTGCACCGATGGCAACGCACTCATCGGGGTTGATTCCCTTATGGGGTTCTTTACCCAGGAACTTACGGATGGCCTCCTGTACCGAGGGCATGCGGGTTGCGCCGCCCACAAGTAATATTTTGTGAATATCTTTAGGCTGCAAACCTGCATCGGAAAGCGCCTGGCGGGTGGGTCCCATAGTCTTCTCAATCAGGTCGGCTGTCATTTCATCAAACTTGGCCCGGGTGAGATTGATGTCCAGGTGCTTGGGGCCGTTGGCGTCCGCAGAAATGAAGGGCAGGTTGATATTGGTCGTGGCCACCCCTGACAGTTCGATCTTTGCTTTTTCAGCAGCCTCGTTCAACCGCTGCATGGCCATTTTGTCATTGCGCAGGTCGATCCCGGTATCCTTTTTAAACTCGGTGACCAGGTAATCTACGACCCTCTGATCAAAATCATCACCGCCCAGGCGGTTGTTGCCGCTGGTGGCTCTAACCTCGAACACGCCGTCGCCAAGATCGAGGATGGATACATCAAAAGTACCCCCTCCCAGATCGTATACCAGAACCGTCTGTTCTTCGCCCTTCTCCAGTCCGTAGGCCAGGGCAGCCGCTGTGGGCTCGTTGATGATCCGCAGCACCTCGAGGCCGGCGATTCTACCGGCGTCCTTGGTGGCCTGGCGCTGGGAATCGCTGAAATAGGCAGGAACGGTAATGACCGCTTTATCCACTTTTCCGCCCAGGTAGGCTTCAGCATCAGCCTTTAATTTCTGGAGAATCATTGCGGAGATCTCTTGTGGAGTATAATTCTTGCCCTCAATGTTTTCTCTATGGTCCGTACCCATGTAGCGCTTAATTGAACTGACGGTCCGGTCCGGGTTACTCACAGCCTGCCTTTTGGCCACCTGGCCCACAAGCCGCTCTCCGGTCTTGGAGAACCCCACAACAGAAGGTGTGGTTCTGGCCCCTTCAGCATTGGGGATGACCACCGCCTCGCCGCCCTCCATAACAGCTACACAGGAGTTTGTCGTGCCAAGGTCAATTCCTATTACTTTAGACATTTTATTCGACCTCCTGAACTAAGTTTCATGTTGCTTACAAGGATTTAGTAACTTTAACCATAGACGGCCGGATAACTTTATCTTTCAGAACGTACCCGCGCCTAAGTTCTTCAATAATAGTGTTTTCGGGGTATTCTTCAGACTCCTCCCGGAATACAGCCTCGTGTTTAACCGGGTCAAAGGGCTCTCCGACGGCCGGAATAGCTTCTACTCCTTCCAGGGATAATACATCTTGAAACTGCCGGTAAATCATTTCTACACCGGATTTATAATCTTTAAGCGAATCACCCTCAGCCTCCAGGGCCCGCTCGAAATTATCCAGCACCGGCAGCAACTTCAGCACCAGCTGCTCCGACGCATATTTACACAGATCTTCTTTTTCCTGGCGGGTTCTTCTCCGGAAATTCTCATAATCAGCCTGCAGTCTGGCCAGACGGTTATAGAAGTCCTCCGCCCTGTTCTTCTGCTCCTCCAGCTGTTTTTGAAGAATGGATAAATCATCTCCTCCCGGCTCTTCAACTGCTTCCTTTAAAGTCTCCTCATACTCCCGCCCTGCCTGGACCTGAGTCACCGGGTCCTGGTTTTTTCCGGCTGCAGAGTCACTGTTGTTTAAAAAAATCTCATTATCCCCGGTTTTTTTAGTGTGGTTGTTTTTATCCTCAATGTTCACGCCGGTCACCTCACTTAAACCTTGAAAGTATCATTTGAAGAGTCCGCTTTATCTTCCCTTTTCTTGATAATTGTATCAATTCTTAAAATGGCCTCGGCCACTTCGCCAGCCGCCTTCAGCGCATAAACCTTCACACTGGCGGGATCGACAATTCCGTTTTCGTACATATCCGCAACCTCTCCGGAGTCACAATCCACAGCCAGAGAATTTTTGCCTGTTTCTGTCTGGGCTGCAATCACATCGCCCATCTTTTCCAGAGGATTGAAACCCGCGTTGGCTACGATCTGGGCCATGGGTCTCTTCAAAGCTTCCACAACGCACTCCACACCATAGGCAGCCATGCCCCGGATGCCTTCCCGCACTTTCTCCACCTCACGGGCTACCCACATCTCCAGAGAACCACCCCCGGGCACAACTCCACTCCTGATTGCCGCTTGAACCGAGGCTGCCGCATCCTTGGCAATGCGCTCCCTTTCACCCACCACTTCGGACGTCGCAGCGCCCACCAGTACGGTGGCCATGGGCTTGCCTTTACCTCCGAGAACCCACACCTGTTCGAGTTTTTCATCGTTATAAACCCGGTCGGCGCTCCCCAGGTACCGTTCCAGTTCGGCTACGGGCCTCTTCAGCCCGGTGCGCTTGATCATTCTGGCGCCGGTGTGCTCAGCTGCCTTACGCAGTTCTTTATTGGCAACTCTCTGGATAACCATGACACCCTCGTCAGTCAATATTTCTTCAGCGGGATCTGCAACCCCACGGTCGGCCAGGACCAAACCTACGCCCAGATCCAGGATTTTTTTCAGGTTATCCTTAAACTCCTCCTGAAGCTTTAAATACCGGGTAAAGCCGGCCTCTGTTCCCAGGGCCTCATCGTCAATTTCCTCGGGTTCCAGGGCATCATCAATGACCAGAACCTTGACCCTCTCCAATTCCTGGGGCATCTGCCGGTTCATCCGTTCCTTATTAATAATTACTCCCATAAAAACCTGATTCTCCGCACCTTCCTCGGCGACAATAGAATCAGAAAACTTAAAGAATCTGTCTTTCAGCTTTTCCTCCCCAATCAGCACCGCCGCCCGGGTTACCAGGTCGGCAATATCGGCGTGGCCCCGGCCGGCTACCAGGGCTACCTGGCGGACCAGCGGATCATCCAGGCCTTTGATGGGCCGGGACTGCTCCTGCATTACTTCCAGCGCCCTTTTCAAGCCGGTACGCAGACCCTCAATAACCCTGGCCACAGGCACGCCTTTGGCCACCTGCTCCACCCCGGAACTGACCAGGACCCCGGCCATTACTGTGGCCGTGGTTGTCCCGTCACCCACCTCGGCCTGTTGAGCCTTGGCAATATTAATCAACATTCTGGCCGCGGGATGGTTTGCCTCCATCATGGTCAGAATAGTTACCCCGTCGTTAGTGATAACCACTTCGCCAAACTTATCAACCAGCATGGTGTCCAAACCTTTGGGGCCCAGTGTCCCTTCCACTGCGCTGGCAATAGCCCGGATGGCGTTGGAGTTGGTCATCAGCGCGGCCAGACTCTCATCTACTTCGGACCCGGTCGTCGCTTCCCTCTTCAAACTCAAATACGGTTCCCCCTCATTTTCCCGGGCCAAAAATCATTCGCTCCATAGCCCGGGAAAGATTCCTTGTCATGGATTCAACAATGCTTACAACTTTAGCGTATTCCATTCGAGTAGGCCCAAGTACCCCGATAGATCCCACCTGCTTGCCGCAAATAGAATAGGGAGCGGTAATCATACTACACTCTTTGATCTCCCGGTGCTTGATTTCATCACCGATGCGTACAGTTACGCCCCCGGTATCCCCCTGATTGGAGAGCAGTTCACACAACATTTTTTCCTGCTCGATAATACTGAGCAGGGTTTTAACCTTTTCAATATTGTGAAACTCCGGCTGGTTTAACATATTAAATACCCCGCCGAGGTAAATTTTATCCTCGTTCCTCAACATCAGGCTTTCCTGAAGCAGATCCATAGCGAGGTCCAGGATATGTTTGTGCCTGGCCAGCTCAAGGTAGATTTCCTTCAACAGAGTAACTTTGATACTCTCAATTGTCAATCCCTGGAGCTTGGCGTTCAAGACCCCGGATATTGTCTCCATATCAGCGGAAGTAATGCTTTCAGGCACTTCGATAACCCTGTGGTGCAGCGTCCCGTTATCCATCACCACAATCACCATAGCCTGGGAAGGGCGCATGGATATAAGCTGGATGTGTTTAAAGCTGCCGGCTCCTATCTGTGGAGACATGATTATGGAAGCATACTGGGTGAGGTGAGACAGGAGCTGTCCCGCCTTTTGAATAACCTGGCCTACATCCCTCACTTTTTTCTCAAACTGGCGCCTAATCAAGTCCTCTTGTTCTGCCGAAAGCTCTTTCCTCTGCATTAAATAATCCACGTAATAACGATAACCCTGCTGTGACGGAATGCGACCGGCAGAAGTATGGGGCTGCTCAATGTAACCCTGTTCCTCCAGGTCCGCCATCTCGTTCCGGATGGTGGCCGGACTCACTCCGAGCCTGTATTTTTTGGCAATGGTCCGGGAACCAACCGGCTCTGCTGTAGCAATGAAGTCCTGGACTATAGCCATAAGCACTTTTTGCTTGCGGTCATCCATTTTCATGCCGGCCCCCCCTTTTTGTTAGCACTCTATGTTGCTGAGTGCTAATATACTGTTAAATAAAAAATAGCACCAACTACATCTATTGTCAAGAGAAACAGCTTAAAGGTTTGTCAAAACCAGTTTTTTTTAGCAATGGTCCGTGTTTCAAAACTCAAACGAATTCACGGAAAACCCGGTTGGCTAACGGCAGTCCCTTTACCGAGAGTCGCAGGCAACCGTCCCGGGCCTCAATCAACCCCTGCTCTAAAAGCCGGGCGATTTGAATGCTGTAAACATCTTCAGCCCGCTTCCCGAAACGCCGGTTAAACATATTCAGATCAATGCCCCGGAGCAGTCTCAATCCAAGAAACATGAATTCCGACATAGCCATCTTCTCTGATAATACTTCCCTATCCTTTACGGGATATTCTCCCCGGAAAACCTTTTCAAAATACAAATTCAAAGAGGTCTCGTTGGCAAAACGCTCACCCCGGAAGCAGGAATGGGCGCCTGCTCCGATGCCCAGATAAGGACGGTTCAGCCAGTATTTTAAATTGTGAGCGGACCACCTGCCCGGTCTGGCAAAATTTGATATCTCGTAATGTTCATAATAATGACCTGTGAGAAAGTCAATTGCGGTCCTGTACATGGATAACTCCAGTTCCTCCGGACAGGCTGCCAGTTTACCCAGGGTTACCGCCCGCTCCAGGGGTGTCCCCGCTTCCAGCTGGAGCCCGTACACGGAAATGTGTTCCGGGGACAGCTCCACGGCACGGCCCAGTGTTTCCAGCCAGTTCCCGGCAGACTGACCTGGAATACCAAAAATCAAGTCTATATTTACATTTTGAAAGCCTGCTTTCCTGGCTGCCTGCACTGCTTCCAATGCCGCCCGGGCATCATGAATGCGCCCGAGCATTTTTAAAAGTCCGTCCTGGAAAGACTGGACACCGATGCTCAGGCGATTAACACCTGCTGCAGCTAATTGGGTCAGTCCTTCCCGGCCGATAGTTCCCGGGTTTGCCTCCACTGTTATTTCGCAGTCCGGCAACAGCTTGAAAACACAACCCACATCTTCAATCATGGCTGCAAGCCCGTCTGCCGGCAGGCAGGTGGGGGTTCCGCCCCCAACAAACAGGCTGGACACTTTCCGCTCTTCAGTGGACAGGATTTTCCCGTACAGGCGCATTTCCCGCCGGACGGCCTGCAAGTAAGTCTGTGCATCCGAAGGATGATAGGGGTATGAGGTAAAATCACAGTACAGGCATTTTCTAACACAGAAAGGGACGTGGATGTATAGGCCAATGGTCATTGTTCTCCAGCACTCCTTGGGTTCGAACCCGGTACTTAAAAAACGATTTCCATTCAATTATCCATCTTTTACCGGAGCTTCTTCAATTCCACCATTAGAGAATGCTTTTTTCTTTCATCCTGAAGCCAGGCCTTTACCTCTTTCCAGACTTCGTTGCAGGGATTATCCGCACTTTTACCCACCACCGCCCTTATCGCCAGGTCAACTCGCTTTCGCTCTTCCCTGGTTTCAGGGGCTATACCAAGTTCACCAAGAAGGGGCTTCAAATGGCGTAAATAGCAACTCACCGGCTCCGCCTCCTTCCCTGTCTGTCATATATAAACATAAACAATCGCCATTTAAACAATTATCTTTAGTCCTCAGCGCTTAAAACAGCCATGAAGGCTTCCTGGGGAATCTCCACACTTCCCACCTGTTTCATCCGTTTTTTTCCTTCCTTTTGCTTTTCCAGGAGCTTGCGCTTACGGGTAATGTCACCGCCGTAACATTTGGCCAGGACATCTTTGCGCACCGCCTTGACCGTTTCCCTGGCAATAACTTTGTTGCCGATGGCGGCCTGGATGGAAATCTCAAACATCTGACGGGGAATCAGTCCCCGCAGCTTTTCCACAAAATACCGCCCCCTGTAGTAGGCCTTGTCCCTGTGGACAATGACGGAAAGGGCATCCAGGACCACTCCGGCAATTAAAATATCCAGCTTCACCAGATCAGACTGCCTGTAACCGGCTACTTCGTAGTCAAGAGAAGCGTAACCCCTGGAACGGGATTTTAACTGGTCAAAAAAATCGTAGATAATTTCACTGAGGGGGATATCGTAGCTGAGCAGAACCCGGTTAACACTCATGTACTCCATATTGGTAAAAACGCCCCGGCGCTCCTGGCAGAGTTCCATAACCGCACCAACATAATCCCTGGGCGCCATGATCGTAGCCTTGACAAAAGGTTCCTCGATATACTGAAGCTTGCCCGTGGGGGGCAGTTTGCTCGGATTTCCAATTTCAAGGATTTCCCCGGCAGTGGTGGTCACCCGGTAGACAACGTTGGGTGCCGTTGTGATCAGGCTCAAAGCATACTCGCGCTCCAGACGCTCCTGGATAATCTCCATGTGCAGCAAACCCAGAAAACCGCAGCGAAAACCAAACCCCAGCGCCTCCGAAGTCTCGGGCTCATAGATTAAAGACGCATCGTTGAGTTTGAGCTTCTCCAGGGCATCCCGCAGGTCTTCGTAATCCACCGAGTCCACGGGATAGAGGCCGCAGTAAACCATTGGAGTCACTCTACGGTAGCCGGGCAGGGAAACGGGGGAAGGTCGGGCAGCCTCCGTCACGGTGTCACCGACCTGGCAGTCCTTTACGTTTTTGATGCTGGCCGCAATAAAGCCCACTTCGCCGGTTTGCAGTTCACCCACCGTAGTAAGGGCGGGGCGGAAAATGCCCACCTCGTTGACCTCGAATTCCTTGCCCGTGGCCATCATTTTAACCTGCATGCCCTTGGACACCATACCGTCCACAACACGAATATAGGCAATCACACCTTTATAGGGATCGTAGTGGGAATCAAAAATCAGCGCCCTTAAGGGCGCCTTTGCCGCTCCGGCGGGCGGCGGAATGCTCTCCACGATGCGTTCCAGGATTTCCTCAATGCCCAGTCCGCTCTTGGCCGAGGCCAGAACCGCCCGGGACGCATCAAGACCGATGACATCCTCTATCTCCTGCTTGACCCTTTCCGGCTCCGCACTGGGCAGGTCAATCTTATTGATTACCGGAATTATTTCCAAATTATTTTCAAGAGCCAGGTAGACATTGGCCAGAGTCTGGGCCTCAATGCCCTGGGCAGCGTCCACCACCAGCAAGGCCCCTTCACAGGCGGCCAGGCTGCGTGATACTTCATAAGAAAAATCCACATGCCCCGGGGTGTCGATAAGGTTTAACTGGTATTCCCGTCCATCACCGGCCCGGTAAATCAGCCGTACGGCCTGCATTTTGATGGTTATTCCCCGTTCCCGTTCAAGGTCCATCCGATCCAGTACCTGCTCGGTCATTTCACGTCCACTCAAAGCACCCGTATACTCCAGCAATCTGTCCGCAAGGGTGGATTTTCCATGATCGATGTGAGCAATAATACAAAAATTTCTTATTCTATCCTTGTCCCACTCCATTTAAGGGTGTGCCCTCCTTACTTGTATGGCAAACAACTATATAATTATAACACCACGGGACAGGAGCCGCAATTGTTAACGTTCACCGGCCTTCCTGGTATGCAGCCGCTCCTGAAAAGATCCGGCGGCTGCCGCAGATCTGGACAAAAGATCGGAAACAAACCTGTTTCCGGCCTCCCGGAGCGTTGAACACCAGCCAGCGGTCACTTTTCCGGCTTTTGCAACAGTCGCAAGGCATTTTCCTTCCACCAGGTCCCTTTGATATTGTTTCATTAGATCTCCGGCCCGGTTTAAATCAACCGGCAGCTTCAACTCCGCCTCCTCCAGCAAAAACTCTATACGGCATGTCTGGCTTCCGCCTGCTTCCAGGTTAAAAGCCCGGACCGGAGCCGCCGGACAAACCATCCGGTTAAATTCCTTCAGGACAACACAAACCCCGGTGCTAACAGCTAAAACAAAGAAGAAGAGGGTCAGCAAATAAAAAGTGCGGTTCACAAGAATCACTCCAGTAGTTATACAGCCGAGTTTTTTACTAGTAGTATTGATAAAAACCGGTTTAACCTATACCTATGCCATAATGTAAATTTCCCGGTTCCTGCCTGCCGTTCCAGGTCTCTTGCCAGACTGCTTCAACTCCAGGCTCTTCTCCAGGCTCTTCCGGCACAGTCGCTTCGCCGGCCAGGATATCGGCCAGGGCATCAGCCAGCAGCCGTGCGGAACGGGCCGCCTCTTCCGTTGAGTTTTCCGTGGTACCCATCTCCACCAGGACCGCCCGGGGATGCAGGAACTGGTTATAAAGCCCGTCCTTCACCCTGACCCCCAGGGAGAGCCCGGGATACATTTGGTTGATTCTTTCTGAAAGCAGGACTGCAAAGTCATAGTTTTGCCGCCAGTTCGGAAAAGGGCGGCGCGCATCGGAGCCCACAATAAAAAGAATAGGGGCTGCCGCCTGGCCGTCGATCTGGACCAGGCTCTGCTCCCTTGTTTTTCCCGAATCACGGTGAATATCCAGAACAACCTTTAACGAGGGATACCCGGCCAGCATTTCCCGGAGGGTCTTTTCTGACTCAAGATAGGACGTGTTGTAATTGGCGTCATGGATCCGGTCCGAACGCACCACTTTTATGCCGTGTTTTTCCTCCAGCGCCCCCTGCAGGGCCATGGCTACCGTAACCACCCCGCCCCGTTTTCCTTCCAACCTTTCCAACCCGTCTGTCCGGCTGTAGGTTTCACCGGTATGGGTATTGTAAATACCCACCAGGTATTCTTCCGACAGGACGGTTGTTGTCTTTACCAGGGGAACAGCGCCGGGAATAAACGCCTCTAATTGGTCCGCGGCTGGATCCGGAAGTGTTACTGCAGCAAGACAGGGGATTTGAGACTGCAGGATTACCGCCGGACTGTGGAATCTAACACCCGCAACGGAAGCAAAGGCATCCAAAAGAATTCTGGATGCCGGACGATTTGCGGTATCTCCCTCGAAACTGCCCCAGTCAAGCAGCGGAATAGCAGTTTTGAGTATTTTTTCAGGATCCCCCTGATACAGGGCCAGTACCCTGTGCGGAATATTTTCAATTGTATCCTGAAACCTTGAGCAAATAACCTCCAGAGGAATAACTCTAAAATAAAAAAGAATCACTATTGTTAAAAAAAGCGCTACCGGCAGGAACATCCGGCGGATTAAAACTGCGGATGTCTTCCTGTGGCGGCAGGTCAAAGCAGAGAACACAAAAACCCCCCCCCCGGCAGACTTGTACAGTAAATCCTATGCCTGCAGGGGGGGGTTTATGTGTTCATCCGTCAGCGCAGGACCGTGGGTACAAAGGCATCAATAAGTCCGATCACAAATGCGGAAATCAATGCGCCGACAAGCGTTACGGTGAGCAGGCTGGGGATAATAAATTGAGCCAGATAAATTACGACCGCAGCCGTGAGGAAGCCAACCAGACCCCTGCTCTGAGGCGATATGCGCTCCCCCAGGAGGGCCTCCGCCACATAACCGAGTACGGCAATTACGAGAGCGGCGATCAAGGCTCCTACAAAACCCCCGTGCACTACAAAACCAGGGGAAAGCCAGCTCACAACAACTAACACAAGTGCTGAAACGACAAACCTGATGATCAGTCCCAACCATTGCATCTCCAGGATCACCCCCATCTTTTTATACTAGGAATAGCTTTAACCAAAATATGAAAGGATATACCGCAAAGCCTTGCGTTTTTATCCGGTGCATGATAAAATGGTTGCCGTTGGGAGGTGAAGAACAACATGCCGAACATTAAATCATCAGCAAAAAGGGTTGAAATTACCAGGATGCGGACCCTGCGCAACACCCGGATTAAATCCGCCCTGAAGACAACAATCAGGAAGTTTGAAGAAGCCTTGAAGCAGGCTGACCCGGAAGATGCAGGCATCAAGCTTCGCAAAGCCGTGGTCGCAATAGACAAAGCTGTCACGAAAGGCGTTTTACATAAAAATGCAGCTTCCCGAAAAAAATCCCGCTTGAGCAAGCGGTTTAACAAAATACAGGGATAATTTTAAAACCACCCGGGCAGAGGGTGGTTTTTGTTCGTTTAATTACTGCAGAGCTCCAGCAAAAGTTTTTCCAAGGCAATAAAAAAGAAATCCCAATTGACAGTATCATAGGTGTCAGGCACTTTGTGATATAAGTTGATAAGTTGGTGTCAGGCACCTCAGGCAAGGCACCTCAGGCAAAATAAGTTGATAAGTTGGTGTCAGGCACCTGTAACATCCACCTGTAACAAGGGATAATCTTAAAACCACCCGGGCAGAGGGTGGTTTTTGTTCCTTTAGTTAGCGCAGAGTTCCAGCAAAAGTTTTTCCATCGCAGGATAAAACTCCTGCCGTCCGGTCTTCAGCGCCAGATCCAGTTCCGAGAGGGACTCAAAGACACAGATTAAGAAGGGCCGGTTAAACCTCCTGCACTGAATCCCTACTTTTTGGGCAACATAGGGGTGAATTTTTAATCTTGCTGGAATTTCAGCGGGGGGAAAACCCTGTCCCTGCAGCGTATGCACCTGGAGAAGGAGACGGAACTGCCTGCTGATCATGGCCAGAATCCTCAACGGGGGTTCTTTGGCTGCCAGCAGGTCCTTAATCCCTGCCAGGGCTTTCCGGCATTGTTTTTCACCTACCGCGTCCACGATGGCGAAAATGCTTTCCTCCACCCTGGGCGGACACACCATCCGGACATCCTCCAGGGTAATGAGCTCCTGCCCGGCGGTATAGCAGAACAGCTTTTCCAGTTCAGCCACCAATCGCAACAGGGAAGGCCCGGCGACATCCAGTAGGTGCTCTGCTGCTCCGGCTCCAAACTTCGTCCCTGCCGCCCTTGCCCTTTGGGCCAACCAGCGGGCCAACTCCCGCCGGTTGAGGAAGGTGAATTCCACAGCCCGGCCGCTCTTCTTGATGGCTTGATAGAGTCGTCTGCGCTTGTCCACAGGCTCACCCGTGGTAAAGACTAAACAGGTTGAAGACAGGGGTCGCTTCAAATAATCCAGCAAGGCCGCCTCCCTACCCTTTGAAACAGGCTCGTCTCCACCTTCCGCAGGGTTTCCCCCGGAAGAGCCTTTGCCGGCCTTAAAAAAGGCGGGGTTCCTGACCACTACCAGGCGCTTTCCGGCAAAAAAGGGGGGGGTTTCAGCCTTTGCCGCAATTTCCGCAGGAGTAGCCTGCTCGCCCTCAATCAGGTCGAAATTGAACTCACTCCGGCCGCCTTCAAGGAGGTATTCCTTAAAGCGCAATACAGCTTGTTCACGCAAATAGGCTTCTTCCCCGTGAAAAAGATAGACCGGGGATATGACCCCCCGCTTCAGGCTGTTTAATAGCTCAATAAAATAATCCACAAAAACTTCCCCCGTTTATTTTTCCAGCCTGGTTTTGACCGCCTCCACCTTCCCGTTCATAGTTAATTCCCGGTCACGGCGGTCATCTATGCGAATAGTAGTAACAACTCTCTGAATTCCTGCTGTAAAGGGCTGCTCGTGCATGTGCCGGGCTGCTTTCAGCACCTGATCCAGTTCGCCCTCAAGGATCGTGCCCATGGGAGTCAACTGCCAGGTAATCCCTTCAGCCCCTTGCAGCACGGACAAACACCCGGCCACATATTCACTCAGGCCGGTTGATGCTGTCCCGATGGGTACTACGCTAATTTCAACAACAGCCAGATCAATCCCTCCTTAAAAATCCTCTTTGCAAACTATAAGACGTCCAAAAACAATTTCCGCCCGGCATTTCAAACCCGGGCCTGGGCGGCATTTTCCCGGATCATTGTTTTAACCTTGGACAAAGCATTGGCATAAGCCCTGGCGCTGGCTTCAATAACGTCGCTGCTGACGCCCCTGCCGATAACCAGTCCGTTATCCCCGTAGCGCACCTTCACCGTGGCATCACCCAGGGTCTCCCGGCCCCGGCCCACCGATTTCAACATATAGTCTTCCAGGCAAACCCGCTCCCCTACCAGGAGATCAACAGCCTTAAATACAGCGTCCACCGGTCCCGTGCCACAGGCTGCTTCGGTAACCGTATCGCCATCCAGGTCCAGAGTTACGGTAGCCGTAGCCCGGGAAGCGCCGGTGGTGGTGATGGATATATTTTTAATTAAAATGCCCCTTTGCTCCACCCCTGCTTCACCCATCAGCTCGCGCAGTTCCTGATCATAAACAGCTCCCTTCGAATCCGCTGAATGTAAAAAATACTGATAAACAAGGTCCAGATCCTCCTTATTCAAGGAATAGCCCAGTTTATCCAGTCTTTGCTGTAGCGCCTGCGGGCCCAACTGGATCTGCAAAACCCCGTCGTCTTCCGGCAGGCCTACCGTATCCGGCGCAATTATTACAAAGGGCGCGTTTTCCCCGGGCCCAATCTCTCCCAGGGACGCAGGGTTCCCGGTGTAAGCATTGCTACCTACAATTGCTTTGTGAGCGGGAATAGGCACACCAGTCAGACGGGAAACCAGCCTGCTTGTAGCGGCAAGCTCCCGGGTTTTCGCCCCGCACTGGATGCCGATACTGCCCCGGCGGCTATACAGGGTCATGATAATTTCTTCCAGACAGGTATTGCCGGCCCTTTCTCCGATACCATTGATGGTGCCTTCCACCTGGCCCGCACCGGCCTTTATTCCCGCCAGGGAGTTGGCCGTAGCCATGCCCAGATCGTTATGACAGTGAACGCTAAGTACGGCGCGCTGAATATTCCGGACATTGTTCATGACGTAGGAAATCATCTCGCTGCACTCCCAAGGCGTGGCGTAGCCGAGGGTGTCGGGGATATTAATTACTGTTGCCCCGGCTTCAATGACTCTTTCCAGGACTTGCACCAGAAAGGCGCGGTCACTGCGAAAAGCATCTTCTGCATAAAACTGAACTTCATCTACATATTTTTTGGCGTGCTTTACGGCAGCCACAGCAAGCTCAACAACCCGGCCGGGGGTAAGCTGCAGTTTCTTTTCCATGTATAACGGTGATACTGCTATTCCCGTGTGAATCCTGGACCGTCCGGCCTCTTTCAAGGCAGCGGCGCAACAATCTATTTCCCGCTCATTAGCCCCCGCAAAACCACAGATGACAACCCCTTTTACCTCCCGGGCAATCTTTCTGACAGCTTCAAATTCAACGGGGGAAGCAGCCGGGTAACCTGCTTCGATCACATCCACCCCGAGTTTAACAAGTTGACGGCTGATCTCCAGTTTTTCATTAACATTCAAATTTATTCCGAGGGACTTTTGTCCGTCCCTCAGCGAGGTATCCAATAAGCTTAACCTGCGCACCCTGTCTTTACCTCCTTGAATTTGAAGAAATGAACAATTCCCCTTCAACATCGCGCAGACGGCCGGACACAGAGCATCAGGCGCCTGCTACAGGCAATACAACAAAAAAACCCTTCGCCTCAATTTCTGAGACGAAAGGCCTGTCTTCCGCGGTACCACTCAACTTAACGGCCTTGTGGCCGTTCCCTTTGCGGATACGGGATGCTTCATAAATGATCCGATATCCCCTTCCTTTTAACGGTGGAAGCATCCGTCCGGGCCTACTTTCCATTGGATTTCGGTCGGCTACTCCAGGGAGAGTTCAACATCTGCCCTCGACCGCTTTGCACCAAACAGCGGCTCTCTGAACCAGGCTTTAAACAATAACGCCTACTATTCCCTGTCATTGTCATTTTTAAAGATATTCAATACACAAATGGATTTTACCAATCCTGTGACCTGCTGTCAATAGTGATTTTCGCAACTAGACTGTGAGTTCCTCCAGCCGGTCCAGCAGTTGGCCAAACAACCGGAGTGCGTCCTGCACCGGTCGGGGTGTGGAAAGGTCGACGCCTGCTGTTTTCAACAGGTTCAGGGGATAGTCGGATCCGCCTTTCTTTAAAAAGGTGATGTAGTTGGCAAGCGCAGGTTCGCCCTGGGTTAAAATAAGCCGGGTAATAGCCGTCGCAGCGGAAAAACCGGTAGCGTATTTATAAACATAAAAGGCCGAGTAAAAGTGCGGAATTCTGGCCCATTCAAGGGCGATATCTTGATCAACAACCACTGCGGGCCCGTGGTAATCAATATTCAACCGGTAGTACAGCTCATTCAAAGAATCAGGCGTGAGCGCTTCCCCGGCCTCGGCCCTTTCGTGAATTATCTTCTCGAATTCGGCAAACATGGTCTGGCGGAACACGGTCCCGCGGAATTGCTCCAAATAGTGATTGAGCAGGTAAAGCTGTTTATCCCGCTGGCCAACTGTCCTTAGCAGGTGGTCCATCAGCAGGGACTCATTAACAGTAGAAGCCACCTCCGCCGTAAAAATTTTATAGTGGGCGTAAATATAGGGCTGCTCAGTATGCGAGTAGTAAGAATGCATGGCGTGCCCCAGTTCATGGGCCAGAGTAAAAACGTTGCTCAGATTATTCTGGTAGTTCATTAAAACATAGGGGTGGACGCCGTAGGGACCCCAGGAGTAAGCGCCGCTGGATTTGCCCCTGCTTTCATACAGATCTATCCAGCCAGATTCAAGTCCCTTTGACATGGTTTCCACGTAGGACCTGCCCAGAGGGGACAGTCCCTCCCGGACTATACCGACGGCTTCAGGATAAGAAATTTCCCACGTAATATCCTTTACTACGGGTACATACAAATCGTACATATGTAGTTCATCGACTCCCAGAAGCCTTTTGCGAAGGGCTGTATAACGATGCATCAGGCCCAGGTGGTCCCGCACCGTGTGGATTAGGTTATCGTAAACCTCCGGAGGGATGTTGTCCTCAAAAAGCGAAGCCTGCAGGGCAGAGGGGTGCTTGCGCACCCGGGCGTAAAAAATATCCCTTTTGACGCTGCCGTTAAGCGTAGCGGCAATTGTGTTCTTAAGCCCGCGATAGGAACTATAGAAGGCCTTGAAGGCATCCTTGCGCATTCTGCGGTCGTTGCTTTCCAGAAACCGGGTGTACCGGCCGTGGGTAATTTCCACTTCCTTTCCTGTTTCGTCCAGGATCGTTGGAAAGGAAATATCGGCATTGTTAAGCATCCTGAAAATAGAATCCGAAGCCTGGATTGCTTCACCTGCCAGGGCAATAATCTGTTCCTCAGCCGGGGAAAGGACATGTTCTTTTTGCCGGATCAATTCCTCCAGAACAAAATCATAAAGGGCGAGACCGCTTTCTTCACGGCGGTAGCGTTCCAAAACCTCTTCCGGCAGGGCCAGGATTTCGGGCGCCAGAAAGGAAAGAGCCGCCTGTACCCGCGCGGAAAGGCTTTCCGCCCTGTCCGTCAAGGCCTGGTAGACCGGGTTGGTATTATCCTCGTCACGCCGCATCCGCGCATAAACAAAGACCTTTTCAATCAATTCCCGCAAACGGGCGTCCAGTTCCAGCGCTTCCAGCAGGGTTCCGGCCGACAAGCCCAACCTCCCCCGGAAAGTCTCCACCTCAGACACCATAGCCTGGATCTGTTGAAAGTCTTTTTCCCATTCTTCATTGCTGGGATAAATATCCTCCAGTCTCCATTTGAATTCATCCGGTATCTCGTGCCGGCCGGGTAGACTGCCTTTTCCATCCATAAAAACACGCCTCCTAAAACCTGGATAACGATAGTAATTTGTAACTTATGGCCTCAGATACTGCAACATAGTAAACTTTCCAGTATGAATTCAGGCCGTCTGGATATTCTATTTTTGAGGTGATGCAATTGGAGAAATGGCCATGTTTTGATTGTCGGCATTTTGACACCTTTGACAGCTACGAAGAGGACGAATTAAGCTGCAAAATCGGCCGGGCAGTCACTCATTTGAATTGCGATTTCAGGGAACCGTTTTCAATTGAATCCTGTAGTTCCGGCCAACAAGGAGGTTGATTATGCTCCATGCCGGGAAAAGAGCAAAGCTTCAGTAATCCTGATAACAGGTGCCCTCTCTTCGATATATTTTCCAATCCGGAAGAATCTCAATCAGAAGATCCGGAAATCGAAAGAACGTAGGCGCAAAAAGGTTATTAGTCCCGGTGGCGCCGGGACTATTTTTTATATCTGGGCGTGCACCGTCCTTATAAAAAACACGCGCCCCACCTGAATAATGCCTTAACCATTAAACCGGAGTGCAGAAATCACGGAACAACTAGATTTTTTTCTCGCCAAGGTGCTTCATTAAAGCCTGGTGGTATTCTTCCAGCACCCCCAGAGTAACCTTAATATTATCGTTAATCATCTCATTTATAATCCTGTTGGTCTTTGTTGGGGCATCCATATCAGGATTACTGTGCATAAGATCATTCAGCCTTTTGTTCGTTTCCTGTACAACACTGCAACCGATCCGGCTAAAAGCTTCTCTAAAATCAAACTCCAAGGTTTTTCACCCCCTCTCCGGGCAGGGGACCCTTAAAAAGATTTTTTCAATCAGGTCACCTGTGTACAGGTTAACAGGAAAGAAGAGTTAAATCAAGGAAGTATTTAACAGAAGCAGGTTTCAATTTGAACAAAATATTAAATTAAACCTATATCTCGACAAAAAACAATTTATATTTATTATCCGCGGGATTAAGAAAAAGCTATGAACAGTTGGCAACTGCCGCTACAGCATCTGCAAACTGACTGTTATAAAGGTCCGCATAGAAACCGCCCCTGGCAAGGAGTTCATTATGGTTGCCCTTTTCAACAATCCTGCCCTTATCCATTACCAGAATTAAATCCGCACCTCTAATTGTGGACAATCTATGGGCGATAACAAAGCTTGTTCTTCCTTTCATCAAGTTGGCCATCGCTTTTTGAATAGCCGCCTCCGTCCTGGTGTCAACGCTGCTGGTGGCCTCGTCCAGAATGAGAATTGCCGGTTCGGCCAGGATCGCCCGGGCAATGGTCAAAAGCTGCTTCTGACCCTGAGAAATATTAGAGGCATCCTCATTGAGGACGGTATCGTAACCATCGGGCAGGGCTTTGATAAAGTGGTCGGCGTGCGCTGCCTGCGCCGCCCGGACTATCTCCTCAAAGGTGGCATCTTCCCTGCCGTAGGCTATGTTTGCCCTGACCGTGCCGTTAAAAAGCCAGGTTTCCTGAAGTACCATACCGAAAATACCGCGTAGCGCCTCTCTCTTCAACTCCCTGATCTCAACGCCGTCAATGGTAATTTTACCGGCGCTTATTTCATAAAATCGCATCAGCAGATTGACAAGAGTAGTTTTACCCGCGCCCGTAGGTCCTACAATGGCAACAGTCTGTCCCTGTTTGACGTCGATATTCATATTCTCAATTAGAGTAGCTCCTTCTTGATAACCAAACTTCACATTGTGAAAGCACACCTGTCCCTTCAGAGATTCGATTATCCCGGCGTCATCGTTGTCGGGAATTTCCTCATCTTCATCCAGAAGTTCAAAAACCCGCTCTGCTGAAGCCACTGTGGACTGGATAATATTGGCGATATTGGCCGTTTGAGTTATGGGATGGGTGAGGTGTCTCGAGTAATGGATCATAGCCTGAACATCACCGATTTCCAGGGTTTTTTTGGTGACAAGAATTCCTCCGGCCACACAGACGAATACATATCCGGCATTGTTGATCAGCTGCATCAGGGGCATGATCATACCGGAGATAAACTGCGACCTCCAGCTCACCCCGTAGAGTCTTTCATTAATCTGTTCGAACTGGTTGATTGACTCGGCCTCATGCCCAAAAGCCTTTATGATCTGATGCCCGGCATACATCTCCTCTACATGACCGTTGAGTATACCGAGTTCCTTCCACTGTTCTTTAAAGTATCTCTGGGAACGGGATATGATTGCCCTTGTCCCGATAAGACAAAGGGGTATCGTTACAACGCAAATAATCGTCATAAAAGGGCTTATAGACAGCATCATAATGATAATGCCGGCAAGGGAGAACACGGCTGTAATCAACTGGGTAAGACTTTGCTGCAGTGTGCTGCCGATATTATCGATATCGTTGGTGACCCGGCTCAAGATCTCTCCGTGGGCGTGTGAATCATAGAATTTTAAAGGCAAGCGGGAGATCTTGACGTCCACATGCTTACGTAAGTCATAAGCGGTTTTTTGTGCTATACCCGCCATGAGGTACTGCTGAACATAACCAAAGCAGGAGCTGAGCAGGTAAAGGGCTGCCAGAATCAGAACAATCTGCCGGATATACTGAAAATCTATGCCGGCTCCGGGAACATTGTTCATTTTCAGCATCAGCCCTTCGAAGAGCCTGGTTGTGGCCTTGCCCATGATTACGGGACTGAAAATATTAAAAACCGTGCTTAAGGCAGCAAGGAGAAATACAAAAAGAATCTGGTATTTACATGGCCGCAAATAGCCGGTCAGCCTTTTCAGCGTACCTTTAAAATCCCTGGCCTTTTCAATGGGCATAGCCATGGGAGGACCTCCCCGGTGGCCTCTCCCGCCACCCGTTCCAGAGCCGGACCCCCTTAAGTTTTCTCCGGAGGAATTTGACTTTCCGTGCTTTTCAATCATGCAATTTCCCCCCCGGATAGCTGTGAGGAGACAATCTCCCGGTACACCCTGCAGCTTTCGATCAATTCTTTATGTCTGCCAATCCCGGCAACTTCACCTTCATCCAAAACGATAATCCGGTCCGCGCCCATAATGGTGCAGACCCTCTGGGATACAATCAATACGCAGGCTCCGGCCGTTTCCTTTTTAAGGGCCCTGCGTAGCCCGGCCTCAGTCTTGTAGTCGAGGGCCGAGAAGCTGTCATCGAAAATGTAGATTTCAGGTTTTCCGGCCAGCGCCCGGGCAATGGAAAGCCGCTGCTTCTGACCGCCGGAAATGTTTGTGCCGCCCCGGGTGATAGAAGAATTAAAGCCTTCCTTCAAGCCGGAGATAAACCCGGTTGCCTGGGCAATATCTGCAGCACGCCGGACTTCCTCATCCGTGGCATCCCGCTTGCCGTATCTGATATTATCGGCTATGGTCCCCGTAAAGAGCACAGCTTTTTGCGGAACCAGACCAATTTTAGCCCTCAGGTCCCTTTGAGTCATCTCCCGGATATCCACACCGTTAATCATAATGCTCCCGCTGCAGACATCGTAAAAACGCGGGATCAAGTTGATCAGAGTTGTCTTGCCCGCCCCGGTGCCGCCGATAATCGCTGTTACTTCGCCGGATTTGGCTTTAAAAGATACATTACGAAGAGCGGGTTTTTCAGCACCGGGATAGCTGAAGGTAACATTTTTAAATTCCACCAGACCGCCCCTGCCGCCGTCCCTGGCCTGCACCCCGTCCCGAATGGACGGCGTGGTATCAAGAATCTCATTAATTCTATCCGCTGAAGCTGCGGCGCGGGGTATCATCACAAAAAGCATAGAGGCCATCAGCAGCGAAAACATAATCTGCATGGCATATTGCAGAAATGCCATCAAAGCGCCCACCTGCATATATCCGGCATCAATGCGGATCCCGCCGAACCAGATAATCGCCACGGCAGTCAGATTCATCACCAGCATCAAAACCGGCATCAAAGTAGCCATCATCCGGTGAACCCTTACAGCAGTGGCGGTCAAATCAAGGTTTGCTTCGTTAAAACGCTTCCGCTCATAATCAGTGCGGTTAAAGGCGCGGATTACTCTAACACCGCTGAGATTCTCCCGCAGGATCAGGTTAATCCTGTCAATTTTGCCCTGCATCGCTTTAAATAACGGTAAGCTTTTCCCGGTAATGATAGCAATAATCACAGCCAGTACCGGAACGGCAACAACCAGAACCAACGACAGTGTCGGGTCCATAGAAACCGCCATGATCACACCGCCGGCGCACATAACCGGCGCACTGACGAAAATACGCAGCATCATCAGGGTTAACATTTGGACCTGGGTGACATCGTTTGTGGTTCTGGTAATGAGGGAAGGTGTTCCAATCCTGTCGAATTCCTGAAGCGAAAAATTCTCCACATGGGAAAAAATCTTACTGCGCAAAATCTTGCCGAAACCGGATGAGGTCCTGGCTGCAAAATACCCTGAAGAAACCGCGCAGAAAGCGCAGCATCCGGCAACAAGCAGCATAACCCCGCCGGTTCTCGTAATGTAATCGATATCCCCGTTTACAATACCTTTATCAACAATCTTAGACATTAAATTAGGTAAATATAATTCAAAGAGCGACTGGAGCAGAACAAGGGTTAAAACGCAAGCTACCTGAAATGAGTATGGTTTTAAAAACCTGATCAGTCTAAGCAAATTTCCATCATCTCCATAATAATTCGCTGTGTTTCAGGCCGGCCGGGGTTCTCCGGCGCCAGTGCACTTTTTCGAATTGTAAAAAGGAATCCATCAGCCGCGGGGAAATCCCGCTAACATTGTTATTCAAGAATGAGCCCCCTCAACTTAGTTTAGTATCTAAATTATTTAGCTAACTAAATATAATTCCGGACTTTAACCCTGTCAATAGAAGATTATAAGTTATGCTGAACCAGGGATCAAAAAGCAACAGCCGCTCCGGATTGGGCGGCCTTCATCATAATATCGTTAGTAAAACAAACGTATTAGTTTTGGATTATGATTGGGGAGACGGCTGCAAACAGAAAAAAATACTGTGCAACTTTTCCATTCCGTCAATCAACCTGGGACCGGGCCTGCAAATGGTATGGCAGGGTATGGGATAAACCCTGTGCTCCCGGAATGCTGTGGTCTGCTCCCACTCCCCATTGGTGAGATCGTCCAGTGTTCTCTGACAGATGGGTTTGGCAGCAACGCAACCCAGGCATCTCGGGGGTTGCCTCTCCCCTTTTTCTACACCGCAAAACACAACCACTTCAGGATCGAAGGCGACGATTTGCTCCGGTGACACTTTTACGTAGGGCTCCTGCGTCTGAAAAGCCATCAGGCGCGCGCCGGCTCTTTGCAGAGCGTCATATTGAAAGGAACCGGGTCCGGGTGTAATTAGAGGATCAGTGCTCATCAGGCGAAAAACTCTGGGCCTTTTCCGGCCGGTAGCGCGTCTAAGCTGCTTCGCCCTCTCCCTCAAGCTGTTGATCCGCTCTCCCCCGGCATCTCCAACACAGCAGAGCTGCGCGATTTTGTCCATAACCCAAAAAATATCCTCCACGCTGACAGGAGTGTAGGCCAATACTTCGAGCCCGGCGCTGCGCAACTCCATTGCGCATGACCCGTGCAGAACCGCGTCCGCCAGGACCAGGTCCGGCTTAAGGGAAAGGATCCTGGCCGGCAGGGGCCGGCCGAATGCGCCCACCTTAGCCCTGGTTCTAGCTTCCCCGGGAAAATCACAATGCTCCGTTACCCCGGCCAGCCGAGCTCCCAGGCCCAGGAAGTACACAATTTCTGTAAATGAAGGCACTAAAGATACTATTCTTCGCGCTCCGCTCATAACCTAAGCCCCCTAAAACTACCAAAAGGCAGCGAAATCCTAATAATTCGGCTTTTGCGCTTCAGCTCCCTGCGGGATTATTTATTAGAGGATTTTATGCAGTAGATAAACATTGATATTGATTGCCGCCGGATATCCGCTCGCGCCCCAGGCTACTCACAGGCGAACATTAACGTAAGTCAGGCAATAAGGAAACTCGGAAAGCTTTTGTTCTATCCTGAAACCCGCCCGCTCAATCATTCCGTCAACTACCCAGTCAAAGGAACTGTACTCGTCGCGTATATGTAAAATTGTTTCTTCAGCCATATCCTGACCGGCCTTTTCGCGCATCCCCTTAACCCATTTGTCAAATTCGCTTTGGTACGATTCAACCGGGAAAGAAAACACCACGTCGAAGAGATACAGCTTGCCCCCCGGTTTGAGCATATTGTAGATGCGCTTAAGGGCAACGGCCTTCCAGAAATCCGGCAGGTGGTGCAGCGCAGCGACGGAGACAATCGCATCCACAGGGGCTTCTTTGTGTTCATAGGTCAGGAAACCGGCGCAATGTGTTTCAATATTATTCAGACCGGCTGCCCTGGCCTTTTCCGCGCACCTGTCCAGCATGGCCCGGGAAATATCCACGGCATAGACCTTCCGGCAGATCCTGGCCGCCGGGATGGCGAAGGCGCCGGTGCCGCAGCCCAGGTCAATTACCCTATGCCCCGGTTGTAAGTCCAGCCGCTGCATCACCAGCCGGGCGTCTTTTTCATAATCACGGATTTTTGCATGGTGGTTGTCATATTCAGCAGCAATTGCCGTATCGTTGTAATCCACACCGGCCTTTGCCCACTCGTTATACAGCCAGGAAGGCACCGCCCTTTTAGTAGCCATAATTACATACACCTTGCCCCAACCATATTATTTCTTATGTATTATAGAGCACTTTAAAAATCCCTTTACTGATTACCGAAAAGCGAGATTCTCTGAAGCCATTCTTATTTTAATGACAAAACAGGTTGTAAATGTTGCCACTTGATTCAGTTTAAAATATATCATCATTTTTTTTCACCGGACATTCATTGGAGAAAAGGGCAAAAATTCCGTCTCGGGATAAACTCTATAACCTTACCAGGCGAAGAGAGCCCCGGCAACAGAAGTGAACAGCCGCTTCAGCCAGGCAGCAAAATCTGACAAGCTGTAAATTTAGTTTATCTGCATTTTAAGATTTATGATTCCATCGAAAAGTTTAGCGAGGACAGGCGCAAGGAGTTTCTGGCCAGGGCAGTTGGCGGTTTATAAGGTAACCGTACAAACAAGGGCAGGATGAACACAGATAAGTGAGAGTCAAGGCATGCCTTGACTTTCTATTTGCAGAGAAGCACAGGGAAGCAGGGGTCCGGTTCTTCTGCTTCCCTTTTGAATTATTATTGTAAGCTAAATACCACAATCAAAAGCATTTTGAATTGCTTGACAGCATTCAAAGCATGGGGAATTCCGGCCGGCATTACAATAGTTTCTCCTTTTTTAAGGTTAAATTTTTCTCCCCCAACAGTGATTTCCGCTTGACCGTCAAGCAGGTAAACAAGAGCATCGCCACTGGAAGAATGTGAACTGATTTCTTCCCCTTCATCAAAAGCGAATAATGTAATACTTACAGGCTTCCCTTGGGCCAGTGTTCTACTAACCACTTGTCCCTTCTGATATTCAACCAGTGAGGCCATTTCCAAAACTTTGGAAAAATCTATATTCTTGATAAAATGTTGTGTTATTTTGATAACCTCCTCATTAATATTTACTTGCGAAATTAACCGGGGATTACTGCAGCCGATGTACCGGTGGTTTAATTATTAAATTCTTCCCGGCACATTTACGCTGGGCTACTTTATCCTGGCTTTCTGTCTCATATCTATTTAACTACCTTTTATACTCACCACCCCTTCATATGAATTCTGATCAGGGTATATTTTTAACATCTTAAGTAATCCAGGTCCGTAGCCATCTAAAATCAATCCGGATAAGCATTAAAACTTTTAATATGATGTACCTTGAACGCAGGTGTTTATTCCTGCTTCAACCCCCTTAATCTCAATATTAACATCATTAATTACTCTTCTAAATGATTTAACAGGTTGAAGCTAAAGATTAGGCTAACAGGTGGCCGGTTTCCTGGCTTCAACTATGGCCACTACACCGCCGCACAAGTTGAGATAGCGCGTTTCAAGCAATCCGGCTTCGGCAAAGATACCGGCCAACTCCTTTTGATGCACAAAACCCTTGGCCGAATTAAAAAGATACTTATAGGCCTTTTTATTGCCGGAGCACAGCTTACCCATTGCGGGAATTACCCTGTTAAAACACAACCAGTAAAACTCCCTGAAAACCGGTATTTCCGGCTGGGCCATGTCCAGTGATACCACCTTTCCTCCCGGTTTGACAACCCGGACCATTTCCTGAACCACTTTAAAAATATCGGGGACATTGCGCAACCCCCATCCCACGGTGGCGCAGTGAAAAGTATTGTCTTCAAAGGGCAGGTCCATGGCGTCCCCCTTGATAAACTGGATGCTGTCCCTTAACTCAAAGTCCCTTATGTTTTGCCGGGCGACTTCCAACATGTTTTCGGAAAAGTCCAGTCCCGTTATTTTTCCCGCCGGACCTGCAGCCCGTGCCTGTTCTATTGTCAGCTTACCGGTACCGCAGCAGACATCCAGACCTGTGCCGCCCTTTGGCAATTCTGCGCGTTTTACTGCCAGCCTGCGCCAGGACTTGTCCAAACCAAAGGTCATAAGCGTATTCATCAAGTCGTAGTTCCTGGCTATGGAATTAAATGTATCTTGAACATACTTTGCCTTTCTCTCTTTAGCGGGTAAATTAACCAAAAAACTGTCCTCCAAATATACAATAAGCTAATCAGGTAGGAGAAAGTGACCGGGATCCCTGGTCTTATTCTTTTATTATTTGTATATTTGAACACCGGCCGTTCAATTCCCTGCCACAACCGTTTTGAAAGGATTTTAATTGATCAAATTCTTGAGCTAACATTACAACTCTTTCTTAGAAGGCCGCTACGATAAAACCCGGTAAACCCCGGAATAAAAAGAAGCAAGAGTTATATCTCCCTTACTTCCCCATGTTACCCCTCTGAACAATAAAACATCCCTCTCTTTTTGCAGCAAAACATCACTCTTTTTTCAGGCCGGGTAAAGGGATCAGAGTGCGAAAGAGGGTTCTTTAACAACAGACGCCAATATTTCCCTGGCATGTTCTTCCTTTTCTGGTTCTCCACTGACAGCGAGGCGTATTGAGCCTTCTGCACCACAAACTCCGCCCGCTGCTACAAGTTCGGCGGTTGCGCCGGTTAGCAGCGATACGGCTTCGATTTCACTGACAACCTCACCTGAAACAGGCAGGAGTCTTGGTCCTCCAGCTCCCGGCATGTTGAGCCTGGCAGCCAGCTTCTCCAGATTGCCTGGGACCCGCTTTTCCAGGCCCACTGGCAACAGCAGGCGTACCCGCCTTCCTATAACAGCCTGCAAAGCAGCCAGAATTGTGCCGCCACGGGGATCGGCGATAAGTATAGCAGCCCGCCTGTTCAACAAATCTAAAGCATTTGCCCCCTTCAGGATAACATCACCTTCCTTCAGGTCGTCTACAACATCGAAAATGGTTTTCCCCTGCTGCCATTCACCCCTGGTAATCACTACATCACCGGGGAATCCTGCCTCATCGGGAATCCTGCCCGTGTCCGTGGAGGGCATCCCGGGAGGGAGGGTTATGCCGCGGAAAAAGCGCCGGCGGTTAAATTTCTCCAATTGGCCGGAGGGCGCCAGGAGTTCCTCAGCAATATAACCATTTGTGGTTCCAGCGATAATGACAATAGTCCCTGAGCGGAGGGCCGTTTGAACGGCGGGATGAGCCGCTACCGCCCTGGCAATTAACTTTTTACCCGCAGCTACAGTAAGAACGACCTGAAACATGATCTTCCCCTTTCTTTTTCTATATTATTTTTCTAATATGTAATGATATTTTCGCTTTCCGAAGCAAGCAGCAAGGGGGCAAAAAAGCAAGGGGACGGTTCTCCCGCTTCCTTTTGGCTCACAACATAGCACAAACCTGAACAGTTCCAACAGTTCCCACAGTCAGCCGTAACACTTCTCATGGAAAGGTGCTGAATATTTGTTATTCCCGGACAATACCTGATTTCCTTTTTTACTTGTGTATTTCATAACAGATTATGATTACCTGGCCTGCCAATAAATTCCTGTTGAGGGTTGTTTGTGCTGATTGGCAGGTTTCCTTCTGGTTGATTTATTTAACCGTAATCAACCACCAATCCATTGTTATATTGGATGAAAATCCGTACAATTATAAATGAGGTGGTCATAGCCAGATGAAAGAAATCAATATTGCAAAGATGCTTGTTAGAAAACGCAGGGAAAAAGGCATTACCCAGGAAGAACTTGCTGCCTATATCGGTGTTTCTAAAGCATCTGTTTCAAAATGGGAAACAGGGCAGAGCTATCCCGACATCACCTTCCTTCCGCAACTGGCAGCTTATTTCAATATCAGCATTGACGAATTGATGAGTTACGCGCCGCAGTTGACGAAAGAGGAGATCAAAAAACTATACCACCGTTTGTCAGCCGCCTTTGCTGCCCGACCCTTTGACGATGTCATGGGAGAATGCCGGAGAATAATTAAAAAATACTATTCCTGTTTTCCGCTGCTGCTGCAGATGGCAGTATTGCTGACCAATCATCATATGCTCGCAGAAGATAAGAAAATGCAGGAAGCTATATTAAAAGAAGCGGTTGAGTTATGCATAAGAATTAGAACGGAAAGTAAAGACCTGTGGCTCTCCAGGGATGCAACTTCTTTGGCAGCAGTTTGTTATCTTATGTTGCAGCAGCCGCAGGAGGTTTTAAATTTACTTGGGGAATCAATACGACCGGTTTCAACAGACTACGGGATTGTGGCCCAAGCATATCAGATCATGGGGAATGTAATAAAGGCAAAAGAAGTAATGCAAATCGGCATGTATCAGCATCTGCTTGCCCTGATTGGGGCCACGCCGTCCTATTTGCTGCTGAATGCCGGCAACAGCAAGGTAACCGGGGAAATTTTACACCGGGCTTTATCTGTTGCGGCAGTCTATGATTTGGAACACTTACATCCGAACGTTATGGCCCAGATCTATCTTAGCGCAGCACAGGTATACAGCTTACAGGGTAATACTGAAAAATCCCTTGACATGTTACAGAAATATGCAAAAATCTGCACCACCGGCTTCTTCCCCTTTTCGTTGCACGGAGATTCTTTCTTTGACGCAATTGAAGGCTGGTTTGCAGAGTTCGACCTGGGTACCAGTCCCCCGCGGAATGAAAAGGTAATCAAAGAAAGCATGCTGCAGGGTGTCCTGTCAAATCCGGCCTTTGCAGCTTTTGCAGAACAACCACGCTATAAAAGCATCATTGAAACATTAAAAAACAACCTGGGGGAGAAAAAATAAGTGAATAATGTGCTACAAATCTTAAAAACCTAATTGGGGAGGAAAACAAATGAATGAAGTAATGCAAATTTTACAGACGGACAGTCCTCTATTCTATCTATTAATTGCCTGGGCAGTTGTCTGGAAAGGCATAGCCCTCTGGCATGCCGCCCGCAACAGGCAACTGGTCTGGTATATCGCACTTTTAATAGTTAACACCGTCGGGATCCTTGAAATAATCTACCTTGTTTTCTTCAGAAGAAAAAGTAAGGGCGTTGCTCTGTAATCATTTCCTGTTTCATCCGGAAGCCTGCCCGGATCAGTGGCAGGCTTTCGGGGTGGGAGGGTTATATCGCAAAAAACACCGGCGGTCAAATCATTTTAATTGACTGGAAGGGACGGGAGTTTACCGGCAACGCAACCCCTTGCAGTTCCCGCTATAATGAGAATAGCCCCCGTAAAGATAATCCCCGCCTGGCAACTTCGCCCCCCTTGAACAGGCTTGCCCAAGTCCGGCAAAGACAGGTTCTGTTCTGCCCCAAAGACTCCTTGTTTTAAAACGCCGGAAATTCCGGGGTTTTCAAAAATCCGTAAATCCTCTCCATATTAATACAATTCCCAATTTAAACTCACTAAACCAGGCAAAGCTGAATAGATTACAAGCATCAAATTATAAAATGAGGCAGGATAAGTGAGCCGAAAAAAGAGCATTTTCTGTATTCTGCTGTTTTTACTGTTGTTAATTACTGCTCTCCGGATTGATTTTTCGGCTTTGGGCCTGATCAAAAACAGGATCAGCCGGGATCCTGCAACCCCGGAATCCCGGGAGCCGGCTGAAAGCAAAGGTGAAAACTTGCAAGCGCCGCCCCCGCCGGGAAGCACGAAGCTGCCCCGGCTCACAGAACCCTGGAATATCTTAGTGGTGGGCATTGATAAGGCCAGCTCCATCGGCGGCTATATCCGGCCCAAACCATGGCGCGCCGATGTAATTATTATCGCCCGCGTAGACCCGGACAGGCACCGGGTAAGTCTTCTCTCTGTTCCCCGGGATACAAGAGTTAGCATACCCGGTCACGGTACGGAAAAAATCGCCCATGCCCATGCTTATGGTGAAATGCCTCTGACAATAACAACGGTGGAAAAACTCCTCGGAATTAAGCTGGATCATTATGTGAGCATAGATTTTGCCGCCTTTGCAAGGATGGTAGATGTTTTAGGCGGTATTGAAATTGATATCCAAAAGGAGTTAAAAACAAAACACTTTCATTATATTCCGGGCAGGCAAATCCTGAACGGAAAGCAGGCATATGAATACGTTACCAGCCGGGATGAGCCCATGGCCGATCTGGCCCGCATCGATAGACAACAACAGCTTTTGCAGGCCCTGCTGACAAAGGTAAGGAATCAAGCGGGTATCCTGGATTATGCAGGTATATACCTGGAGTTTAAAAAAAGCTCGGAGACTTCCCTAGCTTTAAAAGATATGCTTAAACTGGCCTTATTTGTCCGGGATTTGAAACCTGATGAGATGCAAGTGTATAAATTGCCGGGCAGGCCTGAATATATAAACGGGATCAGTTACTATATTGCAGACCCTGACAGCTTGCAAAAACTGAGCATGGAAGTGTTCCCCGAAAAAGGCGGGAATAAACCAGCTGGTTGATGCCGCATTCTCCTACTATGCCGGTGTTAATTGACAGGTGACCTTCAGGTTGAATATTACTCCAGATCCTCCGGGTAATCAACCCTTTGCTTGTATTATCTTCTAATGTATTGTGGTTCTTTGCCGCGGCAACAACCTGAGCTTACCTCCGCTATTCATTGCCCTGTTTGGCCGGTCTTTTTGCCTTAACCGGTATGTTTTTCAGGGGAATCAATAAGTGGGAAAAGCGGCCTGACGCCGCTTTTCCCTTTTATTCTTAGTACAGCTACCAATAAAAGCCGGGTGCCGGGTACCAAAGAGGGGCTTTAACATTTCAGCAAAACTACCCTGCAGCCCGGACAGATCTTATTCTTATTCGACACCCAATCTATCGTACAGAATATACGCCCTTCTTGCCTTGAGATCGTAAACGACGGCTAAGTGTATTTTACTTTTTTGGCCATTATTTCTTTATTAGGCATTACCCCAGGATCCTGTCACATTGCCTGGTCCTGATGTGTTATGTTATTAGAGGTTCTTTATTTCAAGTTCAAAAGAAAAGGAGGTTTGCGCCTGAGCAGCGGAGAAATGTATCTAAAATACTTGAACAGGGGTGATCATTTGAAAAGGAAGTTTATTCTTACACTGGCATTTGTACTGTTACTGGCATTCGCGACGGTTCCTGCCTTTGCTTCTGAAAACGTCCAACTGCAGGTGAACGGGGATGCGGTGTCGCCGCCCTGCGTGTCCCTTGTGGACAGCGTCAGCATGATTCCCCTGGACACTTACGCCGGTCTTGCCGGCGCCGATGTCCAGTGGACCTCGGACAGCGAATTTGTCATTACGGAAAACGGTGTGAACTTAAGCATGACCCTGGGGAAAAAGGAAGCGTCACTGGACGGCGTCGACCTGACACTGCCCCTGGAACCGTTTAAAACAAATGACGGCGCTTTTATCCCCCTCCGGGCTGTGAGCGAAGCCTTTGGCTTTGTGGTGGACTGGGACGGGGAGCAACGGCTGGTTACACTGACCCGCAGCGAAACCAGGGACGGCATGACGGTGTCCGATTTGCTGGCCAAGTCGACAGAGGCAAGCAAAGCCTATAACACTTACGCCATGGAAGGCCTCTTCAAGATTGACATGGACGTAAGGGCGGACGGGGAAGCTGTTGGGGAAGCCCCCCAAAATATGACCTCGAAATTAACCGGCCAGATTCAAAACGAACCCTTCTCTGTATATATGAAACAAACGATAGATTCCAATATTGTCGATCCGGAGACCGGAGAAAAAATCCCGGAAATGGTTATGGAAACATTCATGAACCAGGAAAAAATGTATATGAAGCTGCCTGAGCAGGAGGACTGGCTCGTGCAGGATCTGCCCTTCTCCCCGGAATTCTGGAAACAACAGCAGGATATCCAGTCGGACCCCCTGAAGGCTGCCGAACTGATGAAGGAAATGGGCATATTTTTGAACTACGGGAACGATGTGACTGTAAATGATACGGATTATTATGTCGTCAACGCCACCCTGGACATGGACAAATTTAAAGAAGGATATCAACAGATATTACAGCAGGTTATGCAGGGAATGTCCCAGGATCCAGCTTCAGAAAGCCCTGAGGACATGCAGAAACAATTAATGGAAGTATTTGAAAATGCCTTAATTGATTACAGCTACTCCGTCCTGATTAACAAGGAAACGCTAATCAGCGACATTATCTACTTTGACGCCCAGCTGCAACTGACCATGGAGATTCCCCGGGATGAAGAGCCGGATGTTAGCGAGCCCCAGGAGTTTAAGATGAACATGAAAATGAAGGGTGACTTCACCATCACCGACCTCGGCGGCCCCTTTAAAGCCCCGGTTGTCAGTAACGCCAAAAAATTAGAAACACCGGAATTAGAAACACCGGAATTAGAAACACCGGAATTAGAAACACCGCCCGCTTCCAATAACGAATAAGTTTAATGAATCCTGTCCGGCCTGGACCAGGTATACCTTGAACAATATGGCAAGCCCTTTTCCTATTATCGGGAATAAGGGCTTTTGCAACCGCACATCACCATCATGTTGAAATTCTCCCACTTGTGCTTGAAAATCTTTCGGCTGTCATTTAACTGACACTGGTCACGCACATAATTAATATGTCCCAAACCACAGGGACCGAATAATGCCCTCAACAAAAATAACCGGCCCGAAAACCGGTTATTTTTTGTCCCCGGAAGACCAGGAGCTTGAGCTGAAGGTTGCAGGGGAAACGGGATCAGGGTCCTGGCCCGGGCTGTATTTTTCCGCAGGCCGTTCAAGGGGCGCAACAACCGAATTTGATCGTAAAAGCGGATAAAATTCATTCCCATTGTTGACAATGCCGATTTCACAGTTATAGGACCGGCCCGGCTCAACCCCGGAAAAGTAGTGGCTCCTTTTGGACAGGTCGAGATCCGTAGTGCAGTACGGCCCCCGGCCCTGTGCATTTAACCTGATCTGTACCCCTTTTTTCTCACTGAATACATTTTTCAGACCCGGGGACAATTCCCAGTAAGCGTAAAGTACCCTCGGGCTTTGCACCAGCAAATGCATCGCGTTTTCATTGTAGTCATGTGGTAAAGGAATTTGTCCGTAATTTTTATCCACTTAAGATCCCCCCTTTTGTAATAAGTAATTGGACAAAGGCAGGGAATATCCTCCAGGAGTGGATAATTTATTATATTTTGTTTGTGAATTTAACCCGGCCGGTCAAGGTATTGGACGGCATTCAGCGCCGCTACCTGTCCCTCGCCTGCAGCCTTGGCCAACTGGTAGGGTTTTCCGGTGCAGTCACCGGCCGCGTAAACACCGGGGATATTCGTTTTATAATCGTGGTCCACCCGGATATGGTTGTCCTCTAAAACAAGTCCCTCCAGGAGACGGTCCGGTAAATACGTATCCCTGTAAATAAAGAATCCCTGCACGGGCAGTTCCCGGCCTTCCAGCTGAATTAGTGAAAGGAAATCATTTCCTTTCACAGCCAGCACCTGGTCGTGTATGACCTCGATCCCCGGCTTCAGCCCGTCAACGTCACTCCTTTGACCGGCGCCGGCAATAAAGTAAACTTTGCGGCAAAAGGCTGCCAGGTAATTGGCCTCTTCCACAGCCCCGGAGGCACCGGCAAACACCGCCACATCCTTGTCTTTGAATAAAGGCCCGTCACAGGTGGCACAATAGCTTATTCCTTTGCCGGTAAACTCCCGCTCTCCTTTGAACAGTTCATTTACAGTTACACCTGTGGCGATAATCACGGCCCCGGCTTGATAAGCCTTTTTCCCGGCCTGTACAGAGAAGACGCCGCCGTTGCCCGGGCTAACTGACTCAACTTTAACCTGTTGGATAGGGATGTCCAGTAAGCGGGCATGCTCAAGAAACTTTTCCCTCAACTCGCTTCCCCTAATTTCCGGAAGCCCGAGGTAATTGCTGACCAGGGGTGACTTTTGCAATTTTGGCGTGCAGAGTTCCCCTCCCAACAGGATTACTGACTTTTTCCTGACCCGGGCGTTGACTGCAGCAGAGAGCCCGGCCGGGCCGCAGCCGATAACGGCAAGGTCATAATTCTCCTTATCCATTTTTTAAACTCCCTTTTTTCTATTAAGTATTCCCCATGATAATTGGCTGTATTTAGAGGATTGATTTGCAGAAGGCCTGGAAGTTGGTTTAGAATATTGAAGAAGACATCGAAGGGAAGTGATTTAATGTACTGGAACGAACAGGGCGGAGCAAACACCGAAGCAACTATTGCTGCAGCCTTGAAAAGAGCCGGAGAACTGGGCGTGAAACACCTTGTGGTGGCTTCCTGCTCCGGAAAATCAGCGGCTTTATTCCTGGAGCAAAACCATGAATTGGAAATTATCTGCGTCACCCACCAGGTGGGCTTTTACAAACCCGGCGAAGATGAACTAACAGCAGAAACTAGAATCCGGCTTACTGAAGGGGGAATCCGGGTTTTGACGACAACCCACCTCATGGCCGGTCTGGACAGGGCCTGCAGGATTAAATTCGGAGGGGTATACCCGGCTGAAATTGTGGCAAGTGCCTTGAGAATTCTGGGGCAGGGCCTGAAAGTTTGCGTGGAGGTCAGCGTCATGGCTTTGGATGCGGGGTTGATTCCCTCCGGAGTCGATATCATCTCCCTGGGTGGTACCGGTGAGGGTCTTGACACTGCGGCCGTAATCAGACCCGCTCATTCCCAGAACTTCTTCGATACCAGGGTCCGGGAGATAATCTGCAAACCCCGGGAGTTCTAGCCATGTTTGATTTGCAAAACATTCTTTCATTGCCGGGGCCCGGCGGGAAAACCGCCGGGCCCGGTTAAACACGCTTGACAAGTAAGCAATTTATCCCCTCTATTTTACCGGTCCTGCTAATTTATTTACGGGATTACTTTTGTTAAGGGGTATTCGATAATGTCCTGGGCGCCGGCCTTTTTCAACAGGGGAATCAGTTCCCTCACCAGCTTTTCTTCCAGAATTGTTTCCACGGCCAGCCAGTCGCTCTGAACCAGTTGAGCGACCGTTGGCTGTTTCATGGCCGGCAGCACATCCAGAAGTTCCTGCAGTTTCTCCTGCGGCACGTTCATTTTCAGGCCCACTTTGGACCGGGCCCGGAGCGCCCCCTGCAGAAGGACCGAAATGCTCTGCAGCTTTTCTCTTTTCCACGGATCCTGCCAGGCCCCTTTGTTGGCGTGGAGTTTCGTGGTTGACTGGAGCACGGTGGCAATTTCCCGCAGGTTATTGGCCTTCAGCGAACTGCCGGTTTCCGTGATGTCGGCAATGGCATCCACCAGGTGAGGCACCTTTACTTCCGTAGCACCGTAGGAGTATTCAACATAGGCCTCCACGCCGTTGCGTTTTAAGTAATTCTGGGTAACCCGCACCAGTTCCGTAGCAATTCTTTTTCCTTTCAAGTCGTAAATCGTATTGATATTACTGTCGTTGGACACCGCAATGACCAGACGGATGGGGTTCGAGGTGTTTTTGGCATAAACCAGGTCAGCCACCTCCACCACGTCCGCCTCATTTTCCATAATCCAGTCAAGGCCGCTCAAGCCGGCGTCAAGAACACCATCATTGACATAACGGGGGATTTCCTGGGCTCGCATCAGGACCACTTCCAGTTCAGGGTCGTTTACCGCCGGAAAATAAGACCGGCTGCGCACCGTCAGATTAAAACCGGCCTGTTTAAATAGTTGAAAGGTAGCCTCCTGGAGGCTGCCCTTTGGTAAACCAAGGCGCAACTTCAACAAATACTCCTCCTTTTGGAATTGACAGGTATATTATACTGTAAAAGTATATCCTCCAGCCCCGGGGGTGTCAATACCGCAGGGAGTCTATATTCCAACGGAAAATGCTTTCAAGGAATTCTCAGTTTCTGTCCTGGAAAAATCATACCAGGGTCTGTAATCATATTAGCATCGACGATTGCCTGCACTGTTGTTCCATATCTGCCTGCTATAGTGAAAAGCGTTTCACCGGACCGGACGGTATGAATCAGACTGTTATGCCCTGAAAACACCCAAACCTGCACACCGCCGTCGGCAGTCCCCAATCCCAGGCGCCCCTCTCCACTCACAGCAAGGTCGTTTACAGGGCTGCCGGCCCGCACCGCCCAATCCGGCGCACTGTTTTCCACGGGGCTCCTGTAGCCGAAGAGATATCCCTCCGGAGTACCTGCAACCAGTGTTACCGTGCCTTCTCCTGCCAGCCTGCCCGCCGTCAGGGCGGGTATCCCGCTGCCCAGGTTATCCGAGGTAAACACCGAAGTGAGAGCGCCGTCCGCCTCTAAAATTCGCAGGAACCCGTCGCTGCCGCCCCAGGCCGGCTCTTCCCCCGGCCCTGTTCTTAAATCTCCGGCTGTCAGCGACATTACCAGGGCCGGTAGTTCCGCCAGGGCAGGTCCCTCGGCAAAGCCCCGTTCGGTAAAGATCAGCGTGAGAAGACCGGAGGAACTGTTGCGCCGGTAAGCAACCGCAACAACCGGCGTGGAATTCTCCGCTCTCCTGAAAATGGCGACCATCTGGGCCGGGCCGGGCAAAACCCTGATTGCCAGGAGCTCAAGGCGCAGTTCTGCATCTGTCTGGCCGAAGAGCCGGTAGAAAAAAAGGGACGACATACCTTCCGGAGCAGCGATGACCTCCTCCCTGCCGTCACCGTCAAGGTCCGCCAGAGCAACGTCCGCAAACCTGGCGCCGGGTTCGGGCTGAGTTTCCGCCAGATGGACAAGGGCTCCCTGGCGGCTCCCGTAGAGCACCACCCTGTCCTCCAGCCCCAGGACAATGTTTTCGGCAGCCCCGCTTGAAATTGGCAGCCCCGCGGCCAGGCTGAGGATCTGACCGCCCGCATCAACCTGGGAGCTTAGCACATACCCCGTATTTGAGGCAGTAAAAAGAGAAACCCTGGAACCGGCAGCCGCAATCAGGTCTTCCCCGGCGCCGGTCACCCTGCCCCAGTCAACCTGGACCCGGTCGTTTAACCCGAAAAGGGAGAAAACCATTTCTGCTGTTACAAGAGGCAATACCAACACCTCTTTCTTTTTTACTGAAAATGTATGCTGCCGGAATTCTTTTGTGAACAACAAAACGGCTCTAAAAAGAACCGTTTGTCGAGCAATCACTTTGCAAACTTTTTAAATTAAAGGGTTAAACCTTTAAGTGGAGCCTTGTTTCAGGATTTTTTAGAACCCCTTCACAATCTTTTGCTTTAATCAAGATAAGTTTACCATCATTTACACTTATTAAAACGCTGCTGCCTCCTCCAATACCAAGGGACTTCAACATAGAACGGGGTATTGTTACCTGCCCGTCGGGGGTTAAGCATGATAATGCTGTCATTTGTGTACCTCTCTTCTTTTCGAGTTAACCGCCGGCTAAAACCATTATAGAATAACCCTGCCTCCTTATCCAGGGTGTTTATATGAAAGGTTTTGTCACTCTTTGCCGGGCGCCCGGGGCAATTAAATACTTTGAAATACTATCAAAAATGATGTAAAATAACACCAACACTACACCTGACAGGAGTGACCCCAATGGCAATTTCCAATAAAATAAAGGATTTTTTAGCAAACGCTTCTTTTATCCGCAAGATGTTCGAGGAAGGGGAAAAACTAAGGAAAATCTACGGTCCGGAGCATGTTTATGATTATACACTGGGAAATCCCGATGTAGAACCTCCGGCTGCCTTTAAGGAAGAGTTGAAGAAACTGGCCCTTGAACCGGTGCCTGGTATGCACCGTTACATGAGCAACGCCGGTTATTCCGAGACACGCCGTGCAGTTGCAGACGCACTGGCAGACAACTCCGGCCTTCCCTTTTCTGAGAATAATATTATTATGACCTGCGGCGCCGGGGGAGCTTTGAATGTGGTGCTGAAGACGATTCTGGATCCCGGTGATGAAGTCATTCTAATTTCTCCATTTTTTGTCGAATACAAATTTTATATCGACAATCATGGCGGTTTGTTTAAAATAGCCCCCTCTGCCCGGGATTTCCAGCTTGATCTGGATTCCATCAGCGCGGCCGTCACCCCCCGGACAAGGGCGGTATTAATTAACTCACCCAATAACCCCACCGGCGTAATTTACAGCGGTGAATCCCTTACAGCCCTGGGGGCTCTGCTGGAAACAAAGGAAAAGCTCACCGGCCAACCCATCTATGTAATCTCGGATGAACCCTACGCCAAGATTGTCTATGACGGAATCAAACTCCCCAGTGTCTTCAAACAAATTAAAAACAGTATCGTTGTAACTTCGCACAGTAAGGATCTGGCCCTGCCGGGGGAACGTATCGGCTATATCGCTTTTTCACCCCGGATCGAAGACGGCGCCCTGCTTGAAGAAGGCCTGATCTTCTGTAACCGCACCCTGGGCTTCGTCAACGCACCGGCCTTGATGCAGCGGCTGGTTACCGGGCTGCAGGAGGAAAGTGTGAATATCCAGGAATACCAGGAAAAAAGGGATATTCTGTACAACAGCTTAACAGAACTGGGCTTTGAAATGATTAAACCCCGGGGGGCATTTTACCTGTTTCCAAAATCGCCGCTTCCGGACGATGTGGAATTCATCAGAAAAGCCCAAAAATACAATCTCCTCCTGGTACCCGGCAGCGGTTTCGGGAAGCCCGGCTACTTCCGGATGGCTTATTGTATTGACAAGCAGATTATTCTAAACTCACTGCCGGCTTTTAAAGCCCTGGCCGCCGAACTGGGAATGACGCGTTAAGAACAGCAAAGCCCCCGCCCTTCTGCCGGGCGGGGACTCTTTAACATAGTATCTTCCTTAATATATTAATGGCATTTTTATCAGTGATGTCTAAAGTATGGTCATAAAGAACCAGATGATCATGACGGCCTCCACCATCAGTTTGAGAACTGTCCCGCCTAAAAAACCGATAAGCGTTCCAAACCCCACCTGAAAGGCCTTATCAAAGGAACTTCTGCGGTACAGCTCTCCTGCCACCGCGCCGATGAAGGGACCGAAGATGAGTCCGAAAGGCCCGAGCAGAAGTACTCCCAATAATCCGCCCAAAATACTTCCCAGTATGGCTTCCCTGGAACCTCCATAACGTCTGGCACCCCAGATTCCCGCCAGGTAATCCACCAGAAAAATCAGCACAACCGCCAGACCCTGGCCGGCATAGAAAGTCCAGGGTAAATTTTGAAACTTAACAATAAATCCATAAACTAACATTCCCAGCCAGATCAGCGTCGCTCCCGGCAAGGCCGGCAACACCGTACCCAGCACCCCGACAGTAAAAAAAACAACTGCTATGATAATCCCGGCAATAGACATGAAGGACCTCCCCTTTAATGGGTAATATTACTTCTATTATACGACGAATAGTTTTTAGAAGATGCCCTTTTTTCGATAAACTTCCATATTTGATCACTTTTTATAATCTGCCGGGAGGAAAAAAGGATAACAAATCCCATACAGGGGCTAATCAAGGAAAATATCAGACTGAAAAAAAATACTTCCTGTTAAATATTGATTTATACCCTTTCAAGTTATACCATTAAACGGTAAATTTTTAACATGACACCGCTGGAAGCCCCCTAAAGAAAATATTTTAACAAATAATCCCGCATCTGAATCAGACATTGTTCTTGCAAAAATACGAAAAAACGCCTGCCGCCTTGAATAAGTCAAGACGCCAGGCATTTTAACCTGTCCCATAGTTCAAAGAGAACACGGAGCAGCGCTTTACCTGAATAGATAATGCAGTTTTTCTAAATTACATCATCCATGACGTTTACTTCGTGAGCCCCGCGCCTGTGAATGATTCCCTCAACCCTTCGCGCAGCGCCTCTTACATACTCGCCTGTTTTTTCACAGACTTCCGGCCTGGACCTGCCAATTTTGGAAAGGGCTAAAAAAACCAGCGCGGCCGCCCCGAAGCCGGCAATTGAGCGCAACGAAAACATTGGTATACCCCCTTGTAGGTAAATCACTGTCTCTATTTTTTCCAGGGGGGTTCAAGATCATACTTCATACTTCACAATCTGTTACTTTTCTTCCAGCTAAACTTCCTTCCCCAACACGGGGTGTGTCACGTTACAGAAACCGGCCGGCCAGGTGCACTTGAAAACACAATTACTTGTGTCGTACAGTAGAACAGGGGTGTTAAGAAAAACTGAGCTTTCCGGGGGCGTGGTTCCCCGGGTTCAAATGCGGGACCCTGGAGCAACAGCCTGGCTGGGCTCGGCAAAATAGCGGACGACCCCGGCATAAATAGCATAAGCAATCCTTTGCTGATATTCTGCATCGACCATCAATTTTTCTTCCTGTGGATTGCTGACAAAACCAATTTCAACTATAGCGCTGGGCATTTTAGCCATGCGGTTTGCAAAGTAATCAACCTGTTTGGCTGCACGGCCTGGGTTGACTAAAAACCGGTTTAACTCTTTCTGAATAGACTCCGCCAGCTTTTTTCCCTCCAGGGAACCTGGTTGCGAAAAGGTTTGGGCGCCCCCCTCCCGCCTGTCCGGAAAACTGTTAACATGGATGCTGAGAAAGAGATCCGCACCCCTCTGATTGGCTATTTCCACACGTTTGGTTAAATCCTGAACCCTGGACTGGTATAAGCTGTGGTTACCGGGATCGCTGAGATCGCGGTCGTTCTCCCGCGTCAGCAGCACCTCGGCCCCTGCCTGACGAAGAATTTCAGCCAGCTTCTTCGATACCTCAAGGACAATATCCTTCTCATAAACACCAGCTGCACCCACTGCCCCGGGATCCTCGCCCCCGTGTCCCGGATCAATCACAATCAGCTTGCCGGCAACCGCCCAGGCCAGGGTTGAAATATAGTGTTGCTCTAACCGGGCGGCCGAAAGCCTGAATCCAACAAGAACAGCCAGCACCACTGCAGCCAGGACCAGGGTAAACCTTTTACCGAACAGGCCGGCACGCGCCGAATACAAAGCCAAATAAGTTCCCACCCTTCCTTTTTTAAGAAGGGTATGCCATACCTGTTTAAAATATGTGCAGCCATTGTTTCAGAGCTTCATGTCCTTAAACAAAACTTTGACAACACGAAATAACTTCTGCCCTTTAATTAACGCCTCGCCTGAACAAATGGTCCTACAATGTACACCGCTTCCGCCCTGGCCCGGCCTCAAAATTCCGGATAATTCGCCTCTATCCGGTGTTTAATATAGTACCTGCTTTACGCCTGAACCCGGCGGTCTAAATGGAACGCCGGAGCAACCCCGGTGTATGCCAGAGGAGCCAGCGGTACAATTGCCGGTAGTCCGTATGACCCTGTAGAATTTGCAGTGATTCTGCAAAGGGTTCCCTGCTGTTAAAAAACATCCCCAGCAAAACCCTTGGGAAGTACTGGAATAGTCTGGAGATAAACAGTGCTGCCTTCAAATCAGCGCCGAAACTGTGATAACAATTTCGCTCGTAGACCCCCAGGTTCTGCCGGTTCGGAGGTACAGACCGGGAAAGCAGGGATACCGCCGCCGCGGCAGCAAGCCGGCCGGAAGCAATAGCGTAGCGGATACCTTCCCCGGTAAAGGGATCCGCAAACCCGGCAGCGTCACCCGCCAGGATGATCCCGTCGTTTACTGCGGGGCGGGAAATTCCACCGAGGGGAATATGCCCCCCCCTGATTCGCCTGTCAACAACCAGCCCCTTTTCTTGCAGGAAATCCAAAAACGCAGCCCTGACAGTTTTTGTGCAGGAAGGCCAGACACCGAGTCCGGTTGAAACCCGGTTCCTCTTGGGAAATATCCAGCGGTACCCCACAGGGGTAAGCCCGTAGTAGACCTCAACACCTTCTTGCCATGGTACGTCCCGCTCTACCGTCCCGATTTCCGAACAAACACAAAAAGCCAGATCTTTCTTAAAGAAGGGTTTCCGGACAGCCCTGGCTACCGTACTGTAAACACCGTCCGCCCCGATCACAACCCGGGCGGTGTAGACACGTCCGGAGGTCCGGACGGTTACCCCGCCAGCGCCGGGATCTACGGCTATGACCTTCTCCCCCTGCTTTACTTCTGCTCCGGAAGCCTGTGCCAGGCTGACCAGCCAGAAATCAAAAATATCCCGGGATACCAACACCAGGAAATCCTGCTCAAGCTCTATTGTAATTTGTCTGGCGCCGTAGAAACCGTGAAAAACAGAACACCGCGCCTCAATGATCTCCGGGGGTATGGGAACATCCAGCAGGTTCATTGCGGCTGCTGAAATTGCCCCGGCACAAATTTTAGGTCTAGGCAGAAATTCCTTTTCCAAGAGTACGGTTTCCAGACCCCACCGGGCGCATTCCCTCGCCGCTACGGCACCGGCCGGCCCCCCGCCTACAACAATAACGTCATATTTGCCCACAAACTCACCCCCCTTTGCCGCGTCGGGCCTATTATTCCACAAAAGGAAGCAATTAAACCAAAGGAGGTTGAAGCAGGATTGTGAACCAATATCTGAAGCAACGGAACAAGACAACATCCACTAACGGCGCCAAAGGCGGAATACCAACAATAAAAGCCCCCCAGGTAAGGACTCCAGTGTTTTAATATAATCCTGCGGAAAAATCCTTGAACACTCCCCAATTGTCCCCGGACAACAAAAGCCGCCTTTACGGCGGCCATCTGGTGGAAGGCAAGAGTATCTTTGCCTGCCGGTATATTGTCAAGGGGTTTGCGGAACTGGATAATTCAGTCTTTGAGCGCATCCTGGGCAGCCAAACCGGCCTCTGCCTCTGGTAAAAACAATCTAAATCAGGATAATACTACCGAACCGGGTACAATTATCTCTAGGCCTGTTCCATGGCCCGGCCCGGTAAACGCTTGTCACCCACCCGCCGGGTCACTTTTTCACGGTCAAAGTACTCCAGCAACGGCAGGGCATATTTACGGGAGGTCTGTAAAAGGTCCCGGATTTCACCCACTGTGATTTCACCCTTTTCCCGGAGGAGTCCTACCACCTTTTCACGGGCCTGGATCAAGACATCCCTTTGAAAATACAGGTCGTCCGCAATCTTGACCATTACACCTGTCCTCAGCAGGTACTGAAGAAGTTCCTGCCCGTAAGCCTCACTAATTCCCGCGTTCCTGCAGAGTTCAGCCCAGGAAGGCGGCAGAAAGGCAGCTTCCCTCAGGATCCCGAGAATTTTGTCAATCTGCTTCAGCTGTTCATGGCCGGGCTTGCAGTCGAAGGCCTGCAGCGCTACTGCCCGGGGGCTGACCCTGATCAGACCGTCCTTCTCCATTTCCAGCAGCAGTAATTGAAAAGCCTTATTTGGTATAGCCTGGAACTTGCGGGAACGCAGATCCTCCTTGGGATAGCCCTCCCTCAGGGGGTATTCCCGGTGGTAGGACTGGAGCAGCTTACTAATCTCAGCAGCCCAACGCCGGTAAACATCATCTGCTGCCAGGTACGTCCTTCCCTCAGCGGAGATCACTTTAACCCGGCCATCCCGTTCCAGTTCCCGGGCTGCCGCCAGAATCTCTTCCTCCTCCAGGCCGGTACCCTTTGCCACTTCGGCCGCCCCCGGCAACCCCGGCAAGCCCGGCAAATACTGGCTCAGCAGTTCAGCCGGCGTACCCCTTTCCCGGGCGGCCAGAGCATTCAGAACTTCGCTGCGAAAGCGCCTGTGTTTGCGCCCGGGCAAAGGGTCAATAACAGTGCCGCCCCCGATGGTATGCATGGGCGAATAAGAGCGGATTACAAAACGGTCACCTTTGGCTGCCACAACCGGCTCTTCCAGCTCCAGCTGGGCGTAGGCCAGGGAGCCCTGTTTCAATTCTTCCTGATCCAAAAGACGCACCCGGCCCAGCGCTTCCCGGGTTCCCAGGAAAAAGCGCACCCGGGCCCTGTTTTTCAGCGGCCTGGCTGCGCTTCTCAAGAGCAGCAGGCGCACATCAAGCCGGTGGGAAGGAGAAATGCTTTTCAGCCCGGCCACCACGCTGCCTCGCTCAATCTGGTCCATCTCCAGGCCGGCCAGGTTGACGGCCACCCTCTGGCCGGCCTCCGCCGCCTCAACCTTTTCACCGTGTACCTGCAGCGAACGCACCCTGGAAGCCAGCCCCTGGGGCTGTACTTCCACCAGGTCACCCACCTGGAGCGCTCCTGACACCAGCGTGCCGGTGACCACCGTGCCGAAGCCGGTTATGGAAAAAATCCGGTCCACAGGCAGCCTGGGCGGACCCGCTGCAACCCTGGGCCGGACTTCCCGGGTCAGGCTGTCAATCCGTTCCAGAAGCTCCGGGACACCCTGGCCTGTAACTGAAGAAACATTGACTACGGGCGCATCTTCCAGCACAGTGCCCTTTAAAAATTCCTGCACCTCTTCTTCTACCAGATCCAGCCACTCTTCATCCACCAGGTCGATCTTGGTCAGCACAACAATTCCTTTGGTAACCTGGAGCAACTGGATAATGTCCAGGTGTTCGCGGGTCTGGGGCATAACTCCCTCGTCGGCGGCGATAACCAGGAGAACAAGATCAAAGCCGCCTGCCCCCGCCAGCATATTCTTGATAAAGCGTTCGTGGCCGGGCACATCGACGATACCCGCCTTCCGCCCCCCGGGCAGGGACAGGGAGGCAAAGCCCAGCTCAATGGATATCCCGCGGTCTTTTTCTTCTTTCAGCCGGTCTGTATCAATTCCGGTCATGGCCCTGACCAGGGCTGTCTTACCGTGGTCTACATGCCCCGCTGTTCCAATAATAAGGTGTTTCATTTCATCCCTTTCCTTCGCCGAGAGCAACCGCCACCGCTTCTACCAGCTGCTGCAGTTCAGCGTCACCGATGGTCCGGACATCCAGGAGCAGCTTATCCTCCTGTACCCTGCCCATGACCGCCGGGTCACCCCGGCGCAGTTTGATTTGAAGTTCACCCGCTGACTCTTGCGCCGGACGTATCGCCACCAGCACCGAAGGAAGCTCCGCTGTGGGCATCGCTCCGCCTCCCACGGCTGAAAAACCTTTTTCCACGCAGATTTCCGCTTTTTTTCCGGCGGCCTCACGCAGCAGCTCAGCCAGCCGGGAACCCCTTTGCTGCAGGATGTCCCGGGTCCCGGTAAGCATCCTCAAGGTGGGAATTTCCCGGATGGCCCGGTCCTGATCGAGATATTCCCGCAGAGTCGCTTCCAGGGCGGCCACTGTCATCTTGTCAATCCGGACGGCCCTTGTTAACGGGTTTTTTTTCATCCTTTCAACGAGCTCTTTTCTTCCTATAATAATGCCCGCCTGGGGGCCGCCCAGGAGCTTGTCCCCGCTAAATGTGACCACATCCGGCCCGGCTTCCACCACTTCCCGTACTGTGGGTTCAGGGGGTAGTCCGTAGCCGCTGAGGTCAAACAAAAAACCACTGCCTAAATCCGACATCACGGGAAGCGAAGATGACCTGCCTATTTCAACAAGCTCGCTGATCGTTGTTTCCCGGGTAAATCCGATAATTCTGTAGTTACTGGTATGGACATGGAGCAGCAGGGCAGTATCCGGGCTGATAGCCCTCCGGTAATCATCCGGATGAGTTTTATTTGTGGCTCCCACCTCAACCAGCCGCGCCCCGCTTTGGGCCATTACCTCCGGTACCCGGAAAGAACCCCCGATTTCAACAAGCTGGCCTCTGGATACGATTACTTCCCGGTCCCTGGCCAGTGTGCTCAACGCCAGGAGCACCGCCGCCGCATTGTTGTTCACCACCAGGACCGCCTCGGCACCCGTCAGTGATTTCAGCAGCCCTTCCAGGTGAGCATACCTGGAACCTCGCCGCCCGCTTTCCAGGTCAAGCTCGATGTTCGAGTAACGGGAAGCCACATCGTTGACAGCCTGCCTGGCCCGCTCGCTGAGGAGGGCGCGGCCCATATTTGTATGCAGCACAACCCCTGTGGCATTGATAACCGGGCGCAGGTTGGGGCGAACAGACTGCCTGACGGCCCCGAGGGTTTCCAGAACGGTTTGCTCCAGGATAAACTCTTTTCCCTTATTTTCATCTTCCGGCCTAACCCCTGCCAGGAGTCGCCGCCGCTCTTTGGCCAAAACTTCCCGGACGGCCTGGACCACGACACTGCGCGGCTGCCCTTCCAGTTCCCGGACCACCCTTTCTTCCCTGAGCACTTCGTCTACTGACGGCAGCAACCTCAGCAAATCTGTAACCACGGCTCCGATCCCTCCAAATTGTCCCAGCAGGTTTCATAATCTACTATTTTAAAATTATATGGCAGCAACACCCTAAAAGCAAGTATCGTAAGGCTTTGCTTCTTATGGGTAGGCATTTTTATAAACACTCTGCAAAGATATTGTACCATAACACTGGCGCTAAAAACCTTTGTCATAAGAGCAAGCGTTATATTATAATATAGACGAAAGGAATTAAAATCACGCGAACCGTATTAACAGCGGTTTTTATTTATTTTTTGGCCGGGCAGGATCTGGTAATGGACTTGTCATATATTTTCAATACATTACTACCATGCCTCTTTTTTGCTATCCCATTTGAACAGGAGGGTGATTTAATGATCCAAGAGGTGCGGGTTATTACCAAACAGGGAATAACCGACAGCAAGGGAGAAGAAGTCCTTTATGATATCAACTACGCCCTTGGTATCCAAAGCGTAGAAAAAGTCAGAACAGCCCGGGTTTTTCGTTTCGAAGGCATTAGCAGCGAGGATGCCGTCTACCTGGCCCAAAAACTGCTGGCCGAGGATATATTTCAAGAATATCAGATCAACGGCCCCGTCCTTGAGGATGCTGCCGTGGTACTGGAGGTCGCCTACAAACCAGGGGTGATGAACCCGGAGGCCGCATCCCTGATTAAATCGGCTGAGGACCTGGGAGTCAAGGGCCTTGTTGCCGCCGACTCCAGCTGGAGCTACGGTTTTTACGGTAAAAACATTACCGAAGCCGATCTTGACCGGATCATGAACAGCCTTCTGGTTAACGCAACGGTGGAATACGTCGTCAGGGAAAGTCCTAAAACCCTGATTATCCAGGGAACACCCGGTCGTACCGAAGTGATTCCCATCCGGAAGATGAACAACACAGAACTGCTCGACCTGAGCAGGGACAAGCTTTTTTTGAACCTGGAGGAAATGAAGGTCGTCCAGGAGTACTTTAGACGCATAGGACGTGACGCCACAGACTGTGAAATCGAGATTATCGCCCAGACCTGGTCTGAACACTGCGTCCACAAAACATTCAAGGCTAAACTGATTGTAGATGGAAAGGAGAAAAAGCCGCTTTTTAAGCGCTTGAAGGACGCCACGGAAGAAGTTGCGCACCCGTTGGTCCTGTCGGCTTTCGTGGATAACTCCGGCGTCATAGAATTTTTCGACGGCATGGCCATCTGCGGTAAAGTGGAAACGCACAACTCGCCGTCCGCCATTGAGCCCTACGGCGGTGCTATGACCGGTAGCGGCGGCGTTTTCCGGGACATCGTGGGAACTGGATTAGGGGCAAAAGTACTGGCCTCCACTGATATGTTTTGTTTTGCCCCGCCGGGGACACCCCAGGACAAGATCCCTGCCGGCTGCCTCCATCCCCACTACCTGTTGAGACGAGTGGTAGCCGGGGTAAGAGATTACGGAAACAGGATGGGCATCCCCACCAACAACGGTTCGCTTCACTTCCACCCGGACTTCCGCGCCAAGCCCACGGTTATTGTGGGCGCCTACGGCATCCTCCCGGCTGCAACCAGCCGAAAGAGCTGGCCAAAGGCAGGGGATCTGGTGGTAACCCTGGGCGGACGAACCGGGAGGGACGGCATCCATGGGGCTACGTTTTCCAGTGGGGAAATGACGGACAGAACCATGGAGGTCAATGCCAGCGCAGTTCAGATCGGCAACCCCATCGAGGAAAAACGCATGTTTGACGCCATTCTAGCTGCCAGGGACGAAGGCCTGATCCGGACCATTACCGACTGCGGCGCAGGGGGATTTGCTTCTGCGGTAGGTGAAATGGGCTCGAAAACCGGGGCGCGCATCGCCCTGGACCGGGCGCCGCTAAAGTACCCCGGCCTTGCACCCTGGGAAATCCTGCTTTCGGAGAGCCAGGAAAGAATGGTGCTGGCAGTTGACCCGGCTCACCGGGAGCGCCTACTGGAAATCTGCCGGGACTACAATGTGGAAGCCACAGTCCTGGGCGAGTTCACAGATGATCACCATTTTACCGCCACCTATGAAGGCCAAACAGTCATGGACCTGGATATGGAATTCCTGCACAACGGCCTGCCCCAGCGGGTCATGAAAGCAGCCTGGAAAAAGCCTGTCTATGCTGAGCCGGTAATCAAGGAAACGGGCGACTGGAATAAACTTTTTGCCGAGGTGCTGAGCCACCTCAACGTGTGCTCAAAAGAGCCCATTATCCGTCTGTACGACCACGGTGTGCAGGGGACAAACGCCCTCCCACCCTTTGCCGGGGTGGCTGAAGACGGGCCCAACAATGCAGCCATCATGGCCCCCATTCTCGGAAAACCTTACGGAATGATCATTTCACACGGGCTCAACCCTGTTTTAAATGTGATCCAGCCCTATTACGGAAGCCTGTGGTCAGCTGCTGAAGCAACTGCCAATGCAGTGGCCTCCGGCGCCAATCCGGAGGAGATGGCTTTAATTGACAACTTCATCTGGCCCTTCCCGGACGAAGAATCACTGGGTGCCCTTGATCTGGCGGTTGACGCCTGCGTGGACTTTTCCCGCGCCACAGGTATGCCCTTCATCTCGGGAAAAGACAGCCTTTCCAGTACCTACAGGGGAAGGGACGGGAAGGTTATCAAGATCCCCCCGGTTCTATGCATCTCTGTCTTCGGCCGGATGCCGGACGTTTCGAGGTCCGTTTCGGCGGACTTTAAAGAGTCAAACAGCCAAATTGTGCTGGTGGGACACCGGAACACAGATGAGATGGCCGGTTCAGTCTACTACGATCTCCTGGGAGCAGTGGGAAACAATCTTCCGAAAATTGATCCCGGAGCTTTGATGGAGGTTTTCAAAGCCGTTTATCGAGCCATTCACGGGGGTAAACTTCTGGCCTGCCACGATCTCAGCGAAGGCGGGCTGGCCGCCGCGCTGGCCGAAATGTGCTTCGGTGGAGGCCTTGGCGCGTCCATACGAATTACCGGGGAGCAAAAAGCCGAGTATTTCTTATTTAATGAAACAGCCGGCTGCTTTTTGGCAGAGATTCCGCACGGCGCCAACCCGGAAACAATTTTTGGGGATATCCCCTGGGCAGTCATCGGGAGAACAGTCCCGGAACCTTTGATTACAGCCGAGCAGTCGGGAGAAACTCTTTTCACCCTCAATTTGGAGGAATTAAAAGAGGCCTGGCAGCGCCCAATGAAGGAGGTCTTCCGTTCATGAAAAAACCCCTTGTATGCGTGCTCCGGACAGATGGAATCAACTGTGATGAAGAAACTTTTTACGCCTTTGAGAAAGCAGGAGCAGACTGCCGTCTGGTTCACGTAAACCAGCTCCGGAAAGGCAGCGAAAAGCTAGCCTCATACCAAATTTTGGTACTGCCCGGTGGCTTTTCCTACGGAGACGATGTTCACTCCGGCAAAATCCTGGCGGTGGAGCTGACCTCCTTTTTGAAGGAACAGCTGGAAGCCTTTGTGGAAGCCGGCAAACTCGTGCTGGGAATCTGCGACGGCTTCCAGGTGCTGGTACGGACAGGACTCTTGCCCGACCGGAACCTGGGTGTAATTAAGACCACCCTGATAGCTAACGACAGCCATTTCGAGTGCCGCTGGGTCAACCTGCTGTTGGAGCGCAGCCACTGCGTCTTTACCCGCGGGCTGGAGGGCAGCCTGATCAGCATGCAGGTCGCCCATGGGGAAGGCAAGTTTTTCACAAACCCGGCGACTTTGCAGGAAATAGAAAACCGGGGTCAGGTGGTGTTCCGTTACGCCGGCACCGACGGCCGGCCCACGGTGCTGTACCCGGCCAATCCCAACGGCTCCCTGAACGCCATTGCCGGTATCTGCGACTCAACGGGAAGAATCATGGGCATGATGCCCCATCCGGAAAGGTACGTTGAGCGTACCCAGCACCCAAACTGGCGCAGGATGCCCGCCGATACTGTTCCCCACGGACTGGCTATCTTTAAAAACGCCGTGGATTACGCCCGGCAGTTTTAATAAGGTGTATGGACAACTACCCTGAAAATAGACATTTTCTTCCTTTGTGGTGCCGCTAGCGGCATGGGGAACTACTCTAATAATAGACATTTTCTACCTCTGCTGGTGCCGCGCCAGCGGCACGGGTATCTAACAAAAAAAGACCTGCGGGTCTTTTTTTTATTTCCATTTTGTTCAATTTCTTATAAAAAGACTCTTGCATTAAATGAAGCACCCTGTAAAAACTATATTCATTATGAAAAAAGTTAAACTAATGATTAATAATCGCCCGGTAGTGGCGGAAAAAGGAACAAGCATCCTGCAGGCAGCCAGGAACGCCGGGTATGATATCCCCACGCTGTGCTACCTGGAAGGGGTAAGCGCCCCGGGGTCCTGCCGGGTCTGCCTGGTGGAGGTGGAAAGAAACGGCAACAGATCCCTCCTGGCATCCTGTGTCAGCCCCGTGGAGGAAGGGTTGAAAGTCTACACAGAATCGCCCAGGGCGCGACACGCCCGCAAGCGTGTAGTTGAACTGCTGCTCACTGAACACAAACAGGAGTGCGCCAGCTGTGTGCGGAACCTCAACTGCGAGCTCCAGAACCTGGCGGATCGCTTGCGTCTGAGAAAAATCCGTCTTGGCGGGGAGCGCATTGAACACCTTGTGGACGATAAAAACCCCTTTATTGTCAGGGACTATAACAAGTGTATCAAGTGCCGGCGTTGCGAAGCCGTCTGCAGGGAACAGGGCGTATCTGCCCTGGCGGCCCAAAACCGAAGTTTGAGAACGGTTATAGGCCCCGCTTTCAAAAAAGGCCTTGCAGAAGTTGCCTGTATTGCCTGCGGTCAGTGCGTCATGGCCTGTCCCACCGGCGCGCTGACGGAAAAAGAAAGCATTGATGAAGTCCTGCAGGCACTGGATGATCCGGATAGATTCGTCATTGTGCAGACTGCGCCCAGTATCCGGGTGACCCTGGGCGAAGCCTTCGGCCTGCCTGTGGGAACGGTGGTGACCGGTAAACTGGCTGCGGCGCTGCGGCGGCTTGGTTTTGATCGTGTCTTTTCCACCGACTTCGCAGCCGACCTTACAGTTGTGGAAGAATCCCATGAGCTTTTGGAGCGACTCAAATCGAAAAAGCGGCTGCCCCTGATTTCTTCCTGCAGTCCGGGCTGGGTCAAGTTCTGCGAGCACTACTACCCCGAGTTTTTAGACAACCTCTCAACCTGCAAGTCCCCCCAGGAAATGTTCGGAGCCCTGGCCAAGACCTACTTTGCCGAAAAAGAGGGCCTGGATCCGGCCAAAATTATTGTAGTGGGCGTAATGCCCTGTACTGCCAAGAAGTTTGAAGCAGCACGTGAGGAACTGATAACCCGGGGCCACCGGGACGTGGACTATGTCCTGACCACACGGGAACTGGCCAGAATGATCCGGCAGGCCGGGATCAAATTTGAAGATTTGCCTGATGAAGAATATGACCAGCCCTTGGGGATTGCCTCCGGCGCGGGAAACATCTTCGGCGGGTCCGGCGGCCTTACGGAAGCGGCCATGCGCACCGCCTTCGCCCTTACCAACCCCGGCGAAGCGGAACCGGTGATTCAGCTCAAGGAACTAAGGGGAACGAAGGGGATTAAAGAAGCGACCATCGATTTAAAAAAAGGAGGTAAACTGAAAGTAGCCGTGGTTCACGGAACCCGCAACGCCCGCAGGATGTTGGAAAGACTCAAGGCAGGGGAACACTTTGATTTTATCGAGATCATGGCCTGCCCCGGGGGATGCGTGGGAGGCGGGGGACAGCCTATTTTCGGAAAGCAGGATCACCGCGAACTTGCCGTGGAACACCGGCGCCAAAGGGCTGAGTCTTTATTTAAGATTGACCTGGGTAAAAAACTGAGGAAGGCCCATGAAAACCCTGCCGTTAAAAAGGTATACGAGGATTATCTCGGCCAACCCCTCAGCGCTAAGGCCAGGGCACTCCTGCATACCTCCTACACCGCCAGAGGCAAAACCCCCGGCCTGAACGTCCCGGGAGTTAAATGGAACGACGGGAGCAGAAGGCCGGCAGAAGTACCGGGCTGATTCACACCAGGCCGCCCAAAAAGAAAAGTAGCCTGACGCGTCCGCCCGAGGTATCAAAAAGAGCTCCTGCTACCTGAAGATCGGAATAAAGCAAGGTTTTGGGAGGTGTTGAAACCTGAAAAAAATACAATGGATTGTTGCCTGCAGCGCCTTTCTTCTTTACTTTCTTGCCCTAATACCAGGCAGTCAGGCGTCTCCAGGCAATACAGGCCATCTGGATCATATACAGGGGCGCACCTTGTTCCTTCAAGATCCTCATTTTACAGGCACAGATGTAATGGATCTCCAGCAGCGGCTTCAAATGCTGGGTCACTACAAAGGAGACTTAAACGGTGTCTACGACCTGGAGACAGCCCAGGCTGTGGCCTCAGCCCAGGAATTCCTGGACCTGCACCCGGACGGCACTGTCAACCTGTATACACTCCAGGCACTTGTTTCCGCCACCGACCAGAAGCTCTATGGAGAAAAAATACCGGCCATACCTGAACGGGTCAGCGTTATCATTGACATGGACA
>Ga0123335_1000239_pt1 | contig 90359 bp, 83 predicted proteins | sample BiotimSIPDNA_2_FD_89707 | JGI IMG/M metagenome (GOLD analysis project Ga0123335, IMG submission 89707) | Anaerobic biogas reactor microbial communites from Washington, USA - Biogas_R2 time_0 SIP DNA | ecosystem: Engineered > Bioreactor > Anaerobic > Unclassified | place: Washington, USA... | reverse complement strand
TTACGAATACGGGGCAAATTTAAAACGATGCTTTTTGCCTTCGCTATGTCCATTGGAATAAATTTTGGGAGGATATTCCGCCATGTTGTGGGAAATCCTCATCTGTTTCCAGATTTTTTCAGGCTGTATGCTCTAATTTTGGCTTTTATACGATCTGTTGTAGCCAGAAACAGAGGCAATAGGAGGTGCTTTCGTGTTTTCTATGCCAAAAATGTCAAAGAACAAAAATTACATATCAATTGTCAAGTTTTTACTAAAATGGCTTTTTAGAGTAGACTCAAAAGTTAATTAAATTATTATGGATGAAGTTGACAGAAAAATTCTTGATGTATTACAAACAGGATTTCCTCTTTGTATTAATCCATGGAGCAGTATTGGTATTAAGCTTGGTATTTCAGAACATGATGTCCTCCAGAGGATTAAACAACTTAAAAAAGACGGTATAATCCGCCAGATCAGCCCGATATTTGATTCATCAAAAATTGGATACCATAGTACACTTTGTGCTTTTAAAGTTCCGGATAACAGAATCGAATCTGTTGCAGAAGCACTTATCGGGCATTGTGGTATTAGTCATTGTTATCTCAGGGACAATCCGTATAATATCTGGTTTACGCTGACACTTGAAAAAAAGTTTGATTTGAATGAAGAACTTTCCTCTCTGGCGCAAATAAACGATATCGATTCGTGGCTTGATCTTCCAGCATTAAAAGTTTTCAAAATCTCTTTTACCCTGGATATGAATGGATGTAAAAAGAATACTGTATCAGGAAAAATTGATAGTTGCAAAAATGCCGTTAAGAATGAGTTACCATTAGATAAAAAATTTATCCGTGCGGTTCAGCATGATTTGCCACTGAAACGTAATCCGTTTGAGGATATTGCCAGAAAACTTGATTGTTCACAGCAAAACATAGTAGATAATCTGAAAAATTATATAAATACTGGGCAAATCAGGCGATTTGCTGCAATTCTGAGGCCTTTAAGAGCCGGATATTCTGTTAATCTGCTTGTTGCCTGGAAACCGTTGGTAAGCAACATTGAAACCCTTGGTAAGTATGCTGCTTCACTTGCAAATGTAAGCCATTGCTATCAAAGGAAAGAGCAGCTTAAATGGCCTTATTCTGTTTATACGATGATCCATGGTGAAAATGAGGATACCTGTCGTAATATTATTGACAATATTATGATGAATACAAATATTTCAGAATTTTGTGTGCTGAAAACCTGCAAAGAGTTTAAAAAGGTACGGGTAATCTACTATCCGTAGTTTTTGGTGTTCATGCCAGTTTTTTATTACCTGAACTCGTTTCTATAATAATTGTATCTCACTTTTGAACTGTTTTGAATCGGTTTATTTCTGAAATTCTTTCGCTGGAACTCCAGGCGTAGTTCATGATTTTTAACTGGTCAAGCAGACCTGAATAATGGGTACTTCGTGAAATATTCTTTCCAAGGTAGAGATCTGATGATGTTGAAACTGTCGCACTATAATTATAGGAATGTACCTGCTTATTGTCGAAATACATGGTGATTGTGCTTTTGTTTCGTATTAGCATTATGTTATGCCATAATGTATCGAATATCATTGTATTTGTATCAGCATCGGTTATGGCAGTCATACTTCCGACAAAACCACAGACTTTATTTCTATAAAGGGAGATAGTGAACCCTTTACCCGATTCTCCTTTGCTTATTATATCATATCGTCCGTTATTTGAGTGTTTAAGGCTTGTATCCGGTTTAATCCAGGCTGAAATTGTAAAATCAGCCTTATCAAAATCAAGGCTGCTGTCATGTCCAACCGCTACAAAACTGTTAGTTCCGTTAAATACCAATGTACCGCTGTCGTCAACTCCGGTACTGTCCCATATGCAGTTTGAAGCGCTACCGTTATTTTTATAGTCAGAAATATCTTTAATAAGGACATTTTCATTCTCATTAAAATTCCAGTGTGCCACTATACCTTTTGTAATAGATGGTCTGGTATCGGAATCTGTTGACGGATCTTCTGGAGCTGGATCATCCGGATTAAATGGGCCAAAACAGAAACAGAATGTTGTCAGTATCACCGGAAATATTTTAAATCTGGATTTTACTGGCATCTACACTCCTTTTGTGTGGGAACGGTTAAATTTAAAAAATAATATATAACTCGAGATACAAGAAACTTACTGATCAAGAAAATTCATATTTGAATTTTTCAAGGTACTGGACGTATTTTAACTATCCAAAGTTTCGGCAAATGCTGGTCTTTGAATCTATTACTTTTATAAATCTGTTGGTTTAAATTGTTTTAAAATGGAGTTTAGCATGCTTAAATCAGAATTTCACTATAGGTAAATAGAATAAATGCATGCATGCTGGTCTGTAAAAAACATTAACATAAAAAATTGATTAATATCAGAATCCAATCGTTGTCTTTAAATAATAGAGGTTTAATATTTGGCTCGATTTCGCAGTATAACAGTGACTTTTTTAAAAGCGACAATAACAGTATCGGTTATTGTTCTACTGATAGGGAAACTGGGATGGGAAGATATAATAAACACTGTTTCAGAAGCTAAACTGTTCTGGTTATTTGCTGCAACGGGTATTTTTGCTGCGAGTGGTTTTATTGGAGTTATACAGTGGCGGATACTTCTATCTAACCGTGGAATATCACTGACTTTCTGGCGAACATTTCGTCTTTATTTTATTGGCATGTTTTTCAACAATTTCGTTTTGGGTGGAATCGTTGGAGATGCCATGAAAGTGGCATCAATAAAAACCAGAAATGGTCAGGGGTTAGCAGGGTTGGCTGCAACATTTCTGGATCGTTTTGCAGGGTTATGGGCAATGTGTGGATTTGCAGTGGCCGGAAGCATTATTTTGCTTCATCGGGGTACTCTTTCAGATGGTAAAATCGGTACGGCAATACTAGCATTGTTTGTGACTTTTCTCCTGTTTGGGGCGATTCTGTTTTTTTTACTTTCAAAACCATTGCAACGATTCTTTTTCAGGTGTTGTGATGCATTTGTTTTAGCCCGAAAAATCAGGATAAAAGAGGTCATTTCAGAGATGCTCATAGAGATGCATGATTATGGAGTACTTTTTAAGGTTGCTCTGTTTTCAACTGTTATTCAGTTTATGAGGATTGCTGTACATGCAATGGTTGCGGCATCTTTGGGGCTTTTTTCTATTGGTAATTTTCAGTATTTTTTTATATTTGTACCGATTATAGCAATGATCATGATAATACCTTTACCTTTTGGGGTACGGGAAACTGTTGGGGGGGCGTTATTTGCCATGGCTGGATTTCCACTTGATGCTGCTTTTGTGATGGGTTTTCTGGCGACACTGGTTGGTTTGGCTGCCAGTTTTCTTGGTGGGTTATTTTTTATTGCAGATAAAGGTTTTTTGTCAGGACGTAAAAATGAAAAAAATTTCGATTGTTATTCCGCTTCATAATGAAAAAGAAAGTCTCCCTTTACTTGCAAAATCGATTGCAGATGTACTTGAATCATCAGAATTTTCCTATGAAGTTATATTTGTTGATGATGGCAGTACTGACGGGTCTTTTGATAAACTTCGAGAACTACGTGACACTTATGGCAAACATTTTCGACTGTTTAGGTTTTGCAGGAATTATGGAAAATCTGCAGCTTTAAGCGTTGGAATTAAAAAAGCTGAAGGTGATGTGATTGTAACTATGGATGCTGATTTGCAGGATGATCCGGTTGCGATTCCGGAAATGGTTAAAAAATTGGATGAAGGATGGGATCTGGTTAGCGGATGGAAGAAAAAAAGGTATGATCCTGTTACATTTACCTTACCTTCAAAATTCTGGAATCTTGTTACCTCAATGCTAAGTGGAATTCGGCTTCATGATTTCAATTGTGGTTTTAAAGCTTACCGTGCAGAAACAGCAAAATCTTTAGATATCTATGGCGATCGCCACAGATATCTCCCTGCACTTGCACATTGGGATGGATTCAGGATTACGGAAATCCCTGTTCCGCATCATGCCAGAAAATATGGAAAGTCAAATTATGGTTTCGGAAAATTTTTTAACGGCATGATGGACATGCTCACACTGCTTTTTTTACGAAAATACCTTAAAAATCCTCTTCACTTCTTTGGATTATTTGGCTTTTTATTGATCATTGTTGGAAGTTTGATTCTTGGTTTTTTTGGAGTTCAGTGGGCGATAACAGGTCAAATGCATATCAGACCGCTTGTCTTATTGTCGCTTGGAGCAGACATTGTGGGAATTCAATTTTTGTCCTTTGGTTTTTTGGCTGAAATGCTCACGCATATTGCACCTAAAGATACATATATAATACGTGAAAAGGTAGAATGAAAATTCTTTGCATCTGTCCTATAGGCATTGGTAATTATCTGTTATTTTATCCTGCCTGTAAAATTATTAAAGAAAAACAGCCTGATATCTCTCTTCATTTACTCGCTTTAAGATATCCGATTGTTGATCTGGCTGCAGGTGATCCTCTCTGGGATGGTATACATGTCATCGATCCGGTGAAAGAAAAGAGTCCTTTAAGGATACTTGAGTTTATTCTAAAAATACGGTCATTACATTTTAATTGTAGTCTCAGTTTCTTCCCATCAAATAAATGGCAGTATAACCTTTTACCCTTTGTTTCTGGCATAAAAAAAAGGATGGCTTTCAAATATGCGTTGAAAAGAGTTGCCAGTGGATCTTTTCTTAACAACTGTATGGTTCCGGTAGATCCGTGTCTTCACGATGTTTATCAAAATATTCGGCTGAGCGAAACATTTCTTGGACGAGACCTGCAATCAGAATCTGTAAAATTTCCACCTATGTACACTCAAAAAGACCTTGAGTCGGCCAGTACTATCATTAAGGAGGTAATGGGTCAGAAGATCCATGCAAAAAAAATTGCGATTCATCCAGGTTCCAGTTGTGAGAATGGAATGGATGTTAAGCGTTGGGAGCCGGAGAGGTTTGGATTGTTAGCTGAGCGTATTTGTATCAAAATTAATGCCCATGCCCTTATTTTCGGTGGGCCGGATGAAAAAAAATTGAAGGAGCGTGTTGCTTCGGTAATGAGTGTACCCTGCACAATTATTGAACCGGTAAAACTTTCTGTAACTGCAGCATTGATTTCTCAATCTGTTTTGTGTTTATGCAACGATTCCGGATTGATGCATATTGCCGCATGTTGTGGTGTAAAAGTTGCAGCTGTTTTTGGTCCTACAGATGAAAAACGGAATGGCCCTTTTGGAAAAGGACATCTGATTATTCGTAAAAATATGCCTCATTTTCCATTATGGACTGCTGGTAATGTGGGTGTTCGCCATATTCCTGAAGGTATTGATCCTAAAGAGAGTTTAAAAGAACTGAGTGTTGATGATGCATGGGCAATGGTGCAACCGTGGCTGGAGAATATTGTTTGACAAAATACCATGCTAATTCACAAAAAATTATATTGTTACATGTATTTTTTGATTGTCTGCCCAGAAACATCTGGTTATAATCTGTTCTAATAGTATATTTTTTGAAAATCTCTGCCTTCAGTTTAACTATTAAAGGAGGTTCCTGATGATGCGCCTGAATCTGTTTCTGATTACAGGATTACTTTCATTTCTAATTTTTTCTAAAGCAGAAGCTTTCTTCGTGCAGGTTGATACCGGCGAAGTAAAAGTGATCAGAGATGGTCAGCAAAACTTAATTACTGATACTGGTAGCATTTTTTACGGCGACTTGGTAAAACTTGATAAAGAGTTTCGTGCAACAGTCACTATTGAAAATAGTTCCAGAATGCTTCTCCAGGGGCCACTGGACATTTCTGTTTCTGATGACAGTTCAGTTTTCAAGGTAGATCTAGCTCAGGGTCAGGTTCTTTTAGACAGAAATCAACCTTATGAATTGGATTCCATTGTTTTAGTATCAAAAGAGTTTGTTTTTACACCTCTTGGCACTTTGGCTTCTGTAAAAATAGCTCAATCAGGGTATCCTACAACTGCAGTAGTAAATGGCAGTGTAAAAATGGTTTCACCTGATGGAGAGGAAATAATTGTCGAAGAGGGAAAATTTGGAAGCGTTGGTCCTGAAGGAGATCTTTTTTCTGGTGATTTGGCCCAGAGGGCAATTGAATCGCTTCAGAATTGGGCTGATGAAGCGTCTGAAGTTGTTCAGAAAACGGAGAATGAAGACGAGACTGGAAAACCTCAGGAAAATGAGATTCAAGGTAACAAGCAGGAAAATCTGGAAAATGACAATTCTGAAGCTGCTGAGAGTAATGAAATCGCAGTTGATAAAAAATCGGATGATGCTTCAAATGTAACTAAATCGGTTGAAACTCCATCTGATCCCAAAAAAGAGGAAGCACCTGAAGAAAAGACTCCTGACGAAGAGGAACAACCAGGTGAAAGTAAAAAATCAACTGGTAGTACTGCAATGGCACCACAATCACCAAAATGGGAGATCGGAGCAGGTGTAGTAACTGTCAATAATGAACAATGGACTCGTTTGGCAATTGGAGTGGATGTACCGATCTGGAAGTTTGGTGTATTCTTTGATCTCGAATTTTTCATCGATAGTGAAGGAAAATTTTCAAATAAGGGATGGGACTTTAAGGATGAACCGCTTGAAGCAATTACCAGGAAAATCCGATACATAAGGTTTGGACATGAAGAGGATCCGTTGTTTATAAAATTCGGCGGGTTATCCAGTGTTTCTTTTGGGTACGGGTTTATACTTGACCGTTTTACAAATATGCTTCATTATCCGGATCAAAAATTACTTGGTTTACAGTTCTACCTTAATGATATCAGCCCGTTGGGTATTTCCCTGCAGACAATGATAGCAGATTTTAAAGATTTCAAGGATGATGGTGGATTATTAGGTGCGCGCCTGGCTGTAACTCCACTAAAAATGACAGATATTCCAATAATAAATAGAATCTCTATTGGTGGTACTTATGTCAAGGATTTGAATCAGTATGCTCCGGCAAGAAAATGGAAACTGGATCTTGCGGAAGATGAACGGATACTGGTTGAATTAAGAGATGGTGGTTTTCTGAAAGATTCATTGAAAGAACATCTCGAAAGTAAAGGTATTGATGTTGATGAGAAACTGGATAATATCGACGAAGCCAACAATGCAAAAACTATGGAAAATGACTTTGGCTTAATTGGTGGAGATATTGGAATACCGATTATAAGTACAAAATTTCTTGGTGTCGATCTTTACGGCCAGGCAGCTTTAAGAGATGACAGTAAGCATGGATGGGGGATTGGTGCTCCGGGAGTTGCTTTAAAGGTTTGGAGGTTATGGGGAAATGTTGAATACAGAAAGACCAAAGGCAGGTTTACTCCAGGGTATTTTGATACATATTATCTCGACGAAAGAATTAACAGAAAACCACAAGTCTATGTTAAAGAGGATTTAATTCCGGATGAAGAGCTTAATGGAGTTTATGGAAGGATGGGTTTTAATATTTCCAATGTTCTGATTATCGATGGAGCTTATCAGTATCTTGTTGGAGACAAAGAAACAAAAGATCAGCGTTTTGAAGCGACTTCGTCAGTTGGTGACCTGGTTTTGCAAAAAGTACCAAAGCTTAACAAAGCTGAAATTTATTATTATAAATCAAATATTGGAGTTAATGATGAAAAGTTTTTTGAAAAGAGTGAATTCCGTTATATAGGATACAGAATCGGGTTCGAAATAACACAGGGCGCTTCCCTTATCTGGGATTCTCGTTATGGTTATAAACGTAATGATGAAGGTAAACTGGAATCGAACAATTTTGTAAGTGTCTTGACTGCTATTACTTTTTGACTTCTTCAAATATATCAAGGTGTACGTCTTTTGCTGTTAGTAATAAACAGACGTACACCTCCAAAAAATTGTGAAAACCTGTTTTAATCTGAATTATTTGAAACTGCTTGTTGCATTATTTGGGAGAATTGAATGGATTATGGATCTCCTATGATGCGTCGTTTAAATAAAAATGGCGGGTCAGGATTTAAATTCCCAAAAAAAGGAAGAATTCGTATAGTTTTTGTTGTATTCCTCATTGTTATCGGATTAAAAAAAGGTACATCCTATTTTGAAGTGAGGGAACAGGAACGATTTGATGAATTTTCAGTTCCTGAAAAGCAGAAACGAGAAAAAACAGACACTTTAAATATTGAACAGATTCGTAAAATAATTCAAAAATCTTCATTATCTTTAGAGCTTGGTGTTGATACTCTGGAAAATAATGGTAATAGTTTTTTATTCCATTACTCCATAGATACTTCGTTACAGAAGTTAGGTATGAAATTGATGAAAAGGTATTCTCCCTTGTATGGTGCAGCAGTGGTTATACAGCCAGTGAGCGGAAGAGTTCTGGCAATGGTTTCATTCACTGTGGATAGTGTAAAAGACATGGGAAGTGACCTCTATTTAAAAAGTTTATTTCCAGCAGCATCTATTTATAAAACCATAACAGCGGCTGCAGCAATTGAGGAGGCGAATCTTTCTTCAGAAAGTATGCTTAAACAGGTTGGCCGTAATCATACTCTTTATATGTTTCAGCTGGAGGAAAAACTTGAAAATTACAGGGAATTGTCTTTAGAGGAAGCGTATGCCCGTTCAATAAATCCTGTTTTTGCCCGTTTAGGCATTTATAAATTGAAACATGGAGCTCTTGTTGAGTACGGCAGACGTTTTGGGTTTGATCAAAAGATACCTTTTGAACTGCCGGTTGAAATATCCAGAGTAAAAAGTCCGGATTCAATGTTTGCTGTTGCAGAACTTGCGAGCGGCTTTAATCGACAAACTACCCTGTCTCCGCTTTTAGGTGCACTTATAGCCAGTGCTGTTTCAGAAGACGGAAAAATACCAGTTCCGATTCTGGTAGATAGTGTCATGCGGGAAGACACCTGTTTTTATAAAGCTGAACAAAAAACCTGGAGAAATCCGGTAAAAAAATCAACTTCACGTGAACTTCGTGAACTTATGTGCAGTGTTTCTCGTTACGGGACAGCACGAAAATCATTTAGATATATTCGTCAGACCAGCAGCCTTAAAAGCTTTCAGTATGGTGGAAAAACAGGTTCTGTTAACAAAGATAATTTGGGAAAAATTGATTGGTTTATCGGGTTCGCCCGTAATCCATCAAACCCTGATGAACGGGTCGCTGCTGGAGTAGTTACAATACATGGAGAATACTGGACTGTACATTCAAGTTATATTGCAGCTGAACTTTTCAGAAATTATCTTCGTACACTGCAAAAAGAGCGGCAGCGAATAGAAAATGAAAAAATTACAAAAGTTTCTATAGATTCAATTTCTAAACAGGCAAATGTAACAAAAGACTATGACTAAACAGGATAAATTCAAATCAGCATTTATTGCTCTTACAGGCAGACCCAATAGTGGTAAATCAAGTTTAATGAATACAGTATTAGGTGAACAGCTTTCTGTTGTAACGCCTCTTCCCCAAACGACTCGTCGGAATATAAAAGGTATTTATACTGCAGAAAACATGCAGTTGATTTTTGTCGATACACCTGGTATTCATAAAGGCAGGCATACATTTAATGAAGTAATGATAAGTGAAGCACGTGAGGCCATTATTGAAAAAGGTGTAGATATTGTCTGCTATATTGTTGATCTTTCCAGGAGTTTTGGTGACGAAGAAAAGGTTGTTGCCGATTTGGTAGTTCAGTCTGGCATAAAAAGTATCATTGTTTTTAATAAAGTTGACATTACAAAAGATTGTGATAAGACTATATCGGGATTCTACGAACTGTTTCCTGAGCTAAAAAGCTTCCCATCAATAAAGATTTCTGCAATTCATCCTGATGCGAAACAGATATTCATTAATCAGGTAGAGTATTTGATACCTGAAGGTCCCCGTTATTATGATTCTGATGAAATGACTGATGCTAATTTGAGATTTTTTGCAGCTGAGTATATTCGTAAGCATATTATTCTCAATACTCGTGATGAAGTGCCGCATGCTTCTTTTGTTGAAATTGAATCTTATCAAGAAAATGAAAACATTCATATTGTCAATGCAACTATTCATGTAGAAACAGTTGGTCAGAGAGGTATTTTAATAGGGAAAGGTGGATTGGTTATCCGAAAAATTCGCAACAAGGCAGAGCTGGATTTGAAAAAATTGTTGCAGGTCCCTGTAAAAATAAAAATACACATAAAGATAACTCCAAAATGGCGTGATAATGAATCTTTTTTACGTATTCAGGGTATAACTTTGAAATAAGATCTGATTATTAGCAGTAATTTGCCAATGCTCTGCTGTTCAAGTAAATCACTCATTCAGAGAAATTAAACGGGTGTGCACCATATTTTAGAAATTCATCACATCCATAGTCCTGCCATTTTGGGTGAAGTCGAAGGGCTGCATTATCCCAGTAATAACCTGCGATAAAACCACCTTTTCCTTTCCAGAGTAGTTTAATCATATCACGTGCTTTTTGCCTGATAAATTTTTCATTTTTGGAAGGAAGAACAGTATTAATATCAAGTGGACACCAGAATGTTACACTGTATTGTGATTGAAGATCCTCAAGATTTTTTAATCCGATTGTTTCAGGTGTATCCAGTTGAATACAATCAACACCTGAGTCAATAATTTCAGAAACCAGTCGGGACTGTTCCAACGGGTGAAAGAACAGTTTCATGTTTTTATCATGAACAAATGCACATAATGATTTTAAACGTGGTTTGAATTCTTCATGCCACAAATTCAAACTCATGGAAACATCCAATGTTTCAGCAAGATCTTCTATGATCATTACACTGTCTGCTCCGATAGCCTTGAAGCAACAGATTTCATCTCTTAATAATTCGTCAATCCTGTCATGAAGAATCCGAATGGCTTCATAATGAGATAGTAAGTCTGATAAATAATTATTACATAATGAGTATGCCAGTTCAAAAGTACTTCCTGATAGTAATCCGATATGCCATTTCTCGGGTGAAAATTTGAAACCAGTTCTGGCTGTATTATATCGTGAAGGACTTTTATAATCTGGAAGTGGGAAAGAGGGAGCTTTTTGAGGGTTGTCGATTGCACCCTTGATTATATAACCGCGCGAAGAACTGACGGTTTTTTCCCAGACATTTCCCCATTCGTCAATACGTGTCCACTTGGCACTGTCTTTCTTTTGCCAGAAATTCCGGGGAGATTTCGAGTGTACACCTCCCCAGGAAAGGTCTGATGGGTAGAATGAATGAGCGATTCTTTCGGGAATTGAAAAATCCAGAGTTCGAGCAACAATTTCACGACTATTCATGCATTTTAAAAACCTGAACCAAAATCAAGTTGATAACCTGCCATTATGTGAAATGAATAGTTGTGAATATCATCACCTTCTTCAAAATTAAATACATTGATAAATCCCTGGTTGTATCTGAAGTCTATAACGGCTGAACCGGGGCCAAGTGGTATAGTAAAATCCAGGCCTGTGGTAAAACCAATATCGATCACATTTACATAACGTTCAAACAGCGTATTGCCAGCAGTTCTGTCTATACTAGTGAAAAATGGTTGTGAGGCAATGCTACTGGATAAGTCTTCAACGCGCGCTCTGAACATCCACGAAACCTGAGGGCCAAAATAAATACTTGGTCTCATGATTACCGGCAGATTCAGTTTCATGAGCCACGGCATTGATATATTGTCGGTATTGATTCTAAAATCAACATCATCGCCTCCAATTGTGCCAGACCAACGTTTTCCGCTACGAGAGTAAACCAGTTCTGATTGAAGAGAAATCAGATCAGGAAGAAACTCTTTGGTGGAATACAAACTTATAACACCCCATAAAAGATTTTTTTCATCCAGACCAATCTGGTTATTGAGATTGTTCATTCCATCACCCCAGAAATTGGATATAGAAGCACCTCCTTTAATTCCAAAGGATCTGCTTTGTGAATGGGCTGAAATTACCATAAGGAAAAGAACCAGAACAGGAAAAATCATTTTCTTTTTCATAAATAAACTCCTCTAGCGGTTAGTGGTACATGTTTGTTTATAATTAATGGAATTTGATTGCAAAAAGTTGGCCAGAATGGATTGCTTTGAATCAACTTAATGAGTGTATTCGGGTATTGAGCATTATTGTATCTTTGTTTCGCAAAAAAAAATCTAAACATGAACGTTGAGCAAATGCCCTGGATGATAGTTTTCAGTCATGATCGAATTATGGTCATCTGGTGTTGTCGAGATATTCCATCGCATAAAGAAAAATTTGCGCCAATGATTCCGTATTAATTAAGTTAGATTACCAGGATACAGGAAAGCTGGTATTTCTAAACGCTACTTAAGTAAATAGATATAAAATGATATTATATTTAATATCAAAAGTCTGAATAAGGTTTGTTTTTCATTGCGAGCATTTCTTTATGCTTGTTGTGCAGTTTGGAGGTTTTTGTGAAATGTCTGTTCCTATGTGCATTAATGATATCTGTTTTATGTACTGTTCCAATAAGAGATTATCCGGGGCCAGAGATTTCTATTACTTCAGATACTCTGCAGGTAACAAAAACAATATCCGACGAGCAGGTAGATAGTATTGTTCCCGTTAAAATTCCAATTGATCAGTGGGTTGGTATGGATGTTTTTGTTTTGGAAAAACCTGAAGTTTTCAGAAAACATGGTTATGAGTTTTTTTTTTGCAGAGAGTTGGATTCTTGTAGTGAAAAGCGTGATTCCGTAAGAAACCACAAAAATGGACGAATCCGCTATGAGATTTTATCTGGGCAGATTTTAAAGATAACTGATGTAGAGTCGCTGGGAGGAGAATGGTTAATTACTTTTGAACACAATAGTATCGAGAAAAAAATTTATGGAAAAACACATAAATCTGCAATAAAGGAGATTGGTTTTTTGATTGATCTTCAAAAGGCACGTAGACGGTGGTCTGGTAAAACGATCTTCTCAAAAAAAGGTATTATATCAACAATAAAGGAGGATGGATCCGGTTTTTCAAGTTTAAAAGTCGGGCATCGAGATTCATTAAAAGTTTTTGATATAAAATGGGGTTATACACCTCTTCCGGTTGATCCGATCTGGCTGATGATTGAAACATCCAAAGGTCATAAAGGGTTTATTCCCGTGAGGTTTAGTTGGACAAATACTACTGAGGATCAGATCCGGAATTCTGATCCATGGAATGCATTGATAATGGAGAAAGACCCCACTGAGGTTTATTCATGGGATCAAAACATGTGGGAAGTTATAGATAATCATCGTATTGTGATTGAAATGACAACTGAGCAGGTTTTGATGAGCTGGGGAGAACCATTAGAGCGAACTGAAAAAGAATACCAGGGGGTTGAGTTGGAATGTTGGATTTATGGTTCTCATGAATTGTATTTTAAAGAAAATCGGATGATTGCATTTTTAGAGATTAATAACAACATGATTCAAAAGAAAAAATAAGTGTTTTAAACAGTTTTTTTTTAAAGTAGTGTTGGATAAAAATCAATATATGATATTAGCCTGGTAGTTAAAAATTTCTAAAGTTTAATATCAAAAAAATGAATGTTCAGAAAGAGATAACTCAAAATGAAAACACTATTAATAACTATGTTTCAAGCTTCGTTTTTATAGAAATGAAGAGTTTCTGGTAGGAAAAATTTTTGAATGATATCTTTTTCTGAATTTAAATGAGATCCGACAGTAGAGATGAAGGAGAGTGAAATTAATTATCTTCATTGTGGTCAGCTTAAAATTCCTGGTTGAATTATTTGATTGTTAACTCTTTTGATAATCCTCTACCTAAACTATTTTCAGTTTCGCATTATACGTATATAGAATAGGAAATGGCATGAAATATTTGTTTCCGATTGTTTGTGCTGTAGTTTCTGCAGTAGTTGTTTTTTTGTTAATGTTCAGGAGCATCAGTATTCAAAAAGAGCAGTTTCAGGCAGAGCAGTTGGAATTTGCCAAACAGAGTTTAGAAAAGCATTTAGAAGAGTATAGGATACAGATTGAAAAACAGTTGACAGCTTTTTCTGAAGCTGTTTTGTTGAATCGCAATTTTTCACTTCGCCTTTTAGTTGAAAAAGATAGATCTTCAGCTGATATAACTGAATTGGCTTCAAGATACCTTGGTCCTATGGGATTTTCTGTTCTTGATATTGCAGATTCTGAACATCAGATACTGTCATCAGGGCATTTCCCTGCAAATGCCGGTAATCGACTAAGCAAAATAATTGAAAAGCTCTCTTCCGATCCGGTTATAATAGATGAATTTGTAATGGGATCGGAAAAGCTAATGTTGAAGGCGACAAAGGAATTCAGGATTGCTGATATTCCTTTTCTGGTTATCGGTGGTATAGAGATTAATGAAGATTTTCTAAATAGGCTTGCTCCCTGCGGTGGAGTACGGGTGATCCTTAAGCGGGGAAATGATTATTATGGCATGGCTGATATCCATTCTGCTTCAGAGATTAAGGACAATAAAATCATAATCAATGATAAAGAGTATCCTGCAGTTGAGATAGAGTTGCCTTATGTTGGAGAAAATGAGCCGCCTGTGTTGATCATTATTCTTGAGAAATAATTCCAGGTATTTTTGGTAGAATTGTATTAAAATGATATTTGATATTATTGAGATCTGGAAACAGTTATTTTAAGAATCTAAAAAGTGAGAGCTATGTTGTTTAAAAATGGTCTAATGAATAAAATCGAACCATTACAGGAATCTGTTTTCAAAAAAAGTCATATTTCTGTAAAGGCTTATTTACCAAAAGTTAATATTTTTATCGAACGTGATCGTTTTATAATCAAAACTGCCGAGAATAATGATGAATTGATAAAAGCACTTAAATTGCGTCATGAGGTTTTTTATCGTGAACTTCTTAATAGAAAGTTACTTCTTGGGATAGATTACGACAGGTTTGATTTGAAATGTGACCATCTGATTTTAATTGATAAAAAAAATGGTAGATATTTTGGCACTTATAGGTTAAATTCTTCTAAATTCATTAAAAAATTTTATTCAGAAACTGAGTTTCGTCTGGAAAATATTCTTAATCTTGAGGGTACAAAACTTGAGCTGGGACGTGCATGCGTACATCGTGAATATCGTAATGGATGTTCTATTGCTTTATTGTGGCGTGGAATTACAGAATACATGAAAACTACTGATGCAAAGTATCTTTTTGGTTGTTCAAGCATTAAAACTACAGATAGATACAAGATTGCAGCTATTCATAAATTTTTGATGAAAAATCACAAGATTCCGTCTGAATTGCAGGTAAGCACAAAGGGGAAATTTAAAATCAGGAATTTTAATAAGTTACTTGATGCTGTTACTTTTGATGAAGTGGAAAAGGCTGTAGAAATGATTCCACCGCTTTTAAAATCATATCTCAATATGGGTGCATTTATTTGTGGAGAGCCTGCATTTGATAGAAAATTCAAATGTGTTGATTATTTTACATTTTTTAATCTTGAACAGTCAAATAAAATACAAAAAAAATACAGGGTATGATTCGTTTCTTTTTCAAAATACCTGCTTTTATTATTACGCTTCTTTCTTTTATTACGATTTCGGTTTTAGGCGAACTTATTATAACCAATCCTGTAAAAAAAAAGAAGTTTTTCTCAAAAATGACCTCTTTAGGATCAAAACTGGGATTGTATATTCTTGGAATCCATGTTAATGTATGTGGGAAAAGTGTAACAAAGCAGATTAAACCTGTACTTCAGGTCGCAAATCATATGTCATATCTGGATGTTTTAATACTTTCTTCTATTTCTCCATCTCTTTTTATTACTTCTGTCGAATTGCAGAATACGTTTTTTTTAGGGTTAATGGCTCGTTTGGGGGGAAGCCTTTTTGTTGAAAGACGAAGTAAAACAAAACTGTTGCAGGAAATCGACAGAATAGTGTCTGTACTCAGGAATGGATCTACCATAACGCTTTTTCCGGAGGGTACGTCTTCTAATGGCGAAAAGGTTCTTCCATTTAAAGGAGCGTTATTTCTTACTGCCAAACGGAGTAATGTTGAAATCCAACCTGTCTGTATCAAATATTTGACAATAAACGGAAAGCCTGTAAGTTCTTCAAACAGAGATTCGGTTTTTTATTATGGTGATATTGTATTTTTTCCTCATATTCTGAAATTACTGCTGGTGAAAAGAATTGAGGTAGAAGTAACATATTTTGATCCGATAAATACCGATGGCAAGGATCGCAAAGAACTTGTTGATATTTCCTATGCTAAAATATCATCTAAGTTTATGAATGATTATGAAGCTCAAACCGAAAACGTTGAAAAGAGTGCAAATTGTTTGCAGAAAAAACTGTGAATGTTGTATTGATCCTTTGTTGAAAACAGATTTTACCTTGATCGAACCTGAATGAGGGCAATTAATTACGATAAGTTGAGAACAGCATTGCTCCCAACAGCTTGCATATGTAAGAGTGCGTCCGATTAAATTTATAAAGTGTCAATGTTCCTGAAAGAATCACATAAGGGAATCGTCCGATTCAAAGAATAAATAAACATCTCGCTTTTTTACTAAACCCTAATTTTTTGAAGGTGCTTCAGGGTTTTGTGTGAGTATCCACAGAAATTCGGAAAACCTTTTTATATGACATTAACCAGATTTTAGTTCATCCTGTTGCTTTTTTTCATTATATTATATGAAGAGTAATTATTTCATGGAGGAATTGTAATGAATATTGAAAGGATTCACAATAACATTGATTATAATCATTATGAAAATAATTATTATAATCAGAAGAAACAAAACAGGCATGAGGTTATAAAAAAACCGATTGATGCATTTGTTTTAAAAAGTGCAGAGATATCATACAAGAAAAGTTCTATTGATAGTGACATTCACTGGCTCACTCATTTTGTTAAAAATCTTCCGGATGAACAGGTTAATGCCCGTTTAGAAGTGTTCAGGGAAAGGTATCAATTGATTGATGATTGCCTTGTTGATAAGTTAATTATGGAAGAACTTTAGAAGCTTTATAAAAAAACAGATTAATTTGTTAGTTACAAATTCATGGGAATAGCTGAAGAAATCAAAAAGACAATCCAGTCCAAGCTGGTTATCCGGTATCAGGAAAAGGATGATTTAAAGAAACCGGACAGAGTTTGTGTTATCTGTCATAATCCTTTCAGATGTGAAAACATTTTATGCCTGTACATTAAAGACGAGGGGCATATTTGTGATGCTTGTGGTGAGAGGTTCGCTCCTGAAATGATGAATGCTGTTGAAGAGTGTAACAGGGTAAAATCGAATAGTTCGTTTGATAATAAGAAGACATACCAGATATCTTTAACTCCAAAAGAGTGGAAAGATATTCGTGAAAACCTCTCTGTTCTTCAAAAAGTAACAGTCGAACTTGCCAGGGGTATTTCACGGGGTATAGTTGAAGCACCTACTGGACATATAGGTTTATTGCATTATGCAAAAGATATTGAAAAACCTCAACGCAAAGAGGGTGAGTCGGATAAAGATTATGATTTGAGGGTTAAAAGTCACAGAATGATCAAACTTTTTGATAAAATCAAAAAAGAAACATACGAAAGAATCAATCTGCTTCAATCCTATTTTACAAAACTTGGGATGCCGGAAATATGTGAAGAAAAGAACCTTAAATTCTGAACAAAAAATTCAAATTTTCAGTTCTAATTTTAAATAATCCTTGGGTTAAAATGAATGTATTGATAATTTCACTTTTCGGTTTCTGATACCGAATACAACTGTGTTTTTACTTCTATTGGATCAGATTCCAGCTCGATATCAGAAAGAATGGAATCGAGCTGTTTTGCATTATCGCATGTAGAATCCGATTGCTTCATCATTTCAGATATCTTACGAATTTCAGAAAATTTTGTCCTCAGTTTTTCGGTAAGCTTATTACATTTGTCGGAAAGATCCCGCATCTCTTCTTTTTCCCGAAACCGTAGAAGAACAGTCATTTTCCCTTCGGATAAAAGTGTTGCCCATTGTTCAAGTTTGTAAATAGGAACTGCATATTTTCTTGAAGAATAGAGGCCGACGCCCAGAGAAACAAACATTGAAACAATTGAACTTATGAGAAGTGTAGGCAGAATAAGGTATACCAGATGATCTCTGGTTAATTCTTGAGAATATTTGTCAAGTTGGTATACTATCACTGTCTGATATTTAAGATAATATACCAAAAGGAGACTACCCGAAGAGATAAGTGTTGATATAATAGCTGCAAGTACGATTTTGGAGACCAAGCGCAGTTGAAGTGATTTCTTAATAAAAAAATTACCTATTGGTTTGCGGGCGGTTTTTTGGTTCATATATCTCCTCCTGATCCAGATCGAATGTAATTCTCAATATAGTATAGCATTATTGCACATTTATTTAAATTCTTTTTTAGATTTCTACGGTTTTTGGGTTATAAGCGGTTTTAATCTTTGATTCGCGAAACTATTTTATTTAAATACAGGGATTTTAAAGTTTTTATATTAAATACATTATCGAACCTGAAAAAATTGTTTCAGGATGGATCTATCAGGGAGGTTTATGAAACAGTGTGCTGCGTTTTTGTGTATTCTTTCAGTTCTGATAATTAATGGTGTGGCACAATATTCATCCGATTCACTTCTTTTTTCAATTACACTTAATAGTGATTCCTTAAGTTTATACGGTTGCCGTTGGGATGATAAGGTTCAGTCCAGTCTTGGTGGTCCGATTCTTATGGTTAATGGCCAGCTTTTGTTTTATTCCAGACATGGTTATGTATTGTACAATGAAAAAGGAAAATTGCTGGATTCTCATTCTTTGTTCAAAGAAAATAAAAAACGTAAAAATGGAGAAAATCCAATAGAATTATTATTTCCTCTGGACAGTATTACTTTGTTGTATTGTCGGAAACCAGGTAATAATCAATCTTCCGTAGAATTGTTTAAAAAAACTTTGTATAAAAAGAATCTTGAAAAAGTAAGTTCAGAGATTAATCAAGCCTATTTACAATCTGGTTCGGGGCGTTTTTTTAATCTGGTAAATAACAATATTATTGATGAAATGAATAAAGACAAGTTTCTGAAACCTCAACTGGTAGGTTTCAGCTCTACTAATGAAAAAGCTTCGAAATGGTGGACTGTAGATAAGTTTTTTAGTATAACATCTCCAATAATTGTTGAAAAAGAGGGCACTTTTCAGAGCTTCTATCCGGGAATTAAAAAAGACCAAAAGTGTGAGGTGGATGCTCATCTTGTGGAGCCTCTGGGTGTATTCTCTACGAACGGGCGATATTTCTATTATGGTTTGTATACTAGCTCTGGAAACCAGGATGATCAATATTTTCAAGTGATGGTGATTAGCAATCAAAATGGTAACATATTATACAGACTGAAAATACTTAAACAGGATATCACTGATGCAGTACTTCAGCATGTTGAAGAAAGTAATACAAATTATACTGTAAGAAGAGCAGAACGTCATGTATTCGTTCCGAATGTTGACGGCAAAGGTAATGTTTTTTTTGGTATGATAGATTTTAATGCCCGTAAAATCAATGTGTATAAAAAGTTCCTTACAAAATATAATCCGGAAATATGCAAACCAGCACTAAAGCCTTTGTTCGATTACGATGATGGTATCGTTTTTACCCCAATGGTTTTAAATTGTGATGAGATGTCAGGAAAAGGGGTTTATCCGGAATTTACCAAGTGGTCGGATACCGGTCTTGTTAATGTTAATCCTGAAGAAATGAAAAAACAGGGCTATTCAGTAAAAATATTCCGTTCTGCAGATAGTGAACTGAAAAAGAAACTGGCACGACTTCAAAAAACACTTCCGGAGCATCTTCAGGCAATACAGGATTCTTTAGTGTCCCTGGAAACTTCCTGGTGCCCGTATGCTGTTGGATTGTATAGTGCAAAAAAAGGAAGAATCGGTACATTCCATTATGGAATTGATGAAATAGTATTTAGTGTCCGTATTTTGGAAGCTACTGATACGGATATATTTGTTCGGGTCGACCTTGAAAACAGAGCTGAAATCGTTATTTTTTCTCCTGATGGAGAGTATCGAAATGGGTTTGTATTTAATAAGAAGAATTATCGTGAAAGAAGAGATCAAATAGTCGTTTCAAAAGATATGATTATTATTGAACGTGATTATGAACACACTGCAAAAGGGGCCAGATATATGCAATGGAAAAGGATTTTTTAAAAATTCGAAAAAATGTGTAAACAATAACTGCGTTTATTTCCTTTTGACTAGGTTTTCGAACATAATAGTCACCTGGAATTAATTATTCAATCATAAAATCACTTTTTTGAGGCTTTTTATTTTTAATCCTGATATTTTCCCAAACCGGATTTCCACATTATCAAAAGTCTCCCAAACCAGGTAATGTTGGGACTAAGTCCTTTGGATCATAAATGGAGGATATCTACTTTACATAGAGATGTTCGCAAATGAGAGAGAGAGTATACAATCTCAATACGTGCAATAAAAAAACATTTTTGTTTTGACTTTGCATTACGAATATCTTCCCGATAAGAAACAGGATAAAAGGCAGCTTTGGGAGCATAAATATGAAAACTGCTATCACTTTTTCCAGAGATGGATTTACAGGAAATTTTATATATCTGGTCAGACTGCCTATAATCCAGAACCAGCATATACAAAAGATTGTACAAAATATTCCATAAGAGACTTTTTAGTACCATAATTTGTAGTGTTGACAACATAACAAAATGCGCTGTCGTGTCAGTATGGTTTTGGAGGATTCACAAATCGCATAAAAAACTCTTGACGGCAGTTTTGTGTTATGTAAACCAGATATCTCTGGCTTGATCAGGAAATTAAAATATGTGTTTAAATTTTAAATGTAATGTTGTATAATATCATATTTGTGAATATTTTCAGTCCAAAATAAATCAGTGCACAAGTCCACATTGAACCTTATTTGCGGACAAATAGGCTACAGATCCATTTTTTTACAAATACTGTTGGTTTCAAATGTTTCCAAAATTGAGTTTATCTGAATAAGTGTGATTAAATGGCGATTGTAGAATAAGGCAGAGAACCAGTTGAAGATTCATTTCGGACAAAAGTGGTTTATTAGGATATTAAATTACAAAATAAAGGATTAGGATTGATGGTTGGCTCTGGTGTTCATGTGTTGATAATTGATGATGAATTATCTATTTGTATGGGGGTTTGTAATTTACTGGAACTGAATGGATATAGAACAGCATATGCACTTAGTGGGTGGGACGGGCTTGAGTATCTGGATATTAATCCGGATGTTGATATAGTACTGCTTGATGTAAACCTGAGTCCGGGCTTTAATGGTCTTGAGGTCCTTAGAGAAATTAAAGATAAACAAAAATATGTTCAGGTTATTATGTTTACTTCCCATGATACTCTTGAGATCGGTTTGGAGAGTATGAAAAGAGGTGCACTTGATTTTATGAGTAAACCATTTAACGAAAAGGTTTTTCTAAAATTGACAAATTTGGCACTTGAGCGAAAGCATCTTGAACAAATTCAGGACCTGTACCTTGAAATAGTTGTTCATGACCTAAAAAATCCTCTTCAGATTGTATCTGGTAGTTTTGAAATGTTGAAGTACGGAATAGATCAAAATAAAAGTGATTTGCAAGAAAGAATGTTCGAAACGGGTAAAATGGGAATCAGACAGATTGAGACAATGATAAATAATATTTTGACAATATCAAGATTGGAAAAAAAAGCAATGACAGCAGAGAATCAGCAGTTTTCAATTCAAGAGCAGGTTGAATCTTCATTACAACTGTTTCAGCCTTTAAAAATTGAGTTTGATTCTGATCTGCCTCAGGTTATTTATTCTGATAAAGACCTCTTTAACCGTGTTTTGACAAATTTGACAAGTAATGCCCTTCGTTTTGTTACTCCTGGAGATCCGGTGGAAATATCAGTTGAAAAAAATGGTGAATGTATACTTGTTTCTGTTACCAATAATGGATCATTTATTCCCGAAGAATGCAGAACCGAGATATTTGATAAATTTATAAGTATACGAAAAAACAATAATATGATTCGAGGACAAAATTTCGGCTTGGGTCTTACTTTCAGCAAAATGGCTGTAGAAGCTATGGGGGGAGAGATTTGGGTTGAAAGTGAGAATCTTACACCCAGCACAACATTCAAATTTACAATTAAAAATGATGTCAAGCGTATCAGCCGGCAATTAAAAGACAGTTTTAATTCTTGTTAAATTGTGTTAATAAATTTGCAAAAAGGAATTATTGTTTACTAAACCTTGAATAATGCAATTCCAATGTAATTTCTTCTGCGTGATACCGGTATACTTTTTCAAGTTGGCCGAATCTATTTTGTATTCCTGGGGTAGAAGCTCGAAATACGAAGTATCAATTTTTTATTATTCCATCATGGAGTTTTAATGGGTCAGCAAATATATTGTGAAAAATTTATCAATGGTCCATTTCGAAACCAAATAATATGGGATCAAATTCGTTCGTATCACAAATATTCTGAATCAATACCTTGCATTGAAAGCATTGTTCAGAAAAATACCAGCCCTTTTGTATCAGAATGGATAATCAATATTGATGGAGTACCTTTTACATGGCAACAAATGGAATCTTTTGAACAGCCAAATGGATGTTTGAAATTTGAACTTACCCAAGGTGATTTTGACCAGTTCCATGGACATTGGAAAGTTGAATGTACTGAATTCAATTTAGTAAAAATATCATTTCATTTAGAATATTCTTTGGGGATTCCAGTTATTGAGGATATTACAGGTAATATAATACAGGAGAAACTTGCAGGTCTTGTAAGTTCGATGCTTGATAATCATATAAAACAGATCGAAAATACCTTTATTGAAGAACGTCGGTTCGAGCGATTTAACTTCGGGACTTTATTCAAATTTTCTGTTGATAATACTGAAATTGTTGCAGAACTAATCAATTTATCGCGTGGTGGTATGTTAATAAAATTAATAGATGGTGTGATAAAACCTCAACCAGGTAAACTGACATGTTTTAAGTTAGCAGGATTTTCTCTGGATTCTGAATATATGGATTGTGACATGGAAAAATGTGCAAGGGTAATATTCTGTTCTCCATTATCACAAAAAGATTTAAATGATATTTTTTCGATTTGGAAAATGAAAAATGAAATCTGTGATGATATGATCAGTTTTTATAAGATTTTATCAAAACAGAAAACTTCAGAATTATTAAAAGACCCGATATAATGCGAACGAATAATTGAATAAAAGCAGGTTCGGTATTCAACATGCTTAAGCAATTATAATATTTTGAGTGAAATATTCTATTGTGATTATTGAAGATAATTATTAAATTGAGCGCTTAAACAACCCAACAAATAAAATAGTCCTTTAATCTCCCCAAATGCAGTAAAGTTTTATTTTCTGATGCCGATAAATATAATAAAATTAATACATACTGCGACAAAGGAGCTGAAAAATGGGTATTTCTGTTAATGGACCATCCGGAATCGACACGCAGTATATAATTGAACAGTTAGTTGCCCTTGAGCAAAATAAAGTTACTAAAATTGAGAATGAACAAAAAGCTTATCAGTTAAAAATCGATGCTTTTTCTAAACTTAAATCACTTTTAACTGATTTGAGAACAAATGCTTTGGCACTATCTGAAAAAAAATCTTTTGACCTTTTTTCTTCAAGCAGTTCTGATGAAGATATTGTAACTATTAGTGGTGGAACCGGCAGTGTCGATGCATCTTACGATCTAAGGGTTTTTCAACTTGCCAGTGCAGAGAAAATGATTAGCGCTGATGGCTTGATTGAAGATCAGAATGCATCACTGACAAGCCTGGGGGTTGGTGAGGGAATTATAAGTATCGATGGCGTAGAAATAACTGTTGGCAACAATGATTCTCTTCAGGATCTTCGCATGAAGATAAACAATGCAACAGATTCCAGTGGGAATAAAGTAGGTGTTTCTGCTTCTGTTGTCAGGGTTAGTGATGATAATTATCGCCTAGTTCTTACTTCAAAAAATACGGGTAGTGATGGTGTAGAGTATAAGGATATTTCCGGAAGTTTATTGCAGGATTTGGGAATAATTACCAGTGCTGATGGTGAAAAAGGAAATATTTCACAGGAACTTACATCATCGGGAGATATTATTTCTGAGTTTGGTTCATTCGCAGAAAGTAAAGTTGTTCAAGTGAATGGCACAGATAATAATGGAGAATCGGTAACAAAAACATTCGTGGTAAAAAGCGGAAGCACTGAAGATGATTTTTTAAAAGAGGTTGAAGCTGCGTATCACAATATGGTTGATGCGCAATTTGATGGCGGAGGTAATCTGGTAATTACAGATAAAGTTACAGGATCTTCACAGCTTGCTTTGGATTCACTCAAAATTGGGTCGACTGATTTTACTTTCAATACAAGTAGAATCGGGGTTGAGGGTGAGGGAGTGCTCTCTGCAGGAAAAGATGCTTATTTTAGTGTCGAAGGTATTTTCATGAATTCTGACACTAATACAGCTTCAGGGTTTATGACTGGAGTAACTTTTGATTTTAATGCAGTTAGTACACAAAAAGATGTCAGAGTTTCACTCAAGAGAGATGTCGATGGAATCAGAAATAAGTTTCAGGAACTTATAAACAGTTTTAATGCTATAGTCAGATTCGCAAAAGATAGTACAAAGATAAAGGATCCTACTGACGAAAAAAGTACTGCCGGGGTTTTGTCCGGAGATTCTACCGTAAATTATCTTGTTTCCAGTATCCGCTCTTTTTTTCAGCAAAATTCAGATCTTTTCGAGGGAACATATACCAACTTTACCATGTTAGGCCTGAAAACTGATACAAAAACAGGTGAATATTCTTTGGACAGCGAGATGTTTGATAAGGCATTAAATACAAATCTTGATGAAGTAATGAATCTTTTTACAAAATTTGGAACATCTGATAATTCCAATATCGTATTTGGAAGAAGTACTTCAGAAACCAAAGAAGGGAAATATATACTTGAAGAAGTAGATGATGACCATTTACGGATAAAATTGGAGGGAACATCTGAATGGTTTATATCTGATGCAAGAAGAGGTGATATCATTACCTTTTCGGATGGGCTGGTAAAAGGGTTGTCGTTGACTGCACCAAACGGATCCATTGGGGATGGTAATACAGCGACTTTTACATTTTCAAAAGGCCTGGGAACTGTTCTTGATGAGGAGATTCAGAAATTAACTAATAGCAGTGAGGGTATGATAACTTTACGGCAGGAATCATGGCAGAGGAACATACAGAGTACAGATGATCGCATTCTTAGAATGAATGAGAGAGTTGAAAAATATCGTGACCGGTTGATCAAACAGTTCAGCAACATGGAAGTGGTTATGAACCAGATGCAAACACAGACATTAAGTATGCTTAATTCATTGGGAATGTATCAGTAGACTGGCTTCGGAGAGGAATGAATATATGATTAATCAAGGTTATGCTGCATATAAGAACACTTCGATTGATACTGCAGATCAGGGTAAACTTATTCTGATGACATATGATGTTGCTATAAAGAATTGTAAGTTGGCATTGGATGTTTTTGATGATCCGCATAAACTGGAGCAAAGGACAAAACTCCTTTTTAAAGTGCAGGATGCAATTACTGAATTAATGAGTGCACTGAAAATGGATACAGGAGAAATTGCCAAAAACCTCTACATGCTTTACGATTATATGCTTAGATCTGTTGTTAATGCATCGGTTAAAAACAGGAGCGAAAAAATTACAGAGGTATTAAAATACCTCGAAGAATTAAGAGATGCATGGGCTTTGGCAGTTGTCAATATAAAGAAAAATACTGTTTTAGATCATATTTCTACAAATCATTCCGGGTAAAAAATATGTCATTGTACAAAAAGTTATTACATATCAATAGTATGTATGAATCAGTTCTGGATATTACAATAAAATTTGCAAACGAATTTGATGGTGAAGTTTCTGAGGATGTATTTAATAAAAGAGCTTCGATTTTGTCTCAAATAGAAAGTGAAGAAAAACAACTGAAGCAGCTTTATGGTGGTTTGTTCGGATCAAAACATCCGGATGTAGTCAAAGAAATTGTGAACAGAATTAATTTAATTATCTCTGTAGATAAAAAAATATCGGAGAAATTCAAGGAAAAGATGGCTACAGTAAAATTGGAGCTGGCCGGTTTGTTTAAAAATTCTCGTGCCGCTGCAGCCTACTCCGTACAGAGAAAATGTTAAGACTCAATAAATATTAAAATTAGTAGCACGTCTGTACTTATCTGTAATCAAACCTGAAGATCAACTTGATCGCAAAGTTGTTCGCATATTATATGATTGTTTGTAGTTTGGAAACGATTTCATCTTTGCTGATAAGGTTTTCTGTACCTTTTTGCATATCTTTTATACGGACCAAACCTTGTTTTTCCTCTTCACCACCAAGAAATATCGTAAACAGAGAGCGTGCTGCATTGGCATATTTTAATTGCTTTCCTACAGAAACATTTTTTAATGAAAATTCACAGGAAATACCGGACGAGCGTATTGATTGTGCTGTAGCAACAAGATCTTTATGATTAAGATCAGCGAGAGCAACCAGAAAAACAGTGCTTCTTGGAGGCATACCAGGATATAAATTTTTATCTTTCAATAATTCACCAAGTACTACGTCACCAGCAGCAAATCCTACTGCGGGTGTTGATGGACCGCCATATAATTCAACAAGTTTGTTATATCTTCCACCTCCAGCAATCGCACGTAAACTCTTCTTGATATCAAAAACTTCAAATACAATACCGGTATAGTATGCTAACCCTCTGACAATTCCAATGTCAAGAACAGCATATTCGGAAAAAGAGTAAAATTTTAGTAATCTAAAAAGTTCCTGGAGCTCATTGATAGCTGGAAATGATCCGAATTTACTTTCAATATAATCAAGCGATTCTGCATTAAAGATATTTTCAATATCTGATCGTATATTTGTTTCCGGTATAATTTTTTCAAGATCATCAAGATATTGGGATTCACTGATCTTGTTTTTTCGGTCGAGAAGAGAGTATAGTTCACTAAACCGATTTTTGGGGATTCCTATACTGGAGAATAACTGGTCCAAAAGAGTACGGCTTGAAATGCGTACCTTGAAATCATTACTGGTAAATCCAAGGTTTATCATCATGTGAATTACTCCAGCAATCAGTTCCGCATCTGCGGTAACTTCTGATATGCCAAGAATATCCATGTTCAGTTGGAAAAATTCTCTAAGCCGCCCTTTTTGCATTTTTTCATATCTGAATAGACGCGGAATGGAATACCATCTAACAGGTTTTTTAATTGAAGTTCCTTTTGATGCAACCATGCGTGCAAGTGAAGGTGTGAGTTCTGGACGTAGTGCCAATGAACGATTTCCCTTATCTTTAAATGTATAAAGCTGCCTTTCAATTTCTTCACCTGATTTTTGCGTGTAAATTTCAAGATGTTCAAACATTGGAGCTTCTATTTGCTCAAATCCGTAACTTTCACATGTTTTTTTCCATGATGAAAATATGAATTGCTGAAAAGCCATCTCTTCAGGATAAAAATCCCGCGTTCCTTTGGGACCGGAAGCTACTGACATGAGAAATCCTTTTTTATATAGTCTGAACAAAATAAAAAGATAAAATATATTTTGGATGAATAATTATCATTGTAAAAAGGAGGTTGTTGTTGCGGCTTGTAAATATGAAGCCTTGTTTGTTAGGGGTATATAAGATTTTACAGTAATAATTTGGTAAATTAAAAAAAGAGTCTCTCAAATGAGAGACTCTTTTTTTAATTTTTGAAAAATACTGAAATCTTATTCTGTCTCGATTTCTTCACCAAGCTCTTTCTGTAACTTCTCAAGTTCTTCCTGAAGTTTTTCGTCTTCACTCTTGATTTTTTCAAGGGCTTTGCTTTCAGAAGCTTGTCCGGAGCGTTTTTGAGCCGTTGCCAGTGCGTATTCAATATCGTCCTTAACCTGTCCCATGCTTCTTGCAAAAAAAGACGCTCTTTGAAAATTGTCAACATATTTGAGGTGTGATTTGATTTTTTCAAAATAGTCTTTTTGGAAATTATGAAGACTATCAATCTGGCTGATAACAATACTGGATTGTCTCGCTTTACTAAGTTCAGAAGCGTTGGAGGCGAGTTCTGAATATTTTGAACGCACATCCTGATAATCAAGATCTTTTGAGGAAAGTTCTTCCTGCTGAGGTCCTGAATAGTTTTGAAGATCATTAAAAGCAGTTGAAAGGAGGCCAACTGCATTACTGTAATTTTTCTGAATCATATGTGCGTAAGCCTGTAAAAGCGATCCTTCAGCTTTGAGAACAGGATTATCTGCAATAGAAACAAGTTCCTGACCTGCTGAAATACAATCACCCCACTGCCTTGCTTTAAGAGCTGTCCATCCAAGTCCCAAGAGAGCATCAGGATAGTAAAAACTGGTTTTGGGTACAGCACGTAATGCTGTAACAGCTTTCGCGAGAGGACCTTCCTGTTTTGTAAGATCTTCATAAAAAATGAAACCAAGAAATACAAATGAACGGTTAATGATTTCTTCTTGTGCTTTGGTTGAAGGCACGAATTGTATACAATTTTCTAAAGCTGATATGGCTCCCTCAATGTTATCATTGAGAGCATCACAGACAGCTGCTGAGTGTTGAGCGAAAACGTAATCAGGATGTGTATCTGGTATTAGATCGAACAACTGTTTGGCTTTTGAATGATTACCTTTTTTCAATTCGGATTCACCCATGACATAATACCCGTGAAATTTGATTGAATCTGGTACTCCAAGCTTATTAAGTTCATTAAACTGTTGTTCAACCATAAGAAAATTATCTTCGCGATAATAAACTTTCATGAGACCAAGGTCTGCAAATGGAACAGCAGCACTTCTTGAAAATTTCTGTTTAGTCTGTTCATATGCTTCAATGGCAGTTGAACGCATATCAAGCTCTTCCTGACAACTGCCTATAAAATAGCTTACCCAGTCATTTTTGAAGAAATCAGGGAATTCAACATAGAGTTGACTAAAAAGAAACCAGGCATCCCAGTAATTACCCTGGGTGTAAAGTTCCAGAGCCTTGATATACAGATCATTTGGAGCAACATTGGCCATTTTAGCCATCTTTCGAGCATATATCTCTTCACGATGTTTTCCGAATTCACCATTTAAGTAAATTGTATGGCTTCCGGCTTCACCATTGATCATAGATATGTACTGATATAAAAACGAAAGATCTCTTCCGTTATTTATGCTGGGCATATTTATACCGCCTGCGAAACCCCAGAACTCTGCTCCCTCCTGGGAAAAACCTAAAAGCCCATAAGCTTTTATGAATCGAATTATCCAGCCTCCCAGTTTTACATTAAGATCCCATTCTAAAGAAGCCGATGTATCCGGAAATTGATTTGCAGCAACTGCAATGTCTTTTATTGTTAAATCTACACCTGATTCAATATACTTTTCCCAATAAGTAGAATTAAGAGATGCTCTCAATGTGATTGGGTATTTATCTTCAGAATCAAATATCTTGACAAATATGTTCTGCAGATCTATGCCTAAAATATGACTTCCAATAACCGGACTATTAAACAGATGATAAGAAATACCTGCATCCAAACCAAATCCCGTGCTCAGGGATGATTTTTCCGGGTCTGGTAGAGTGGAAAGAAACAGGTTAACATTAGCACCAAGAGTCAACCCTTTCCATATATTATTTGCGTAGGACAACAGAACAACATTACTGTTATTCTTTACCTCTTTTCCCGGTATAGGTATAAAATTTCTATCTGTAGCCTCATAAGAATCGACTCCCTGATTAAGCCAGGTAATAGCGGCTGTTTGATAAAGACCGATGGGGTAAACAACACCAAGTTCGCTCATCCTGAAAGCGTTAAGAGTTGAAGAAAATGCAAATTTTGCAGAAAGATAATTTTCTTCGTTAATGAATGCAGGATTTGAGAGTGGAGAGCGTGATGCAAAAAGGTATCTCCATCTTTGTGTAATTAATTGTTCGCCGGGAAGACCATCAGCAAACAAAGTTGTAATATGTCCTGAAAGGAAAAATATACTTAAGATCAGGACTCGTTTAATATATTTACGACTGACAGGTTTTATCATGATACATTCCTCTGATTTAATATGTTAATCTTGCGCCAAGTTCTTCGTTGTCTGTTCCTTTTGCTTTACAACAATGTGCCGGATCGGATTTGAAATTCATGATAGTGCGAGGTGAGATAAATGCAGGATCAAATGAAAAATTACCGCTTGGAATTGGTTTGGGGCTGAACAAATTTCGATAAAAGTTGTTATTTGACACCTGAATCCTTTCTGCATCAGAAAGAATTTTTAATCCGAATCTTTCGTTAAATGCTACGACATTGTTTTCAATAATAAATTCTGAAGAACCTCCGACTGCAACACCATGATTTCCATTATAAGCAATAGAATTATGGTTAATAGTTGCATTCGTTGATCTGACATCCCATCCCTGAATTCCTGAACCACGGTTGAAAGCTATTATATTATCCTCAATTTTTGGTAAATGTCGAACAATAATAATACCAGTTTGCCAGTTTTTAATTATTCTGCATGATGTTATTGAATTACCAGAGCTGTTTGAAAAAATCCCGATTGTACCATTGCGGATTTCAAAGCCGGAAATAGTGGAATTTTTTCCCATTGTAACTACTGTTCCTCTTCCACCACCATCTATCACAGCCTTGAAAAGCGATCTGGCGATAAGAGTTACTCCAGGAGCAATAAGAACCTTTTCCCGGTAGACACCATTATCTACCCAAACGGTATCTCCGACACGGGTTTTCATCATTGCTTCAGAAATACTGTTAATACCCATTGAAGGCACTTGTACTGATGCTGCAAACCCTGAAAAGGGTAATAATAATGAAAAAGATAGTGCCAGATAAAATTTAATGTTTTCTCGGATTCTTAACTTTCCCATAAAAATGCTCCCGGTTATGGTTAACTATCGATAAATTTCAAAAAAATGTCTTTTTAATATATAACTCGTGCCCCAAGATCCTGATTATCCGAACCTCTGCCAATACAACGAGAATCTTTACTTAATGAAAAATTGAGACTTTTTGAATCAGAAAACTCCGGATCAAATGAATAATTATCTGAAGGTAAAACACCGGTAAACCTGGTGTTCTGATAAAAATTATTGTTAAGAAGAGTTATTCTAACATTTTCTTCAGATGGTTTGATACCGAACTGATTATTATTTGCTATGATATTGTTTTCAACAATAATACTCGAATTACCTCCGATAGATACACCATGGTTGTTGTTAAATGCAACAGTATTATGATTAATAGATGCTGAAGTAGACCTAACGTCCCAACCTTGAATACCAGATCCATTATTGTACACAATAACATTATCTTCAATTGTTGGTAAGTTGCCTACACACATTATGCCGGTTTGTTGATTGAAAACTATTCTACATTGTGAGATCTTAACACCTGCTGCTGTAGAAAAAACACCGATTGTTCCATTTTTGATTTCAAATCCTTTTATTGATGAACCGTTGCCCATTGTAACTACTGTTCCTCTGCCGGTACCATTGATTATTGCTTTAAAAGTAGCTTTTGAAATAAGGGAAACTCCAGGTGAAACAAATATGTGGTCTTTATAAACACCATCTTCAACCCAGACCGTATCTCCCTTTTTAACTGATGCCATTGCAGCAGATATTGAAGGAAAATCAGTTGGTACTGTTACATTAGCCGAATAGGCTACAGCGAGTAATGATAGCAAACACACCATAACAAAGTGAGTTTTTTCTGTTTTGTGGTTCATAATTAGTTCTCCGCAGAGGTAATTGTAATTTATTCGATTAAACTACAGCCAACGACACGTATATCCAACTGTGCATCATTAAATTAATACAGATTTCTTTAATACGCAACAGAATTGAATGTTCTATTTAAGACATTTGCCGTTTTTATACAAATAATCTCGAATTTAATGTTATGGTTAGAAAAACTTCCTTTTGTTTTTTCATTTATTTTTGTACATTCCTGCTAATACGTGATCCGATCAGTGATCTGATACGACCATACAAAATATATTTGGCCCACGCATATTTAAGTTTAGAAAACAAAGATTCTAAAAATAATCGATTTCTCAATAAGCTATAAGAAGGATCAAAATAGCAATTGAGGTGACATCCCTGACAAAAATTGAAAGTTCCCTGTTTTTTGATAAAATTCTCTCGAATGCTGTTTTTAAGCATGAAATTGAGATTATTGTTAAGTGGAACAAGATTTTTTCTATGATGATAGCATGGCAGTGCAAGTTTGTTATCTGGCATAATTACAATTGTAGAAGACACTGCTTTGCAATAAGGGTTATTTGTTTGATTCCCTCCTGAAAATCGCAAACTAAGATGGGCACGGTTCAAATATACACCTTTTTTGCGCCCATAACGCAGTGCTTTTTTATGGGTATTTTCAGAAACCAGGTCATCTCCAGTCAATTCAAATACCGGATCAAGAATAACTATTAACCGTTTCCTGCGTGCAATCTGATATATCCCTTCAAATGAATCAATGTTTTCATCGGTATATGTAAAAAGTAGATCCGGTATGAGGTCGAATTGAAGCGCGATCTCAATGCTTTGCATTACTGCTGCAAATGAAGGTACTCCTCTGATTTTATTATGAAGGTAGGGAGTATCTGCATCTATACTGAAATGGAGTAGATCAACAAGTCTACTGAGTTTCGGTGCAATTTGCGGGAAAAGAATACAGTTTGTTGTTAATGATGTAATATATCCGAGTTTTCGTGCTTCTGATAGAAATAAGGGAAGGTCTGAATGAAGTAAAGGTTCTCCGCCGGTGAAATCAACAAATTTGCATCCGGCTTCTCTCGCATGTTTAAGATTTTGTAGTACTTCTTCCTTTCTTGCATCAATTTTTGGGTAGTCGTTCCATATATCGCAGAAAACACAACGCGAATTACATCTATTGGTTAAATAATAATGCAAAAGGAGAGGTTTCATTATCAGATACGTCTACCTTTCCAGATTGTGAAAGGCTGAAAAATGAAAGAACATATCAAAATTACAAATTCGAATAATAGAAAAAAATAAAATATTGGAAAAATTATAGCCGAGTGGGTAGATGCGGTTTTTTTAAATGAGACTGCAACAAATATCCATGTTAGAAATAAGTTTGAGATAGTTAATGTCAGTGGAAGCGCAGGGAGTATGCCGGTCAGTAGTACCAGCGTGGAGAGATTCTGGATTAAAAAAAACAAACCAATTGCAGTTAAACCGGAACGTATCTTAAAACCTCCTGAAAACCACCTTCTTACCTGATGTAAGAAGTTACCAAATGTTGAAACAGGATAAGTGCGGGCTTTGGGGATGAATGGTTCTGCACTGAGTATTTTTTTCTTTTGTTTCCGGAATTCAGCATACAATAATTGATCTTCAGTTATGCTATAACCTGTTTTGTCATATCCACCGACATCCAGATAGGCATTGCGATTAATCAGCAGATTATTCCCCATACATGAACTGGGGATCCCGATTTTATGAAATGAATAGGCAACAGCAAAAAGAAATTCAAGCTGGAATGCTTGTAAAAAGCTCAAAATGTTGTTTTGAAAGTTGATAGATGTATGTCCGAATACCAGGTCTGTACCTGGTTTTGCATAGCGCATTAAAGAGAGAAGCCAGTCTGATTCAAACTGCATGTCTGCATCTGTCAAAACTATCCACTCGTATCGTGCTTCTCTTATACCTTTATCAAGGGCCTGTTGTTTGCTGGTCAGATTACGCGATTCGTCGAAAATTGATTCAATAAGATTAATATCCAATCTGCTTGATCTGGAATTTGAATGGATTATTTCTATGGATTTGTCGGTAGAATTGTCATTAATAAACATAATTTGAATTGGAGCAGAATAGTTTTGATTTTCCAGTGATGAAATCAGGTGACTGAGATTTTTTTCTTCATTTCTGAATGGGATAATTATTGATACTCCCTCTGCGGGTGTTTTTTGCGCAGTTTTGTTATGTCTGGGTAAGATTACGATATTCATAATGAGAATGATGAGAAATCCGGTATAAAATGATAATAGAAGTGAAAGTATCACCATGAGATCTCTTTTTAGGTTTTATGTAAAATTCAATCACTGCAGTCCAAAATAAAATTATTTTTTGATTAAATGAACTGTTTAATGTTGCAATGAAGTAAAAACAGGAGTTTTTTAAATCTCAAAAATTGTTTAAATGATTTAACCTTGATATTTTTTTTATAATAGGGTATTTTGAATATAGCTTCTGGAGGGGGCATGAGATTTAGACAATTAAAATTTGTAAGTAGTTTTCTTTTATTTTGGTTACCTGCTTTTCAATTCTCAGTACTGGCACAGGAGTGGAGTGGTACTGAAGAAATGGATAATCCGTTTGGGGGAGATCCATTTGGTGGGATGATTTATGATGACGATGAAGCTGTTTGGGAAACGGATGATAGTATATCTACTGAAAATGGGCAGATTAACTCTGAACCCACTCAAACAGGTACTGGGTCTTCTCGTGGTAGTGGTTCATTATATGGAAATGAACCTGCTTTAACCACTGGATCCAGTTATTCTGAAAGTAATGTGCAAAACGCGATAATTGAAGGTGTTCAAATCGTTTCTGAAAAAGGAAAAAATGAAGAGGAAAAGATTATTTCATGCTATTTTATTTTCAGGGATGAACCGACCAGTTATTTTTACGAGGCAAAACATCGTGATAAAAAAATAATTTTCGAATTTAATGATACCCGTATGGGTTCTTCACCGATACCTTCCATTTCAGAAGATCCAATTAATGGTTTTACCATATCTCAGAATAAGATAGATGTAAATGCAGATGTCAGGGGGTTAATGCCTGAGTGGCATGATGTGACCAAAGTCGTTTTCGATATGGAGCATATGCCTGTAATCCATGTTAATGACAGTGAATACAGTATTATTTCATTTTCTTTTAAATGGACTACAAATCCACAGAAATTGGAACAATATGTCATAAAAAATAATACACCCAAAATTATTCTTTGGTCTTCTATTGGAGTAGGTGCTTTGGGCCTGGGTGCTTTGGCTTTATTGCTTAGGCCTGATCCGGGCCAAGAACCTCTAAAACCGCTTCCTTACGAGGATTTACCAAAACACACTACTGGAAATGATTGAAAATATCTATTGGTTTAAATTACCGTTTCCATTTATGTCTCAAAAATTCTGATTAATTAGTAATTTGTTTCACCTTTTTACTATTTTCAGTTTTGAAATGAGAATATCAGATGGCTTGTTTGTTTTGCATTTAAATAATCTACACAGACTTATTAAAGAGATCCATATATGGCTGATCTGCAAAATCTGGAAACAATTTTAGCAAAAGTACCTCTTTTTGCCAATCTTGCTGTTGATGAGTTGCAAGCTATTTCTTCAATAATGGTAACCAGAAAGTACAAACAGGAGCAGATCATTGTTCGTGAAGATGATGAGGCGCACACGTTCTTTATAATCGTATCAGGTACAGTTCATGTGGCAGTACTTACTTCTGAAGGGAAGCAGTCTATTCTTGCAACTCTGCACAAAGGCGAATTTTTTGGTGAAATGGCAGTTTTGGATGGAGAACGCCGAAGTGCATCAGTCATTGCAGCAGACGAATGTACTTTGATTATGCTTTATAGAAAATCATTCATGGAAATATTGAGTCAGTATCCAAGGATTGCGATTCAGATGTTGATTGAAATGTCTAAACGTCTGCGGCGGTCTAATCGGCATATCAATTCACTCTCACTGATGAGTGTGTATGGCAGAGTCGCTGAAGTGATTCTTCAGCTGGCCAGGGATGGTGGCCAAAAGGTTGGTAATATGGTTATAATTGAAAATAGACCTACTCACCAAAGTCTTGCAGAAATGGCAGGTACGAGCAGGGAAACTGTTTCAAGAGTTTTATCGCAGTTGCAAAAAAAACGTTATATAACTTTTGATAGAAAGAAGATGGTGATACTGGATGAAGAAAAGTTATACTATTAGTATTCCGGTCAAAACATTTTGGAAAGTTGTCATTCCAGGATTAGTAATTATATGTGCAATTGGAGCTGTTGGTGGATTTTTGGTTGTTGATCGTTTCATTATGCCAAATGTAGTCGGGGTTAATCGTGATATAGTTGAAGTTCCGTCAGTAAAGGGTTTGCAATATGAATCTGCAAGAGAAAAATTTTTTGAGGTCGGGCTTCTCACAGAAATTCGAAGCAGGGAATACGATGACACAGTTCCACAGAATGGTATAATAAATCAGTTTCCCGAGACAGGGGCAAAAGTAAAAAAAGGACGCAAAATAGCTGTAACTATCAGTAAAGGAAAAGAAATTACAGTTGTTCCTGAAGTACGTAAATTGACAGAAAATCAGGCAAGAATTGAATTGAGAAAAAAAGGTTTAACCATCGGGAAGATTACTAAAGTGTATGCAGATAAAACACCGGAGGATCATGTTGTAAATATAGTTCCTCAAAGCGGAACCACAATTTCACGTCAGATAGAAGTTGAGTTGTTCGTGTCAAAAGGGCCTAAACCCACTCATGCAGAAGTTCCAAATCTGGTTGGTGAAAGTATTGGGACTGCAAAGAAAATGATCAGCGAAAGTGGATTAAGACTGGGTAAGGTCAATTACCAGAACAATTCTGCTCTTTTACCGGGAACTGTTATTTCTCAATCAGTTACTCCTGGCTCCAGAGTAAAACTTGAATCCTCTGTTAATCTGGTAGTTTCTGTTATTAGAAATTGAAATGTTTAATTTTAAAAAAAACTATAAGAGTGTTTTCTTTTGATTGAATTTTATGAATTGGCGAAAAATAAAATGGGATTTTACAGGAAAAGCTTAATAAGGTTATTGTTGACTTTTGTAATATTTTCTATTTCAAACTGCACTGTTGGTAAATTTCCAGTTGTACGGCCTTCAGTTGATATTGCCCGTGAAGAAACTGCACGAATGAAAGCGCAAAAGTATTTCATTGATGCACGTGATTACGAGCGCAGAGGATTGGACAAGTCTGCAGAAAAATATTATGAGCTTGCTTATAGTCTGGATCCATCATCTAAAATTCTGAGGCAGCAGGTTGTAAGAAAATATGTTGAATCCGGTAAATATTCACAGGCGTTGTTAGTTGTTAAAGAAAACCGGAAAAATGAAGATCTGGATGAAGAGGAAAAGAGGCTTGTTTCCACCATTTACCTGAAAATGGGAGAATTCAGTAAAGCTGCTGAAGTACTTGAAAGTATTAAAGAAAAGTCAGATGAAGAGATTTATTCTCTTGGACTTATTTATGAATCAACAAAGGATTTTAAGCGGGCTCTTCAGTGCTATGGAGATTTTTATAAACGAAAACCTGAAGCTGTTCAGATAGGATTTAAAATAGGTAAGATACTGATAAATGAAAAACGATATGAAGAAGCCGAAAGCTTGTATTATGAGATGAAAGAACAGGACAGCAAAAACCCCGATATTTTTTCTTCACTTGGAATGACTCTTATTCTTAAGGGGGATACTGTTTCGGGAATGGAATATTTTGACTCTGCTCTTGTACTGGATTCGGTTCATGAAGAGTCGTTAAGAAGTATGGCGCAAGTTTTTATCGGAAGGAACGAGTTTCCTCAAGCAATTGATTGTTACGAAAAATTGTATGCTGAGAGCCTGTATGGGGAAGTTTATGGCAGAACGCTGGCTATGTTGTATTACTATGATAAACAGTTTGATAAGGCCAGTACTTTACTGAAAGAACTCCTGATAGAATCGATTGATGATTTTGAGCTCCATTTTTATATGGGGCTGGTTTATTCTGCAACTGATCAAACTGACAAAGCACGTATTGAGCTTGAAAAAACACTTGCTTTACAGAATGGTTACGAGGATGCCTGGAAAGAATTGTGTTACATGTTTGTGAGGAAAAAAGACTATGAACAGGCAATGGAGATTGCAGATCGGTTTTTGAAACGTTTTCCGGAAGCTGCATCCGCCTGGCGGTTAAAAGGTTTTGTTTCAAATTTGAAAAAAGAATATAAAGATGCTGTAGAAATGCTGGAACAGGCCCTTAAGATTGATAAGAATAATCCGCAAATCTGGTATGAATATGGCAGTTCGTTGGAGCGTATTAAAGAATTTGATAAAGCTGTGAATGCATTCAGAAAAGTACTAAGCTTAAAACCAAAGGATCCTGCTGCTTCGAATTATTTGGGATATATGTGGGCTGAAAAAGGTATTATGCTTGATAGCGCAAAAATCCTGCTTCAGGATGCTTTGGAACAGGAACCGGATAATGGAGCATTCCTGGATTCTTATGCATGGATATTTTACCAAATGGATGAAATTGATAGTGCACATTTTTATATGAATCGGGCACTCGAATTTATTCAGGATGACCCGGTTATTTTTAGTCACCTTGGAGATATCTTTGTTAAGCTAAATGATTTTGAAGCTGCCCTTGATGCGTTTCAAAAAAGCCTTTTATTGAATTCTGACGAAGAGGATATAATAAAAAAGAAAATTGAGGAAATAAACCTGAAATTACAGAACCCGGAATCAGAAAAATGATCCGTTCTTTATTCTGCATTCTGTTTTCTGTTATATTCATTTTATCATGTACTCAGCCGCCGAATTTATTAAATACAGAAATATCTGTATTTTTGCATGACCAGATTAAATTCAGTGAGTTACCAAAAAAAATACGGGGTGGTGGCGATATCTCATTATCAATAAATGGTGAACGTTACTATGGTTATGCTGACGTGATCTGGGAGAGTTCCGGAAAATTTCGGGCAGATTTTTATTCTCCTTTTGGTGGGGTGATAGCCTCAGCCAGGGCTGATTCACTTGAAGGTATTGTGAGTATTAAAGAAAACCAGTATAAATTTAAAATAGACGAAATTATGGATTCACTTCCATATAGTTGGGGCAAATCTTTAACTTTTAAGGAATTCATTTTGCTTTTGACTGGCCAGGTATCTCTATTTTCAGAGAAGCTAAAGGAAGAACCGGATTCAATAGTATCAAAAAAAAGATATTCCAAACTGTTTTGGGAGACAAACTCATCAATGATTATTGCTGAGGTTAACCGAAAATCATCACGAATAGAAAAGATCCAGTTACAGACACAATTATGGTGCATGCAGTTTCACTCAATAAAAGAGAAACTTGCACGATTTATTGAGTTCAGAGAAGATGACAATAATTATTTTTCAATTAAATATGAACAGTTGAATTCGGAGTAGGTTAAAATTTTATAATGCGACTTTTTAGTTTATTCAGTTTGCTTTTGCTTGTTTGTGTTTCCGTTACTATTGCTCAACATCCAGATGCAGGAACCAGCATATTTTCTTTTGTTAATATTGATTATGATGCAAATTCAGTTGCAATGGCCGGAGCTTCTGTTGGTATGCCCGGGGGGAGTAACAGGGTCCTTACAAATCCAGCCTCTGTTGCTGGAATTAAACATTATCAGGCTTTAATCGGTTATAGGAACATAATTGATGATATCTGGGGTGGTCCTGTAGTCGTTTCTCGTTCATTCGGTAAATATGGCGTTTTTTCCATCCTTCTGGCTGCTATTACAAGTGGCGATATTGAAGTTATCAGAGAGGTTAATGATGAACCGTATTATACCGGTCAGACTGCAGGTACACAATATATTACAGGTGGAATTTCCTGGGCATATCCGGTTCTGGAAAACATGTATTTTGGAACCAGTATAAAAAGTATATACAATCTTATCAGGATACCTGATAATGCATACAGTGCAGCAGCTGCAGTAATTGATGCCGGAGTGCAGTATCAGTTATTGCGAGGACGATTTATCACTGGTCTTGCCCTTCGAAATCTGGGATTCCTGTTATGGTCATATGATGAAGAAAAATATGATCTCCCACTGACATTCGAGATTGGTATGTCTTATGTTCCTCTTCACATATCAAACATCAGAATCGCCCTGGATATTAATAAACGTAAAACTGATTATCTGAATTTTGAACCAGGTTTGGAAATAGCAGTTTACAAAGAGTTTTTAAAGGGGCGTTTAGGCTATGCTTTCAGCTGGCGAGATTTACAGGAAGCAATAAAAAGTTTCAGCGGAGAGCAGGATGAAAATTATATTAAAAGTAATTGGAATGCTTTTTGTGTCGGTATTGGGTTGAATACAGATATTGAAAAAACAAATGTTCAAATCGATTTTGCTCTTCAGTTTCATACGGTTTCTTTACCTCCTTCAGTAGTTGTCTCCGCGTTAGTAGAATTTTAGTTCCTCTGAGTAGCGGGGGAGTTATATTATTGTAGTAATCAATTAATTCCAGAATAACAGCAATTACAGAATTATCTTGGCTGTCAGGCATGATGTGTTAAAAATGTTGGAGTAGATAAAGATTTTAGGTTAAACCCTTAATTTTCTGGTATGGAGAATCATTTTGAGAAAAATAGCATTCTTATTCTTAGTTTTTATATTACTCTTCAGATGCAATGAAGACCCAGTTTCACCTCAGGATTCATTTAATGACCAATTCCAGTACCTGTTTAATGAAGTTGAATCGATAAGAGGAGAGAAGTTCTCGAGAAATGTTCAGGTAGAAACTGTGAAGAATAAAGATGTAAAAAATCTGATGGATTCTTTACTTTACGGCGGAATAATTGATGATTACATAATTGAGGAGGCTAAATTATATGTTGCTTTTGGCTTCGTTTCATCAATTGATGAGTATTTTGAGGATAATGAATCTCATTTGGAACAGGACATTGGTGGGTTTTACATTGAAGGACTGGAGAAACTATATATAGTTTTTAATAATTCACCTTTAGAAATTGAAGAGTATGTTATTGTTCACGAATTAACTCATGCATTACAGGACCAGCGGCATGATTTGACAGCTTATTCCAGAGGTGCTAAAACACTCGACGAAGCGGTCGCAAGGAGCTACATAATTGAAGGTGAAGCTAATTATGTTATGAATATTTTTGATATCTGTAATTACGCTGACATTGATTTCAGATATATACAGCAGTCATTTTTAGATACAATTTTCCCACCCTATACAATCAGAGCTTACAGGGATCTGTTAGATGAGTTCAATGCGCTTGAACCTGCTTATATAACTCTGTCTTCAACACACAAGTATTATCATGGAATGTTTATAGTTAATTCCGGCATTAAGCATGGTGGATGGCAGGAATTTGATTCCTGGTTTCTAAATCCACCAATTTCAACTGAACAGATGATTCATTGGGCCGAAAATATAACATATAATACACCTTGTAGTTTTGTTCCGGTTTATCATTTTACCGGTTTACCTAATTCTTCAGCGCTTTTAGATAATGGTACCCTTGGGGAGCTTTATATTACCGTGTTATTGTACTGTAATGGAGTTACAGATTATGATATCGCTGGAAGCGGATGGGCTGGAGATCAATATTGGGTATTTGAGAATAAAAGTAAGGGAGAATTTTATTTGATCTGGTACACTACATGGGATACCGATGAAGATGCGGTAGAATTTTTTAGAGCATATCGCAATCTGCTTGTAAACAGTGGGAAAGAATATTTACAGGTAGAATTGGTTGAAGATTCATTGTTCTGTTCTGAATTCGGAGAAAAAGAACTGTGTAACAGAGTAATAAAAACCGGAAATGATGTATTAATTGCAAAATCAGTTCCGGTTTCAGGTATGGAAACGATTTTTAATGAGCTCAAACAGGTAAAAGAACCATCTGAAACTCTTGCAAAAACTGGTATCGCTACACATGATGAGTTAAAAAGTCATTTCAGGGTTCGGTATTCAAGTAAAAAAATAGTAAGAAAATACCATGAGGGTTTAATCGGTAAATAGATAAATGGCAATTTGAGTGTTTAGTATACCATAAATTATACAATTTCTTACATTGGTTTTTTCGGGGATAATTGCAAAACAGCTTTTGTCTGTTTACGCCGTGTTACTTGGTAATGATGACTCTCTTAGCAGCTATAAAACAAGTTCTCCAGCCAGGTGGCGTGCTCGCTCTAATCGTAAATTAATAGGTTTCATTTAGGATTATTAAGATTCGTTTTTGTTTTTTTCATTTTCGAGCCGATATTTTCCATATTTCATTTTCAGGTCATGGAGAAGATACATGTCTCCTTCCGGACGCATTCCTGCTTTAAATAGTGTATCCATAACTTCTAGCTGACTTACAGTTTCTTTTAATTTCTTGATATTTGGAGTAAAAATTTCGCAAAGACTTTTCAGCATAACAGGATCTGTTTGTACCTTGTTTATGATTCTGATGCCATAGGGACCAAATTGCTGTTTAAAAGAAAACTCATGCATTTTAAGCATTTTTTTCATTTTAAGCTTATCAAGTTTATGCTCAATTAATAACCACAAAGTCCGTACTGCTATAGTTACTCCAATCCATACCCACCATTTATTGAGTACACCATAATAAAAAAAGCCACCTGTAAGAACAGAAATATAAAAACGGTAAAACTGAAGTATAATCATTTTTCCTGTAATAGATTCTTGATTGTATCAGCAATCAGTTTTGCTGCTTTTTCACTGATTGGTTTCTGTTGTTTTATTTTCAAATATCGAGCCACATGTGGCTTGATTGTAGAAATTTTCTTAATATCTGTTTCGCTTATATTTCGGGATTTTTTCTTTGGAGTTTCATCTAAAGAAAAGTGTTTCGATTTTTTATTTCTTTTTAAATCGATTTTGTTTCGATCGTTTTTATCAGGAATATGATGAGAATTTTTGTACATACATGCAGCTTCTTTCTAAAATTAAAATTCCCGATCCATTATATCAGAAATAAAACGATCTATAGAGACCGGATAATATCGAACATCTGGACAAAAAATCAAACCAGTCCGGGTATCCTCTTTGCGCATTAATTGGTCATTAATTCTTTCAAGGTGTTCTTGTGGTTTATCCTTATGGTTGGTTAGATTAAAGTATTTGTTTTCGATTTTTAGATTGTCCAGACGTTTTGAAAGTCCAAAAGAAAAAACTCTTCCCACTATTGCATCGTCAAAAGTTTCTGGGTCAAAAACATCACCAAATGTTTCACGTAATGAGTTGGCTGAAATGATGAACTTTGGAGATACATTTATTTTTCCGTTAATTTCTACTGTGAAAGAAGAATCTTCTTTATCTGGTGCAATAAGTGTGTAGGAAATTTGATGATATCCGGATATGATACCGCTAATTGGTTTTCGAAGAATATTGGTTTTAAAAAATATTTCTTTTAAGGTTTCGTTTCGGTTGTAATCCCACATAATTCAACTTATCTATAGTTTTATCTTTTTGTTTATTACGGTTTGGTAGAATATATGTTGTATCCACTGATTTGAAAACAGTTTTAAATATAATTTCGAATAAAGTTAGCGTGTATTCATCTTATTTTACAATACTATTCCAGGCATAATCAAATAGAGAATCAAAGAGAAACGAATAGAGTATGCAAAGTGTATCAAAGTGTATTATTGAAATACAAATTATACAGGATTGTTGTTAATTCTGAAGGATAAAAATTAATGTTGAAGAATGAAATAAAAAATAATTGCTTTATAGCCCCTAAAAACACCAAGTCATTATAGAAACCTGAGCAGGTTTGATAGGTAAAACTTTGCTTAAATGAGGGCATTAATGTAATTTGGATAATAATAACCCTGGTTGAAAATTGGTAATTTTTTATATCCGATTTGATGAAATTCTTTTCGGAGAGGAGAGTTATTATGGAAAAAACATATCTTACAAAAGATGGGTATGATAAACTGTATGCGGATTTGGAATACTTGAAAACAACAAAAAGAAGAGAAATTGCAAAACAGCTTGATTATGCACGGTCTTTTGGAGACCTGCGAGAGAATGCTGAATATGAAGCTGCAAAACAGGCTCTTTCAATGAATGAGATTAGAATTAGAGAACTTGAAGAAAAAATCGCAACAGCCGAGATAATAAGCTCTGAGAACATTTCAACAGATAAAGTTTTTATTGGTGCAAAGGTTACTTTGTGGGATGATGATTTTGAGGAGGAGGTAGAATATGAAATTACTGGTGATGAGTCTGATCCGTCAAAAGGTAAAATTTCGGTAAATTCTCCTGTTGCAAAGGCTCTCCTTGGGCATTCTGTTAATGATGAAGTGGAGATTAAAGCTCCGCGTGGAATATTTAAATATAAAATTTTGAAAATTGACAGATGAATTGTTTGCAGGTATAATTTTTTGATGGAAAAGTTAAAGGAGCTGTATAATTTTCTTGAGCAGTACAAATCAGTTGCTGTTGCATTTTCTGCAGGGGTTGATAGTACTCTTCTGGCATATGTAGCAGGTGAAGTATTAGGGGAGAAATGTCTGCTTTTGACTGTGAGCTCTCCTTTAATTTCCGGTAGTGAAATTGACGAAGCTACTGTTGTCGCAAAAAGAATGGGTTTGCGGCATAGTATACTGAAAAGTAATATAGTTGAAATCCCAGAGTTTTATAAAAATACCCGAAACCGGTGTTATATTTGTAAAAAGAAAATAATTAGTCAGATAAAAGAAACAGCTTCCGCCCAAAACTATGAAGTAATTATGGAGGGGAGTAATGTTGACGATATTAATGATTACCGGCCTGGGCTCAAGGCTTTGGAAGAGATGAATATTGTTTCTCCATTTATCAGATTAAATTTTAAAAAAGATGAAATTCGAAATTATTCAAAAAAACTTGGATTAAAAACTGCTTCAAAACCATCTAATGCGTGTCTGGCATCCCGTATTCCTTATTATGAAATTATTACAAAAGAAAAATTGAAAAAAGTGGAAACTGCTGAAAATGCAATTCGAATGATTGGTTTTCACCAGTTCAGAGTACGTTGTCGTGGTGAACTTGCATGTATTGAATTCTCGCCTGAAGAGATGAGTGGAGCCTGGAGTAAAAAAGAGTTGCTCTATAATCTATGCAGGGATACCGGTTTCCTCTATGTTGCAATTGACATAAGGGGATATCGTTGTGGTTCTTTAAATGAAACTCTGCAAATAGATGCTTTAAAACCGGAATAAGCTGTTTTAGTGTCAGGGGGGGAATCCATCGTCTTCAGGCAAAATTCCCCGTAGCCGTACTGCAAAAATTGAAATATGGAATATCCTCCGGTTAAAGCCAAAGGAATTTGGACCCCTCGACTTTAAGTCGAGGGAGTATTCTCAGTTATGTAAAAGATACCTCGCATTTTCCTTTATATTACGGCATTATTTTTGCACTTTTATCAAAAGTGAAATTGTTGGAATGAACTCGTAAATAAACCAATTTATTTTGCAGTTAAACTGAATAACTATGTGGAGTATGGGTTTAACGAGGCTGCATAAGCACAGTTTTCGTAGTTGATGAGAAAGTATTTGTCAGTTTAAAAGGTGTAGGCTTTACCTGAATTAATTAAATCAATAAAAAGTAAAGAACTGTTGGGTCGGAATTATTCAGACAGGATTTTGAGTGTTTCTTGCAACAGGTTGTATTTACATCAGTAAATATCAGGGCTGGTGAATAAAAAGAGTGGGACATATGGATTGTTTTTATCCTTTAATTGAATCACACTCCAGTACCGGTTCATTTATGCAAAAACAGCTTTGTTTAATATGTTTCAGTTGTGGCATATCTATTGCTAGAAACTATTAAAATCTGGTTTGATTTTCTCTGAACCTGCAGTTTATAAAAAGGAACAAAACCATCTTTTTTGGCAGGTGAGGGGGAATTGAAATGTTATGTTTGGTGTTATTTGTGATTAATTCTTTAATTGGATACAATGTAAATGCACATGAGAACCAACAGTATCCAGTTTTAAAAATAATCGACACTTTTACCAACTGCACTGAAGTAACAAATAGACTTCCATGTGGTTGGCATGCAACACAAAGTGATGTAAGTATGTTTTCAATAGAAAACGAAGATGCAAACTGGTTTCTTAAAGTCAGAACAAAGGGTGGAAATACTGCAATAGGCAAAAAATGTAAACTGAAGGTTTCGCAATACCCGGTTCTCTCATGGCGATGGCGTGTACATAAGCTTCCGGACGGAGCAAAAGAGTCTGAAAAAGATTCGTCTGATAGTGGCGCAGGGATATATGTAATATTTCATGGTGTTTTTAAAATGAACAGGGTATTGAAATATGTCTGGAGCAACTCTTTACCAAAGGGTATTACTGTAAACAGTCCATATAATGTTAGAACTAAAATAATAGTGTTGAGAAATAATATGGATAGATTAGGTGAATGGGTATGGGAGGAGGTTAATATTTTAGATGATTTTAGAGAGAATTTCAATGATGACCCGCCGCGTGTAGAGTGTATTGCAATAATGTCCGATTCTGATAATACGCAGTCATTGGTTGAAGCTGATTATGATGATATCAGGATTAGAATGCTGCAATGAGATTTCCTTATAAAATCATAATCGGCGTTGCCGGTATTGCTGCTGCGATTGCATGGTCTGTACAGGATGTTGACCTTAAAAATGTTCTGAGGATACTTTCAGAAATGAACCGGTCTCTTACAGCGGGTGTTTTGATCCTTACAACAGTTAATCTGGTAATTAGGTCGATTGTCTGGAAATTTATCGTTAGTCCGATAAAGCCTGTTCCTTTACGTTATGCGATTTCGAGTTATTTGATAGGTGTTTTTTCCAATCTGTTCTTGCCTTTGAAGCTTGGCGATGTCGCTCAGGGGTATTCTTTAGGGAAACGGCAGGATATGAGTAAGATATCTGTCGTTTCAGCGGTTCTTATTCAGCGTGTTTTTGAAGTTACAAGCCTTTTGTTGATTATGTCAACTATTGGTGCCCTGTTTTCATTTCCGCTTTTATTTCAGAAACAAACACTTGTACTTGGTATTCTGATTCTGTGTGGTATCTGCATTTTATTATTATTATTCAGAAATCGTGAAAGGGTGGTTTCATCAATTGAATCTATTGTCGAAAGGTTTTCACCATCAACTGCTAAAACAATAAGTAAGTCCATGGATCTGTTTTTAACGGGTACGACTGCTATCCATAATCTTCCTGATGTGTTGAAAATCATGATGTTTTCTTTTTTATCCTGGATAGTTCAGATCCTGATGGTTTGGCTTACTGCGATGGCACTTGATATTTCGATAGATTTTCTTGCATCAAGTGTAGTATTGTTGATAATTAACCTTGGTTTAACAATACCACTGGCTCCCGGAAATATTGGCACTTTTCAATTTTTCAGTATAATTGCACTATCACTGTTTTCTATAAGCAAGTCAAAAGCACTTGCATTTGCAATAATTTTCCAGGTGATACAGGCAATACCGGTCATTGTTGCAGGTGGATTCAGTTTATTTATCGAATACCTGAACGGGACAAGAAAATCGCAGGGAGAAGTTCAAAAAAATAAACACAGTACTGGTGCATTTTACAGCAGGAATACTGAGATATGAAAATTGGAATAGTTTCTTCATATTTTTATCCATGGTATGGGGGAATAACTGAACATGTTTATTACCAATACAAGGAGCTTAAAAAAAGGGGACATGATGTAAAACTCATTACACCTTTTGATGGCGGGAATATGATCGAACAAGCGGATGATCTTATAAAACTTGGAACACCTGTCCCGCTAATTCTAAACGGATCTGTTGTAAAGATCCCTCTTGCAGCCAGGAAAAAAGAACAGATAAAAAATATTCTGAATCAGCAAAACTTCGATATTCTTCATCTGCACCAGCCGCTTTTTTGTCTGCTTGGACTTACTTTTCTGACATGCATTAGAAAACGTAAAGAATTATGTCTGCAGTGTCCTGTGACATTTGGAACGTTTCATGCCAGCGGAGGGGGAACAGAACGGTTTGTTGTAAAGATGCTCTCACCGTTGTATAAAAGGTACAGAGGTTTATTTGACTGGCGTATCGCAGTTTCATCTGCATCAAGAGATTTCGTTAAACCTATTCATCCAGGATCATATGAAATTATTCCAAACGGTGTTGATGTAAATCGTTTTGATAATAAAAAAAAGATCGAACGATATGATGATGGTGTGATGAATATATTATTTGTTGGAAGGCTTGAACCACGTAAAGGTTTAACAAATCTTTTAAAAAGCATACCGTTTATTCAAAAGCAGACATCTTTGCCTTTTCGTTTGCTGGTTGTGGGAAATGGAGTTCTAACACAGTATTATAAAAAAAAGGTTCCCAAAGAAGTTTATAAACAGGTTGATTTTATCGGTGAGGTATCTTTTGAAGATCTTCCAAAATATTATAAGACTGCACATATATTTTGTTCACCAGCCACTTATGGTGAGAGCTTCGGTATTGTACTTATTGAAGCAATGGCTTCCGGGTTGCCTATTGTTGCCGGAAATAACGAGGGCTATCGCAAGGTAATTACGAATAATAAAAACGGGATACTGGTAAATCCTCAGAATCCATCAGAACTGGCTTCCACAATAAGTTATTTGTTAAACTCTGAAGCTGACAGAAAACGACTTGCAAAACAAAGCTTTATTGATGCAAAAAAGTACAGTTGGGAAGTGATCATTCAGACTATAGAACAGAAGTATTATGAGTTTTTAAGGTACAGAAATAATTATAGAATGGTAATATGAACAGATACTATGTTTCAGGCATTGTTAAACTGGGATTATTGAAATTACTGGTTATAACTTCAAGGTTACCAATATCTTTATGCTATTTTGTAACAGATTTAATTGCTATATTAGCTTTTTTGGTTTTATATCAAAAACGCATTTCGGTTAGAAATAATCTTATACGTATATTAAATAAAAAACCGACTTTGTATGATAATTTAAAAGTATTTATTGAATATGGTAGATACTGGGCAGAACTTCCCCGTATTGATGAAATCTGGAGAAACAGTTCCAAAAAGATTTGTGGGCCCGATTTTCCTCCTGCCGAAAAACGTTTTCTTGGAATCACATTTCATATCGGTAATTTTGAGATATTTGGAAGTGCACTATATCCTTTTCTGAAGTCTGATTTCTTTGTAGTTGCAGAGAATCTTAAACCTAAATTTCTGGCAGATCATTTCAGTTTATGCCGTAAACAGCATCATATACAGACTGTATTTCATAATGATTTGCGTCGAATAATAAAAGTATTAAAAGAGGGTAATTCACTTGGTGTCGTTTGTGACAGGATGATTGGCGGTAATGGTGTTAAAGTCAGATTGTTTGGTAAATCTGTTTGTATGCCGCTTAATATTGTAAAATTTGCATTGCAGAATGAGATTCCGGTTTATGTTGCGTATTGCGTAAAAGAATCTAATGAATACAAAATTCATTGTCAAAAAATAAATGTTAATACAGATTATGAAGATGCTGTAAAACAGATCGCCTTAGTGATCGAAAATACAGTGCGGAATTATCCTTACCAATGGCATGTCTTATCTGCAATATGATCATTACAAATCTGCAAGGTCGTTTACAACCAATTTGATATCAGGATTCAGGTTTAAAATGTTTAAATGAAAAATAGAATCCCGCGTATGCTACTCCTATGTACATTAGATAATCAAGAGGTTGTGTAAGTGCCTTTAACAAACTTAGTGCAGTAGAAATATCAAGTTCACTGAATACCTCAGAAGACGGAATGTTCTTGTACTTTGCAAAAATGAAAACAGCTGTAAAGAGATTGCCTGTTATGGCAGAGATCAAAGACAGGCTTGCGCCAACCAGTCCATACCAGAAATCAACCGCTTTGGCTGAGTATTGAATCGAAAACGCAATTCCCACAGCTACAGCAACAGCCATCCAGCTCAGTTTATACTTACTGGCCATCAGTATCCACAACGAAGTAGCTGCAATACTTACCAGTATACCTGCACAGATACCATAAAAAGGTTTCTGCTTTTTCCTTAGTTCATGTAATTTTACAGTCGATGCGTTAATTTCAAAATCAAGAGTTTCTTCCTGAATATTTTGGTTCTGTTCCATTATTTACCCCTTCATGGTTTTCTGATCTTATCTGGATTTAATGGACCTGGTAAAAAACATATATGTATCAATATAAATCAGGTTTGGAAGAATTACGTAATTTCTGTGACAAGCAGGTCGCCTTTTTCTGGGGGATTACAGATTTAAGTTAATCTGGTAAAATAAAGAAATTTTAAAAACCAATTATTAAAACAGAAAACAGATATATTATGAAAAGTTGAATTCATTTATGAATGACGGAAAAGATTGTAGTTTAAACGATTAAATAAAGACTGAAATGATAAAAATAAAAAATGTGATAGTATTTCTCTTTTTAAAAATTCATTTCTTTTGGGCATAATTATCCTTTTCCACAAAATGTAATCTATCCTTATGGGTATTTATCTGGTACTATTAAAAATGGTTATCCGCAGGAATGGTATGATGTATTGAAATAGAATTGCCCCTGAAGAATACAGCGAAACTACTGGGATGCGGGTATAGGTTCAATCTACTGAAACCAGAGAGGGGAGGGTAAATTGCATAAAAAGCTGCATTCAAAAGATTTATTTGCTCGAATTATGAAAACCTGTTATTTACATTAAATTCACCAATTCATCTCTTAAGGTTTCGAATATAGGAAACATATCCGTTTTGTTTTGGATTTGAACTATTGACAATTATCATACGATGATATAAAATTTAAAAGGAATTTATCTGCATGTTTTTGGATAATATTTACATTTTTTTAAAGAATTAAAAGAAGCGATCGGGATAATTCTTTTTGAAAACCCAAAAAAAGATACATATACTGCTGATCGATGATAAAAAAAATGTATATACAATGCGTTCCATATTGTCGAAAGCTTTAATACCTGAATTTACGTTCCATTATAGCTCATGCGCATCAGGAGTAAAACGTAAGATTGTATCTGAATCTGTAGACGTAATTTTTTTTGGGCTTGTTCCTCATGACATAAGGGTAAGGAAGATTATTCCAATACTTGAAAGCATTAACATACCTGTAATACAGCTTATCGATTCAGAATTCCCAAAAAGTAGAATCAAGTTTTCGTTCCGGTACAGACTCTTAAGGTCAAGCCTTGACAGCCTTTTAATTTCGCATGTAATTCAGATGTTATCAGAATCAAAAATCTGCTTGCAGAAGCATGCATCTGTTTTATCAAATGAAACCCGTTTTTTAAATGTACTGCTCAATACTGCTGACGGGATAGTGGTAACAGATTGTAACCGCAAGATTCTTTTTATTAATCCGGCTGCAAAAAACATGCTTGGTTTTCAGAATTCGGAATATTTTGCATATTCAACAGATCAAGGGGTTACAAAAGAGATAAAAATTGTAAATCGTAAAAACAGAAAAAATATTGAACTTTGCTGTTCACAAACTGTATGGGATAATAAAAATGCTTTACTGTTTACTCTGAAAGATATAACAGCCAGAAAGCAAATTGAAAAAGGGTTGCGTTTAAGTGAACAGCGTTATGCATATGCAATTAGAGGTACAAAAGATGGTTTATGGGATTGGGATCTGGTTAAGGAGCGTATTTATTATTGTGATCAATGGAAATCCATAATTGGTTATTCAAATGAAGAGATTGGAGAAAATGTTCAGGAATGGTTTTCGAGGATTCATGAACATGATATCAGGAAAGTTAAAAAAGCTTTACAGGATCATTTATGTGGCAGACTTGAGCAGTTTGAAAGTGAACATCGATTAAAACATAAAAATGGCAATTGGTTTTGGGTGCATGCCAGGGGAACTGCAGTGCGTAATAAATCAGGTAAGGCAATACGTATTGCTGGTTCACTGACAGATATAACAGAAAGAAAAGGGGCCGAAACACAACTTAAAAAGGCTCTGGAAGAACTTAGATTTGCTCTGGCATCAGAAAAAATTCTCATGGAAGAGCTGGATAAGAAAAACAAGGAACTTATTGAGTTGTCAATTACTGATGGATTGACAAGTTTGTACAATCACCGGTTCATACAGGAACGGTTCAATTTTGAGTTTAAAAGGGTACAAAGATATGGAGGCGCTCTTTCATGTCTCATTCTTGACATTGATCATTTCAAGCATGTTAATGATACTTTTGGGCACCAGTTCGGTGATTATGTAATCCGACAAATTGCATCAATCATTAAGACAAAGTCTCGTGAGGTTGATATTTGCGGTAGATACGGGGGGGAAGAGTTCATGGTCTTGTCCAATTTAACCGGAACAAACGCCCTTAAATATGCAGCGAAGCTACATTCTGCAATAGAATCATATAAGTTTACATGTAATGACAAAACAGTCAGAATTACTGTAAGTATTGGAATTGCAGAATACCAGAAGAATATAAAAACAAAACAGGAAATGATTGAGCGGGCAGATATCGCATTGTATCAGGCTAAAAAAGATGGAAGAAATCTGATACGGTTATGGAAGAGTATCGATCATCAGGATAATGAATCTATTGCAGTTAACGAGATTAGAGAACTGAAGCACAAGTTTCAGGACCTTTCAATCAAGATGCGAAATACATATATGGAATCGATCAATGCACTAATCAAAGCAGTTGATGCAAAAGATCCATTAGCTTGTGAACATTCGAGAAATGTTTCTGTATATTCGGTGGAAATTGCCAGATACCTGAAATTATCTGAACCGGATATCGAAATAATCAGAAGTGCTGCCTTGCTTCATGATATAGGCAAAATCAGTATCCGTGATCAGATTCTTTTAAAAAGAGAGCCTTTAACATCTAAAGAGATGGAAATTCTCAAACGTCATCCTGAAATAGGTGTAAGTATTCTGAAAGAGTTGAAATTTCTGGAAAAAGAAATTCCAATTATCCTCTACCACCATGAGCGTTATGATGGCAAAGGGTATCCACATGGGTTAAAAGGCAGAGAAATTCCTATAGGTGCACGTATCGTAGCTGCAGCAGATGCTTTTGATGCAATGACATGTGGGCGTATATACAAAAAACCATTATCAATGAAAAATGCCTGTAAAGAGATACTGGGGGGGAGTGCAACACAGTTTGCTCCAGATATTGTCGATGCATTGCTTCAACTGATAAAAATTGGAAAGATTCGAAAATGTTCAAGAGAAAGAATTCGGGGTATAAAATGAAAATCTTAATAAATGACAGAAACGATGTAACGGAGATAGTAATTGAGGGTAATGTTTTGCAGGAGAATGTTAGTTTCCTGCGCTGCAGACTTAATGATCTTATCGACAATGGCAGGTTCAGAATAATACTGAATTTAAGTAAAACAAATTACATAAGCAGTTTATGCCTGGCAGTAATCATTGATGTAAAACTTCGTCTTCAGAAGCTTGATGGTGATTTAAAAATCGCAGTTGCCAATCGACTTGTTCGTAACCTTATGGAAATAACCAACCTTGTAAAACAGATCGAACTTCATAACACGATAGAATCTGCAATAGATTCATTTTAATTGAGTAATGGAATTTAAGGCTAAAATTTCAGTAATGGTTCTATCAGTTTTTCGATAGAATCAATTTTTTCTTTGAGCTCGACATTAGTTTGTATTTCAGAATTAATTTTTTTATATGAATGAATAACAGTTGAATAATCTCTTCCGCCAAACTCAAGTCCTATTGTTCGTAAAGATTGCCTTGTCCATTTTTTGCATAAATACATTGCGACAGAACGAGGAAGAGCAATTTCACGTTTGCGTGTATGTGCTGTGATCTGGTTCTGGGTTATACTAAATGCCTCTGCAACTTTTTTTTGTATATAGGAAACAGAAACCCTTTCATCTTTTCTCGAAATGACATCACCACATAGTTCGCGGGCTACATCAAGAGTAATATCTCTGCCAGTAAATGATGATGATGCAATGAGTTTAATCAGGATACCTTCAAGTTCCCGGACATTTGAGGTAATATGCCCAGCTATAAACTGAATTACTTCATCTGGCAATAATAATCCATCGATTTCAGCTTTTTTCCTTAAAATTGCCATTCTGGTTTCCAGATTAGGTGGCTGTATATCAGTAATCAGGCCTCCAAGAAACCGGTTTATTATATGTTCCATCATATCCGGTATTTTATCTGGAGGGCGATCTGATGAGAGGACAATCTGTTTGTTTTCAAGCAGTAATTTATTAAATATTCTGAAAAATTCTTTTTGAGTACCAGGTTTTTTACTGAAGAATTGAATGTCATCAATTAGAAGCAGATCGACGTTGTTAAATTTTTTATAAAAGGACGTTGAATCTTTTTTATTAACCACGAAGTTGATATACTGATTTGTAAACTCTTCGCTGGTTAAATAGACAACATTATCTGCAGTACCTTCAGATTGTGCGAAATCACCTATCGCCTGGAGGAGATGGGTTTTGCCAAGGCCTGTTCCCCCATAAATAATAAGAGGGTTGAAAGATGTTTTTCCTGGAGCTTCGGCAACAGCCAATGATGCAGCATGAGCCATACGGTTGCTGTCGCCTACGACAAATTTGTCGAAAGTGTAATTTGGATGAAATTGCTGGTTAGATTCAACAACAGCTTGTGGAATTTTACGGTTCTGGGCTTCAGTCAATTCTTCAGAAAGCGGTTGAATAATTTTCCAGTCTTTTTGTATCGGGACAAACGACAGTGTTGAAAACGAAATAGAGGTTTCAGCCATGACCTCTTTTATCAAAGATGAGAAATGTTCCTCAATAAAATCTGCAAAAAACTGGTTAGGGACATGGATTTTTGCATGACCTTCATCTGAAAGGTTCAACTCTGTTGCTCTGAACCAGGTTTCATAACTTGCGGGACCAACTTTGTCCTGAATTTTTTTGAGGCAGTTTTGCCATGGAGAAGTGTTTGAGAAATCATGAGATAGGTTTTTTGCTAACATGTTATCAACAATTCTTTAATTGACAGTTTGTAAAAAGATGAAAACAGTAATAAAAACGCAAGTATAGGAACTTGTAGTTGGTGCGAAGCGTGTAACCTGTTGTTTTTCAAAAAGTTAAATAAATCAACAAAAGATAGTATGGTTCAGAAAAACAGGATGTTAACGTATTGTTCACATACTTTCAACTACTTATCAACATTGAGTTATCAACATTGTGAATGGTTCCCTCATCTGCGTGAAAACAATATAATATTACTTTAAAAAATCTCAAAGTAAAAATTGGAAAAACTTTAAAAAAGATCTTACAAATGAGAAAAAATACTGGTTGATTTCAAAGATGGTATACATTAAGCCAACTGATAGTGAGTCCAAAAAATAAAACTAAAATAATCGCTTAAGTAGATGTAAAAAATTACCGAAATAAACAGTATAGAATTAAGGCAAAAAAAAATCAAGGAGGAAATATGGTAATCCCGATTCAGTCGAATAATATTGCATCAGCAGGTAATAAAAGTGTACTTTCGCGGGATAAAAAAACTGGACCTGTTGTTCCTCAGAAATTTGATAATTTTTCTCTGAAAAATGAATCAGTAAAATATTCGTCTCATTCTGTTAAATTACAATATACGACCAAAGATGGTGATACTGTTTCTTTCAGTTATGAATCTCAAGAATTATTACATACCAGTTTGAAAATAGACAAAGAATCAGGAAAAGAAGATTATAAAAACTTTGCAAAACTGGTTAAAGATGAAATAAATAAAATGAAAAAAGTGCATATTAATCAATTTTTAAAACAAATGGGATTCTCCGTTAGTGAAACTGATGATGTTGAAAATGAAACTGGTAAATTGCAAATTGATGAATACTGGAATGCAGAAAATACATCACAACGGATAGTTGATTTCGCTGTATCATTTTATAGTCTGTTTGAAGGCAGTAGTGATGAATATCTGCAAAAAATCAAAGATGCCGTTACTGATGGTTTTAATCAGGCAAAAGAGATTCTTGGTTCTCTGCCTGAACCTGTTGCTGATCTGATGAATTCTACTTTTGATATGGTAATGAATAAATTGGATTCATGGTTTGACGGAATAGAAAACCATGATCCTGCTCAGAATATTACAACCGAACAGGAAGTTTGAGTTCTTCAGATTGTATAATTTCAATAAATTCTCTGAGTTTTCTTAGATTTATCTGAATTTTCTCAAAATATTCTTTCCACGAGTCTTTATCCGATCTGTTTATTGAAAAAACAACAGAGTCAGCTTTGGTGATCAATGTATCCAGTTGAAAAACAATCAGGTCTGCTTTACAGAGAAGAGTTTCGCAACTCTTGATCAAATCCGGTATTGATGAAGATATTGCTTCAGTATGTGCTGAAGTTTTTTTAAGGAAAACATTTAGGGTATCAATACCTTTTTCCAGTTTTGAATCAAACAAATTTGAAAATGTATTGACCTTTTTGAATAATGAATCAAATTTGGAGACAATTGTATCAAACTGGTGTATAAATGAGACGTTTGCTGAGGAGCCAAATCTTAATCTGTTACTTAATTGAACAATGGAAATTACAATTGAGTCCAGCTTATTCATATAGGCGATTGCGTCTGAAACTCCTGATATAAAAAATCCTTTTAAAATCTCTTTGTCTCCAACAGGTCGGGATTGAGGATTTCCGGGATCGATATCAATAAATCGTTCTCCAAGAATACCCTTCATTGTCGAAGTGATTTTATAGTCTTTATATAGTGTTACAGGATGGTCCGTTGCTATTTGTACAAAGGTTTTGCTGTTTTTGGTATCAATTTTTCGGATACTGCCAACAATAACCCCATTTATCCTTACCGGATCCTGCTTGTTCAGAAAATTGAGAGTCTGGATCTGTTCAAACTGAATGGTTCGGAGTTGTACTGATGAGTTTGTTTTCCAGATCAGGTATGATGCAGGAATAAAAAGAAACATAATTAGGGTTATTAATACACCATACCCGAGTGTCTTGTCGCTCATATGTTAAAGATAGCCTATTTACGTTATAGCTATCAAGCAGAATAGTAAAGTTTTGTAATTGAAATGGGGTTATCATTTTTTTTTTAACAGACTGAAATTACAAGCAGCAGTATTCTTTTCACAAGCTTTCTTTTGATACTGGTGTATCATGATTGTGCTTTAATGACTGGAATTCAATAATTGACCTTGAACGGTAACCGGTTTCGAGAGAAGTTACATTAGTCTCAGTACACTTCAAACAAATAATTGCCTTGTTTTCGGGGTTCTATTGTTGGGGAATTGTCTGATTCTGCAAAACCGGAGTGTATTTTTTAAACATGAATTTGAAAACTTTTATAAGTATATCACTGACTGTAGTTTTTTTTAAAAATTCTGATGCCGAGCCTGTTGTTATAAATGGTAGCATGATCCGATCACTGGTAGGAACTGAACTGAACAGAATTCGTATACATGACTGGTCTGGTAATCCGATTCCATTCCAGATTGATGAGATTACAGACAGCGGAGAGTATGTGTGTCCTGATGGAGAGGCTTCCAATGAATATAGCAGTAATGGGGTTTTGGATACTCAGGATGAAATTGTGTTTTTATGGGGTGACTGCAGTAAAAAAATTATCGAAAACCCGGTTGACAGTAGTGCGAAGAGAGTAACGGTTCAGATAAAAAACCGAAATGAAACACGATATGTATTGATTAGTGATGATAAATCGATCGGGTTATCAAAAAAACAGTATATCCGGTATGACCATGAAAAGCAGATGCTGTCTACTCCATACTTCTATGCACAATTTGGGAAAGATCGATTCCATTTTATTACAGCAGGAGTTAAAAACTTCGGGAATGATGATTATGTTACTTTGACCAATGAACTGAGGATAAAAATTCTCCTGAAAGCACTTTGGGGACTTCTTCCAATTCGATATTCGGAAAATAATCTGGTTTGTGTTGTTAAAAGGTATAAAGTAGGTCCAATAAGGGTGATCAGAAGAGGTGACTTTCATCTTAATTTAGGGTTAGGATTAAAAGGGAGTCGGGCGGCTGTAAACCAGATCTGCTATCCATCAATGGTAAAGGTTCCTGTTTATGTACATGTACCTGTAAGGTTCCGGTCTTTTTTTGGTGAAGCATATATTGAAATAACTCCTGTTATTAATTCTGCAGCAGACGGGTATGAATTTTTTGTCCCCAAAGCAGATTTTCGTGTCAGGACTAAAGGCACAGAAATTGATACACTTTTGATGATCAATCCAAATAATGAGTATATGTCTGTTAATGATGGAACCAGAGGGTATGGTTGGGTACTTAAGGCTGATATACCGGATACACTTTTGCGAAGAAGTTCATTTGTTTTCAGGCGCCCATCTGTAAGAAATGGCGTTTCGGATTGTGGGTTCAGAATGATTCTTCGTGATCTTCCAAAGGGATATTACGAGATTACAAATTGGGTTTTATTTCCAGGTTGTGTTCAGATAAGAGAACTCAGTGACTATTTTGAATCTGGAATTGCTGCATCTGAAATATTAACTGATTATGGTAATTTCAGGAATCGTATTGCAGATTGATTTAAAGAAAAGCGGGCCATTCATTAATTTTTGTTGATCAGAAATCTGCCTGAAAAGTATCATCTAAATAGAATTACCTTAAACGCTAAAATCAAATGAGCAGATCATTATGATGAATCCGGCAAAAAAAGAAAACAGGACAGTTTGTATCACAAGTGGCAATTCTGAGCCTGTGATATCAGAAATGGCGTCTCTGAAAAAACTTTGTGATATGCTGGTATCATGTAAGTATCCGTATGAAGACCTGGCTGAATTGATCGAAGACAAGGCTTATGAAGAGTGTGAAAGGGGAAGACTTGAAACTGCTCTTAAAGAATTATACCGGGTCGCTTCATTTTTTGAACATCTTGAGAATAAAAATGAGGAAAACAGCCGGGATTTGGCAGATGTCTATTTACTTATTGGACAGATCTACCAATTTGCTGAACATTTTGATGAAAGTATCCAATGGTTTTCAAGAGCGGTTGTTGTTGATGATCAATATCCGGAACCATATCATTGTCTGGCAATTTCATTTTATAAACAAAAAAATTACAACGATGCCATTAAAAGTCTGGAAATGGAACTGATGCTTGCACCGGGTAATTATTATTCATATTTATTACTTGTTGATCTCTATGAGCTTGAAAACCGGCAACAGGATATCGAAATAATACTCAAAGAACTACTGGAGCGTGATATAGAAAACATTCAGGGGCTTCACAGACTTATACAATATTATGAAAATTCAGAGCCTGAAATAAATTCTACACTGCTTATCAAAAGACTGCTTAAAATCGATAAAAAATTCAGTGAGACTGAAATACTGATCAGGTCCTTCTATTTATACCGTCTGGGTAAAATCAAGGAAACATTGATATTTCTTGATTCGTGGCTTCGTATGGAACCTCATCTTACTGTCATTCATCTGATTAGAGCTTATCTGTTTGATAATCTCTCAAACCATTCTGACAAATTTCGGGAGCTTACGTTATTCAGAAAAAAAAACCGCGACAGTAATTGTATACTGAAATCAAAGATTGAGGAGTTTGCTTCTGTTTATGGAAAATCTGCATTAAAACAGATTAACAGTTGGCTTCACTTGTAAATGCAAACTACTCTGATTCAGCAATAAGGTTTTCACACATTCATGGAAATATGGCTGGAATTATTTATTTTGCACAAAAGTGTTTCTTAAACCCTTATTCAATTGGAATAATATTGGTTTATTGTATCAGAATATTTGCTGTCACAATATGTATTCTGTTTTTCCAGGGATGCTATCTGCTTAAACAGGGTTTTTATATCATCCGTTATAATTCCAAAGCTCAATCTATTGATAAAATGTTGGGTAATTCTCACATTTCGCAGAATACGAAGGATTTTTTATTATTAGTTAAAGAAATAAGATCTTATGCATTTGACAGCCTGGGATTGATTGAAAACGATAACTATACCCGGTATGTAGAAATTGATAAAGATTATCTTGTAGATGTTGTTTCTGCATCAGATGAACTTGCTTTTAATCAGCATACATGGTGTTATCCGTTTTTTGGCTGTTTTCCATACAAGGGATATTTTGAACGTAAGGATGCGGAAAAACAGGCATCAAAGCTTTCACGCAAAGGACTTGATACATATATCGGCAGAGTTGATGCATTCAGCACATTGGGTTTTTTTAAAGATCCGATCTACAGCTTCATGGAAGAGTATTCAGTATTTGGCATTGCTTCACTGATTTTTCACGAGCAGACTCATGCTACAGTTTTTTTGAAAAACAGGATTCAGTTTAATGAAGAACTTGCGACTTTTATTGGTACAGAAGGAGCTTTGAGATTTATCAGGATGAAATATGGAGATGGCAGTGATGCTTATCGTAATGCCATACTGGCGATTGAAGACAGTGATACCTACATGATGCTTATGAGGAGACTTTATAAAAGATTGGCCAAACTTTATAAAAGTAATGTTCCAGATGACAAAAAAAGAGAAGAAAAACAAAAAATCATTCAAAATTGTAAAAATGAAATAATGGAAAAGTATAATCAGTTTTTTAAAACAGATCTCTATTCAGCAATAGGAAAAGCTCAGATTAACAATGCAGTACTCGCAATTCGTATGACATATACACTGGATTTAGATATTTATTATGAACTTTATGAACTCTATGACAGGGATCTTAAAAAAATGATGGATTTTTTTAAAACTCTGGAAAAATGCAGGAATGATCCAAAGGAAATTATCAGGGCCAAATTAAAGGAATAACTCAGGTTATGCCTGAAATAAATCGGTTAACAGCTTCAGACCTCATTGCCGGTATAATCATAAAGAAACCAGTTCGTGAATCGGAAAAAATGAAAAATATTCAACTTTTAATTTTAAAAAAAGGTGTCTCTTACCGGGACTAAAAATTAGAAAAGTATACAGGAAAAAAATGAAAATTCAAGCAGTTGTTTTTGATTTTGATGGAGTGATACTGGATACAGAAAAAGCCCGTTATGATGCCTGGCAGTCGGTATTTCAATCTTATGGTCAAACACTTCCAATTGATATCTGGGTAGAGAGCATTGGAAGAACAAAATACGCAACAGATCCACTGGAATTACTTGAAAAACTCACAGGTAAATCTCTTGATAAAGAATATATTAGAAATCTTCAGCGTCTCAAATCGCATGAATTTGCAGACAGGCTCTCATTGCTTCCGGGAGTTCAAAAATGTATTCTTGAGGCCGTATCATTAAAATTAAAAATTGGAATTGCATCCAGTTCATCACGTACCTGGGTGCAAAGACATTTGGAAAAACGCGGTTTATTGGAATTTTTTAATGTGCTTGTTTGCAGGGAGGATACTGATTATCACAAGCCATCACCTGTTCACTATCTTACCGCTTTAAAAAAGTTAAATTGCAATCCGGCCAGTTCTGTTGCCATAGAAGATTCACCACTTGGTATTGAGTCTGCAGTAGGGTCGGGAATGTATTGTATTGCAGTTGCATGTAGTTTCACGCAGAGTATGGATCTGAGCAAAGCACACAAAATTGAAAAGTCTCTTGAGGATGTATCTTTTTCAAGACTGATCAGATCAGTTTAAAGCAGCACAAACTTATTCAAGTGAACGTATCATATTAAGGTATGCACTAAAAAGGGTATTTCAAAAATAAATTTTGTCCAAAATTCCAAAATTTAATCTAAAGTTGTTTTTTAAGTGAAACCAAACATCAAAAAACGTTATGATTTGAAACAGGAAGACCTTTTTTAGATACTGTTTAAAAATCGTTTAAGGTGTTTCCAGCGCGAATTAATGGTGCCAAGAATACATCTGGCTATAAAGTTTAAAATCTATTTTGGGCAGAAATGAGTTTTTTATCAACTTATATTGCATAGTGCAGGGAGAAACGGATGCTCAAAAAAATCAGTTTTGTTCTTCTTTATTCATCAATTTATGTTTCTGCATCACTTTTACCATTTCCTTCATTATTACCCAAAGTCAGTACCTCTTATGATTCAATTCTTCTTAAAACCTGGGAAGGTATAAAAAAAAGAAATATTGATCCATTTGAGCTAAAAATGGTGCATCGGCCATATTCTGAAGTTCCGGGCGATGCAGTATCTGAAGGTGTCGGATATGGTATGATACTGGCACTTTATTGTAATGATCAGGAATATTTCAATATGATCTGGGATGCTGGTGAACAGAGTCTTTGGGGAGAAGGCAATTCTTATAACTGGAGGATTCATCCGGATGGATGGGTTGAACCGGGTGCAGCGACGGATGCAGAAGAGGATATAGCAGTAATGTTGATTTTCGCGGATCTCCTTGTTCAAAAAGGGATATGGCAATCTCACGCCAGTCCCCTTGGGGTTACTTATGCTCAGCGGGCAAATATATTAATAAATAATATCTGGGATGTCATGGTTGAGGAAGGAAAATATTTGAAACCAGGAGACAGTTGGGGTGGAAAAGATTTGATGAATCCGGGATATTTCGCTCCGGCTTTTTACAGAATTTTTGATGAGTTCGAAGAGCAGGATCATAACTGGGAAGGTTTAATAGATGAGTGTTACAGGATCATTGAAAAATCTCCTGGTTATGAATTCGGGCTTGTTCCTGATTTTATGAATTCGGAAGGAGAACCTCAGGCAGCCGGCTATAACACATATGCGGAGAGCAGACATCTTTACAAAGACGCTATCAGAATTTACTGGCGACTTGGAGCCGATTACTTGTGGTATGATGAACCCCGGGCCAAAGTATTTCTTGATAATGCACTAGCTTTTATTAAATCTCCCGAAAATTCCAATTTTTATCAAATGGAAGGAACTGTAGTTCCAGAAACCGATTCGTTTACACTTGGTAATGGTATTGATCGGCCAAGAGCAGAACATAGTCATCTGACAATCGGGATGTGGGCATGTGCAGCAATTGCTGCAGGGGATTCAGTATTGGCCGAAGCTTTCAGCGACAAACTGCTTTCGTTTTACGAACCAGGGGCCGATTACTGGGGCAAATCTACCGATGTGAATGGTGAAGATACTCTTCATAATGAAATGTATTTTGATCAGTTTCTTGCATGGTTTGGAGCATCGATGTTATCCGGTACATTCGCAAATATATGGGAAATTATGAAAGACCCTGATCCAACTCTTCAACTGGACTGGAAAACATCTCCGTCACTGAGTACTGATGATATTAATGCCAGTATAGAGCCTCTTTTAATTAGTGCAGAATTTAACAAATCTGCAAGGTGGAGTGTAGAAATCACACATGAAAGTTTATCTGATCAGAGAGTGTTTACCGGTTCGGGAGAAACGATATCTTTAAGCTGGAACGGATTGTCTGCTGATGGTAAACCGATGCCACAAGGGTTTTACTGGGTGTCTATCAGTGCAAGGGGGTTGGAAAATACGTTTAGCAGCAGAATCTGGCTTGGCAAGGCGTTTGATTTGATGGAAGATAATCGGTTACTCGTAGATGATTTCAGGGATGGAGACTTGTATCCTTTTATTGGAGACAGATGGACAAGTTATCTGGATAACCATGATAGGGCCGGAACCGGTACAAGTGCATCATGTAAAGTGGAAACTGTTGATGGCGAAAAGAAAATCGTCTGGAGTTATCATCTTGAAGGTCAGAATGTCCTTGGTTTTGAGCCTTATGCTGCTCTTGAATGGAACTGCACAACTGATGATGGAAATCTTGATCTTTCCGGTCTTGACACCTTTTTTATACAGGCTAAATCACATTCACCTGTTGATGTTTCTGTTCAATTAATAACTTCTGATATTGGCGATTATACCTATTTTGAAGATTCTGTTTCTTTTACGACTAATGAACAGCAATACCGGTTTGTAATTTCTGATTTCAAACAGAGACTGGATGGACAGGGGATGACACTTGATCTCAGTAAACTGACTGCTATTCGCTTACAGGTTCAGTACCCTGATGGTAATGAGAATTCAATAATTATTAATAAAGTCTATTTTGCAGGTAGTTTAAATCACATTTATTCTCCTCCTCCGGAATATATAGAATCCAGAATAAAGATTACAGATAGTTCAAAAAAAGTATCAGGCAGTTTAAAATACACAGTTTCTGATGCAGGTATTCAGTTCAATACTTCGTTTGTACATGAAGGTGCGGAGCTTGTACTCTTTGACATAACAGGAAGAGTGATTGCCCGTACTCAATTAAGTAGAACTGGTGCATATATTCCATTCCGGAGCAAAAATATCGTAAACCGAATCTGTTTTGCACAGGTTAAAGGCAACGGAATAAGATATATAAAACCGGTAAAGATACTTAGACAGTAATCTTGTTACGTTAAGCACTTAGCAAGATACGCGATATTATCGGTTTTTAAAAATTTTCAGGGTTTTCAGGCCTTTTTTAGACGAAAACCTGATAATATAAATACCATTTGTAACATGGGCTGTTTTTGAACCTGGAGATTGAAAGTCAAATTTTTTCAAAAGATTACCGTTTAATGAAAAAACTTGAATATTTTCAGAATATTGAAATTATAACAATATGCATAAAAGTTGCAAATTGTCTACATGCGCTTGTTATAGAATTGAACAAAAGATCACGATAGTATTGTTAAATAAAGATAAAAATAAGTGTATCGCAGACAGTTTATGTTTATTTATTTCCGTTTTATAAAACCGATTTTTTAAACTGACAAACAAAAGAATAGAGATAATCAACAGCAGTTTTGGTATGGCCAGGGAAAACCGATCTGGCATGTTCAAGTATACGAAAATCTTCAATTTCAAAATTCCCAAGTAAAAGGGAACAGATAAGGTAAACAGAAGTTCCTGAGAGAGCAGAGAAAATGAGTCCCGGGATTCCACCATTATGCAGAATCACCAGTTTCATGACAATTGCCATCATGACAGTTGAAAAAAGAATTTTAAAAACAGATACAACAGGGTAATCCAGTTTCATGGTTTTACATGTATATATCAGTCCGCCTACAGACCCTAATACTGTAATTATTCCATAACATATGGCTGCGCCAACTGCACCGAAGGCACGAATCATAAAAAAATCGAGGCAAATATTGATAATGGCGAGAACTGCTCCGTATTTGTAAATGAATGCCTGTTTGTCGAAACCATAAAGAACCGCAGAAGCCGGGTTGGAGAGGCTTGAGAATATTGATGCAGCAAAGATAATCTGGAGGACGCGTTGTGCGCCCAGGTATTCGACACCATAAAGAAACCGGATTATCTGAAAGGAGAGGATTATTCCGGCAGTTCCCACAGGAAATGAAAAAAAAGCAAGGTATCGGGTGGAAAGATAAAAAAGACGTTTCATCTTATCTTTACGTCCAGATCCATTATATGAAGACATAACAGGGAAAAGGACTTTCCAGAACGTTGTCGGAAGAATAGACGTAAATCTTTGTGCTATATTGTATCCAAGATTGTAGTAACCTATTTGTACAGCATTACTGTAACGGCCAAGAAAAAAGTTTTCGCTTTTGTCCCAAACTATTTTATCACAGATTAAAATTGCAATTATACTTTTATTGTAGGCATGTATTTTCCCCTTAATCTCATAGGTCAAATTAAAACTGCTTTTTTTCAGCAAACCTTCCTTGATTAAAACAAAAAAATAGAAAAACATGTTAATAAATGAAAATATGAGCATTACAATAAGTAATCCCGAAATGCCTTTGCCAAGCAGCAGGGCGGCAGCTTTGGCCGCAAATGAAAGGGGGGTAAGAATTATGTTTGAATATGTGAAGTATTCAAACTTCTGTATACCTTCAATTGCTGAAGACAGAATTGCTGTAGTTATGCCTGGAAGTAAACCCAGGGCTGCAAGGAAAAAATAGAAGGACTCATTTGGCGAAAAGAAAAAAGTGGAAATTTCTGTTTTAAAAAATATCAGAACAAACGTTGACAGGAATGTAATTGTTAATTCTATTTTAATGATGTAAAAAAGTATAGGTCTGGCAGGGTTCTGTTTACCTTTTCCGCTATACTCTGCAATGAATTTTGTGATAGCATGAGTAAAACCCATTCCGATAATCCAGGTTGCTGTTCCTGATACCCATAAAACCATGTTGAAAATTCCATAGTTAGCAGGGCCAAGCTGTCTTGCAATCCAGATGGAAACGAACCATGAAGTTGCCATCATGAAAAATGTATTGAACAGCAGAAATACAGAGTTCCTGATCAGTCTGGAACCTTGTCCCGATGACATGTTCTTTTCTCCTCAAGAATTCTTAAATAAAAAGATTCCATTTCTTTGCAAACTTTTTTTGAATCAAATTCCGACTGTACTTTTTTGCGCCCGTTCTGGCCAAGTAAATTTCCCAGTTCGCTGTTAAGGATTAATTGCTTCATTGCATTTTCCCAGTTGTCTATACTGTCTGTTTTCACAACCAGACCATTTTTATTGTGGTCAACTATTTCGGGAAAGCCGCCGCAATCGCTGACCACAACTGCAAGTCCTGAAGCCATTGCTTCCAGACATGAGTATGGGAAATTTTCCCACAGTGACGGGAAAAAGGCCACAGATGATACTGAGAGGTATTTTGTCAATTGTTCATGGCTGCATCCTTCAATCCAATCAATCCGATTGCTGCAGCTACTTTCAAGGATGAGTTTTCTTATGTAATCTCCATACCTGGTTTGGTCCGGAAGAATTCCATATTCATGTCCAACTATTCTTAAAGGTGGAGGATCATATTTACTGCAGATTCGGCTGTATGCCATAATAAGGATATGTACTCCCTTTCGTCTCTCGACTCTTCCGGTATATATCCAGTTACAATTGCTGGTTAGAGGAAACTTTTTAACAGGTACAGGATTCGGGATTACTGAAATGTTTTTAATATTCCACTTTGATTTTATAAGTTTACTTAGTGCATTGGACGGGCATGTGATACCATGTGCACGCAAAACAGACAGTTTTTCGATTAACGGAAGCAGAATCCGGTCTCCTGCAGGTTCTTTCAACATATCATATTTACGCACGATTTCCCAGGGAGTGTGTAAACGTGCAACAAGTAAGCATGTTTTCGGATAACTGATTTTTAAACCTTCACCACCACATTCCGGATATTCTATAATGTCAAATTTACAACCATCCTTAAAAAGTTTGTTAACTTTTTTTTGTACTGCATTGATCCAGGTTAAACGCACAAGAAGGTGAGGAATAAGTTTGTAACAAATCTGGCGTAGTGGAAAAAAAAGTTTGTTTTCAGGGAGAGGGTATTTTTCGTGAAGAATCCTGTGGACAGTAACACCCCTGGAACTCACTGTTTCTTCATTCCCGCCTGGTTTTGCAGCAATTACGTGTACATTATGGCCAGAAAGAGCAAGTTCTGAAGCTATATGGAAAGTGTATGTGCCAATACCGCCGTTTGCTGTTTCTGGCGGATATTCACTTGATATAAATAAAATATTCATAGTTTTTCAGATATGACAGACTGATAGAATTTTATACATTGGCGTGTGATCTGTTGTGGGGAGAAATTGACTTTTACAGTATCATAAGCTGACTGGCTGATTTTCTCATAAAGATGCCGGTCTGAAATAAGATTCTTTATACATTCCAGAAGTTCCCTAGGGTTTGAGTGGTTAAAAACCATTCCGTTTTTTTTGTGTTCAATAAGTTCTTTTACTCCGTTACAGGAATTTGCAATAACAGGAAGTCTGGCTGCCATTGCTTCATAAAGTGTGTAAGGTCCATTTTCAAAAACAGAGGGGAAGAGAAGAATCGTAGAATTACAATAAAGACGACACAGCTCTGCATTGTCAAGAGAACCGGTAAAGCAGACTCTTGTGCGATACTTTTTATTGAGAGCCTCTTCAATAGCTTCACGATACCTTTTACTGTTTCCCGAACTGTTTTCACCTGATATTGTAAAATGGATTCTGTTATCGATTCCAAGAATCCTGTTTATATTCTGAAGCAGAATTTCTGCACCTTTTCTATGTTCAAGTCTTCCCGAAAACAGGATATTGATTCTGGAATCATCCCGGTGATTTTTGGGAACAGAATCAAATCTGTCGGTAAAAACTGGATTTCTTATAAAGTTTATCAAAGATTGATTGATTTTGTAACGGCTGCTGATTTCTTCAATAAGGGATTCCCCGGGACATCTGAATGCATCAGCTTTTTTCCATGCATTGAATTCAAACTTGTACGTATCCCTCATTTTTTTTGAAACACGTACATTGTTATAATGATCGACAATTGATGTCGGGGTATGGAAATTCACAATAACTGCAAATTCAGAGACTGAGCCGCATTCATGGGACAATCCTCCGTAATCCGGAAATTCTGCGATATCAAGACCGCCTGTTTTATGTATCAACAAGAGTTTATCCCTGATAAATCTGGATTGACCAAGTTCCCAGTCGAGATCAGGTGAGTTAGTTGCAAATTTTGAGATAACCTTTTGAAACCGTTTTTTTACCGGTTTATAACTGAAAACGTGAATCGAGATGTTTTCGCCTTCAATTTCTGAAGAAACGCCATCTCTGAGAAAAATATGAACCTGGTGTCCGTTTTCAGCCAGTGCCCGGGCCATTTGGTATGTATATGTTGCAATACCACCATGACCTTTTCCTGATTGATACGGATATTCTGAATTTATTAACGCTATTTTCATAGAATCATTGCCAGATCTTTATAACTACCTGATTATTATATGATAAATGGAGGGTAATGACCAGTGGGTTAATTAACTTAAATGCAGGAGTCGAATTGAGACTTTTTAAGTGTTATCAAGAAAACCAGTTGTGGAAAAACTATAAATGCAGAAATGCTTGAACAAAACTCATATACAGGGTATAAACTGTCAGTTTAATTCCGCAAAATCAGAGTAATTTTTAAAACTTACGAGATGATAATCAATAAAAAACAAAAAATGATTGATATAATTTAAATGGCAATATTATATTGTATAATATTATAATATAAAATCAATTTATTTATCCGTTTACAAGTTCAGATTGTTTTGAAGTTATTGTATTCAGTTTCACTTATATTATCGATTATAACAGGATTCGTATTTGGCGGTCTGGTTTTCAAAAAGTCCAGAACAGATACATATCTGTTTAGTCGGGTACTTGCATCTCACAAATCAGACAATTGTTTTTCAGAAGGAGTATCAGGTACACCGGTTACATTAATTGAATATTCAGATATTGAATGCCCGTATTCATCCAAAAATCAGCATGTTATTAAAAGGCTTCTGGAAAAATACAAAAACAGGATCAAATATCATTATAGAAATTTCCCGCTCTCATTTCATAAGAATGCTGTTGTACTGGCAAAAGCTGTAAATGCAGCTAATGTCCAGGGCAAAGGTAAGGAGATGAGAGATATTCTGTTTGCAATGAATTCATATGGAGATGTGAAAGAGTCCGTGCATGGCGTTGCACAGGGTATTGATATTGATTATGAAAAATTCTGTGAATATATGTCTTCTCCTGAAGCGGATGAAGATCTGAGAACTGAAATAACGGATGGCAAAATGAATGGCGTCCGTTCTACACCAACCGTTTTTATAAATGGATATCTGATAAAAGGTGTAGTTGGATTTGATGTGTATTCTATTGTTATAGAAAAATTACTAAGTCGCGCCCGTAGTTGAGGCGCATTTTGTTCACCTTTTCTCTTTGGAGGAAGTATTATGATTAAACGTCTAATTGCAGTTACTGCTGTTCTCTCTGTCATGAGTCTGTATGGATGCTCAAAAGACTGTAAAGTATGTGTCGAATATGAAGGCATTAAAGATTGTCAGACAGTAGAGGATGTAAAGAAATCAGATTGTGAAGATTGTAGTAGCATTGGTGAATTTGATGCTGCTTTTTTAGAACTTATGGGTGGAGCAAAAATGACCTGTGAAGTACAATAATTTTTGTCAAATTCATATTTTATGAAGTTGAGTGCTCATATTTCTCAAAAGGATTTATGAGCATTGTTGTTTACGATTAACTAATCTAAAGAACGTTGAAAAATTGAACAAAGTAATATTATTTAAAATCATACTAATAATGGTGTCCATTGTATCTTCGGAAGAAAGAAAAGATTCAAAATCGGTTTGGGTCGGGTTTAATGATGCGTGGGTTATTGAAGAAGTAAATCAATTGAACTATCTCGATATCAAACGGGAGCGTCCGGCTTTAATGACTCTTTTCTGCCGTTCAAAGCTGGATCGAAACGGTCAGATAGCTTTTAAAGCACGCATTACAGATATTATTGATTCCATGTATTTTGGAATTTCATGCAGATCTGGAGATTATTACTTTGATTTTCTTTTGTCCGGTGCAAAAGAGATTTCAGCCATAAATACTGTTCATCGTACTCTGGTTATTGGAGAAGTGTTATCCAGTAATTCACAACCTTTACAGAAACCGGTTTCAATTGATACACAATGGCATGATATACGATACTCTTTTTCTGATACTCATGTTGCAATATATTTTGATTCATCAGAAATAAAAAAAATCAAGCTGCCTTTTAAACCTCAGGAAAAAATCAACTGGGGTTTTGGTGCCCTTTATTGCAATGTCGGTATAAAAGATCTTATGATCAGTGATTCCGGAGCAGAAACTGTCCCGGTTACAATTCACCCCGATAGTATCCTGACTATTCCTGTTTTCAAAGGCATGTCCATCAGAAGCGGAAGTGACAGGATAACAGGATATTGATTAAATTATGAAAAAAAAGATTGTTTCTGTTCTTGTTATATGTAGTATACCTTTAGCCGGTATAATTACAGCACTGCTTACACATTATTTTTGGGTTCGGGAGCAGACTGTTGTTTATTTTGACGATGAAGTAAAGTTTGATCTTTCGCAATTGCCTTATAAAGGTACCGACAAAGCAATCGTAGAGATAGTCTCGGTTTTTGATCCAATGTGCCATTATTGCGATTCACTCAATCTTGTGCTGGATTCAGTTGCATCAGTTTATGGTAGTCATATAAAACTTTACGAAAAACCGGTAGCATTGCTTAACAAACAATCAGGCTTGCTTACACGCACATTACTGGTGGCTTCAAGACATGATGTATATCACGATATGATTAAAGAAGTTTTCAGGATTGCATCATATGCAAAAGAGATTAAACCGAAAAAACTTCAGGACAGTATTATGGTTAGTGTTAATAAACTTGGCCTGGATAAAAATGAGTTTAAAGAAATGATGAATTCAAAAGAGATAAAACAGAAAATAAAAAAGCAGAAAAGCGAGGCCCAAAAGTATGGAATACGCAGCATACCGCTTGTTTTTATAAATGGGTATATCATGTGGGGATTTTTACCATTTGAAAAATATTCAGATGTTATAGAAAAATTTATAACCGAAAAAGGTGTCGTTTTAAAAAAAATATCTGAATCAGGTGAAAATATTGAAACTGACGGATAAAATATGATTAAAACATTTTTATTCTGTTGATAATTATCAATTATTAAAACCATAAAAGCTTCTAAAATCCCGGTCGGCATATAATTCGCTCAATTACCTGGCATTCAAGGAATGTTAAGAGAATAGTTTACCTCTAAACAGGAGAACTGATTATGCAAGGTGGTTTGAAGCATCAGGGGCTTAATCTGGATTTTAACCCGTTTATCAGTGATGAACAGTTGTCGGGAGGGCCTCCCGAGCAGCAACAACAATGGCCGGGGCGGGAAAAATATATGCGACCAAAAGTTGATCACGGGGAAAACAGTTATAAGGGTGGAGAAAAACTTCGGGGGAAAAAGGCACTCGTAACTGGCGGCGACAGTGGAATCGGCAGAGCTGTGGCAATAGCTTTTGCTCGCGAAGGTGCTGATGTTGCCATATCGTATCTTGAAGAACACGATGATGCCAAAGAAACATTGCACTGGATTGAAAAAGAGGATGTCAGGGGTTTTTCATTCAGTGGAGACCTGTCAGATCCAGACTATTGCAGTAATCTGATCGATTCTGCTGCAGACCGTCTTGGGGGTTTGAATATTCTGGTGAATGATGCAGGTGTGCATTTCGAAACAACGGAATTCACTGATATTACACCGGATCAACTGCAACAAACATTTAAAACAAACGTATTCGCGTTTATCTGGACTACACAGAATTCACTCAAGTATCTCCAGGCTGGTGATTCCATCATAAATGTCGGATCTGTAACAGCTCTCAGGGGATCAAAAACTCTTGTTGATTATGCGTGTACGAAAGCTGCAATTCATAACCTTACAAAATCGTTAGCACAGTTGCTTGCACCAAAAGGAATTCGTGTAAACTGTGTATCACCGGGTCCGGTATGGACGCCTCTTATCCCCTCGACCAGAGCAAATGAAAAAATAGAACATTTTGGTGCAAGTACATTCTGGGGTCGTGCAGCCCAGCCTGCTGAAATAGCTCCTTCATTTGTTTTTCTGGCTTCAGCGGATTCCAGATTTTACACAGGAGAAATCATTGCTCCAACCGGTTATTCCGATACAACGCGATAGAAGTTAATTGGTGCAGTTATATAACTGCACCAATTTATTTATTCTGATTGGGGATTATAGTATTCAAGTGCTTTGGGAAGAGCTTTTTGAATATCATCAATTCTGGTTTCGTGTGAAGGATGTGTGCTTAGAAATTCAGGAACAGGTACAGATGCCTGCAGCTCATCCATACGTACCCAGAAATCAATGGCAGCACGCGGATCGTAACCGGCTAATGCCATAAAAATTAACCCAAGCTGGTCTGCTTCTGATTCATGAAGACGGCTGTAGGGGAGAAGTATTCCAATCTGGGCACCAATTCCGAAAGCCGCAAGTGCAAGCTGTCTTGTTTGCTCTGGATATTGATCCAGAGCTTCCTGAAGAGCAATGCCGCCGAGTTGAATTACAAGAAGCTGACTCATTCGTTCGTTACCATGTCTTGCAATAACATGAGCTATCTCATGTCCAACGACAACCGCAAGGCCCTCTTCGGTCTGGGCAACTGGAAGCATACCTTTGAACACACCCACTTTTCCACCAGGCATTGCAAATGCATTTACCGTGGTGTCATCTAATAGTGAAAATTCCCATTGAAATCCTTCAAGCTGGTCCGATGCATTCTCCTGTTCGAAATACTGAATGACAGCATTTTTAATTCTTGTTCCAACCCTTTGTACCAGTTCGCTTTCAGGAGTACCTGTTATGGTTCCATATTGCTGAAGTGTAGATTGCCACGAATCAAGGCTTAAAGATGTTAAAAGTTGATCTGGAATAAGACGGAACTGACGTCGGCCGGTGAGTGGAACCGGTTGACAGCAAAATAAAAGGATTAATCCGCAGGCAATAAATTTGTAATGGGTTTTCATTTATTTAACCTCGTTTTTGTTTCGGGTGATAAACTGATAAACTTTTATAATGCAATATCAGTACCTGAGGCAGAATGTGAAATTAACAGAATACAGGCACAACTGTTGCATGCAAATACTGAAAAGAGGTGGTAAAAAGTATATGTCCAAAAAGAAGAGTGAACCGGCATCAATTCCGCCAAACAGACAAAATGAACAATATGAACGGATGTCGCGTTATACGATTCTTGTGCTGTTTTTAATTGTTGGTGGATTGTTTTTCCCGATAATCCGGCTTTTCTTTATACCAATTGTACTGGCAGCAACATTCGCAGGATTACTGTATCCAATTTACAAGTGGTTTTACAGACATCTTTGGCGCAAGCGTTTTATAGCATCGTTTCTGTGCTGCGTGTTTCTTATTCTGGTAGTACTTATCCCTGCGTATATCATTATTCAGCTTGTTATAGATCAGATGATAAGTTTGTATCATACTGCGCGGCCATGGTTTAACCAGTTTCTTGCTACCTGGCAAGAAAATGAAATTGTAAGATGGTTTCTGGGTACGCAGATGGGTCAGTGGCTTGTAAGCGAAGTAGAGTGGTCGTCAATAGGTGATGTGCTTACGCGTAACCTTACATCTTATGCAACCAGGGTTGTAAACGCTACTTACACAGGCATTTTTGGGCTCATTTTTGACCTTTTCATTATGCTGTTTGTTTTGTTCTACTTCTTTGTTGATGGGGAACGTATCCTTAAGAGAACTGGATATCTGTTGCCATTAAAACCGGAATATCAACAAATGGCATATTCCAGGTTCCTTCTGATTTCACAGGCAACAATTAAGGGAACATTTATTATAGGGCTTGTTGATGGTATTCTTGGTGGATTGACACTCCTTATTTTCGGTGTAGATTCATGGTTGTTCTGGGGTTTTTTAATGGCAGTTTTGTCAATATTGCCACTTGTAGGGCCTTCATTTGTGCTTGTTCCTGCAGCATTAATCCAGTTAATAACTGGAAATATCTGGCAGGGGATAGGAATACTGGCTGCAAGTTACATTGTTGTGCTGAATGTTGATAATTTCATTCGTCCACTTGTTGTCGGAAGCAGGGCACGGATGCATGAGCTCCTCGTCTTTTTTTCAACAATAGGTGGTTTGAGCGTTTTTGGTATAACAGGGTTTATTATTGGTCCGATTATAGCATCCCTGCTTCTTACAATACTTGATATCTATGCACAAGAGTTCAGACCCCAGTTAAGTACAAGGGAGAGAAACCATTCTGCGCAAAAATCTCAATAGTACATTATTAGATTCAAGATATAGATATTTATGTACAACAGTGAGTAGTCGATTAGTCGCGCCCGGGTGGTGAGATACGTTTCAAGCATTCAGAACAAGGTATTGTTAATCAGATATACCGACATTCAAAAAGAATTCGAAATGGATCTGATTGTTTTTCGTTTATCTCCGGATTTTTCATTAGTTCTATTTCGAATTATTAAGAACAGATCAATAATCTGCAATTAAGGGGATTTTGATGCCGATACCGAAAATAGAACCAGGTCAATATTATCATGGGCAGCCATAAAATTCATTATCAAGATCATGAATTTTTGTTGAACAGCTTATGCATTATACTGTTACAAAGTGATTAATTATTCTTTGTCCCAATTATAACACCAGATTCAATGGACATTCACTTTTTACAGCTCGCTCTCCGTATTATATATTTAATGCCAATTTAAAATAATAATTATGCAAAGTTGTTTCAGGTATTTATGGCTAAATGTCTCCATTTTCCGCAGTGCGGCGGTTGTTCATTACTCAACAGGACGTACAAAAATCAACTCTCAGAAAAACAGAATAATCTTCAATCCCTGTTTTCCAACTGGAATCTGGAAGTTTCACCAATAATTGAAAGCCCCCAACCTCTCTTTTACCGGCACAAAGTACAGCTTCCTTTTGGTTTTTTTAAAAGAAGTGGTGGAATTGTTCTTGGATGTTATGGCTGCGATTCTCATAAAGTAATAAATCAGACCGAGTGTGTTATTCAGGATAAGACTCTTTCGAAAATCGCATGGACAATAAGAGAGTGGGCAACTGAAAACCGTTTGTCAGTGTATAACGAAAAGACCGGCACAGGGTTCCTTCGTCATGTACTGCTTCGTAAAGGTGCTGGTACCGGTGAGGTATTAATTGGTCTGGTTACAAATGGTGAAAAACCCCGTGGGAGCAGATATCTGGCCCAAAAGCTTCTTGAGATGACAGGTCAGAAAAAGGATGAGTTTAAACCTGTTGTGGGGATTGTTCAAAATGTAAACAAGAGACAGACCAATGTGGTGCTGGGAGAAAAGCAGATTGTGTGGTGGGGAAGACCTTTTCTTAAAGAGAAACTGGGTGGTTTGAAATTCAAAATAGAGTTATCCACTTTTTTTCAGGTCAATCCGTATCAGTTACCACGTCTTTATAATAGAGTTCTTGAAAATATTGACAAAAAAACTAAAGTGCTTGATCTTTACAGTGGTATCGGAAGTATTGCCCTGTGGATCTCTTCAAAAGCACAGACTGTGCTTGGCATTGAGGAAAATCCATTCTCGGTCAAAGCAGCACGCATTAGTGCATCAGTAAACAATGTAAAAAATGTTTCATTCGTTGCAGGTGATGTTGCAAAACTTCTGCCTCAATACATAAATTTCGGGTTTGAGTGTGCTGTAGTTGATCCGCCTCGAAAAGGGCTCGACACAAGAGTTCTGGAGACAGTAAAAAATTCGGGACTAAAAACACTGATTTATGTATCTTGCAATCCAGAAACACTTTTTCGCGACATGGAATATCTGAAACATTACTACAAACCTGTTTCTGTTACCGGAGTTGACATGTTTCCTCAGACAGGCCATATTGAATGTGTTGTGGTTGCAAACCGGATAAAATAAAAATCACCTTATTACAATTAGCAGAGGAATCTGAATCGGGTTTTTGCAAATCGCAAAACTTTTAATTCATCATCCAGAGCTTTTCTCTTAATCCGGATTTGCGACTGATACGCATTTTTATTGCTGCTGATAAAACCGGTTCACTGCACCAGATTTCAACCGATTTTCGGGCACGGGTAATTGCGGTGTAAAGAAGTTCCCGATTGAGAAGTGTGTTTTGCGAGTTCCCGAGTATGAGTAGAACATGATCAAATTCTGAACCTTGAGATTTGTGAACTGTAAGAGAATAGGCAGTTTCGTATGATGGGAGACGGCGGGGATGGAAAAAACGAAAAGATGCATCGGGCATTTTAAATACAGCTTTAAGTTTATAGATTTTGGATGGGTAGGGAATTATCAGACCGGTATCTCCATTAAAAAGGTCAAGCTTATGATTATTGCCCGTTATTATTACCGGTTGTCCGCTGTAAATGTTTGATTGAAGTGTAATATGGCCGGCTTTGTAGAGTAAAAGTCTGGTCAGGGAATTGATTGATTCAACTCCGAATGGTCCTTTTCTCAGAGCGCAGAGAATACGGAAATTCTCCAGAGAGCGAATTGCTGATTCGGGATCTGAAATGTTGGAAAATGGTTTAAACCAGAGATCAATTTTTTCGTATAAGAATTTGTTTAGGGCTGTCTGATCTTCAATTTTTTTCCAGACGCAGTCGGTATACAGGCTGTTTTTTAAAATCTCGACAACTTCTGATGAATCTCCTTTTTTGATAGCAGCAGCAAGTTTCCCGATACCAGAAACTGAGCGAAAACGATAACTTTTTTGAAGATTGATTATACAATCTGCAATCGGTGGTTCTTTTCCTGAAGAAAACTCGGGATTATCAATAACTGAAGCCAGTTTTTTAAATTGTGATTCTGAGAAGCTGTGATAATTCCCGCGATCACAAATATCGCCAAAAGCAGCACCTGCTTCAACAGAGGAGAGCTGATCCCGGTCGCCAAGAAATATCAGACGGCAAGAATCTGGAATCGCTGAAAAGAGTTTTGCCATAAGAGCCAGATCAATCATTGACGCTTCATCAACAACCACAAGATCATATGGAAGTTTATTTGTACTGTCATAACGAAAAAAAGGAGAGCCGGGTATTGTGCCAAGCAAACGGTGAAGTGTAAAGGCTTCACGAGGTATTAATTCACTTATTTGCGCAGATACAGGCAGATCAGGGACTGTGGAACGTACAGACTCACTGAGGCGTGCAGCGGCTTTTCCGGTTGGAGCTGCCAAAGCTATACGCATTTTATTACAACTGCTTTGCATCATTAATAAAAGGGCTATGACTTTTGTTACGGTAGTGGTTTTACCGGTTCCCGGACCGCCGGATATAACTGTAAAGCGATTGAATACTGCTGTAGCTGCAGCTGTTTGCTGCCATGTATCTGAACCGGTATATGGGAAAAGTTTTTTCAAATTGTTTTTAAGGATATTCTTGTCTACTTCGGGAGAAGGTAAATTTATGATCCTTAGAATCGATTCTGCGAGTTGCTGTTCGTATCTCCAGTACCTGTAAAGATAAAGCCGGGTACCGCAGAGAATAAGCGGAAAATATGTTCCAGGTTCACCTGTTATGCCTGAGCTTTTCAGATCAGAAAGCCATGTTTCCAGAGGTGGATAATTTTTTACAGGTGAAAGTGATTGTAAAAACGGCAGTGGTTTATCTGCATAATCCCGGAGGTCAATAAACGAATGACCATTCGATAATGCATTATTGACCAGGGCAGCAGCAAGAAAAGAGCTGCTTTGGGCCTGATCTGCAATACTTGCTATAAAATGTGCAAAATGCTGATCAATACTGGAAAAACCGGATTCTTCACCAACTATCTGCCAGTATTCTTTTGTATATGAGTTCATTTTTTTGAGTAAATGCTAAACCGGTAAATATGTTTCAAAACGCAAACAAGTTCTGTAGTAAACTGCTTCGGATTATCTTTGATTTTTCTTTGACAACAGGATCAAAACCATTAACAGCGATAAAATGACAAAAGTTTTTTTAACTATTGTATTTTTCGGTTTTTGTTCTTCCTTTTCTGGAAGAGTGGTTTGTTCCTTGTGTCCGGAATCTACATTTTCCCTAATGCGTTTAATAATCTGATCCGATAAAAGTTCATTTATATTATCAAATGCGGGTTCACCTTTTTGTGTGTTCATAAATCACTTGCTTTGTTTTTTCGTTCAAAAAATCTCTGCCTGGCTTCATCACTAATCCGTTTTTTCCGTTTTTCGATCATCTGTTCCCATATCTGTTCTTCATCAAGATCGAAAAGTTCGTGAATAATTTTAAGATAATAGGCGGCTCCTTTTGAGTAAAGTCTGTGCAGGAATAAAATTTTCCCATCAGTGGCTATTTCATCAAAAACCTGATCAACCGGTATGGCAGTATCTGTTACCCGGTCTGGAAAAAGTTTATAAAGAGCATCCCTGAATGTGTTCTGGCGAATAGTATTTCTATAAAAGTTAGGGATTATTTTGGTTATTTTGCCCCCTTGCGGACATCGTAAAGAGATAGTCTGTTCCATCTCTACAAGGCCATCAACCGCAAACTGGCGAAGTTCGGTTGGCACAAAGATCTCATCGGATGCCTGTATTGATGAGACCTGTAGTTTGTCGATTCCCGGAGCATTATCTATCAGGATATAATCGTAAAACCTTTCGAGTTTACATGCATCCATTGTTTTTTTAAGATGGTCAATGTTTTGGATATCGGAGTCGCAAAGATCACGGCACGAAGAAATTAAGTGAAGATCCGGTAATTCTGTTTTCCTTATTGATTGGAGAAACTGTACCGGGGCTTCTTTTTGTGATGCAGTATAAATATCTCGAATATTAGGACGTTTTACACCAACTCCAAGCAGGGATGACAGATTATGCTGAGAATCGTTATCTATAGCTAAAACACGAAATCCAGTAAGTGTGAGTGCCTGGGCTGTACTGCCGGTGAATGTTGTTTTACCTACACCACCTTTGTGATTAAGAACTGAAACTGTTTTCATTGAACTTCTCCGAAAACTTTAAAATGTTTTTTTTCAAAAATAGTATTTCTCCACGATGCTGTTTTATACCGTGTTGCACTGGGTCTGCACCCAATTTACCGGTTCACATTTCAATTTCTCTGCAAAAAGAATCGAGTTTAAAAGTTTTTCCGAATTCAGAGAGGGCATCAAGATCGGATGCGGTTTTAAGTACTCTGAAATGAGACTGGTCTATTGTTAAAATTACAGGATTTTCGGCAATTGGGAGAAGATCCGTTGCAGCATAGCCGATTTTTGGTGAACGCGGCAGTGATGGATTGACCTCCTTGGGAGGTGTTGCATAATCGGGTAACATATTGTTTTTTAGTACTTGATTTCTGAAAGCATAAAAGCCTGTATTGAAAGGTAGAAAAAATTTGCCTGATTGATCTTTTATGGTACGGGTATTTTCGTTTCGTATCTCCTGTTCCAGTATCTGTGTTGATACGCTAGATCCTTTTTTTATAGTTACAAATGTTCCAAAGGGGTCTTTGTCAGAAAACTCACTTCTGAGAATTCCGGTTCCCAGGCAATCGTGATTCCCCAGTGCCAGTGCCATTTTGGGGAGCAATTCCTGATGATAAAGAGCGGTCGCCTGTACTACAATAGTTTTGTCACAACCAAGCTCTTCGAACCAGTCCAGTATTGATCTGTTTTGTGAGTCTGAAGTTTGCTTTAATTTCATTAGTGGCCCGCCAGTTTCATCAGGTTGTGTTACAGGGAGGGGCTTCTCATTTTCAATTTTGTAAGCAATTTTTTCATCATTCAGAAAATGAAGCCGTTCATCCTGTTCGATAACCCTGACATGGCGTAAACCGAAATTGTTGTATTGTTTTAGAATTTTTGGTATTACACGGGCTGTAACAGAATTATGTGGACCTGTAGTAATAACGACCGGTATATCGTGATTCGTTGATTTACAGAAATGGTTTATCATGGCAAGATTTATTTGCAGGGTTCCAAATTCATTGAAAAAGTCTGGTAAGGGAAAGGTGGCTTTTGTGAAATCAATCAGTTTGGCAGGATCGAGTCCATTTTTTTGGAGACTTAATCGAAGCCGTTCACCTTCACCGCCTGCTGTAAGTACAAATGCAAATCCGTGTAAGGATTCTGGGTTTGTATCTATTGAGTTTGCCTCGATGAAGGAGGGAAAACTCTGGGTTGCTCCTTCGAGAGTGTTTTTTGCATTTTCCATGTTCTGAAGTGCTTTACTGCGCATGGAAAGCTGTTGTTTGAATTTTTGTGGAGGAAAATTAGTGTTCATGTATTCAAGTAATTCGTGTTGCCTGGTAAGTGAAAGATTGCAGAAGTCGTGTATTTTTTCACCTAAAGATTCAATCGACCAATGGTTCATGTTAAGCCTTTCGTTTTACTTGAAAAAAAGTGCGCAACCTGAATAGTTTTGATTTTTTTTTCTTTTCATGTTTTGTTTATGCAATACTGATTACTGATATTGATGCAGCCGTTTTGGGTATAAATATAGCTGATGAAATTCGTTGTAAAGAGATTTATGAAAGAAAAATCTTTCAGATTTTTTACAAATAATTAATTTTTAAACTATGAACGAAAATTATAAACCGCTAAATATGTCAGAATATGGAAATCTTCCACTAAGAATCATTCTTGCAATACATGAAGAAAATAACTCTTTAATCCCTTTGGTGCATGCATTAAAACTGACTTATCAGTCCAGGGGAGAGCTTGAGATCATTGATGTGAGAACAGATAGGGAAGCACTTGAACATATTGGAGTAAGAGAGGTATATGAAAGGTGGGGTATTCTCTCCAGATCATCTCACCGTAGTGATGTAGCGGGATTGGGTGTAAAAATCAAGAAAGTTGTAAAAACTGGAAATAAAAGACAGGAGATTGAAAAGCGGATCAGGCGTTACACCCATGATCTTCTTGTAATCGGGGCAAAGAGTAGAGAAACGGACACTGTTTTAAGTCGAGATCTGGCAGATCACCTTGCAGAGTTTTTTAACAGGACGACACTTTTAATACCGTACAATGTACGACCATTTGTTGATGCCGAAACTGGAAAAGTTTCTCTGAATAACATACTTATCCCGGTTGAAAATGCCAATTTTTTGAAATCTTGTTTGATATGGGTAAGAAAGTTATTAATGCTTTTTCCGGAATTAAACCCCCGGATTACAGGTTTTCACGCTGGAAGAACATTTCCATTGATATATGAGGAAGAGGTAAAGGGATTGCGGTGGGAAACAGAAGTGCGATCCGATTCTGTCGTTAACGGGATTGTTAAATCTTCAAGAAAGCACAATGCAGATATGATAATTATGGGTACTGGTAGAAAACATTCAATTATGCAAAAAATTATGGGCAGCAGGACTGAGCGGGTTTTACGTCGTTGCAGTTGTCCGGTTCTTTCAGTAAAGGTTTAACCTGACTGATGGAATTATGAATTAGGATGCTCTGCTATGAGTCTCTGATTCGTATTTCGAGCTCAATAATCCAGATTCTCGGGGTTGGAACTCGGGGTCGGTATCGATATCGATTTGGAACCAAGAATTAAGGCTATTTATTCTGTTTGTCAGTGTTGTTGGCCTATAATAAATGCTAATCTGTTTCAAACAGAGAAAGTAATCCTTCGGGTATCAGGTGTGCTTGTGCAAGCATTGCTGTACCAGACTCGGTAAGAATCTGATTTTTGATAAAATTTGAGTGTTCTCTGGCAAAATCTACATCTCTTATGATTGATTCGGCATTTTGTTGATTTAATTCACTCAACATGAGATAGTTAATCGCATGTTCCAGACGGTTCACGTAGGTACCTATATTTGCTCGTGTTGAATTTACGCTGTTTATGGCTGAGTCAAGATATGATATCGATTTAACAGCATCATTTTGATTTGTAAGAGTTGTTGTGACAAGTTCCGGACTCAATGATTCAACTGTAAGGGTATCTATGGTTATGGTTATGCTGTCGGTTCCGGTTTGATGTCCTGCATCAATCCAAAGAGTATTGTTGTTTACTGCATTTGGTACACCGAATCTTTTTTCTGTACCTGAGATCATTTTGACCTTGTTATAGTTTGTAGATGCTGCGATTCTGTCGATATCATCTCTGAGTTCTGAAAATTCATCATTGGCATAGATTCGCTCATTTGAGGTAAATGTGTCGCTGGAGGCCTGGAGAGCCAGTTCTCTCATGCGTTGTATAATTGCTGATATTTCATTTGCTGCGCCTTCGGCGATTTGCAGCAGTGCAGTACCATCCATCGCATTTTTTCGGGCTTGAGCGGTTCCCCTGATTTGGGTACGGAGATTTTCGGAAATTGATAATCCAGCAGCATCATCACTGCTTTGTTTAATTCTTAATCCTGTAGAGAGTTTTTCGATTGATTTACCCAGGTTCCGGTTTGTTCTAAACAGGGTGTTATTTGTAATCATTGAAGAGATATTTTTATTAATACGCATAAACACCTCCCTGTAAAACCCAAAAGACCAGCATTCCGTGTTAATCTAAGTAAATCAGCGCAATGAACATTTCCTTTTCACTGTTTTGGCGCAAAAATCTCTATTAATATATCGGCATTGGAATCTATAACTTTAGTTTTAGAATTGGCAATTTGTCTGGCCTTTATCAGATATTTCTGATTTTACGAAAAAATGTCGATAAAAGATGTGAGCATTCAGGTGCCATGATTCCAGAAATGATTTCAGGGAAATAACCAAAAGAGTGTTCTATTTGCTGCTGGTAATAGTGTGAATCGATAGCGCCAAGTTTCTTATCGGTTGCTGCATATACAACACAACTTACTCTGGACTGCATTATTGCACCGAGACACATCAGGCATGGTTCAAGAGTAACATAGAGTGTGCAGTCATCGAGTCTCCATGAATTGTTTCTTGAAGAAGCGGCACTGATTGCAATAATTTCTGCATGTGCAGTTGCATCGGAGAGTTTTTCTATTCTGTTATAACCTTTGCCGATAATAGATCCGTTTTTTACAATAACAGCGCCTACCGGAACTTCACCTTCATCAAATGCTTTTATTGCTTCCTGGTAGGCAGATTGCATAAATCGTAAGTGTTCCATCAATAAATAAGGTCCTTTCTGCGTTAATATCTTGTGTTATAGACTATCCAGAACGTATCTTTAGAAGATTTTATAGGGGTTTTTGTATTTTCCCTGTTAAATATAATGCATTAAAATATTATGTTTGAAGAATTATCCAATAGATTTGATTCGATATTCAAGAAACTTCGTGGACGTGGCAAGCTTACGGAGGAGAATATTTCTGAAGCAGTGCGTGATGTAAAACGTGCATTGCTTGAAGCGGATGTTAATTATAAAGTTGTAAAAAAGTTCAGTGCTCATGTTCAGGAAAAGGCTTTAGGGAGTCAGGTTCTTCAGAGTATTACACCTGGGCAACAGTTTGTTAAACTGGTTCATGATGAGCTTACCGGGTTAATGGGCGGTTCAACCCGTCAGATTAAATTTCATAATAACCGGCTTAACGTAATTGTATTGGCCGGATTACAGGGTTCAGGAAAAACTACTGCAAGTGCTAAACTGGCTCTTCATTTTAGAAAGCAGGGGCATCGTCCTTTGCTGGTTGCCTGTGATATGTACCGGGCTGCTGCAGTTGATCAGTTGGAAACGCTTGGAAAATCGCTTAATATCCCGGTTTATTCAGACAGGTCAAAGAAACCGGTTGAAATTGCTAAAAATGCACTGGAGTATGCCAAAGATGAAAGTCTGTCTCTGGTTATTATCGATACAGCGGGACGATTACATATTGATACAGAGATGATGGCAGAACTTAAGGAAATCTGTTCCTTGTCCAAACCGGATGAGATTTTCTTTGTAGCTGATGCCATGACTGGTCAGGATGCTGTTAATGTTGCAGAACAGTTTCATCGAGAGGTGAATTTTTCAGGTGTAATTCTCACGAAGCTTGATGGTGATGCACGGGGAGGTGCAGCGCTTTCTATTCTTGATGTTACTGGTGTTCCTGTACAGTACGTGGGTGTTAGTGAAAAACCGGATGGTCTCGAGGTATTTCATCCTGAGCGGATGGCATCAAGAATTCTCGGTATGGGTGATATAATATCACTTGTAGAACGTGCTCAGGAAACTGTTGATCTTGAACAAAATAAAAAGCTTGAGAAGAAGATCCGCAAGAATATTTTTACTCTTCAGGATTTTCTGGACCAGCTTCGGCAGATTAAAAAAATGGGTCCTCTGAGTGATTTACTAGCAATGATTCCGGGAATGGGACGGCAATTGCAGAATACCGAAATCGACAACTCAGCTTTGGGAAAAATTGAGGCTATTATCTGTTCCATGACAAAGGTGGAACGTGAAAAACCTCAGATAATTGATGGAAATCGTAAAAGACGTATTGCATCCGGAAGCGGAACAACTGTACAGGATGTTAATAAATTACTTAAACAGTTTGATACAATGAAACAGATGATGAAACGGATGAATAAAATTGCCGGAAAAAGAGGGCAGAATGCAGCTCTCAGGAGTTTATCACCGTTTTAAAATTAAATTAAATAAATCGTAGTTATTTACTATTAACCTGAGTGCAAGGAGTAAAGCTTGCCAGTTAAAATTCGATTAGCCCGTACGGGCAGGAAAAAGTTAATGAAGTATCGTGTTGTTGCTGCTGATAGTCGTATGAGAAGAGATGGCAAATTTCTGGAGACTATTGGTTTTTACGATCCACAAGCAGAACCAAAAAAATTTGAGTTCAAAACAGATCGGGTCAGTTATTGGCTTAATAACGGGGCTCAACCTACTTTAACTGTAAAAAATCTGCTTAAACAGGATCGTTTTTTTGAAAAAATGGAGGGGCTGGAAAAAGGGCTTACTCCTGAGCAGCTCAACATAGAACGAAAACCTGAGCGAAAACGTAAACCAAAACCTAAAAAACAGAAAAGCTGATTTGTTCAATGGCATCCGGTTCTTTTTCAGGAGAGCTTATTGTCATTGGAAAAATAAGGCGTGCTATTGGTCTGGATGGGAAATGCGTTGTTGAGACATTCGGAATAACCCTGAATTATCTCAAACCTCCGGCAAACATATGGCTTGGGAAGAGCGAATCTTCTGTATCTGACTGTACTTTATCAAAGATTCAAAAACAGTCAGACAGGGTCGTTTGTACCTTTGAAGGTGTTGACAACCGTGAGCAGGCAGAAGGGTTGAGGGGTTATTATCTTTATGTTGAAAGAAAAACACTTCCTGAACTTCCAGACAATGAGTATTATCATTTTGAATTAAAGGGAATGTCGGTTTTCTCTGATTCTGATGAAAATAACAGAACTGGCATAGTACAGGAAGTGTACAACTATCCTACAATTGATGCGATAGAGGTGAAGCGGGCAGATAATTCGACTCTGCTTATTCCTCTTGGGGTAGATTCTGTTGTCAGAATAGACAGAGTGTCGGGGAAAATTATAGTTCGCAGATCATTTATTGAAGAATTAATGTAAGACGGTAGAATTTAAAACCCATGTTCTTTGATATACTTACTTTGTTTCCATCAATGTTTCAGGGTGCATTTTCTGACAGTATCATAAACAGGGCTGTAGAAAAAGGGGTGATCTCTATAAGTATCCATAATATCAGAGATTATTCAGATGATGATCGCCATAAGACAGTTGATGATTATCCTTTTGGTGGGGATGCAGGAATGCTGATAAAACCGCAACCTCTTTCAAAAGCGATATGTGATGCAAAAAAACGGTTAGAGGGGATGGAACCGGTTGTCGTATATCTCTCTCCTCAGGGTGAGCTGTTAAATCAATCGGTAGTTGAGAGTTTACTTAACGAAAAATCACTGATTCTTTTATGTGGACGGTATAAAGGGATTGATCAACGGATTACTCAGAAATATGTTGATCGTGAAATTTCAATAGGTGATTATGTCCTTTCAGGAGGAGAAATACCGGCTATGGTGCTGGTTGATGCTGTAACAAGATTGATACCTGGAGTTTTGGGTAACAGGGACAGTGCAGAAGGGGATTCTTTTTACAATGGTCTTCTGAGTCATCCACAGTATACCCGGCCACGAGATTTTGAAGGAATGGGTGTGCCTGAAATACTCCTGAGCGGACATCATGCAAAAATTCTTGAATGGAAAAAGGAGCAGGCTTTAAAGTTGACTAAACAGAAACGCCCGGATCTTTTGGAAAAATATTGTAAAAAGACGGGTAAAGAGTTATAAAAATGAAAACAATGTCATGCTATATAAACCAGAGTTAGACCAGGAGGTACCTGTGCAGGAAATTATTAGAACAATCGAAAAAAAGCAGTTTTCAAAGTTGAAAGTAGAGTACAATCCCGGAGATACTGTTGCGGTTTCTTTTAGAATAAGAGAAGGTGACAAAGAGAGAACCCAGCAGTTTCAGGGTACTGTTATCCAGACAAACGGCTCGGGTATTGGTGCTACCTTTACTGTGAGAAAAGTGTCCGGAGGGGTTTATGTCGAGAGAATTTTCCCTGCACATTCACCGCTTATTTCCGATATTAAAGTTATTAAAAGAGGTAAAGTAAGACGGGCAAAACTTTATTATCTTCGTGATCGCATAGGAAAGAAGACGAGAATAAAAGAGAAGAAATAACCTTTCCAAAAGAGGTTTTGCGATATATTATTATAGGAGAGGGCTTTCGTGATTAATTTTAGGAATCATTCACGAAAGATCTTCTCCTTTTATTTTGAATTTCCATTTTTACTTCAGAAATTTTTGAAAACATGGCAATTTCATCACAAAATGAGTTCAAATCCCAAAAACAACCTGAACAGGTGATTCGCGCTTTCAATGCCGGAGAAACGCTTTTTAAAGAGGACACTCAAAACAGTGAACTTTTTGTTGTTCAGGAAGGCAGGGTCGGGATATTTCAAAAGAAATATATTGAAAACAGACTCGTTGGTGAAAAAATGGTCACTGTCATTGAAAAAAATGGAATAACAGGGGAAATGTCTCTGTTTGATCATTCTATTGTTTCTGAGTCTGCAAAAGCATTAATGCCATCAAAAGTTCTGGTTATTAACAGGGATCAGTTTCAAAATATTCTGAAGAAAGTTCCTGTCTGGTTTCAAAGTATTATAAAAATTTCAGTAAACCGATTGAAAAGTGTACAAAAACGGCCTGGGAAATCAGCACTTCGAGATAAAAAAAGAGGTGTTATAAAACTTATTCAGCTGTTATATCCTGTTTACAGGAAAAAAACGGATTCCCAGGATGCACTGGATTATGAGTTTGTACTGAAAGAGGCTTATTTTGTCTGCAGACTGCACAAAAAAGAAACAAAAAGGATTATTGATGAATTCGAAAAACGGGGTATCATCAAAATTATTGACGGCTCTGAACAATTACCAGCATCACTTGTAATTCCCGATATTCAGGTTTTAAGTTTGTATGGCGAGTATCTTTTATTGAAAAGACAAAACAGGACATTTATGGAAATTTCTGTACCGCCAGATGAGGTTGAAACGCTGAGTGATATCGCTACTGTGTTTGCAGAGGTTTGCGGAGAAACCGCTCAGATAATCAGGATCGACAAGGAACTGTTTTTTGACAAATGCGGTAAAGACAGAAAAACAGTAGAAGAAAGACTGATCGATTTAAAAATAAGATCCTTTATTGACATTATATCAGGAGAAAATGGTTCAGTAATTGTTTTCGAAAGAAAACTTCTGGACCGTATAAGAAAAATCAGATCGTGGATGTCCAGATTTGAGATGGAAACAGTATGAATACTGCCGGGAATAATTCTGAACCAGTAAAGAACAAAAGCCGTTACGAGCGAGTGTACAGCAGGGAATCCATGCTGTTTGTTGAAGGTGAAACTGGTTCCAGAATGTTTATTATCAGGTCCGGTAAAGTACGTGTCCTGAAAAATGAGGGGAACAACAGCATTGAACTTACTGTCCTTGGAGCAGGCAGTGTGCTTGGTGAATTGACTCTTCTGGATAATCAACCCTATAATGTAACTGCAGAGGTCATAGAAGATACGGTTGTTACAATTATTGATGAAGAACTTTTAAACCGTATTTACAAGCGAATTCCCGCCTGGCTCGGTAAACTGGTAAAATCTATTGTAAAACGTCTCGCAGAGGAAACAAAAAAGGCAAGCAATGAACTGGTGCAAAAAAGTGTGTCTGGTGTTATCAGAGTGTTACTTCTTCTTGCGAAGAGTGAAGGATGGGATACAGAAGTTGGACACAGGGGAATAGACTTTGACAGGGTAAAAGAGGAGGTCCTTGCTGTAACAGGTATAGAAGGGGTTGAGGCTGAAAACGTTCTTCTTCACCTGACAATAAAAGGGATGATCCTGATATGTAAAAACAGTTCAGGATCAGAATATATATGCATAAAAGATCATAGTGTTTTGTCTTTATATATGAATTACCTCAGGGCGCATCAGTGCGGCAGTACACTTACAGGTGAAAATTTCCCGGATGAGGTTTTCAGACTTGTCAAAATAATCATAAAAACAGGGGATCAGGAAGGCAGAAGGAGCGGTGACCGCCTGGTAGAGGTTGACCTGTCGCAAATAGAAGCAGGTATTGAATTGCAAAACAGTGGTTGCTCTTTTGATATGAACCAGATAGATCAACTGGTTGAATCCAGGCTGATATTCAGTCAAAAAGTATCGGATAATAAAACTGTGTTGATCTATAATCCCCAGCTTCTGAAGCAGCTTTGTCTTTTGCAGGAGTGGATTAATGTTTTCAAAGAGGAGATAACTATCTGAGAGCTCTTAAATGGTACAAATCGTTATCTTATTTCAGGAAACGTAATGAGGAGGGTTTTTTTTTACTTGAGGGTTTTAAAGCTGTACAGCAGCTTATAAAATGCACTCCCGGAAGTATAGATGAATTGGTTGTAACCGAAAAATTCTCTTCAGAAATAATCAAAGGAGCAAAACTTTCTGTCAGGATAATTTCAGAAAGCCAGTTTAAAGTTATCAGCAGTTCAAAAACACCGCAGGGCATACTTGCTGTAGTAAAAATTCCACATAATACATATTGTCCTGAATTACCCGACAGAACCGGTTTAAAAATCTTGTTTCTTGAGCACATCCAGGATCCTGGGAATGTGGGTACACTAATCAGGTCTGCAGTGGCATTTGGTTTTTCTGGTGTAATTTTGTCTCATCAGTGTGCAGATCCGTTTTCACCCAAAGTACTTCAGGCTACTGCCGGATCAGTTTTAAGTTTATGGATTCGTAGAACTGAAAAGTATGCACAATGTCTGGAAAAATTGAAAAGTAGTGGATTTAAAGTATTTGCAGCAGATATCAGGGGAGAATCTCATATCGATTTTTCGTCAGTATCAAAACAGGTCGTGGTTTTGGGTAATGAAGGTGGCGGGATAACGGAGCCTTTACTTGAGAAAGCTGATATCAGATTCAGAATCCCTTTTGATTCTCAGAGAATAGAATCCTTAAATGTTGCGGTGAGTGGTTCTGTTGCCATGTTTTGCATGTCGCAGTGTATTGGCTGGTAGTATTTGCCAACTATGCGAGTGTAACTCTTGCCCGTCCTTCTTTTTTAGAAATGTACATTGCCTGATCTGCCCGTTTTATAAGCAGTTGTTCGCTTTCTCCCGGTTTCGCTTCGGCAATACCCATAGACAGGCTTGTGTTACCGAATTTAAAAGCACTGAACTGTTTTTGTATACGTTCGGCAGCTACACGGGCCTGAAATTTGTCTGTATCAGGAAGAATCAGGATAAATTCATCGCCGCCATAGCGAAATCCGTTATCAACATCTTTTCTGATACACACCTTGATTACCTGACCAAGAGATCGCAGCACATGATCTCCGGTCTGGTGTCCTTCAGTGTCGTTAAGTTCCTTGAAGTGATCGATATCGATGAGAACCAGAGAGAGTTTCCGCTGCGGATTACGTTTAAGGCGTGACAGTTCCCGTTTGATCTGGTCATGAAAGTGGCGAGAATTATACAGATCTGTAAGGCTGTCGGTGATTGCCAGTTTGCTCAGGAGCTCATTTTTTTTAACAAGTTCCATTTCGAGTTTCTTGTTTTCGGTAATATCTTTAGCTGTTACAACGAGTCCGATAATCTGGCTGTTATCACTTTTCATCTCTGACATGCTAAGATTCAAAAGGATGATATTACCCTTTTTGGTTTTCATCGGAATCTCTTCATTTACCGATTTCCCACTCAGT
>Ga0123335_1000236_pt1 | contig 91056 bp, 78 predicted proteins | sample BiotimSIPDNA_2_FD_89707 | JGI IMG/M metagenome (GOLD analysis project Ga0123335, IMG submission 89707) | Anaerobic biogas reactor microbial communites from Washington, USA - Biogas_R2 time_0 SIP DNA | ecosystem: Engineered > Bioreactor > Anaerobic > Unclassified | place: Washington, USA... | reverse complement strand
GCGTGTTCTTTTTCGAGAAAAAGAACCAAAAAGCTTTTGGAGATTCCTGCGGAATCTCCTGTTTACGGGGGTGGGATACCGCGTCAGCGCTGCTGTTCCATCGCCTTCCGCAGCGCAATCGCAAACGCACTCTCCTCCTGCGGCTGCTGTCTCTCCTGCTGCTTCATGTATTCCCTGACGGCAGCCTTCGACGCGCCCGCCTGCGCATACCTCTCCCGAAACTTATCCGCCCTCTCCCGGAACCCGCATCTGCACACATACGTCCGCTTCTCACCCTCTCCAAACAGCTCCAGCTTCTTACGACACTCCGGACACCGCGCGTTCGTCTCCAAACTCACGCTGATCCTCTCCCCGCACGTCCGATCCTGACACACCAGCATCGTCCCGCGCTTCCCCTTTACCTCCAGCATCATCTTCCCGCACTTAGGACACGGCGTCCGCGTCAGGTTGTCGTGAACATACTGGACGTCATCCTCCGCCACCCGCTTGACCAGTTCTTTCGTATACCCCCGAATCTCCTTCACAAATCCGTCGAACCGCACGCTGCCGTCGCGGATGCCCTCAAGCTTCCTCTCCCACGCCGCCGTCAGCAAAGGCTCACGCAGCTCCGAAGGGACAATTTGAATGAGCTGTATCCCCTTGGACGTCGGAATGAGCGTCGTTCCGCGCTTCTCGACATAGAACGCCGACTGCAGCTTTTCGATGATATCGGCGCGTGTGGCGGGCGTGCCGAGACCGCCGCCGATATACCCGCGCAGTTCGGTGTCTTTGATGTACTTGGCGGGGTTCTCCATATCGGCGAGAAGGGACGCTTCGGTATAGCGGGCGGGCGGCGCGGTCTTCTGCGCTTTGAGCTGGACGTTCTCGCAGAGGAAGGTATTGCCGACGGCGAGTGTCGGGAGCACCTGCTCATCGGCCTCCTCCTCATCCTCGAGCCGTTCGACGGCTCGCCAGCCGGTATCCAGCTCGATGCGGCCCTGGGACGAGAAACTCTCGCCCATCGCGGTCAGCTCCGCGCGGATCGTCTCGAAGCGGTAGTCGGAGTAGAAGTTCGCGAGGAAGCGTTTTACCACCAGCATGTATATTTTCTTCTCCTCCGACGTCATCCGCACCGTGTCGGCTCTCTCTTCGGTGGGGATGATCGCATGGTGGTCGGTGACCTTGGCGTCGTTGATGCAGGCGCGGTTGAGCGGCGCGCGTTTGGTGCGCAGTTCCCGTACCAGCGGCGCAAACTCGCCCACCGCGACCGCCTGTAAGCGCTCGTCCATCGTCGGCAGCACGTCCGCCGGCAAATAGCGCGAGTCGGTGCGCGGATAGGTCAGCGCGTGGTACTGCTCATAGAGCCGCTGCATGATGTTGAGCGTATCCTTCGCCGAAAAGCCGTAGAGTTTATTGGCGTCGCGCTGCAGTTCGGTGAGGTCGTAGAGCGCGGGCGGCGGGGTAGACTTCGGTGTCCGGCGGATGTCCGTCACGCGGAATTTCGTGCCTTTGATCTTTTCGGCAAGCGCTTCGGCAGCGGATCTGTCGAATATCTGCGACTTTCCCTGTCCGTCCTTCCACGTCGCAAAGAATTTCCCGAGGTCGGCGCGGACGAGCCAGTAGTCCTTCGGGATGAATTTGCGTATCTCGTCCTCGCGGCGGACAATCAGCGCAAGCGTCGGGGTCTGGACACGTCCGCCGGAAAGCTGCGCGTTGTGCCGGACGGTCAGCGCGCGGGTCACGTTGAACCCGACGAGCCAGTCGGCCTCCGCACGTGCCTGGGCGGAACGATAGAGGCTGTCGTAGAGCCGTCCGTCCTTGAGGTCATTGAAGCCCTGACGGATGGCGCGGTCGGTCTGGGAGGAGATCCACAGGCGTTTGATGGGCTTTTGACACCCGGCCTTCTGGAGAATCCACCGCGCGACGAGTTCGCCCTCACGTCCGGCGTCTGTGGCGATGACGAGATTGTCGACGCGCGGGTCATGCAGCAGCTTCTTGACAACGCCGAACTGCCTGGCGCTCTCGGGGATGACGACCAGCTCCATCTTCTCGGGCATGATCGGCAGGCTTTCCATGTTCCAGGTTTTATACTGTTCGCCGTATTTCTCCGGTTCGGCGAGGGTTACGAGATGACCGAGTGCCCAGGTAACGATATAGCGGGAGCCCTCAAGGTAACCCGCGCCGCCCGTCTGACAGCCCAGCACGCGGGCAAGCTCCCGGCCGACAGACGGTTTTTCCGCAAGAACCAGTGTTTTCGACATGTTGGGATATCCTTTCCGTTCTCTTATACGTTTCTTTCTTTTTTCAGTATAGCACAGATACGAAGGAAAAGCAAGGGACGATCGCCGGGAGGATTTTTTTGTAATCCTGTTTGCGGGGGTTGCTTTTCGATGGGGTTTATGATATAATAAAGCAGTCTTCAAAATGCGTATGAAGACACCCCGGAAAGCACCTTATGTCATGAAAACGAAATGGCGCGGGAGTGGTTCCCGGATCCTTCAGGCTTGAAAGGCATACCCCCGCACGAGGCGCCTCCCCATTCAGGAAAAATGTGAGGTATCCGCTATGTCAAACGTCAAGACCCCGTGGCTCAGTGCGTACGGCGACATCCCCGCGTCCATTGATTATCCGCCGCTGACCATGTATCAGATGGTAAAGCGTGTCGGTCAACAGCACCTGCGGTATACCGCGTATGAGTTCATCGGCCGCAAAACTTCCTACGCCGCACTGCTCAATAAAATAGACCGCGCCGCCCGTGCCCTCTACGCCGGCGGTATCCGCCCCGGAGACCGCGTCACCATTTGTATGCCCAACGCTCCCCAGGCCGTCGACTGCTTCTATGCCCTCAATAAAATCGGCGCCGTCGCCAATATGATCCATCCGCTCTCCGCGCCCGGTGAGATCGAGTTCTACCTGCGCGACTCCGACAGCCGCGCCGTCCTTACCCTCGACCAGTTCTGCACCAAGGTCATGGAAGCCGCCGCAAACGTCAGCCGGGACATCACCATCCTCGTCGCCACCATCCAGGAAGAGCTGTCCCCCATCGTCCGCGTGGGCTATGAGCTGACACAGAAAAAGTACCCGCTCCCGAAGGAGGGCTTCACCCTCTGGAAGGACTTCCTCAAGGGCGCGAAGTACGTCACGGAGGACGTAGAGGACCATACCAAGACCGACACCGACCCCGGCGCCATCCTCTACAGCGGCGGGACAACCGGTACCACCAAGGGGATCATCCTCTCCAACCGCAACTTCAACGCCCTCGGTCTGCAGACGGCGGCGGCGTCCGGCTGCATGCCCGCCGCGGGATTGAAGATGCTCGCCATCATGCCGATCTTCCACGGCTTCGGGCTGGGCATCTGTATCCATACCGCCCTCATCACCGGGATGCACTGCATCCTCGTACCAAAATTCAGCATCGATTCGTATACCGACCTGCTGAAAAAGAAGAAGCCCAACTTCATCGCCGGCGTCCCGACGCTGTATGAAGCGCTGCTGCGGAACAAGAACCTCGACGGCGTTGACCTGTCGTATCTGCGCGGCGTGTTCTCCGGCGGAGACACGCTGAGCATCGAGCTGAAGAAGAAGGTCGACGCGTTCCTCGCCGCACACAACGCACCGGTGCAGATCCGCGAGGGTTACGGCACCACCGAATGCGTCACGGCGAGCTGCCTCACTCCGCCGCATACATACAAGGAGGGCAGCATCGGCGTGCCGTTCCCGGATATGCTCTATCGAATCTGCAAGGTTGGGACGGACGAGGAAGTGCCGTACGGCGAGGAGGGTGAGATCTGCATCGCCGGACCGACGGTCATGCTGGGCTACAACAACAACCCCGCCGAGACCGCCGCAACGCTCCATACCGATGAGGACGGCCGCGTCTGGCTGCACACCGGCGACCTCGGCATAATGGACGAGGAGGGTTATGTCTACTTCCGTCAGCGCATCAAGCGGATGATCATCACATCGGGGTATAATGTCTACCCGTCGCAGGTGGAAAATATCATCGACGCGCATCCGTCGGTGCTGATCTCGTGCGTGATCGGCGTACGGGATACGTATAAGATGGAGAAGGTCAAGGCGTTTGTGGTGCTGCGTCCGGGAGTTGAGGCAACACAGGAGGTCAAGCAGGAGATTCTCGACTACTGTAAGAAGCACATCGCCAAGTACGCGATGCCCTATGCCATCGAGTTTCGCGATGAGCTGCCCAAAACGTTGGTCGGGAAGGTGGCATACCGGAAGCTCGAAGAGGAGGAAGCGCTCAAGTATACGGCGAAGACGGAAAAGGCGGAGTAAGGATAACGGCGTGTCCCTGAGAATGAGGGACACGCCGTTTTTCCTAAGGGATGATTGACATCGACGTGAGTGTTGGGTATAATGGAAACAGAGATGTTCGTCTTGCGGCTTGAAGAATGCCGCGGAATGCAAAAGCAAGTGTGAAAAGAGTAATACGAAAACGCCTGCTATATCGTACAAGTCATCAAAACAAAAGGAGTTGCCGTTGAACATGCGTAAAGTTCGTATCGGATTCGTCGGGGTGGGGAACATTTCCGGCACCTACCTCAAAAACCTCACAACTCTCTTCCGCGACATCGAGATCGCCGGAGTCTGCGACCTCATCCGGGAACGTGCCGAAACCGCCGCCGAGACCTACCGCATTCCGAAGGTCTACGACGACATGTACGCGCTGTTTGCAGATCCCGGCGTCGATATCGTCCTCAACATCACCCAGGCGTACAACCACTACGCCGTCACGAAAGCCGCGCTTGAGTATGGGAAGAATGTCTACTCGGAGAAGCCGCTCGCGCCGACCTTTGAGCAGGCGAAGGAACTGTTCGACCTCGCACAGTCGCGCGGACTGCTGCTCGGCGGCGCACCGGATACCTTCATGGGCGCCGGTATCCAGAGCGCACGCCGCTACATCGACGCAGGCCTCATCGGTACGCCGCTGGGCGCCGAGGCACGCATGATAACGCATGGTCCGGAGAGCTGGCATCCCGACCCGGCAGCATTCTATCAGCCCGCTGCCGGCCCGATGCTCGATATGGGGCCGTACTACGTGACGACGCTCATCAACCTGCTCGGACGCGTCGACCGCGTGGCCGGGATGGCGCGGGCGTCGTTCCCGGAGCGTGTGGCGGGATGCGAACAGCGCCGCGGCGAACGGATTCCCGTCGATGTACCGACGCATGTCAACGGGATACTCAGCTTTGAGAACGGAGCGGTGGCACATCTTCTGACGACATTTGATGTGTACCATCCGCAGCACTCGGCGGTAGAAATCTACGGGTCGGAAGGGACGCTGTTCGTGCCGAACCCGAACAACTTCAGCGGAGAGATACAGCTGCGGAGAGGAAATGAGGACGCGGTGCTGCCGCTGCTGTATGGGTATCGGGAGAACGTGCGTGGGCTCGGGCTGGCGGATATGGCGCGGGGATTGCTGACGGGAAGGGAGCGGCGTGCGGATGGAGTACAGCAGCTTCATGTGGTGGAAGTGATGACGGGGATTCTGCGGGCGTCGGAGGAGGAGCGGACGGTGAAGATAACGACGCCGTTTGAGCGCAGAGCGCCGATGGCAGCGGGATTGCCGGCAGGCATGCTGGACTGAGAAAACCGATCCCGCGCGTTATAGACGAGTACGAAAACGTATGGAGAGAACCCACTGTCAATGAAACAGAGTGAGTTCTTTCCATACGTCTTTATGTACTTCCGGAAAGTCTCTTTTTCGTGGTACGGGAGTTGGGATGCGCGCTTTCTTTTTCCAGCGAAAAAGAAAGCTGCAAAGAAAAAGTAATCAGCGGGGGTTTAGGCTTTATGCGTTTGATTCAGCGTTCGCGCATCCAATTCAGTCTTGACAAAATCAAATCCCCATGGTATACTCCCCCTGTCATCATACCCGAAAGGAGTGGACCCCATGGACGAGCGTACCATCAAAGCCCTCGGTGACCCGAAACGCTACCTGCTCCTCACCATTCTTTCCGAACACGGCTACTGCGTCAAAGCCCTCGCCCACCGCAGCGCCCTCTCCGAGTCTGCCGTCTCCCAACACCTCAAAATCCTCCGCGAAGCCGATCTCGTCTACGGCGTCAAGTTCGGCTACTACACCCACTACAAGGTCAATCAAGACACCCTCGGTCAGATCATCTCCGAGCTGGAAACCCTCCGTCGGAACCAGCGCAAGCCCTGTCCTTTCTACGGCTGCTCCGAAGCCGCCGCCGTCCGCTGCAAATCCTACGTCGCGCCCGAAGACCGTACAGAGAAAGAGGGATAGGAAGATGCTCAAACGCTTCATCGTCTACTACAAGCCCCACCGTCTGCTGTTCGCGCTCGATATGCTCGCGTCGCTGCTCATCTCTGTCATCGGGATGACCTACCCCATCGTCACCAACCGGATGCTCAACGACTATATCCCCAATAAGCTCTACACGACCATCGTGTACGCCGGTCTGATTGTCCTGGGGTTGTACTTTCTGCGGCTGCTGCTGCGCTACTTCGTCCAGTATTACGGCCACCTCATCGGCGTCCGGATGCAGGCCCAGATGCGCCGCGACCTCTTCGCGCACCTCCAGAAACTCCCCTTCTCCTTCTACGACGACCATGAAACCGGCCGCATCATGTCCCGCATCACCAACGACCTGTTCGAGGTGTGCGAACTGGCCCACCACGGCCCCGAAAACCTCCTCATCAGCTCGGTCATGATCGTCCTCTCGTTTATATACCTGTGCACCATCGACATCTGGCTGACATTGATCATCTTCGCCTGCGTGCCGATCCTCGTCTTTGTGTCGCTCTACTACCGTAAGAGGATGCGCAAGGCGTTTGAGGATCGCCGCAAGAGCACCGCGACGATCAACGCCGCCGTCGAGAGCAGCATCTCCGGCATCCGCGTCACCAAAGCATACACCAACGCGGAAAAGGAGATGGAGAAGTTCGAGGGCGGCAACCGTGAGTTCGTTGACGCGGCGCAGCGGTCGTATAACGCAATGGCGAAGTTTTTCGCGTCCACGTCCTTTGTTACGGATATCTTCAACGTCTTCATTCTCATCGCCGGCGGACTGTTCCTCTACAACGGCCGCATCTCCTTCGGCGACTACTCCACCTTCATCGTCTCGGTCAACCTCTTTATTCAGCCCGTGACCACGCTCATCAACTTCATGGAGCAGTACCAGAACGGCGTCACCGGCTTCCAGCGCTTCATTGAAATCATGGACATCGCGCCCGAGGCCGACGCGCCGGATGCCCGGCCGCTCACACATGTCGAGGGTGTCATCGAGTTCCGCGACGTCAGTTTTTCCTATGGCACCACGCAGGACGTGCTGATCCATGTCGACCTGAAAATCGAGAAGGGCCGAAAGCTGGCGCTGGTCGGGCCGTCGGGCGGCGGGAAGACAACAATCTGCCACCTCATCCCCAATTTCTATAAGCTGCCCCCGGACAGCGGCAGCATCCTCATCGACGGACAGGATATCAGAACGCTGACCCTGGACTCGGTGCGAAAGAATATCGGCATTGTGCAGCAGGACGTCTTCCTGTTCTCCGGGACAATCGGGGAAAATATCCGCTACGGACGGCTGGACGCAACGGACGATGAGGTACGGGAAGCGGCACGCCGTGCAAACATCGACGAGTTTGTGACGACGCTGCCGGATGGGTATGATACGGAGATCGGGGAACGGGGTGTGAAGCTGTCGGGCGGACAGAAGCAGCGGCTGAGCATCGCGCGGGTGTTCCTGAAGGATCCGGCAATCCTGATACTGGATGAAGCGACGAGCGCGCTGGACAACACGACGGAGGTGCTGATACAACAGGCGCTGGATGAGTTGTGTAAGGGACGGACGACGCTGGTGGTAGCGCACAGGCTGTCGACGATCAGGAATGCGGATGAAATTGCGGTGGTGATGCACGGGCGCGTGGCGGAGCGCGGGACGCATGAGGAACTGATGGAGAAAGACGGGATTTACAAGGAGTTGTACACGCTGCAGTTCCGTGTCAACGACCTGCTTGCCTGACGCGGCATCTTTGATAAAAGCGGCGGGAGTTCGGACGCGTCAGCGCTCCGTTACGTTTGTGATCCACCGTTTGCCGCGCAGCCTGAAATACGCCAGCGGGACCTTCACAATCTGGTCAATCCGCGTGAAGAAGTACACCACCGCCGGCGTACATCCCCATACAAACGCACCCAGCGCCGCCAGCGGCAGCACCAGCCCAAATCCGCATACCAGATTCGTCCTCAACACAAATTTCACATCCCCGGCACCCCGGTTGATCCCCTGAAAGCATCCCGCAGCGTATCCGGGCCCCCAGATCGTCGCCGCGCCGTACAGCAGGAACTCCCGCGCCGCATCCTTCGTCGCAGCCGAAACGCTGTAGAAATCCACCATAACCGCCCGGCACAGGAACGTCAGCCCGGCCGCAAGAATCCCGAACCCGAAGAAGATCACCTGCAGTGTCTTCGCGTACGCACGCGTCTTGTCATACTCCCGCGCGCCGACCGTCTTCCCGATCAGCACCCCCGACGCCGCCGCAATCCCGCGCATGAACATCATCACCAGGTCCAGCATCGTATCCGCGATGCTTCCGGCCGCAACCGCGTCCGTCCCGAGCCGTCCGATGATCACGCCCTTGAGAAGGCCCACGAGTCCCCACGACACATCCGCCGCCACCAGAGGCAGCCCGTAGCGCAGGAACCGTCCCCAGATCTCCCGCGAGCCGTACAGCACATCCCGCAGCCTCAGCTTCAGCCGCGTGTCCCGGAAAATCAGGAAGCCGATTACGATCGCCAGCTCGCACGCCCGTGCGAAGACCGTCGCGATCGCGGCACCCTGTGCACCCAGCGCCGGAAAACCCAGCCGTCCGAAGATCAGCACGTAGTTCCCCGCGACGTTGATCAGCAGCGACGCCGTGCTCACCCACAGCGCCACCCGGACGACCTCCACGCTGCGCAGCATCACAATCAGGTTCTCCGATACCGCGTACAGCAGATATGACCACGCCGCGATACGCAGATACGGGATACCGGCGTCGATGAGCGCGGGGTTATCCGTGAGAAATCCGAGCACCTCACGCGGCAGGAAATACGCAAGCCCCCAGAAGATCAGCGCCACGAAGAGCGATGTCTGAATCCCCACGGCGAAGATGTTCTTGATGCGCGGCAGATCCCGCTTGCCCCAGTACTGCGAAATGAGCACGGCGGTGCCCGCCGAGACGCCCTTGATGAACATCATCATGAACGTCGCGACCCGGTTCGCCTGCGACACCGCGCCGAGTGCCGTCTCACCCAAAGAGCCGACCATCACGTTGTCCGCGAGATTCAAACCCAGGGAGACAAGCTGCTGCAGCGCGGCCGGTAAAGCAAGCGTCAGCAGCGAGATGTAAAACTTCCTGTCTTTAACAAGCGTCATGAACCGCTCCGAAAAGCCGCGCCTCGAGTGATGCGCACAGCCAGTGGTACACCGGCAGGTGGTACTCCTGCACCCGGTAGGTTTCCCGTGCCGGCATATGCAGCACCACGTCGCACAGCCCGTCCGCCGCGCAGGGTGTCTCCCCTACCAGCGCAATGGCCGCAATGCCCGACGCTTTCGCGATTTTCCATGCGTTGACGACGTTCTTCGAGTTCCCCGACGTCGACAGCCCGATCAGCGCGTCGCCGGGACGTCCGTAGGCACGGGTGAGCTGCGCGTAGACGAGCGCCGCGTCGACATCGTTGCAAAACGCCGACACCACCGCGCTCTGCGACGGCAGCGAGATCGCACGGATGCCCTTCTGCAGCCCGCTCGCCCACTCCGGCAGCGTCGGGTCGGGACGCTTCAACAGGAATCCCTTCATCAGCTCCCCGACGATGTGCTCACAGTCGGCGGCTGACCCGCCGTTTCCGCAGCAAAGAATCAGCCCGTCATTTTTCGCCGTCGCGGTCAGGATGTCCAGCGCGCGGTTCAGGTCAGCTTCCAGCGGAGAAAGCTCCGGGTATGCCGAAAACAGCTTCTCCATCACATCCACCAGAACGCCGCCCAGAGAAACGGCGCGTCACCCTTACAGATCATCGTATGCCGCGCGTTCCGGGGGATCTCGATGACGTCGCCCGCGTGTACCGGGGCGCGCTCACCGTCGACCTCCACGTATCCGTTTCCCTCGAATACGATGTAAAATTCGAGCGTCGGATGTGCGTGCGCATCCATTGCAGCGCCGTCGCGGTCGAGGTAACCGTACGCGTGACCGAACGGACAGCCGTCCGACGCCGGGAACACCGGGGATGCAAGAATCGTCCCCTCATGTGCTGCGGACGCCGCTGCTTTATCAAAACGTGTGATGTTGATCATAAAACCCCTCCTTATACGGCGGAGGATACCATGCGGGTATCCTCCGCCTCCTGTTTTCTTACAGCCGTACCGTCTTCCCGGCGGGTATCTTCACCGGCTCATTGTCCGCCGTTACCCAGACGTCGATGCCCGACGGGTTGTGGACCATCCGCTCGTCCACGCTGAACTGCACCGCGCGCAGCGCCGTCACGTAATCGCAAATTTCGATATTCGTCGCGTACCAGGTCAGGTCATCGCCGCCGGCACGCTTTGAGAACTCCTCGATCAAATCCCAGTTGTCGTTGCGCGGGAACTCATAGGAGTGACCCCAGACAAAAAAGCAGCTGAGGCTGCGCCGTTCGTTCTTTTTGAACGTGTCGAGCAGGTCCAGGATGCCCTCACGGTGGTGGCAGGTCGGATGCCACGCAAGGAAGTCCGCCGGCAGCTTGAACGCGTGCGTCGAGAGGGTCGTTCTGGAGCAGGCGATATTGCACGAACGCAGCACCGACAGCACGCGGTCATCGTAACTGCCGTTGGGGTAGCTCATCCCGCGCACCGGATAACCGGCGGCCGATTCGAGCTTGCGGCGGTCGTCCATCACCTCGCGGATGATCTGCTCGTTCGACACCAGAGCCAGCGACGGGTGTGTGACGGTATGGACGGAAATTTCGTGGTTCCGGAACGTCTCGGGCAGCTCGGCGAAGGTCAGACGGTTATCGTTGTCGAGATAGCCGGAGTTGAGGTGGAATGAGCCGCGCAGACCGTTGTCGTCGAAAATCTTTGCGAGCCTGCGGTCATTGTCGGTTCCGTCGTCGTAACTCATCGTCAGCGCACGGATCTTTCCGTAGGGGTAGGAGTTGAGCATTACTCGCATAAGTCAAAATCACCTTTCACAAAATAGTGCTTGCGAAACGGAAGGGATTATGGTATAGTATAACATATCCTCCCCGGATTGCAAGAGCATTTTTCAAAAGCGGGGATATATGGAGGGAGCAGATGGCCGGGAATATCAAATTCGACTGTGTGGACATCGGCGCGGGATTCTGGGGCAAACTGCAGACCCGCAACAAAAACGTCACGATCCACAGCGTATACGACCGCTTCTGCGAGACGGGCCGCGTACAGGCGTTTGCGCATACGTGGAAAGAGGGCGAGCCCAACCGTCCGCATATCTTCTGGGACTCGGACGTCGCGAAGTGGATGGAGTCGGCGGCGTACATCCTCAGGAAAGACCCGACCGTGCCGAAGCTCGAGGCGCAGGTCGAGGCGATCATCGACAACATTGAACGCAACCAGGACGCGGACGGCTACTTCAACAGCTACTTTCAGGTCGTCGAGCCGGAAAAGCGCTGGCAGGTACGCGCGTGGCATGAGCTGTACTGCGCCGGTCACCTGATCGAAGCTGCCGTCGCGTGGCACGATACCATCGGCCGCGACCGCTTCCTCCGGTGCATGATGAAGTACGCGGACTACATCGAGCGCGTGTTCGTAATCGACAAGAGCGCCGCGTTCACCAGCCCCGGACATGAGGAGATCGAACTCGCGCTCGTCAAGCTGTGGTGCCATACGGGTGAGGAGCGTTACCTGAAACTCGCGGAGTTCTTCCTCGATCAGCGCGGGACAACGGGTGTGGTGCTCGATGACCGGGGACATGCAGTGAGCGGTACGAAAAACATCCAGGACCACATGCCCGTACGGGAGCAGACCGAGGCGGTCGGGCATTCGGTGCGCGCGATGTACCTGTACAGTGCGATGGCGGACGTCGCAGGCATCCGAGGTGACGCGGTGCTGCGGACGGCGTGCGAAAAGATTTGGGACAGCGCGGTCAACCGGCGGATGTACATCACCGGCGGCATCGGCTCGACCCGTGTCGGCGAGGCGTTCTCGCTCGACTACGACCTCCCGAACGCGTCTGCATATGCGGAGACCTGCGCGGCGATTGCGCTGGCGTTCTTCGCGACACGGATGAACGAGCTGAAGCCCGACGGGAAGTACGCCGACGTCATCGAGCGAGTACTCTACAACGGCTTCCTGTCGTCCACCAGTCTTGAGGGCGACTCGTTCTTCTACGAGAACCCGCTGGAGATCGACCTCGACCGCAACCGCGCGCGCGACGCCGTCGGGGATACCGGGATGCGTCCGATCACGCAGCGCGTCCGGGTGTTCAACTGCTCGTGCTGCCCGCCGAATATCACGCGTTTCGTCGCGGAGCTGGGCGATTTTCTTTATACTACCGACGACACCACTGTTTATGTCAACCAGTACACGGAGAGCACCGCCGATTTCGACGGCATCACCATCGCGCAGCAGACCAATTACCCGCACGACGGCAAGATTACGCTGAAGGTCACCGGGATGGCGGGAAAGACGCTCGCGGTCAGGATTCCGGGGTGGTGCGGGGAGTATACCTGCTCGCATACGGGAACGCTTGCGGACGGCTATCTGCGCATCCCCGGCGCGGACGAGATGACGGTGACGCTCGAGCTTGCGATGCCGGTAACGCTCATCGAGAGCCGCCCGGAGGTGCACGAGAACGCCGGACGCGTCGCACTGACCCGCGGGCCGCTCGTGTACTGTCTGGAGGGCGTGGACAACGGCCCGCATCTGCGCGACCTCGCGGTGCTGCCCGAAGGCGCGGCACAGATGGAGTACGACGCGAAGATCGGCGCGTACATCATCGAGGTGCCGGGCTGCCGGCGTGACCCCGCACGTTTCCATAAGCTCTATGAACCCTACTCCCGCGCGCGCCGTCAGGATGTCCGGCTGCGGTTCATCCCCTACTACGCCTTTGCCAACCGCGGCGAGAGTGATATGCTCGTCTGGGTGCGCATAGCGTAACAAAAAGCCTGTTATTTTTAATACGGAGGGTAATATCATGCAGGGAAGCGCTTATATCGACCGCGTGTCCGAAGTCATGCATAAGGCGTGGGATACGCAGACGGAAGTCCTGGATCAGGTGTCCGGCGCAATCGCCGATGCCATCGAGAGAAAGTCGAACGTCTACGTTTTCGGCTGCTCCCACGCGGGCATCCTCGCCGAAGAGGTCTTCTACCGTACCGGCGGACTTGCCATCCTCAACCCGATCTTCTTCCCGGGCTTCGCGCTCAATACGCGGCCCATCACGATGACCTCGCAGCTTGAACGGCTGCCGGGCATCGGACGCATCCTCGTGGAGGAGCACAAGCTCAAGGCGGGCGACGTGCTGATCATCCACAGCGTCTCGGGGCGCAATACAGTGCCGGTGGAAATGGCCGGGGAAGCACGTAAGAAGGGCGTGTTCACCGTCGCAATCACGTCATTGGCGTACTCGTCGAGCGTGACCTCCCGCGCCCCGAACGGCAAGCGGCTGTTCGAGGTGTGCGACTTAGTGGTCGACAACTGCGGCGTCCCGGGCGACGCTGCGATGAAGCTCGAGGGTCTGCCCGAGGCCATCGGTCCGACGTCCACGGCGGTCGGCACGGCGCTCATCAACGGCATCGTCATCGAGGCGGTCGAGAAGCTCATCGCGCGCGGGATTGTCCCGCCGGTATTCATGTCTGCGAACCTCGACGCGGGCGGAGCGCATAACGCGAAAATGTTCGAGGAATACGCGGACAACATCTTCTATATGTAAGGCAGAACAGCGTGGATGAACCGGCACGATACCCCGCAGATCCGCTCCGCGCACCTCTGTTATACCACCTCAAGGAGTATGCGTATGAAGGTACATGTTTCCGTAGACAGCGGCGGGAGTAAGATCAAGGCGGTTCTGTACGACGACGCGTTCCGGCTCATCGGGCACGCGTCGACCGGCAGCATCCGGGGCAACTCGACGCCGAAGGAGCTGTGTGAGCGCAATCTCCGCGACCTGCTGTCACAGCTCTTCGACGGTCGGGATGACCTCGACCTCGGCAAGCTGCACGGCGTGGCGGATCAGGAAATCATCAACGCAATACAGGCGCGCTTCCCGAATTTGACGCTTGCGTACAACAGCGAGGGTCAGGTGGGCATCGCGGCGGCTGGCATCTCCGGAGATGGGCTTTTGTGTCTCTCCGGCACCGGCTCGTCGATGTTCTACATCCGTAAGGACGGCACGCGCGCCGGCGGGATGGGCGGCTACGGCGCGGTCATCTTCGACGAAGGTTCCGGCTATCACATCGGCCGAATGGCGTGTGCCGCCGCGATCCGTTACTTCGAAGGACGTGGAGAACCCACCGTCCTGTACGACTCTATCTCGGAACACTTCGGAAACCCGCGCTTCACCGCCGCACTGTTCAGTATCTACAACAACCCCGACCGCGCACCGATCGCGTCGGTGGCGAGCCTCGCGCCGGTGGTGAGCCGCGCGGCGTATCACGGTGACGCAGCTGCGCTGCGTATCCTCGAGCATGCGGGAGAATGTCTGGGCGACCAGATGAACGCGCTCATCCGCCGCCATCAGATTCCCGAGAGCGTCCCGATGACCGTCTCGGGCGGTGCCTACAAAGGTCACTCGGCGCTGTACCGGAGCCTGTGCCGCGAGGTGCGGCGGGAAAGCCCCACACGTCCTTTGCTGCCGCCGCTGTTTGAGCCGGTCGTCGGCGGCGTCCTGTGCCACTGGTTCTCGCTCGGCCGTGCATTCGATGACGCCGCGCGGGAACACTTTACCCGTGAGTTTTCCAACTACATCTATTCTATTGGGGAGGATCCGACATGTTAATCGACACCTATCAGAAGACCGTGGACAACCTGTTCGACAAACTCAAGAGCACGCAGCGTGATGCGTGCATCGCAGCCGGTCAGCTTATGGCCGACACCATCGCGAAGGGCAACGCCGTGCATATCTTCGACACCGGCCATATCGTCGATGCCGAGCTGATCTATCGCGGCGGCGGACTTCTGGCATTGAAGAGCTTCAAGTATAAGCTGGACGTACAGAACAACGTCCGCAAGCGGGACCGCTCGGCGGTGGACAAGAGCATGGAAGGGCTTGCGATGTACGCGCTGAAGGCGTCCGGAGCGCTGCCGGGCGACTTGATGATCATCGGGTCGGTATCCGGGAAGACGGCCAACGTGATCGACATCGCGCTGGCGGCGAAGGAGTTCGGGATGAAGGTCATCGCGCTGACGTCGGTGGCGTACTCGTCGAGTGTGAAGAGTCTGCACTCGTCGGGGAAGCGGCTGTTTGAGTGCGGGGATATCGTGCTGGACAACTGCGCGCCGGTGGCGGAAGGAATGATTCCCGTGGAGGGGATTGAGGCTCCGTTTGCGGCGGCATCGGGACTTGCGGCGGCATATCTGCTGTGGAGCTGCTGTGCGGTGGCGATCGAAGAGCTTTTAAAGCGCGGCATAACGCCGAGCATTCTCAAGAGCTCGAACTATGAGGACGGACCTGAGTATAACAAGAAGCTGCAGGAGTACTACGAGAAGACGGGGTTCTAAGCAAGCGCAGAGCATGCGCTCCGTTCCATGCCCCCGAACAGGAGCTTTTTCTTGCAGCTTCTTTTTCGCGAAAAAGAAGCGCGCGTCCTGTTCCCGTCATTCCCACCCCGCGCCACGAAAAGGAACCTCGATGTCTGAAACGGTATGGCACGGGGCAGGTTCGACGGGGGAACAGGCGGTCTCCCAAACCCTGCTCTTTCCGTTCTAAGGAGGGTGAGATTTGGCTCTGAAGCGTTTTATCACCGTCTTCCTCGCGGCTCTGCTCTGCATGGGCCTGCTTCTTGCCGCGCTCAACGCCCTCATCGACCCCTTCGGCGTCTTCGGTGACCGGCTCACCCATTGGTGGAGCTATAACATGACCCGAAACCCCGGCGTCGCCAAGATCGCCTATCTCGACTCCCTCGGGAAGAATAACCCCCACGACGCCTACCTCATCGGCGGCTCCGACTCAGGCTCCTTCCCGACCGATCGGCTCAACACGCTCTATGACGCCGACTTCTATCATCTGCCCGCGTACGGCGGCTTCGCGATGACTGCCGCGTATGTCCTCGAGCATTACGGCGCGCGCCATATCGTCGTCAGTCTCAGCCTCGACGCGCTGCTCGGCTCCGACAGCGCGGACGACGGTCTCCATGCCAACATCGACGGCGGAAATCCCGCGTTGTTCTACGCAGGATACCTGTTCGCAAATCCCATCTACGCATTCGATAAACTCAGGGCGATGCTCTTTGACGGCTATCTCGTCAACGCAAACCGCGTCTTCGATGCCGCGACCGGCGCGTATGACAATTCGCTGCGGGACGTCGAGCCGGTCAGCAGTATGGAAGCCTACCTCTCAAAGTACCCCGACTTCGGCACCGCTCCCACCGTCTCCGGCACATTGCCCTGCGCCGACGCCGTGCTTGACAGCGTCCTGAGGACAAAGGAGCTGTGTGCGGAGTACGGCGCGTCGTTTTCCCTGATCGTCTCCCCGATGTACGCAAACGCCCTCGACCGCTGCGTCTGCGACGACCTGTACCGTTTCCTTGTACGCCTGGCCGACATCACCGACTACTGGGACTTCTGCGGCTATACGGCGGCTGCGTACGAGCCGCGCTATTTCTACGACACCGCCCACTTCCGCGGCACCGTCGGCGAGATGATGCTCGCTGTGATGAGCGGGGACAGGTCCATGTATATCCCCGACGGCTTTGGCGTATACGTCACGCCCGCGAATGCCGCCGACCTCTCGCGCTACACCAGGCCCGCCACGGCGCCCGCCGCGCAGGAGGTGACCATACCGGTGCTGCTGTACCACCACATCAGCGACGAGTTCAAAAGCCCGGCGACCGTCACGCCGGCAGCATTCCGCGCACACCTCGCAGCTCTGCACGGGGCGGGATATCACACCGTCATGTTCGCCGACCTGATCGCCTACGTGGACGAGGGTGTGCCGCTGCCGGAAAATCCCCTCGTCATCACGTTTGACGACGGCTACACGAGCAACCTGACGATTGGCGCGCCGCTTCTGAGGGAATTCGGGATGTGCGCGGAGGTCAACGTGATCGGCGAGTACTTCAGCGCGGGTACGGGTTCGCCGTTTTTCTCAATGGAGGACGCCGCGCCGTGGGTCGAACGGGGAACCCTCGAGCTGGGTCTGCATTCCTGGGGACTGCACCATACCGAGCCCCGGCTGGGTGCATACAAGCTGCGCGGCGAGCGCGAGGACGACTATGCGGCGATGTTCACCGCCGATACCGAAAAGCTGCTGGCGGCGGTACCCGGCGCGCAGGTCTATGCCTACCCCTACGGCTACTACAGCGATATCACCGAGGTCATCCTGGCACAGTTGGGCATCCGCGTGACACTGACGGTGGAGGATGGGGTGAACACGCTGGTGAAGGGTCTGCCGCAGAGTCTGCGGGCGCTCAAACGCCACAATGTCCCCGCCGGGACGTCCGCCGAGACGCTTATCGGCGATCTGGCGGCGCTGCAGTGACCGCATCCCCGCGCATCTGATGAAGGAGGTCTCGTCATGCAAGCCTGGCATATCCGCTTCCCGCTCGTTCCGGACGCCCTGCCGCAGGGATTCTCCTATGCGGACGGCATCCTCTCCGTCTCCCTGCGTTTCACACTCCCCGACGCACCCCCGTCCCTCGCCGCACGCATGAGCAAACCCCTCACCCTCTCCGCGCCCTGTGCACCCGGCGATTCCATCACCCTCGCCTGTACGCCGGCACACCTCACACTCTCCGTCGGCGGCATCCTCATGGACGAGGAGTGGCCCGTCGGCTACGCCATACTCCCCTTCCCCGTATCCTCAGACGTACCCGAACAGCCCCCCTTCTCCCCCGCAACCGTCACATCCATCGACGGTTACCGACCGCCCCGCGCCAACATAGGCGACTGTATGCCCTATGTCCACGACGGCATCTTCCGCCTCTACTGTCTCTACGACCGCCGCCACCATGGCAGCAAGTGGGGCCTCGGCGCGCACCAATGGACGCAGCTCTCCTCCTCCGACCTGCGAACCTGGACGACCCATCCTCTCGCCGTCGCCATCGACGACCCCCGCGAAGGCTCCATCTGCACCGGCTCCGTCTTCTTCCATAACGGTGCCTACCACGCCTTCTTCGCCGTCCGGATGTGCGACGGCTCTCCCGCCGAACTGACCTCCGCCGTCTCCGCCGACGGCGTCCGCTTCGAGAAGACCCACCGTGTGTTCACTCTCTCCGCACCCTATGACGCACCCTCCGCGCGTGACCCCAAGGTCTATGAGAACCTCGACGGCTCCTTCTCGATGCTCGTCACCACCTCCGTCACACGCGGCGGCGAAAAGTACGGCTGCCTTGCCCGTCTCACCTCCCCAAACCTTGAGGACTGGACCGTCGCCGACCCGCTGCTCGTCATGCCCGACCATGTTCAGCCCGAATGCCCCGACTGCTTCGCCTATCGAAACCATTACTATCTTGTCTTCTCCCGCTCGCTCACCGCGCACTATCTCATATCGGATACCCCGACCGGGCCGTGGAGAAAACCCGACGGCGACGATACCATCGCCGGCGGCGCGCTCAAGGTACCGAAGGCAGCGGTGTTTCACGATCGGCTCATCTTCGTCGGCTGGGAGCCTGAGGGCGGCGGCTGGGGCGGCATTATCCGCATCCGTGAGGCGTTTGCAGATGCCGACGGGAAGCTTTCCTTCCGGGAGCTGACCGTATGATGACCGTAGGCGTCGATCTCGGTACCACCACCGTCTGCGCCGTCACGCTGCGGGATGGCGAATACACCGGCGCGCGTACACTCCCGGGCGCTCCGATGGGCGTACACCATACGCAGGATCCCGCCGTTCTGCTTGAACGTGCCCGTATGCTCACGGAAGGCGCCGACCGCGTGGGCGTCACCGGTCAGATGCACGGCATCCTCTATGTCGACCGCAACGGGAATGCCGTCAGCCCGCTCTACACCTGGCAGAATACCTTCGGGAACCTCCCCCACGGTGAAGAAACCTGCGCCGGGTATCTCTCTGGTCTCTCCGGGTACCCTCTCGCGTCCGGCTACGGCATCGTCACGCATGTTTATCTGCAGGAACACGGCGAAATCCCCGAAAACGCCGTCAAGCTCTGTACGATCGGCGACTACATCGCGATGAAGCTTGCCGGACGGACGTCGCCGCTGCTGCATGCCTCCAACGCCGCGTCGCTCGGCTGCTTCGACCTCCGTACACACCGCTTTGACACCGATGCCCTCGCGCGTATCGGAATCGACCCCGCCATCCTCCCCGACGTCACGCCCGCCGTCTCCCTGATGGGACATGTCGCGGTCGGCGATAACCAGGCAAGCTTCCGCGGCAGTGTCTCCGCTCCCGACACAGCGCTTTTGAACCTCGGCACCGGCGGGCAGCTCTCCGTACTCTCCGCTGCGTACCTGACGCTCCCGGGACTGGAAACGCGTCCGTATGACGCCGGCAGGTATCTGCTCGTCGCGGCGTCCCTGTGCGGCGGACGGGCCTACGCCGTACTCGAGCGCTTCTTCCGGCTCACCCTCGCGGCGTTCGGCGTTGAGCGGGCGGATGTCTATAAAGACCTCGAGCGTATTGTGCGTATGGGGATCCCGGAGCGTCCGCTGACCGCCGATACCGCGCTCTCCGGTACCCGTGCCGACCCGTCCCGCACGGGTTCGGTATCCGGTATCACGGAAGATAACCTCACGCCCGGTGCGCTCATCGATGCGTTCCTGCGCGGGATCGCGGAGGAGCTGAAACCGGCGTTCGACACAGTGTCGGCACGGCTGCCTGTTCGGGGTTTGTGTGTTTCGGGGAACGCGGTACGCCGCAACGCGTATCTGCGGGAAGTGATCGCGCAGGTGTATGGGCTGCCGGTCGCGATGCCGCGTTACGCGGAGGAGGCGGCGTACGGTGCGGCACTGTTCGCGGACGGCGTGTAATTTTTCGGACGCGTCGGGGTTTGCCGGACGGCTGCAGGCACCCCTGCGGTACCACAGATCCGCGGTTTCATCGGACATATCCCACATTGCGTAAACGGGCGAATTTGCTTCGCCCCTACGGTCATTCTGACAGGAGGTCTGATCCTTGTACAATCTCACCGTCATCGACATCCATACCCATCTGTGGCACGGATACTACGAGCAAAACAAAACCGCCCTGCTGCAGGCCATCGAGCGCTACGGCATCTCCCGCATCTATGTCTCCGCACTCGGCGGATATCAGCCCGACCCCGACACCGTCACCGTCCTCAACAGTCAGGTCGCGCAGTTCCACCGCGAGCATCCGGACACCGTCTCCGGCTACGTCTACCTCAGCCCCGAGCATCCCAACGCCATGGACGTCCTGCGCCGCGGCATTGAGGAGCAGGGTATGGACGGCGTCAAGCTCTGGGTCTCCACCTTCTGCGACGATCCCTGTGTCTTCCCGCTCGTCGAAAAGATCATCGGTTACGGCGTACCTCTGCTTCTCCACTCGTTCCACAAGGCGCTCGGTCAGATCCCCACCGAGACCGTCGGGAAGAACGTCGCAAACCTCGCGCGGCGCTACCCGGAGTGCAAGATCATCATGGCGCACCTCGGCGGCAACTGCTACAACGGCGTCCCCGCCATCCGCGATTGCAGTAATGTCTGGTGCGACTACTGCGGCTCCATCTTCCGCGGCGATGAGCTGAACTATGCCCTCGAGTACCTCGGCGCCGACCGCATTCTCTACGGTACCGATATGCCCGGTTCCTACGTCGTCAACCTCGGTCAGGTGCTCGACGCCCATATAACCGCTGACGACCGCGATAAAATTCTCTATCAGAACGCCCTGAAGCTCTTTGACCGCGATTTCCGCATCGGAGGTGACCGCAAATGACACATCAGGATTTTGGCTGCTTCGTCGGCGGCTGGCCGACCCATAAGGTTCGCCATCCTTCCTTCGACGATCTGCGCACACTCCACTGCAGGAACAACATTGGCGGCGGCTATGTCTCCGCCACCCATACCATCTTCTGGAACGACCCCTACGAGGCTGAGCGCGACCTGGCCCGCGACCTCTGGGGGCAGAATGCCTACCGTCATGTGATGACCGTCAACCCGACGCTGCCGGGGACGTGGGACGATCTGCGGCGCGGCGAATTCCCCGTCGCCGGTATCCGCATTTTCCCGTGCTTCCACGGCTACTCGCTCACCGATGACTGCGTCAAGCCGCTGTGGGAGTTTCTGCTTGAGAAGAAGCTGCCGCTGTTCCTCACACCGCGCATGGAGGATGAGCGGACAACGTACCTGTTCCACCCGCGTCTGCCGGATCTCAAGCAGGCCGACGCATTCCTGCGGGAAGTGACGGGGTTTCCGGTGCTGCTGTGCAATGTGCGCGACTCTGAGCTGCCCCTTCTGCGGGAATGCGTGCTCGCGAGAGAGGACGTGTTCTGCGACACGGCAGGGTTCAAGGGCGGATTGTTTCTGTTGGATGAGTTCTATGCGCAGGGTCTGACAGAGCGGGTCGTCTTCGGGTCGCTCTCGCCGGTGCACTGCCTGCGCTCGACGCTGCTGACCATCGAGACCGCGGCCATACCCGACGCCGAAAAGGAACGGATTCTCTCGGGTGAGAGGTTCCTGAACGTGCTGGCGCGATAGACTCCGGTCATAAATCCATCGGTGTATGGTTCACCCCCGACGTTATGATGTCGGGGGTGTTCTGTATGGGGATATAGCGGGCGGAGTGAGATGCGTACGAGAGCAGGATGCGCTTCTTTTTCGTGAAAAAGAAGAAAAAGCTTTGTACGAGGCCCCGGATGCGGAGACTCATCTGCTGAACTGCATGTTTTCCACAAACCGCTCCATAAACACCGGGCTCTCCGCAAGCGCCACCGTCCGCGCTCTTCCCGCAAGCTCCTCCGACCTCCTCAGCATCTCCCCGCTGCGCAGAACCTCCCCCGCGCCCATCCCAGCTGCGTTCCCCACCGCGACCGTTTTCTGCGCAAACCCAACCGGCAGCAACCCTATTGCCTCCGCACTCTCCGCGTTCAGCACTGTCCCAAACCCTCCCGCGAGATATACTACGCCAATCTCCTCGATCGTCAGCCCCGCCTCATCCAGCAGCGTCTCCATACCCGCGCAGATCGCCGACTTCGCAAGCTGTACCGCCCGGATGTCCTTCTGTGTTAAGACGACATCCGTCTGACCGACCCGCAGCTCTCCCGCGTCCGTCAGGTACCCTTCCTCGTCCGCGTCCTCGTCCAGATACCCCGTCTCGTCGATCACTCCGAGTTTCACGTACGCTGCCACCGCGTCGATCAGCCCCGAGCCGCAGATTCCCTCCGCATGGCCGCCGCCGATCGTCTCCGCGTAGACCGTATGGCCGCGCAGCGTCACCCGGCTGATCGCTCCCTCCCGGGCCGTCATTCCGCACGAGATTCCCACACCTTCAAAAGCAGGTCCCGCCGCCGTCGCGCAGCACAACAGCTCCGTACCTGTCCACAGCGCCATCTCACCGTTCGTCCCGATATCCGCAAGCAGCGCCTTCTCGTTTTGTTCGCATAATCCCGTCGCCAACATCCCCGCCGTGATATCCCCGCCGACGAACGCCGACGCTCCGCGCATCACATACACCCGTGCGCGCAGCGTACACAGCCCCAACGCGTCCGGCTCGAACCACTCCCCGAACAGGAAGTCCGCGATGAACGGCGATCTGGACAGCTTGTACGGGTCACGCGCCGTCAGAAGGTAGCACATCGCCGTGTTGCCCGTCACCACCACGCCGCCGATCTCTCCGGGCGTGATTCCCGCGTCTGCACACATCTCCCCAAGCAGCGTGTTGATGCAGCCCCGAACGCTCGCCGCAAGACCCGCGCGTTCTCCCGCGAGTGACTTCTCTATCCGCGTCACGACGTCTGCGCCGTAGATGCCCTGCGGATTCGGCAGGCTCCGCGATGCCAGCAGCGTCCCGGAGGTAAAGTCGTACAGGTAGCCCGCGACCGTCGTCGTGCCGATGTCCACCGCCGCGCCGCAGCCTTCCGCCCACGGGTCTTTCGGGATCTCGCGTATAACGCCCTCCGACTGGATGCGCATTCCGCCGTTTCCTGTTTGCAGTCCGCTGCGCACAGGCAGCGTCACCGTTACGTCGCCCGTCACCGTCGTCATGCATGCGTATCGTACTCCCGCCGCAAGGTCTGATTCCCCCAGCAGCGCACGCTCGCGGGCATCCGGCGGGTCAGCCTCGCCTTCCACGTGCACCCGGCACTTCAGACAGCGGCCCTTTCCTCCGCACGGCAGTGCAAACTCCACCCCTTTTTCCGCAAACAAGCTTGACAAAAGCGTGGGGGTCGTGTATCCTATTTCTATACGGCGGTTTCCGTCGATCAGCGTCAGTTTCATATGTTCATACCTCCGGATTCAGTATAACCATCCTTGTCCGCTTTGTCAAGCGTCTGTCCGTGAAAGGAGTACGCCATGTCCATCACGCCCATTCGTCCGCGCTGGAAGTCCGAGATCACCGACCGGGAGCGCTTCAACCGTCAGATGCACTATCAACCCATCGACCGCTGCTTCAACATGGAGTTCGGTTACTGGAACGAGAACTTCACGCTCTGGGACATCTTCGTAGAGAACGGCATCCGCAATAACGCCGAGGCCGACATCTTCTTCTCCTTCGACCGTATCTTCACCATCGGCGGGAACGTCTGGATGGATCCGCCGTTCCCGTCGGAGATCATTGGGCGGCACGGGAATAAGAACCTACTGCAAAACAGCGACGGGCTGCTGGCGGAGGTGCCGGCAGACGGTCACGACACAATCCCCCGCTACATCCGGTCGTCGGTCGTGACGCCGGATGACTGGATGAAGGTCAAACGGGAGCGGTTCACACGCGGGGAGCATCGGCGGGTCGACCTGGCGGCGCTGCGGGAGAAGCATCCCGATACGCGCGACTATCCGCTGGTTGTCGGCACCGGCTCGATGATCGGGAAGATCCGCGACATGCTGACGTTTGAGGGGCTGGCGTACGCGTGCTTCGACTATCCGGAGATGGTGGAGGATATGGTCGAAACATGCTGCGTGCTGGTCGAAGATGCGCTGGATGAGCTGCTGCCGGCGTTTCAGTTTGACGCGGCGGCAGGCTGGGAGGATATCTGCTTCAAGAACGGACCGATCGTAACGGTACCGTTTTTCCGGGATGTGGTGATGCCGCGGTACAAGCGGATTCGCCGGAAGCTCGATGCGTATGGGGTGGACATCTGGTATGTGGACTGCGACGGGGATGTCAGGCCGATCCTGCCGTTTATGATGGAGGGTGGGATCAATTGTCTGTTTCCGTTTGAGGTGAACGGGTGCGCGCATCCGTCGGAGCTGTTCGGGAAGTTTGGAAAAGAGCTGCGGATTATGGGCGGATTTGACAAGATGGCGCTGGGGAAAGGGAAAGCGGCGATTGATGCGTATATGGAAAGCATTAAGCCGTGCGTAAAAAGGGGCGGGTACATTCCGTTCTGTGACCACCGGTGTCCGCCGAACGTGACGACGGAGGATTATCTGTATTACCTGGACAGGAAAGAGGAGACATTCGGGATGCGCTGATGCGTATCTTGGATGATGGATAGCAACCCCTGCGTATCAGCTCGCCGGAAGCTTTCGGGGTGCTGATATGCAGGGGTGTTCTTACCTTTAGGATTGTATCCCGCCAACGGGCTGCGGAAACCGACCGGGGGAAAGCGGCTCAGGCTTTGCAATCGTTCGCCTGTTCCCCCTGGCTTACCCCGCGCCATACCGTTTCAGACATCATAAAATTTCTCTATACGTCTTTGTGCGCGTCTCCGAGGTTCCTTTTTTGTGGCGCGGGGTAAGTACGTACGGGAGCAGGACGCGCGCTTCTTTTTCGCGAAAAAGAAGCTGCAAGAAAAAGCTCTTGGAGATTCCTGCGGAATCTCCTGTTACGGGGGTTTGGTTATGTGCGCTGCAGAAGCTCCCTGATCACCGGAGCCATTCCCTCCGCTATCTTCAAAAATCCCAGATCCGTCGCGTGAACGCCGTCCACCGCGTACTCCTCAAAGCACCCCGGATACAGCGTCTCCCCATCCAGAAAGTGCATGTTCGAGTCTCCTTCCGCGTTGAACTGCACCACGATCGACCTCTGCAGCTCCTTCTTCCGCAGCCGCAGCTCCCGCATCTCCTCCTGCACAAGTTCCTTCGCGTACGGTATCTTCGTCACCACCAAAATCGGTACCGTCGGATGCTTCTCTCTCATAATCCGCAGAAACTTCGGATACCGCTCCGCTACTGCCTCGTACGCCCCCACGTTCGCCTCCGCATCGTGGACATAGACGCTCATCCCTTCGATGTCCCGTACCGCGTACGCCGCCTCCGGCTCACATTGCCCGGCACCCGAATAGCCCTCGTTCACGACTTCCGTGTCCAGCATCCGCGACAGGATGTTCACGTACGACATCCCCGGCCGTGTCGCGCACCCGCCCTGCGTGATGCTCGTCCCGTAGATGACGACCTTTCCCGGAATCGCGCGCGGCGTCGGCGGGTAGATCTCAGCGTCCGCGTCGAATCCCAGCAGCACCTCGCAGACCCCCATGTACAGCGGGAAATTCAGCACCACCTCAAACGTACGCGCCTGCGGCAGTTCCACCAGTACGCTCTCATACCGTGCCGCGCGCGCGTCGAAGCGTGACGTACCGTAATAGCGCGGCATGCCGGTCTGCCCGAGGTATACGTCAAACCCGCACTGTCCCGTCGCCGTCAGATGGTCAAATGTCGCCGCCCCGTTGAGCTGCACGCGGATCTTCAGCGTCTTCATCTTCGCCCGGAAGCGGATCTGCCCGCCCGACGTATGCCACGACTGCGACTCCACGCCCTCCGGCAGCGTGTACGGCGGGTTCAGCGACAACCTCCGGTACACACCCTCCCGCTCGAAGAACGGAAATCCTTCCAGCTCAAACGGCGCCCGCGTCGGCGCATACCAGTTGATGCTTTGCTTTTCCATATTATACCTCCTTCTGTTCTGACGGTTCCTCCGTCCTGAATAGCAGTTCTCGTGCCGGACAGCCGCTGCGTCCTGCGCTCACGCCATCCTGCAGTTTAAGTACAGCGTACCGTCGGAGATTGTCAGCGACTGCGGCGTACAGCCCTCGCGTGCGAGCTTCTCACGCACTGCGCCTGATAATACCCTGCCCAGGTCCGACGGCAGCAGCGTTGCCGGCAGCGATATCCCCTCAGCGCTCACTTCCGTCACACTCGCCGTCACCGTCCCGCCCGTCACCGCGATGCGGATCGTCGCCGTAATGTCCAGGTTCTCCGGCAGCAGCTTCAGCGCCTGCTTCAGCGTATCCTTCGACGCCATGTCCGACGTGCCCAGCGCCTTCTCGATGAACGACCGCGCCACCGTTCCCGCCGCCGTCACCATATCAGGCGACGTCAGCGTCACTTTGTCCACCGTCCCCTCGGACGACGACAGCGCATCCGTTATCAGGTCGCGGATCTGCGCATCCGACCACCGCAGGCTCACCGTACCCGCCGTGCTCCGCGTATCCTGCGCCACGCCCGGCAGTGTCGAGACGATCGGTGTATGGGGGGCGGCAGACACGGCTCCGGCAGTGTCGGAACGCTCGGTGAACAGCATCACGCCTATAAGGATAACGGCCACCAGCAGGCAGCTGTAAAAGATTGCGGTATTTCGGCGGTGCATCATGAAGAACCCTTTCTGTTTTTGCGGGATGGTTATTCTTATGTGATACCACGCGGGGAAGCGAATCCCGCGGGATTCGCCGGTGAATCGGGTTCACAATTTACTTTTCGCTTGTTCTCCCCCGCAGTGTGACGCCGAAGCGTTTGCGGTAGGCACGGCAGAGGGCGGAGGCGTCGGAGAAGCCCGTACGCGCGGCGACCTCCGACAGCGGCAGCTCCGGCAGCTCTGCAGCCGCCGTCAGACGGATGCGCGTCAGGTACTCGTGCACCGATACCCCTGCCGCCTCACGAAACAGCCGCGTGAAGTGACGCCGCGAGTATCCCACCCGCCCTGCCAGCTCGTCTAACGAGACGTTCTCCATATAATGCCGCTGCAGATAGCCCATCGTGTCCGCGACAGCCTGCGCACCGGGCTTACCGCGCGGATCCGAGACCTTGCAGTGCCGTGACAGCAGCGCCACCAGCCCTATGAATAAGTCCTTCGCCACCGTCTCGTACCCCGCCGGACGCTCCCGCAGTTCCTCCTCCAGGTACCCGGCCAGTATCTCCACGACCCGCCGCGCGTCGTCGTCCAGTCTCGGACGCAGCTCTCCGCTCAGCGAGAACAGCAGATGGAACCCCGGCAGCTTCTTCAGCTCCCCCGCCTCATGCTGCAGCGCCTCGTAGTCGAACTTGAAAATGCAGTACCGGTAGCCGCGCATGTCCCGCTGCTCGTGCAGCATCCCCGGCAGCAGCACGTACACGTCTCCCGCGCCGACCTCCGTGCGTTCCCCGTCGATCACATTCACCGCATGTCCCCCAAGCGCGACGACCAGCTCCGCGTAGGTGTGCTCATGCGTCTCGAGCGTCCCCACGCGCGTGCCGACATGCGCCAGCTTCACCAAATACTGCGAGGTGTTGTCACGGGGGAACGGTGTCAGGTCAGGCATGCGGACTGCTCCTTTCTGGTAACGGTGACCGACGGGTGTAATCCGGGACAGGGGAACGGTATCCTGGTTTTCATATTCTTCCTAATGTCCCGATTATACTATAAATCCGCCCCATTTGTCAATGACAAGTCGGAATATACATGTTATAATAACTTCAGGTTTGGGATTTACGTAAAAATCAGCCCTCCGCGCGTTTTTTCCCTGTGCGGCATATCCCCCGTCATCTATCACGGAACGCTCACGACGGCGTTCCCTACAGGAGGTATCATCATGCCCGCTCTCGAACTTCTCAAAGAAAAACTGCAGCGCCGTGAGATCGTCTTCGGCTCTACCTTCAGTGCCATCAACAACCTCTACATTCCCAAAATCTTCAAGGGTGTCGGCGTCGACTACATGCTCTTCGACTGCGAACACGGCAACTTCATGCCCGAGCTCGCCGTCGATATGCTCCAGATGTGCCGCGCCTGCGACCTCCCCACCATCATCCGCGTCCAGGACTGCGAGTACCACTGCATCTCCAAGTGCATGGATATGGGTGCCGACGGCGTCCTCATCCCGCGTACCGAGACCGAGGAACAGGTCAAGCTCGCCATTGCCTCCATGCGCTTCTACCCCAGGGGCCGTAAGGGCGCCGGCGGCATCGGTCTCCTCCGCCCCGGCGAGGACTGCGACGCCTTCAACAACAACCGCCTGCTGTTTTTGCAGATCGAGTCCCCTCTCGGTGTCCAAAACCTCGACGGCTTCCTCACGAAGTACGGGGACGAGATTGCCGGCATCATCATCGGGCCGTGCGATATGGGCATCATGTCCGGCGAGGGTCTCGCCGCGACATCCTCTCCCAAGGTCGTCGAGCAGATACGTCAGGTCATCGCCACCTGCCGGCGTCATGAGAAGTCCATCGGTATGTACCTCTCCCCCGGTGAACTGCGCCGCTGGATCGGCGAGGGTATGAATATCCTTTGGTGCGGCTCGGATCAGGGCTTCATGGCTGCCGGCTGCAAGAATACCCTCAACTCCATCGCCGACCTGAGGTAGGCTTCGCCGCATCCGTACCGTGGAGCCGCGTATTCCCCACCTCTATGAAAGGTCTGGTCTGTATGAATACCCTCACCTATTTCTCGCCCGACGTACTCCGGGACGACCAGCTGCGCATCTACCGCGCCGCCGGGCTGTCCGATACCGACGCCGCCATCCTCACCGATGCCCTCATCGACGCCGAAACCACCGGTATCGCCTCCCACGGCCTCATCCGTACCTGGAAGTATGTCGACTGCATCCTCTCAGGCGGCATCGACCCCCGCGCCGAGGCATCCGCCGTCTACGACAGCCCCTCGTGGGCGGTGCTCGACGGTCACGGCGGCCTCGGGATCGTACTGTCCCATAAGGCGATGGAGCTGTGCATCTGTAAGGCTCGTGAGACCGGCATCGGCATCGTCAATATGCGCCGCTCCCACCACTTCGGCGCCGCCGGTCTGTATACCCGCATGGCTGCCCGCCGGGGGATGTTCGGGATGGCGATGAGCAATACCGGGCCGATGATGGCAGTCACCGGTACCAATACGAGACGTGCCGGGAATAACCCGTTCTCTTACTGCGTTCCCGCCGGGAAGTACGACTACGTGATGCTCGATATGGCGATGAGCAAGTATGCCGACGGGAAGCTGCAGGTCTTCCGCGCGAAGGGTCTGCCGATGCCCGAAGGCTGCGCGCTCGACCGCGACGGACGTCCGACCACCGACCCCAACGACTACTTCGCCGGCGGGATCCTGCTGCCGTTCGGCGACTATAAGGCGTACGGACTGGCCGTAATGGTCGACCTGCTGTCCGGGATTCTGTCCGGCGCAGGTGTGCTCGGGGAAGTCAACGCGTGGAACCGGACACCGGGGACCGACGGGAATACCGGACACTTCTTTATGTGTATCGATATTGCGAAAGTCTGCCCGTTGGAGGAGTATATCGGGCGGGTGGAAAAGATGGTGGAGTGGTATATTTCCGCGCCGGCGGCGGAGGGGTATGAGCGGGTGAGGTATCCGGGAGAGCCGGAGCAGGAGGCTGCGCGGGAGACAATGCGCAGGGGCATCGGGCTGCCGGAGACGACGATGCAGAGCTTGCGGGAGACGGCGGAGAAGCTGGGCGTACAGCTGAACGCGTTTTAAACTCCCGCTCATTACTTTTTCTGATGCAGCATTCTTTTTCCTTACTCTTTTTTGGAGGTCACCCATATGCTTATCGTCAACGTCAACCGCGAGCCTCTCCCGCCCGCTGAGGAATCCGCGACCCTCGAGTTCCGCACCTTCTCTTCCTACGGCGCAGCCTACCGCTCCGTCCGTACCCACACCGCCTCCGAAGTCGTCGACGCCGCCCGAAACGCCGACGTCATCCTCTTCACCGCTGCACGCTTCGATGAATCCGTATTCTCCCAACTCCCCAACCTCAAACTCATGGTTCGCTACGGCGTCGGCTACGATACCGTCGACCTTGCCGCCGCGCGTCGACACAGTGTCAACATCTGCAACGCCCCCGCCTACGGGAGCTATGATGTTGCGGAACATGCCTTCGCCCTTCTCATGTCCGCCAACCGTAAAATCCCCCAGTACGACGCCGCCATCCGCCGCGGCGGTTGGGGCGGCTCCGCCGACTACCCCATCTACCGCCTCGAAGGAAAGACTCTCGGCACCATCGGCTTCGGCCGCATCGCCCGCAACGTCGCACGATTCGCCAAGGGCTTCGGGATGCGTACGGTTGCCTATGACCCCTTCCTCCCGCCCGATCTGATCCGCGACGGCGGCTCCGAACCGCTCTCCCTCGACGAGCTGTACCGTCAGTCCGATTTCATCAGCATCAACGCTCCCCTCACCGACGATACCCGCCATATGATCAACGCAAACGCTTTCAGGATGATGAAGCCCACCGCCGTCCTCGTCAATACCGCACGCGGCGCACTCGTCGATGAGGACGCGCTCTATAACGCCCTCGCCTCCCGTACCATCCGCGCCGCCGGAATCGACGTCTACGAGAACTACCCCAAGGATGCGGGAAACCGTTTTCATAAACTGGATAACGTCGTCTTCACCCCGCATGTGGCGTGGAACAGCGTTGAAAGCGCCGAGGCTCTGCATCAGGAAGTCGTCGATGAAGTCGTGCGGTTCCTGAAGGGTGAGCCGAATCTGAACGTTGTGAACCGATAAAGGCAGATTTTTTCGCAATGTTTGGCGATTTTTTTCTTGACATCCGCACGATTTTGTGTTATTCTATGCGTGCCGCATCTTAGTCAGGCGGTTTTGTTGTCTTGCGCGCAAAACCAGATAAGTCGGGGTCATCCCCGCGCCTTACAGAGCGAGTCACGCGGCGTATCGCCGTGTATGAAAGTGAGGTGCTACCGGAATGCTCTATGCCATCATCGAGACCGGCGGCAAACAGGTCAAAGTCACCGAGGGTGAAGTCGTTTTCATTGAGAAGCTCCCCGTCGACGCGGCGGAATCCGTCACGTTTGACCAGGTCCTTCTCTGCGGAGACGACAGCGGTGTCAAGGTCGGCGCGCCGTATGTCGAGGGCGCGAAAGTTCAGGCTACTGTCGTTAAGAACGGCAAGTCCAAAAAGATCATTGTCTTCAAGTATAACGCGAAGAAGAACTACCGCAAGAAGCAGGGTCATTGTCAGCCTTATACCAAGGTTCAGATCGATAAGATCATTGTCGCATGATCCGTGTAATCCTCTGGCAATCCAACCATCGGCGGACGGGCTTCTGCGTCTCCGGACACGCAGGCTACGCTCCGGCCGGTCAGGATATTGTCTGCGCGGCGGTTTCTTCTGCCGTACGGCTGTGCGAGAAGACGCTCTCCCGGCTCGGGGCTGTGTATACGGCCTCGGTTGACCGGAAGCGGAATCTGGTCAGTATCCTCTCCTCCGGCCCCGTCACGGACGCTTTCGCGGAATTGATGCGGGAGCTGTCCGAGGAATATCCGGAATATATTTCAGTAACGGAGGTGCGATATGTTTAATCTGAGTCTGCAGTTCTTCGCCCATAAGAAGGGCGTCGGTTCCACGAAGAACGGACGCGATTCCGAGGCAAAGCGTCTGGGCGCCAAGCGCGCGGACGGTCAGTTCGTTCTCGCAGGGAACATCCTGTACACGCAGCGTGGAACGAAGATCCATCCCGGCGAGAACGTCAAACGCGGCGGGAACGACACGCTGTTTGCTACAGTGGACGGTGTTGTGCGGTATGAGCGCATGGGACGCGACCGCAAGAAGGTTTCCGTTTACAGCATCGCGGAATAAGGAATCACCGGGGGATGCGGCGTGACTGCGTCCCCCGGTTTTTTGCGAGTGCGCATCCCAGCCTCCGTCCGAATCCGGACGCCGTATCCATCGTGTCATGTCCGACCGCACCCCGCAGGATTCGCGGAGCGCCCCACGCTGTTACCTTTTGTAGATTGGAGTTTTTATGTTCGTCGACCTTGTCAATATCCGCGTACGCGCAGGACGCGGCGGTGACGGCGCCGTCGCCTTCCACCGTGAAAAGTACGTCCCCGCCGGCGGCCCTGCCGGCGGAGACGGCGGCCGCGGCGGAGACGTCGTCTTCATCGCCGACCCCCATATGAGCACCCTGCTCGACTTCCGCTTCACCCGCAAGTACGCTGCCGGCAACGGCGAAAACGGCTCCGGCGGGCGCCGCTTCGGTAAGGACGGTACCGATGTCGTCATCCGCGTTCCCGTCGGTACCCTCATCCGTGAGGGCAAGTCCGGCCGGTTGATGCACGACATGCACGCCGGCGACCGTTTTGTCGCAGCCCGCGGCGGACGCGGCGGCTGGGGCAACGCCCGCTTCGCCACCTCCACCCGTCAGGCTCCACGCTTCGCAAAACCCGGCTACGCGGGCGAGGAGTTCGATCTGACCCTTGAGCTGAAACTTCTCGCCGACGTCGGCCTGGTCGGCTATCCCAACGTCGGCAAGAGCACCCTCCTGTCCGTCATCTCCGCCGCACGCCCTAAGATCGCCGACTATCCCTTCACCACCCTCTCCCCGAACCTCGGTGTCGTACAGGTCGATCAGACCCGCAGCTTCGTCGCCGCCGATATCCCCGGGCTGATCGAGGGCGCCCGTGACGGCGCGGGCTTAGGCCATCATTTCCTGCGCCATATTGAACGCTGCCGCCTGCTCATCCACATCGTCGACGTCTCCGGCCTCACCGGCCGCGACCCCATCGCCGATTACGAGACCATCAACGCCGAGCTCGCCGGATTCTCCGAGCGTCTCGCCGGACTCCCGCAGTTCGTCGCCGCGAACAAGTGCGACTCCGTACAAGACGAGGACGCGAAACAAGCGTTTGAGGAATACCTGAAGGAGCGCAATATCCCGCTCTACAAGATTTCCGCCGTCACCCGGCAGGGCGTGCAGGAGCTGCTTTACGCCGCCGCAGCAAAGCTGGAGACGCTGCCGCCCGTCGAAGCGTTTGAGCCGGACTATGTCCCCGCCGACCGTTCCCTCCCCCACGACTTCGACATCACCGTCGAGAACGGGGTTTACGTTGTGCGCGGCGACTGGCTGCTGCGTGAGATGAACATGGTCAACTTCGACGATTACGAGTCGCGTATGTTCTTCGAGCGCGTCATGGAGAAGGAAGGCCTGTTCGACCGGCTCAAGGAGATGGGTATCCAAGAGGGGGATACCGTAAAAATCTACGACCTCGAATTCGAATACGTGCGGTAAAGTTCTCCCGCACACACAACACAGGTTCACGACATAGGAAAGAGCCTGCGTTTCACATCACAGGAGGTTCATGTATGATCCATCTGTCAGCCTCAGAACCGCTCGTCCTCGCGAAGTCCGAAAGCCGTGGGCACGCATGGTGGGCAGAGCTGCTCATCTTCGTCCTCGTCTTCCTCATCGCCTCCACCGTCATGGGCTTCCCCGTCGGTATCGCAACCTCCGTCTGGATTTTTACCTCCGACACCTTCGCCAATATCGTCGCTCAGTTCTCCCTCGCCGATACCGCCGACCTTTCCCAAAGCATCCCCCAGATAACCTCCGCGCTGTTCGCGTCCATGCCTGCCTGGCTCACCCTCGTCTCCCTGTTCGCAGACGCCCTCACCATCGCCGTCTGCCTCGTCTACTGCCGCGTTATCGAAAAACGCTCCATCCGCTCCGTCGGCTTCACTCGGCATGGCTTCGCGAAGGAGTATGCCCTCGGATTCCTCATCGGTGCCGGGTTGCTTGCTGCCGCGTTCGCGATCTCCGCCCTCACCGGCTCCGTGAAACTCACCGGTTTCAACACCGCCGTCGCGTTCCCGAAACTTTTAGGCATGCTGATCCTCTTTCTGCTCGGCTACATGATTCAGGGAATGGCTGAAGAGGTCCTCTGCCGCGGTTACTTCATGCTCTCCTTCGCGCGCAAGTCGCCCGTCTGGGCAGCGATTCTCATCAGCTCCCTCATCTTCTCGCTGCTGCACCTTGCAAACTCCGGCGTATCCTTCCTCGCGCTGTTCAACATCTTCCTTTACGGCGTCGTCATGGGCGTCTGCATCCTCCGGCGCGGATCGATCTGGATGGCCGGCGCGATCCACTCCGCCTGGAACTTCACCCAGGGCAACCTCCTCGGGATGCAGGTCAGCGGATCCGTCACCAAAATCACTCTCTTTACCTCCGTCCAGACGTCCTCCGCTTCTATCTGGAACGGCGGTGCGTTCGGTCCCGAGGGCGGACTTGCCGTCACCATCGTGCTGGTTTTCGCACTCGCCGCATTCTTATTTCTCCCTGTCAGAAAAAAGGAGTCCGTATAAAACGGCTCATCCTCATCGCCGGGACGTGGGCGTCGGCAGGACCGCCGTCTCCCGGGAGCTGCTCCGCGTATGAGAACAACGTCTTCTGCCGGGTCATGCACCGGCAGGGCATCATCGACACATCCGGGGTGTACGTCTGCACGTTCACCTGTATGTCCGAAGACGCCGAACGGGGAATTTGGGGATGTAACCCAAAACGTCTGATAATGCGCCGGATTATAAGCTGCAAATGCTGATTGAGCAAAGTCGGGAGGTCCAAAATCATCGAGACCGGGAAAGCGGTTGCAGAGGGTGTGACCTGATGGGTCTGATTCACCGGAGAGGTGCTGCAAATGAAGAATAAAAGCAAGGGACTGATTCTCATTGGGCTGTTGCTGATTGCGTCAGCCCTTTTTCTAACAGCCTACAATCTTCGTGAAGATATGCAGGCAAAGGAATCCGCTATGAAAACTGTGGCCCGTCTGGAAGAATTGTTGCTGGAAACAAAAGCCGCGGAAGAACCCACATTGCCGCGATTCACGGGAACAGAAGTCGCGGAAGAATCAACATTGCCGCGATCCACACAGACAGAAGCAACGGAAAAGCCAACGGAAAAACCAGCGAAAAACCCAACGATGCCGGATCAAACCGTACCTACCGAAGAAATCGAGATTCCCGATTATATTCTCAACCCGGATATGGAAATGCCTGTGGAACATATTGACGGGCAGGATTACATCGGGGTTTTGGCGATTCCGGGATTAGAGCTGAAACTGCCCGTCATCAGCGAATGGAGTTATCCTCGGCTGAAAATCGCTCCATGCCGCTATGCAGGCTCCGCCTATACCGGCGATCTCATTATTTCCGCCCATAATTACAGTTCTCATTTCGGCAAGCTGAATCATCTCCGTGTGGGCGACACCATGACTTTCACCGACATAGACGGAAATGTGTTCCATTACAAAGTGATGGAAATATATACTCTCAAACCCACCGCCATCGAGGAAATGGAAAGCGGCGATTGGGATCTGACCCTGTTTACCTGCACCGTCGGCGGCCAAAGCCGGGTAACCGTGCGATGTGATTCAGTCAAGGAATAACACAAGATCGCGGATAACCTGAATATAAAAGATGCGAGTCACCGCTTCCGCGCGCGTAAGGGCGCCGTTTCATCAGTGTTGTTTGCCTTCCCGGCGTGCACACCGGGGAGGCATCTCCATCATGAGCGGCAGGACGGGCAGGACACGCGTCTTGCGTTTCTTCATGGCGGGCAGTCTCCCTGCCGACTTTTTAAGGGGAAGACCACTATATTTTTCCATATTTTTACAAGCTCTTTACGGGCTTCCCACAGAAAACGGTTGACAGACCTGCCGCGATGGAGTACAATGAACTAGCCCCTCTGTCCGATGGGGCATACTATGGAGGAGGACGTGCAAATGCGGGACATTCAGGCGGTTTTATTCGATATGGACGGGGTACTCGTGGACTCGGAGGCGATCATGCTGCAGGGAGCGCAGGAGGCTCTTTCAGAATGGGGCATCGACGCGGCGCCCGAGGACTTCGTGCCGTTCATCGGTGCGGGTGAGGACAGGTTCGTCGGCGGCGTCGCGGAGCTGCACGGCGTCCCGTACGTCAAAGCGATGAAAGCACGGGCGTACGAGCGCTACGGTGCGCTGGCGGAGGTCACGCCGATCGTCATCCCCGGAGCTGCCGAAATGCTGCGGGAGCTGCTGGCGGCAGGCATAAAGGTGGCGGTCTGCTCAAGCGCGGACATGGTGAAGGTGGTCATCAACCTGAAGGCGCTGGGACTGAAGCCTGAGGAGCTGGGCGCGCTGATGACGGGAGAGAGTGTGGAGCGGAAGAAGCCGTGGCCGGACATCTATCTGAAGGGTGCGGAGGCGCTGGGCGTGGAACCGGCGCGGTGCATCGTGGTGGAGGACGCAGTCAACGGAATCCGTGCGGGCCATGCGGCCGGAATGCGGGTCGTAGGCGTCACGACGTCCTTCACGCCCGCGCAGCTCGCCGAGCAGGCGCAGCCGGAGTGGATTCTTGAGGATATCACGAAGCTGACGGAGATTGTACTGGGTTGACACTGTGTCAACCTAGTCATAGCGGTTCTTCGACACTGTGTGCAATACCATCCGGACGCACATCCCCGGCGGGGTATCGTGTGCCGTCATGGATAAACGGCGCCTGCGATGCGCAGCCGTTGCCGGTAATCTCGCCCGCTGACGGGGACGAGATATTTTCGCAAAGCTCTTGTAATCCGCGTGCTTTTTTGTTATAATAATAGGCATCATTACGATTAGGACACGGGTCTATGACTGAAAAACGCTGGCTCATCTCCCAGGCCGATCTCCCGCTTGCCCGGGAACTTTCTCAGAAAACCGGGCTTTCCCTGCTTCTATGCACCGTTTTATCTGCACGCGGCGTCAAATCTCCCGCCGAGGTCTGTGCACTTCTCGACACCTCCGTCGATACCCTGATCGACCCTTTCGCGCTGTCCGGTATCCGTGAGGCTGTCGATACCATCCGCGACGCCATCGCACGCCGTCAGCGCATCGCCGTCTACGGGGACTACGACGTCGACGGCGTTACCGCCACCTGTCTGCTGATCGACTGCCTCCGTACTCTCGGCGCCGACTGCCTTTACTATATCCCCGACCGCCTCACCGAAGGCTACGGTGTCCACCCCGATGCCCTCTGTAAGCTCCGCGACGCCGGCGTCGACCTCATCATCACCGTCGATACCGGCGTCACAGCCGTCGAGGAGATCGCGCTTGCCTACTCCCTCGGCATGCGCGTCGTCATCACCGACCACCACGAGTGCGCCGGAGCCGTTCCGGACGCCGAGGCCGTCGTCGACCCCAAACTCCCCGGTTGTACCTACCCCTTCCGTGAGCTTGCCGGTGTGGGTGTCGCGTTCAAGCTCGTCTGCGCATTGCTCGGTGATACGCATACGGCACTCGAACGCTACGCCGAGCTTGTCTGCCTGGGGACCGTCGCGGACGTCATGCCGCTGCGGGGTGAGAACCGCGTCATCGTCAACTACGGTCTGCGCAAGCTTGCCGATACGCGCAGCGTCGGACTGCGGGCGCTCCTCAGAGAATCCGGCGTGCTCAGCGGGAAACGTCCGCTGTCGGCTACATCGCTGTCCTTTGCACTCGCGCCGCGCATCAACGCCGCCGGACGCTTCGGTCTTGCATCCCGCGCCGTCGAGCTGTTCCTCACCGACGATGATACCCTCGCTCAGACCATCGCCGCGGAGCTCTCCGAGATAAACCGCCAGCGTCAGGGGACCGAGAACGATATGCTCCGTGAGGCGCTCGACGTGCTCGAGGCTACCTGCGACCCCGTCCGTGACCGTGCGTTCGTGCTGTGGCATGAGGGTTGGCATCACGGCATCCTGGGCATCGTCGCTTCCCGTCTGACCGACCGCTTCTCCCGTCCGGTTATCCTGCTGTCGGTCGACGGCGATACGGCAAAGGGCTCCGGCAGAAGCATCCCGGGATTCAACCTCTATAATGCGCTGTCGCATATCCCGACACGGCAGTTCGGCGGGCATGAGCTGGCTGCCGGGCTGACGCTCGATACCGCTGATCTCGAGCGCTTCCGTGACGACTTCTGCGCATACGCCGCCGAAAACCTCTCCGAAGAGGACTGCGTACCGTGCATCGATGTGGACTGCGAGATCACGCCGGAGCTTCTGACGCTCGATGCGGTGGCAAGCCTGTCACGTCTGGAGCCGACGGGGATGGGCAATCCCGAGCCGGTGTTCTGTCTGCGCAATCTGCGTATCAGCCAGCTTGCGGCGATCGGCAATAACCGGCACACACGGCTTTTCCTGGAGGGCGACGGATGCCGGCTGCCGTGCGTGTACTTCGGCCGGAACCCGGATGAGTTGGGCCTCCTGGACGGCGATATGGTGGACGTGGTCTGCGGCGCGCAGGTGAACGACTTCCGCGGACGTGCGGTGCAGCTCGTACTCAAAGACATCCGGCGGACGGAGGTCGAGCGGAAGCAGGACAACGAGACGCGCGGGCTGTACGAACGGTTCCGGTCGGGAGATACGCTGACGGAAAGTGAGCGAAGGAAGCTCAGGCCGGAGCGGGAGGAACTGGTGAGCGTATGGCAGTACGTGGCGGCAAGGGCGAAGACGAAGGCGTTGACGGAGGACGCGGCGAAGCTGTACCGGGAGGTACGGGCGGCATATCAGACGCCGACGACGCTGGGGCGGCTGTATATAGCGCTGGATGTGTTTTCGGAGCTGGGACTCTTAAAGCAGGAGCGGCACGGCGGGCGCGTGACACTGGAGCCGCAGCGTGAGGTAAAGGCGGATCTGGCGGAGTCGCAAATCTTAGCGCAGCTTGCGTAACGTGAACCCCGTACGTACCCGCCCCGCGCTGCGCATAAGGAACCCCCGGACGCGCACAAAGGTACGGAAAGCTTTTGCAGGCACTGAAACGGTATGGCATAATCCCCGAACCCGCAGAATACGCAGAGCGCCCGACGCTCTACCCTCACTATTCTTTTAAAGGACGGTGTCAGCTATGGATGAAACCATCGAAAAAATAATCCGCAAAATGGGATGCTCCAACGCGGACGCCGACCGCATCCGCGCAGCCTACATCTTTGCCCGCGATGCCCACGAAGGCCAAAAGCGTAAAAGCGGCGAGTCCTATATCATCCATCCCGTTGCCGTTGCCGATATGCTTGCCGATATGGGCCTCGACTGCGCTTCCATCATGGCTTCTCTTCTCCACGATGTCATCGAGGATACCCCCGTTACCTATGAAGAACTCCGCGCCCGGTTCGGTACCGAGGTTGCCGAACTCGCAGAAGGCGTCACCAAACTCACCCGCATGCCCTATACCACCCGTGAGGAAGAGGAGTATGAAAACCTCAGAAAACTCTTCATCGCCACGGCCCGCGATATCCGCGTGATTCTGATCAAGCTCTTCGACCGCCTCCACAACGTCCGCACCCTCCAGTACCGTTCCGAGCGCAAGCAGAAGGAAATCTCCTTCGAGACAATGCTCATCTACGCCCCCATCGCCCACCGTCTCGGTATGAACGCACTCAAGAACGAGCTGGAGGATCGCTCGCTGTTCTTCCTCGACCCTGTCGGCTATCAGGAGATTCTCGACTACCTCGCAAGCTCCGAGGAGGAACGCTCGATCTTCCTCGACAACATCATCACCCGGCTGGAGGAGCGCCTCGTCGGCGAGAAGATCGACGGCAGCGTCGAGGGCCGCGTCAAGCATATCTACGGCATCTACCGCAAGGTCTATATGCTCAACCACGAGATCAGCGAGGTCTATGATATCTACGCCATCCGCGTCATTGTACGGACGGTGACCGACTGCTACAACGTCCTGGGCGTCGTCCATGACCTCTATAAGCCCATCCCCGGTCGGTTCAAGGACTATATCTCCACACCGAAACCCAACCTCTACCAGTCGCTGCACACAACCGTCATCGGCAGAGACGGCAAACCGTTCGAAGTACAGATCCGAACGTGGGAGATGCACAACACTGCCGAGTACGGTGTTGCCGCGCACTGGAAGTATAAGGGCGGCGTCCGGGAGAAGAGCGATGACGAAAAGTTCGCCTGGGTACGCAAGCTCCTGGAATCGCAGCAGGATACCGATCCGGAGGATTTCATCAACTCGCTGCGTACCGAGCTGTTCTCCGACGAGGTGTACGTCTTTACCCCGAAGGGCGACATCATCAACCTGCCGCTCGGTGCCACACCGATCGACTTCGCGTACTCGATTCACTCCGCCGTCGGCAACCGGATGGTCGGCGCGAAGGTCAACGGAAAGATCGTGCAGCTTGACCACAAGCTCGACAACGGCGATATCGTCGAGGTGCTGACGTCGAACACCACGCGCGGGCCTTCGCGTGACTGGCTGAACATCGTGAAGACCGGCGAGGCGCGCAGCAAGATCAAGATGTGGTTCAAGAGGGAGCGGCGTGAGGAGAACATCGAGCAGGGCCGCGCCTCTCTGGACGCGGAGCTGAAGCGGGAGCAGCTTTCGGCGGCGTTTGAGGATCCGGCAGTACGCGACGCCGTGTGTCAGCGTCTGAGCTTCCACTCGGTGGATGATCTCTACGCGGCAATCGGCTACGGCGGCATCACGGCCCACAAGGTCGTGGGGCGGGTAGCGGAGTTCGCGCCGAAACCCGAGCGGACGGTACAGACGATCACCAGAACGGTGAAGACGCGGCCGTCCAGCGGCATCATCGTCGAGGGCGTGGACAACTGCCTGGTGAAGTTCGCGCGCTGCTGTACGCCGATCCCGGGGGACGAGATTGTGGGGTATATTACGAAGGGCTTCGGGGTATCGGTTCACCGGGCGGATTGTCCGAACGTGAAGGCGCTGAACATCCCGGAGAACGCCGACCGTATCCTGAAGGTTCACTGGGTCGCAACGCAGAATGAGCAGTACCAGACAGCGCTGTCTCTGCATGCGAAGAACCGGCGGGGGCTGCTGGCGGAGATCACGCTGGCGCTGTCGGATATGCGTGTGGACGTGTCGAGCATCTCGGCACACGAACTGCAGAAGGCATTGGCGCAGATCGACGCGGTGGTCATCCTGCGCAGCGCGGAGCAGCTCGGACAGGTCGCCGCCCGGCTGAAGAACATCCCCGGGGTGGTCTCCGTCGAGCGCGTCATACGATAGCAGTACCGGACCGCGGCATCCCGCGCATCCGCATGTCCCCGCGCGGACGGTATACATAATAACAAAAGAGGTTATGGTCATGATTATGGTGGTACAGCGGGTGCTCACGGCGTCGGTGACGGTCGAGGGTTCTGTCGTGTCGAAGATCGGACGCGGATTCCTCGTCCTCGTGGGCGTATGCGTCGGAGATACCATGCACGACGCCGAGGTGCTCGCGGAGAAGTGTACCGGGCTTCGGATTTTCGAGGATGCCGCGGAGAAGATGAACCTCGGACTTTCGGACGTCGCGGGGGAGATTCTCGCGGTCAGCAACTTCACGCTGTGCGCGGACTGCTCGCATGGGAGACGGCCGAGTTTCTCCAACGCCGCAAGGCCGGAGGATGCACAGCCGGTGTTTGACCGGTTTGTGGAGGTGTGCCGTGAGCGCGGGATACCGACGCAAACAGGTGTGTTCGGCGCGGATATGAAGGTGGAGATCAGCAACGACGGGCCTGTGACGCTGATTGTGGACAGTAAGGATTTGCGCGCGTAACCAAACTCTGCAGGACTCAGCATTCTCTCTTTACGCGTCCCCCGCATCCCCGATCACCGCCATAAAGGAGGTCCCTGTATGAAACTCCGGCAGCTCACCGTCGGACCGGTGCGCACCAACTGCTATATCGCCTATGACGACGCTGCCCGCGCGGGTTTTGTCGTTGACCCCGGTGATGACGCCGACGCCATCCTCCGTGAAATCGATGCCCTCTCCCTGAAAATCGGCCATATCTTCCTCACCCATGGCCACTTCGACCATATCCTCGCGCTCGCTGCCCTCAAAGAAGCCACCGGCGCCTGCGTCTATATCCACGCCGCCGATGCCCCCATGCTCGAAGATCCCACCCTGTCCATGCTATCCGCCTTTATGGACAGCCGTTTCTATACCCCCGTCCGCGCCGACATTCTTCTCCATGAGGGCGATGTCATCTCCGCCGCCGGTACTGCTCTCACCGTCCTCCATACGCCCGGCCATACCCCCGGCTCCGTCTGTTTCGATACCGGAAGCTGCCTCTTTACCGGCGATACCCTCTTCGCCTCTTCCTGCGGACGTACCGACTTTCCCGGCGGCGACTTCCGGCAGATGCGCGCCTCCCTCCGCAGGCTTGCCTCTCTCCCCGGCGACCGTTCGTGCAGCCCAGGCCATGAGCGCGGCTTCTCCCTTGACTACGCCCGCGCCCATAACCCCATGCTCCGCACCCTTCCCGTCCGGGAAGACTCATGCGGCTGACCCTCATCGGCGCCGACTGCCGTTACAGTGTCGAACAGCTCGCCATCACCCTATTCCCCGAGGAGCACCACGCCTGGGATGCCCCCGCAGACCCCCACGGCTCCGCCTGTATCCGCGTCTCCCGCGGCAAACGCTTCCTCACCGCCGCTGTCACCCTCACCCGCGGCTCCCTCACCACCCGCGGTACGGCCCGCGTCCTCCCCGACTCCGATCCCCGGCGTGAGGGCGCCCTCGTCCGCTACGCCGTGCGCCGCGCCTTCTACCGCGCAGCTCTCCCCCACCTCCCCGAAATCCCGCCCTGGGGCGCTCTCTCCGGCGTCCGTCCCGCCAAGCTCGGACGCCTCCTCATCCGTGAGTCCGGCTCCCCCGGGAACGCCGTCCGCGCCCTCATCAAACAGGACTTCGTACGCGAGGATAAAGCCCGCCTCACCGTCCGCTGCGCCGAGGAAGCCGTCCGCATTCAGTCCTCACGCTCATCCTGCGATATCGACGTCTATATCGGCATCCCCTTCTGTCCCACCCGCTGCACATACTGCTCGTTCGTCTCGTCAACGGTCGGCGCACAAGGGAAGCTCGTGGAGCCGTACGTCGACGCGCTCACGCGGGAGCTTGCCTGCGGCGCCGAGCGCCTGCGGGAGATCGGCCTGCGCGTCCGTACCCTCTACATGGGCGGCGGTACCCCCACTACCCTCTCCGCATCCCAGCTCGACCGTGTGCTCACCGCCGCCTCTGCCCTCGGGGATCCGTACGAGCGTACCGTCGAAGCCGGACGTCCCGATACGATCACGCCGGAGAAGCTCGCCGTGCTGCGCGCCCACGGCGTCGGCCGCATCAGCGTCAACCCGCAGTCGATGGAGAACCATGTGCTGCAGGCCGTCGGTCGTCCGCATACCGCCGAGGATATCGAACGGGCGATGCGTGACGTCCGCGCGGCGGGATTTGACAGCGTCAATATGGACCTCATCGCCGGGCTGCCTGCCGATTCGCCGGATGGGTTCGCGCGGTCACTTTCACGCGTGCTTATGCTGGAGCCGGAGAATGTCACGGTGCATACGCTGGCGCTGAAGCGCGGAGCCGATCTGCACGCGACCCCGCTGCCGACGGAGGATATCGCGCGGATGCTGGAATACGCGCAGGAAAGGCTTTCGGAGAGATATGCGCCGTATTACCTGTACAGACAGAAGTATATCGGGGGAAGCTTTGAAAACATCGGGTGGACGATGCCGGGGCATGTGTGCGCTTATAATGTGGTGATGATGGAGGAGATCGGGACGGTGCTGGCGTTCGGAGCGGGTGCGGTGACGAAGCTGGTGACAGCGGAGGGAGCCATCACGCGGTTGATGCAGCCGAAGTACGCATGGGAGTATCTGGAGCGGTTTGAGGAGAATCTGGGGCGGTTTGAGAGGATCGCAGCGTTCTGCGCACAACCCGGCTCCGCCGCATCTCTCAGCTGAGCCCCTTTCCCTGAGTCGACATCCGTGATTCCGTGACGCCGGACGGTCGGATATACCCCGGTGCGCCGTGTCCCGGCTTCTGCCCCCGCGAACATCCTTGTATCTTGAGAAAGGATAGCCATATGCAAAACCGCATTGCGAATACCAAAACCTACCGCAACCATAAGCAGCTCGACGAGATCAACACACGCGTGAGAACCGATCCTGCCGGGTTCGTTGCGGCGTGCGAGGCGCTGTACGAAAGCACCCTTGCGCAGATCGCGGGCAAAATCCTCGCGTCACCGAGCAATGTCGTGATGCTGGCCGGACCGTCCGGCTCCGGGAAGACGACCACCGCCCGGAAGCTCGCCGAACACCTTGCGCGCTCGGGCGTGCGGACGCATACCGTCGAGTTAGACGACTACTTCCTGCCGCTCGACCGCTCAGACCTTACCATCGACTGGGAATCCCCCGAGCGTCTGGACATCACACGCCTGTCGGACGACCTCGCGGCGCTCGAACGCGGTGAGGAGGTGCTGCTGCCCTGCTTCGACTTCACCACCGGTATGCGTACGGATGAACAGATACCGCTCCGGGTCGGACACGGAGAGATCGCCATCTTCGAGGGCATCCACGCACTCAACGATGCCGTTTGCGCAGCCAGCCATCCCGTCACTCTCTACTGCAGCGCCCGCATGCGCGTGCGCGACGAGACCCACGTCATCTTCCGCCCCGAGTGGATGCGCTTCCTGCGCCGCGGAGTCCGTGACGGTCTGTTCCGTAATACCGCGCTGTCCCATACGCTGCAGCGGTGGCCCGATGTGCTGCAGGGAGAACAGGCGTATATCCAACCGTTTAAGTACCGCGCGCAGATCATGCTGGATACGTCGTTCGACTATGAGGTGAATCTGCTGGCGCCCATCGCGCTGGAAGAGGTAGAGAAACTCGACCGCGGTGCGCTGAAAGGCCTGCGTATGGGACAGCTGTCGGAGACGATGAAACGCTTCGAGCCGCTGGATACCCGGTTTGTCCCGGAGGATTCCCTGCTGCGGGAGTTCATCGGCGGGTGCGGAGTGTGACGCGGCTTCTGCTGTCATAAGAAGCAGTGGCTGTCATTCCGCTCCCTGCGGATCAGGAAAACCGGCATCCGAATCAAGCTTCGGATGTCGGTTTTCCGTGTTTTCTTTGCGTTTATGAATATAACCCCCTCTGTATCCGCGTGATACAGAGGGGGGTTATCCGCATAATCCGAATCAGCCGCCGTGGGGTCTCCCATGGCGTTTTTTAGCGGCGGTATTATTTCATCTCCGCGTTTTTTCCGATGTAGAGGAACGCACGGCGCAGCGTCGTCTCGTCGGGTTTGTGCTTTTCGGTCAGCCAGGATACCAGCGGCGTGATGACCAGCGACGTTCCCATCGCGGCGACCCCGAGGATCGGCGCGGCGGATTTCGCGGCGCTGAAGTCCTGCGTCAGCGTCAGCACGATGATCGCACCGCCGACGACCAGCACGCCCGAGAGCAATCCGCACCACGCGCCCGGCTTGGAAATCTTCCTGGAATACAGACCCCAGATGTACGGTCCGATGAACGATCCGGCGACGATTCCCCAGCTGAACGACATCAGGTTGACGATGAAGCTGATATTGGCGCAGGCGAATGCGAAGCTCAAAGCGACGAACACCACGCAGAGAGAACGCATCAGGATCATCTGCTTCTTCTCGGAGCAGTTGGGCCGGATGGTGCCCATCATGTCGACGGCGATGGCGGAACTGGACGTCAGTACGACCGACGCGAGCGTGGACATCGATGCAGACAGCAGCAGAAGAAGGATGATGCTCAGGATGATGTTCGCGCCGACGGAGCCGGAGAAGACCTTCATCAGCAGCGTGGGCATGACGGCGTCGTAGGAGCCGGCGATATCGGGCGTTCCGGCGGGGGTAGCAGTGAGGAACAGCCTCGACAGCGACCCGACGAAGTATGCGCCGCAGCCGATCAGGGCACAGAAGAAGGTGGAGACAATGGTGGCCTTGCGGATGTTGCCCTCGTCGTTGATGGCATAAAACTTATGAACCATCTGCGGCAGACCCCAGGTCCCGAGGCTGGTCAGGAGGATGTTGAACAGGAGGAACTTAAACGAAGCTCCGCCCGTGGGATTCACAAGCTGCGGGTCGACCTTGCGCAGGCTGTCGACAATGGAGAACGCACCGCCGACCTCCGGGCGGATGATGAAGGCGACGATCATGATGACAACGCCGAAGATCATGATGAGACCCTGGATGAAGTCGGACATGGTGGACGCGATGTAGCCGCCGAGTGTGAGGTAGACGCCGGTGAGCACGGCGACGAACAGCATCCAGAGCCAGGCAGGCGTACCGGGGAAGACGCTGCAGAAAAGCATCCCGAGACCCTTGTAGACGGACGCGGCGTAGGGCACGAGGAAGATGAAGATGACGCACGCAGCGTAGAGCTTCATGCCGGAGGACCGATAGCGCGCGGCGAAGAAGCCGGGCATGGTCTTTGCGTCGAGGTTATGGGTCATACGGCGGGAACGTTTGGCAAGCACCTTCCAGGCGAGATAGCAGCCGAGGAGGGCATTGCCGACGCCGATCCACACAGACGCAAGGCCGATGTTCCAGCCGTGCATACCTGCATAACCGACAAAAACGACCGCAGAAAAATAGGCCGTCCCGTAGGAGAATGCTGAAAGCCACGGGCCTATATTTCTGCCGCCGAGTAAGAAGCTGTCGACCGTATTGGCGCGTCTGCGTGCGAAGATGCCGATGGCGACCATCAGCGCGATAAAGACTAAAAGGGCAATGGTTGCAATGATGCCTGTCATAATGGGTACCTTCCTTCCGTTCTTCCCGCGCACGGGCAATTTCCGCGTCGTGCGGAGCCTATGCGCGACTACATCGCGTAGTATACCAGAAACGCAGGCGGAAGTCAAGAGGAAAGTTGAAAAAAGAAGGATACATCGGATATTTTCCGGCAGTCCGTGAAGGATATGCCGTGGGAAAGGTTTCTTTTGCGTGACGCGGGGCGGGATGCGACGGGAGTTTGGATACGTTTAGTACATCAGCCGCCGGCGTATCTCCTCCCGCAGTCGGTTATGCCGCGACATGAGTATCGCGACCACTCCCAGCACAACGCACGGCAGTACGGAGTAAAACGACCATCGCGGCATCCACGACCCGTCGTCGGCGTGGGCAAGTATAACATCTATGGCGACGGTGGCAAGCCCGGCTGCGAAGAATACACACGCAACTCGCACTCCGACGCTGAACCGTTTGCGGTTGCGCAGCACAAGGGCGCACAGCAGGACGAGCACACTGACGGCAACGGTGATGGGAAGGGCAATGGGCAGAAACCAGTCCCCGCGAGAGGCGTACTCGATGAGCTTGAGGTACGCGAGGGTGGCAAGGCAGTCGATGCTGAGCAGCCGCAGGAGGTAGTAGCGTTTGCAGTAGAGCGGAAGGATGACCCAGACGAACAGGAGGGCCATTGCGCCGGCAACGTAGCCCGACCAGGTGAGCATCCCGTCGGTAAGGAGGTCTGAAAGGAGCGTGACGGCAACGGGAATACAAAGGATCAGCGTCGCGAGGGTCGCGAAGAAACGGCGGTCTGCACGTTTGAGAACGGGCTCGAGACGCCCCGGGTAGGGACGTTCGGCAGGCTCCTTCCACGGTGCGCGTGGGTTTTGCACCTCCACATCGCACAGCGGGCAGGTCTTTTCACTGTCCTTGAGTTCAACACCGCAGTTGACACAGTATGACATGGCGGATTTCCTTTCTACCCCTACGGTTGGTTGTTGCTTTCGATGGTAACGTGGATGCCCTCGCGGACGAGGAATCGGAAGAAGTCGCGCTCGACCATGGACTCGCGGATGGTGCGGGTGAAGTTGAGGACGAGGGTGTCGCGGTAGGAGAGTGCGGCGAGAACGACACGGTTGCGGGACAGCGGGCCGAGGATGAAGTCAAAGCGCCGGACATATTTCTCCATTTCAGGCGGTACACGGACGACACCGATGTTCGAGAGAGAGGACGACGTCTTGCGGTCACCGACCATGTTAAAAGTGAGCTTCATGGCGATATTCTTGACGAACAGCGGCGCCGCACGGAGGATGGGGTTCAGCTCGGTTCTGACGTTTGTGGCGATGCGGGCGTTGAGCAGCTTCTCCTCGACCTCGGCGCCCATATGGTGATGGACAGCCCTCAGGATCTCATCGAAGGAGTAGGTGCCGAGCCGAGGATCAATGCCGGGGTTGACGTAGATGGCGAAGTTGCGGAGGGTCTCGGTGGGATAGAAGCGCCGCAGGTTGATGGGGACATTGATCTTGACGGGCTTCATATGGCAGCGTCTGACACCGGAGCGCCGCTGGATACCGTCGATGGCGAGAATCAGCACGGCGGTGAGATATTCGGTGAGGGTGACGCCGCGGGCATGAGCTCGTTCCAGTACCTCGGCGACGGGAATCAGACCGGTGACGATATGGACGTCGTCGGGGTCCTCGGTACCTTTGATATAGAAGGCGTTTTTCTCGCTGCGGGAGCGAGTGACGGAACCGGCGTACTTGAGGTAAGCGTCCTCGGTTTCACCGGGGCGCGGGGATTCGCCGCAGTCCAGGATGCCGTCGGTACAGGGGATGCCTGCGTTATACTTCAGACGGAGATATTCGGCGACGAGGGTTTTGAGAAAGATCATACCACCGGTACCATCTGTGAGGACGTGAAAGAACTCGACGGCGATGCGGCGGTTATAATAGCGGACGCGGAACTGGAAGCCGCGGTTTTCTTTCGGGATGAGGCGGACGCAGGGGTTCGCGACGTCGGGGGTGATATCCGGGAGGCCGTCGTTATGCTCGAGATAGTACCAGAAGAGGCCGCGTTTGAGGGATTGGGCAAAGCCGGGGAGGCGTTTGAGGACGCGGGAGAGAGCGGTGGAAAGGACGGCAGGATCGACGGGGTCGGAGAGGGTGGCGGAAACGCGGAAAAGCGCCATCCAGTTACGGCGGCGTGCGGCAGGGTAGATTTTAGCGGCGTTGTCGAGTTTCATATAGGGGGGAAATTCAGAGTGCGAATGTTTCAAGCGAATACCTCAATTCAAAATAGATGAAAGCGGGAGCGGCGGGCGCCTTGCGAATCCTTCGGGTCCGGGAACCGCTCCCGCGCCATTTTTGTTTTAAGTGACAGAGGACTGTCTCTATATATCTTCTATATGTCTTCGTGTGGGTCTTAAAGGTTTCCTCTGCATGGCACAGGGTGGGATGCGCCGGATGTTTTGGTATGCGGTACGTGTCAGCCCCTACGGCTTCACAAACTCCGCAATCTCATCCAACGCCTCCTGCGCCTCCGGCACCCAAAACAACACATATACATGCCACAGCCCTTCCGCTATATGCAGCCTCACTTCCGACGAGCACTCCTCCAGTCTCTCCTTCAGCATCACTGCGTCGTCCTTCAGTATCTCATCGCTCCCCGCATAGATCAGCGACGGCGGGAACCGGTATAGATCCCCCATCACCGGCGACACGCATGGCTCCCTCACGTTTCTGCCCGCGTATATCTCCGCGTAATACCTCAGCGCCTCCTCCGACAACGACGGATCCTTCAGATAATTCTCTCGGTACGACTTCCCCGAAAACGTCAGATCTGCCCACGGCGAGATTGCCACGATCCGCCCCGGCAGCGCAATCCCACGCTCCCGCAGCCATAAGCACAGCGCGTAAGCCAATCCCCCGCCCGCCGATTCTCCGAACAGCGTAATGTTCTCCGCCGCGATCCCGGATACCAGCAGGCATTTGTACGCCGTGCACGCGTCCTCCACCGCCGCCGGATACGGATGCTCCGGCGCAAGCCGGTACGCTGCACACAGTGTCGAAAGGCCCGTACGCACGGCAAGTACGCTCCCAAACCCTAGCGCGTACGGAAGCGAACCCGCTACGTAGCCGCCGCCGTGGAGATAGAGGATGACATGGTCGGAGTCAGCGCAGTCATTCGGAATGACAACGGCGGCTTTGAAGCGGTCGAAGGCGATCTCCTCAACGGTCACGCGTGAGGCAACCATACGGGAACCAAGCTCCCCGGCCATATCCTGCGCCTGCCGTGCGGTCTCTATACTCGCGCGCGAGACAATCGGCTTGATCAGCCGGAGCTGCTCCCTGAGCCATAACGTGAAAATGGATGCCATAACCATACACCCTCCCTGTTCAATACAGGTCTATTGTATCACGGAACAGCCGTCCACGCAAGCGAAACAGGGGCGTGGTTTGGGCATAGTTCAGATTAAGTTTTTATGAACCATCTATGCTTCCCGGCCAGCCGCGGCAAAAGTGTCATAACAGACAGAGAACATGTTCCGTCCGAAGGACGCGGACACGAGAACAGAGACGACACAGGCGCGGGCAATGCCCGTGCAGAAATAAGGTAGTATAGGAAGAGACGGGGGTCGTGCCGGGACGGAGGTTTCAGTACGGTCCCGTCGCTGCGGGAACTCTGATCACAGGAGCTTGGAACGACCGGGCGTTCGGTACGCTCCCCATCCTCTCATTGACAGAATCCCCTCAGTGTGCTATACTGTCTCTTGCAGCCGCACGGTTCGCGGAAATGAGAAAGGCGGATTGTTTTATGTCAACCAAACGTATGCAGAAGCTGACGGCGTCCGGGATGATTCTGCTCGAGTGCCTCTTCTGGGGTATCGGCAATCCGCTGCTCAAAATCGGCCTGGGCGTCATCCCGACGTTCTGGTGCCTCTCCATCCGCTTTGTCGCTACCTTTATCCTCGTCATGCTCCTGTTCCGGAAAAAGCTCAAACATACCCTCACCCGGAAAACCGCCGTACGCTGTATGCCCGTGTCCCTGTTCTCCGCCGCCGCGTACCTCTTCGCCGCGTGGGGTCTCGCCCGGACGCAGGCTACCATCGCCGGGTTCCTGATGAGCCTCGCCGTCCTCTTTACACCCATCCTCTCCTTCCTCGTCTACCGGGAGAAAATGCGCGCAGTTCAGTGGCTGCCCATCGCGGTTGTCATAGGCGGGATGTGGCTCCTCTGCGCAGGTACCGTCAGCGGCTTCGGGATCGGCGAGGTCTTCGCCGTGCTGACCTCTGTCGCAATGGCCGGGATGCTCGTCTTCTCGGCGAAACTGCTGGCGGATGTCGACGCGCTCACGCTGACCGCCGTACAGACCGGCTTCACGGGACTTGTGTGTACGGCGGCGGCACTCGTGCTGGAGGGACCGGCGGTTTTGCTGACGATCCCGGCGACGGGATGGTGGATCATGGGGTATATCGTCATCGTCGCAACGCTGTTTGCGTACCTGCTGCAGAACTACGCACTGGCAAGACTGCCGGCGGCGGCGGTGAGCCTGCTGATGTGCTCGGAGCCGATCTTCACAGCCGCAGCATCGTATCTGATTCTGCGTGAGACGTTGAGTTTGAGCGGGTGGATCGGCGCGGTACTGATCATGGTGAGTTTGGTTGCCGCGACGTGGCTGGAACAGCGCAGTGCGGCCGGCGCAGCCTGACCCCTGTGCATACCGTAACCCCGCCGCGCTTTTCACGCGTCCATTCATCCTTATATAACCTTATATAAAACACCGCGCGCGGGTGTGACAATGTGTCTCACCCGCGCGCAGTCTAATATCGCGGCATCGTTCATGTGCGCTCCCGGCTGCGGATCATCGCGCGGATGTCCAGGAAGATGACCATCCCGGCACAGCTGAAGGCGATCATCCGGAACGGCGCGTCCAGCAGATTACGCGTATCGCCGGAAATCAGGTACGCGATGGCGCGTCCGAGTACCACCGTGAGGATGAAGTAGACGGCGGCCATCGAGAAGAACAGCGGACGTCCGGCACCTTTCTTGCCGTAGATGCGTGAAACGTGGAAGAAGAACGCGAGCGCAATGAGACATGCCGCGAGGATATCGTAGGCGAAGACGCGGATGACCGGCTCGACGGGATGCTCCATATAGGTGAGGATGAGCAGAAAGCATGACCAGTAGACGGGCAGTGAGGAGATAAAGCGTCCGTACTCGGAGAGGACGCCGCGATGCTTGGCATGGGTGAGCATGAGCAGCACAAGCCCCGCAAGGATGGTCAGGATACCGAAGATGATGCCCGACCACTTCGGCCTTGTGACAGACGCGACGAGCTTCCACAGTCCGGCGGCGGACAGCACGGCACAGGAGAGCGCGCTGAGCGTCGCGGAGAGTTTCCCGGGCATCGCATAGGCTTCGGTGTACTCGGGCAGTTCTCCGCGTCCGCGGTATGCGAACAGCAATGCGGCAGCGGTGGAGATGACGGCATGGAGCGGCATGATGAAGGAGGTACTGAAGGGTTCGTAGAAGGCGGTGTCCCAGTTGAAGTGGAGAGCGACCTCCAGTCCACGCAGTACGCCGCCGCATACCCCAAGGAATACGATCAGCCAAAGGCTTTTGAGCGCGGAATTTTTGCTTTTCAAAGCTGTGACCTCCTTAATAATAGGGATTTCAGTATAGCACGGGAGTCCGGAAAAGTCAACCGTGAAAGCATGAAAAGCGCGCGGCGGATTGCGTCCCCGTGCCACCGCGTCCCGCACATCTCCAAATACCTGCAGAAGCAGAAATTACTGCGGCAACCCTGTGTAATTTGTCTCTTGACATCGCCCGCTGCCCTGTGGTAAAATAAATCAAACATATCCCTTCCGGGTTTATTCAGGAAAAGAGGTTCATATATGTCAGGTCACTCCAAGTGGAATAACATCAAGCGCAGGAAAGAGGGCACCGATGCTGCGCGCGCGAAAATTTTCACAAAGATCGGCCGTGAGATAGCCATCGCCGTAAAGAACGGCGGCGCGAATCCCGCCACCAATTCCCGCCTCCGCGACATCATCGCCAAGGCCAAGGCCAACAACGTCCCGAACGACAACATCAACCGCATGCTCACCAAAGCCAACAGCACAGCCGATGAGGATTACATCCCCATGAACTATGAGGGCTACGGCCCCTCCGGGATTGCCGTCATCGTCGAGACCCTCACCGATAACCGCAACCGTACCGCCGCCGACGTGCGCCACGCATTCGACAAGTACGGCAGCGGCATGGGTGCCAACGGCTGCGTGTCCTGGCAGTTTTCGCAGAAGGGCGTGCTCGTCGTCGACCGCGAGGGTCATGAAGAGGATGAGCTGATGCTTCTCGCCCTTGACGCCGGTGCCGAGGACTTCGAGGCGCTGGACGACGTCTACGAGATCACCACCTCCCCCGACGAATTCTCCGCCGTCCGTGAGGCGCTCGAGGCCCAGGGCCTGGAGTTTCTATCCGCCGAGGTCGAGATGGTTCCCCAGAACACCGTCACCCTCGATAAGGACGAGGATATCCAGAGCATGGAGAAGATGATCGAGCTTCTCGAGGATAACGACGACGTGCAGAATATCTGGCACAACTGGGACGACCAGCAGTAAGCTGCGAAAAAGATGAACTGCCACAGAGTATTCAGACTGCACAGGAATCAGCGGAAGATTCCCGGTTCCTCGACAGTTGATAAGCCTCACATTGATCTGTGCAGCGCATGTTTATGTCGGAGATAAGGTTATGTCTACGTCATATTCCACAAAAAATGCTTGAATAATTAGCGTCTTTAAACGAACTTTGCAAAATATAAAAAACTGTGAAAAAAACTCTTCCAATTTTCGCGTTGTTGTGATAGAATGTATCCTAGCAGATATGTCTTTATACGAAATCTTTGTCGGAGGAAGTGTGTCCTTCCGGCGAAGGTTCCGTTATAAATGTCATATATGTACAAAAAGCCTAAAAAGCGCACCGTAACGAGGGAATAAAGTTATAATTTCTCCGTACGGGAAACAAAGGGAGGTAAAACCATGAAGCGCACTTTATCTTTCGTCCTGTGCCTTGCCTTCATCTTCTCGATGTTTGGCTCGGTACTGGTCGGAACAGCAGGAGCGGCCGCTTATAAGGATCTCCCCGCCAATCACTGGGCGGTGAACGAGATTTCCTATATGAGCGAAAAAGCGGTCCTGCAGGGCTACCTCGGAAACTTCAGACCGGGAGATCCGGTAACGAAGGCTGAGTTCATCAAGATTGAGAACTACACCTTCGGGTTGAAGAACACCAGCAACCAAGCCTTTGCAGATGTCAGCCCATCCAAGTGGTATTACACAGACATCATGAAGGCGGCTGCCAATGGCTATCTCACCACAAAGGGCAACTTCGTATACCCCGATGCACCTTTAACCCGTGAAGAAGCCTGCGCCCTGATCATGAGATACCTCGGGGTTAAGCCCAGGTCGTCCTATAGCACTTTCTCTGATGCTGGTCAGATAAGCGGCGAGTATCTCCCCTATGTCATCGCGGCTACTGAAAGCAACATCATCAAGGGCTATCCGGACAACACATTCCGCCCGAAAAACACAATCACCCGTGCAGAGGCTTCAACCGTATTCTACCGTATGGCCGGTACGATCTACATGAGTTCCTCCTTCGGTACGGATCCCGGAGCCAACCCTGCAAATGCCGTTATCAACACAGCCGGCATTACAATAACGGGCGCCAACCTCTTTGGTACGGTTTACGTAACAGAGGGCTGCGAGAACGGCACGATCACGCTCAGGAACTGCAACATCCCCACCGGCACCCTGAGAATCAGAGGCGCCGCCACAGTCATTCTCGAAAACTGCACAATCAATAAGGTTGAGGTGGAAACCTCGAGCGGTAACGGAAGCACAATCATAGCTTCCGGTGCAACAAACGTTAACGCTCTTGAGGCTCGTACAACCACAACCCTGAAGAACAATACAACCGGCGGCAACTACGGCTTCGGGAATGTCTTCAGCAACATGTCTCCCTTCAGCACGCTTACACTTGACGGCAAATTCCCCTCTGTTGAAGTAGGAACTCCCAATACAACGATTGCCCTTCTCAACAGGGACACCGTGATTGAAAACCTTGCCGTCCGTCAGGGCGCTTCCAATACCAAGCTGACAGGTTCCGGCACAGTCAAGATGGCTAACATCGCCGCCCCCGGTGCTGACTTCTCCATGGTTCCTGAGAAGTATAACATCGGTGCCGGTCTCTATGCCATGTTTGCAGGCGTCAAGTACACAGGCAGCGGTGCGGAAAACGTACAAGCGAAGTTCTACATCGTCAACGATACTCTCGAGATCCGCAGCCTCAACAGCGCATCCGGAGTATTCTATTACGTCATTGTCGCAAACAATGCTCCCGCTCCTACGGCTGAGCAGGTAATCGCCGGCGTTGCGTACGGTGCCACACCGGTTCTGCATTCCGGCTACATCGTTCAGGCAGCCAACGTAGAGGGTGTTGTGACGACAGCCGCTCTCCCCGTCAACACCAACTACGACCTGTATTACTACTTCAGAGCCAACGGCGCAGCCGTTTCCGGAAATCCGACGAAGGTTGACATTTTCACACAGAATGCCCCCTTCTTCGCAGCCGGTTACCCCGCTGAAGGCGCTCTTGCACCGTCTGCAGGAGGCACATACACAAAGACAATCAAAGTTAAGGGCACAGGCAGTGCCACAGCCTATGCTATTGCGGTACCCAAGGGCAGCGCAGTCCCCACCCCGAGCCAGGTTTACGAGGCTGCCAGGGGCACAACCTCCTACAATCCTGCAGTGATCATCGCCTCCAGAGCAACGGCAGCCGTCTCCGCCGCAGGCGAGATAACGCTGTCGCTGACCGGACTCCAGAACGCAGCCTATGACTATTATGTAGTGCTGGGTGTGGGCGCATCTCCTGTTGCAATCCGCTCCACAGCGGCAGCGCCTCCGGCAGGTGTTCCCGTACTTACAATCCCCACACAGCTTGCCACCAACGCATCTCCTCTGGTTCTGGTTTACTCCGAAAAAATGTACTATAACAATGCTCCTCTGTCCACAGTCGCAGACCAGACCACGCTGAGAGCTCTGTTCCCGGTTACATCTGCCGTTGCAGGTGATGTTCCGGCGTATACCGTAACCGTAGCGGATAACCCCATTGCTCCTTACAACACCACGGTTACAATCACGCCCATTGCTCCGGCAACATGGAAGGAGAACACGGTTTACATTGTAACACCCAACTCCGCCATCACCAACGCCGGGGGCAATGCGCCGGTAGTTAAGTTCGGCAACTTCATCGTCAATGTGGTGAGACCCTCCGCAATTCTTGCTCCCACAGCGGGCGTATCCACAACGGACGGTATCCTCACGCTGACATATACCCAGCCCATGTTTATAAAGACGGCTGAGGGTGGCTTTGCCGATATCAACAACGCCAACGCCGGTTCCTACTTCACCCTCTATAAGAGCGGCGACAGCACGAACCCGATAGCCATCGTTGTAACAGTCAGCGATGACAGAACAACATTCACAATCGATCCGCAGGTTGATCTTGCGCCGAATACGCAGTATGTGATCGCCGCTTCCGCATCCATCACAAACGGCGCCGGCTATGCTCCTGCTCAGCTGACATACTCGTTCACAACAGCCGCTCAGCCAGCTGTTGCCACACCGGTTATCATTGTCAGGGACGGCAACAACGTAATTGTGACCGGCCAGCTTTTGAATGCCGGCACATACACCGTAACCATCCTCTACGCTGAGGGAGAGTCCACGGTATACTACACAGCGAACGGCACAACGCCCACAAACGGCTCCGCAAAGTATACAGGTCCCTTCCCGGTCTATGTAGAGCCCCTCAAGAAGACAACGATAAAAGCCATTGCCGTGCCCAACACCGGTGTTGACAAGACAGCCTCCCCTGAAGCTGTCAGAGTGCTTGAGGGCAGAGAAGTCACCGTTGATGCTGACATCCCCTCCGGTTCCGCTCTCAGAGCAAACACTGAGGTAGTGCTCAGCACGAGCTACGGCAACTATACCATCAAATACGCCAAATCTGATAATAAGCTCGGTGCCGCTGCAGCTCTGGCAGCTGCCAAAGCGGCACAGTCTTCAACAACTTTGTAGACGGTCTCAACGGTAAGTATCTCTATGCCGTAGCGGTTAAAGACGGCGAGGCTATAGGGCCTGTTGCCGAGTTCTATTACTACGATTTCAATGTAACAGACATCATCTCTCCTGACAGCCTCAGCTTCGTGTACGAGGGTGACAAGGTACTTGTAGGATTCTTCAATGACCTCGGTGAGGATGCTCTCCCCGCTTATCCCTATGAGCTTATCGTAACGCTCAAAGTCAACGGCGCAATTCTCGCAGCCGACGGCAACATATACGATAACTTCAATCTGGGCAAGAGTAACTTCATCTACACAATCGATGACGTGTACAATAAGGACATCAAAGTTACAGCCAAGGTTGTTGCCTCCGGTACAAATAATGCAGTTACCTTTACGGAGACTGCTCAGTACTTCGCCAATCCTGCCCCCATCATTAAGGTGACAACGGGCGGCGTGACAACTGAGTATGTAGGCACAGGCAACAATGACACCATCGCCTATGGAGCAGAAGCTAAATTCGAGAGCGTACTCCCGATTCTCCCGCCAGGCTTCAATGCGAATGCAATGACTTGGGGTGTAGATCCGAACCACAGCACATGCGGCGACCAAAAGTTCAGCGGTATTCCTATCAACAAGACTAAGACCGTTCAGAAGGACCTCAGTGTTGTCGCTAAAGCCAAAGCAGATGTTCTGGTCACCTCCGATCTGATGCTCAAGTTCATCGCCGTTCCTCCCAGACTTCTGAATGCTGCAAATGAAGAGCATGAGAGAGAATTCGTGTACGTCAACGACGGAGTATTGCAAGCTGAGCTTCTCACAGGTGTGGACAACTACTACAAGATAAACGACGAAGCAGAAGTAAAGTATGAAAACGCAGGAGAGGGCGATCTCTCTTTCAAGTGGGGAACAGATTATCCCGACCTTGATACGGTCACGATCTCTCTGTGGTCCGTCTATACCAACGGCACACCCGATCCTGCGGATGACCGCAAGAGCGAGGTCAACACATACGTTATTAAGAAGAACGGCCCAATCTACTTCAGTCCCGACATTGTCGTAACCTATGATGACAACGGCGATGACGTAGCCTATACCGAGGAGATCCCGGTAGCAAAGCTGGGCGATAAGGTCACCGCCTCCACAAAGGTTGTCGGTGCCAAGATGTATATCTACCACACAGAAGCCGTTGCCGGAAACGAGCTTATGCTTCTTCCGGATGGTCCGACTGTCTCATATCCGATCGAAGAGAGATTCACAGGTACTGAAACCGACTTCTTCGCCTCAATTGATCCTCTGGGTGTCAGCGAGACAGTCAGAAAAACGGTTCGCATCAGCCCGGTCGTTCCCACGATCGTGGTTATGCCCGACGGAAAGTCCTTCCAGCTGAGAATGGACAAGCAGCATGCCGACGGTTCCGAAGTGTTCTACAGCGGAGTCCGCTACACAACAGACGGCAGCGATCCCATCGCAAACGGGACAGACATTGCGAAGGCCGACTTCTTAGATCCAGGGGGCGCCTTCAACTTCTAGTACGCTAAGGTTGACGGCGACTACTCCGACGGCTACTACATCAGAGCTGTTGCCTACTCCGAAAACGCCAATGCAAGATGGTACTCCGCGGAGGTCGAAAAGTACAAGCCCGACGCTCCCGTTGTAACATACAACGGATTTGTCCTTGAGACAAATGACAAGTTCTACAACGTCAATATTGCCGACAAGATCACGATCACAGGCGGCGATACAATCTACATCCGCCATGCCAAGACGGTCGTGGATCTCGCAGCTGCAGAATGGACTGAGTTCACCTCCGGCGACGAGTTCCAGATCCCTGCTGACGTAGTTAACACGAGATATTACGTCGACGTAAAGGTCAGAGATAAAGATGTGGATTCCAAATTCGTAAGCCTCAAATTCAGAACCACCAAGCTTCCCACATTTGATCCGGCAAACGGCACCTCGATTGCCCCCACCGGCGGCGAGGAAATCACAATCTCGTATCCTGGGACTGCTACCACAGGCAATTCAATCGGCGAGAAAACATACTTCTACCAGTTCAACGACGGACCTGTGACAACTTTCACGCGTGACGACAACACCGCCTTTCCCAAGACGGTAACAGCTCCCGCAGGTACCCAGGGTGACACACTGACCGTCAATGCCGGTGTCCGCTTCGAAAAGAGGGACGCTGAAAACAACCTGATATTCTTCTCTGATATAAGCGACAAGGTCACATACGTCTACGGTAATGCACCCTTCTTCAAGGCATACTACAAGGACAGCGGCAACTTTGTTGAGATTCCCGCGAAGACCGACGTATCGGGCACGTACTTCGAGGTTGCGGAAGGCACAGAAGTGTTCCTCGAGATAACCAACGAAGGCGGCCTGACGGTCAAGTGGAACATCAGCGCTACCGCGGAGCCCACAGACCTGAATCAGGACTACTCTGAGGCCAACGCCGCGACGCTCAAGTCCAACATCTCCGACACACTCGGCGCAGGCACAACAATCACAGACGCAAAGCCTCTGGTATATGTTGCCGCCAAGTTCCTGGAGAACAACGCGATGTCCAGAATCCAGCTGAGGCTGAATGGCGCTACGCTGCCCATCCCCGTCAGCGCATTCTATAAGGATGGCGCATGCACCATAAAGTGGAGCAAGACAGAAACCAACTACATCAACTCCACCGAATTCGCCACATTTAAGCTGAACTACAAGGCTGCTCCCGCAGGCTTCGATCAGTACTTTACGGTACCCAACGAACCAACGTATCATGACAATACTGCCAACGTTTGCACGATGAAGCTCGCGGACTTTGATGAAAACGGTCAAGCTGTGTACGAAATCTGGCTTGAAGATGCAGACGGCAATAAGGGTCTTGTATCCTCCTATACGTTTAAGCTTACAGATTTGATGACGAAGCTTACAAGCCCCACCATTATCCCGGCTGACGGTTCCATCCTCAGCGCCGGCGACAAGATCAAAGCCACAACAGAATATGGCGCTCCTGTGCAACTCTGGAGAGCCTATCTCTTCGAGGGCGCTGTCCCCGCTGCTGTTGACTGGAAGACAACACCCAATATCGAAGTAACGGTTCCCGCAGACAACCAGGGCAAGACCGTTGTGTACCATGCCAAGGTAACGTCCGGCGCTAAAGAATCTGATCCTGTTCATCACACCTTCTACATCAGACCTATCGATGTAGCTGCAACCAGCTATGCCTTTAGAATAGGAGCCGACAACAAACCGACCATTTCCGTAGGCAAGCCTGCAACCGGCACCGCCCTAGGCGTTGTGGTTCAGCAGGATAATCAGCCGGCTCAGTATGCTGATTTCGGCGGCAATCCGAGTGTCACGTTTACTGTCACCGATGCGGCAGTCAAAGTCGCCTACTACTACAAGCCCACGAACACAAGCGTAATGGATACGGTCGACTACCTCGCCCCCGCGGCCGGCTACGTATACAGCAAGAACCCGCTTACGATCGCCGCCGCCCCGAAGATTACGCAGGTCAAGTTTGGCGACCGTGTGGTGCCGCTCGATGCAAACCTTGCGGCAACGAATGTCTACTATGTAGAGGGTGAGCCCGTATACGCCACAGCCGCAGCCAGCACGGATAGGATCTATTCCACAATTGCCATGAATGCAGTTTACGGACGTATAAATGAAGCAGGCAGCTATTACGATGACATCGGAAACGATATTGAGATTCTCCTCAACCCGGTAGTCTTCGCTATGCCATTCAAGAATCTGACCGCTGCACAGATTAATACAATGTTCAAGGTCATTTCTATCCAGGCATTCGACGCTGAGACGAGACGTTTCAGCCAGGTAGCTGTCATAAGTGTTATCGCAATAGAAGCTCCTAAGGCTACTTATGCAGGTACAGATGGCAAGTATAATCTTTCTGCCATACCCGGATGCACTGTGAACTACCGGTTTGATTACACCATTACAAAGAAGGATGGCACTGCTACAGGAAGTGCCTCGGTAGGCACACCCGTAACGTATCAAGACGCGAATGGCGGCGCCCCCGTTGCGCCACAATTCGATGCGGTTGGTACCGGCGGTCCTTGGGTATTCACAGTAAAGATCACGGCTACCATCAACGAGATTCCCGGCTATGAGAAAGTGGTAGTTAATGCTACGTACGACTGCCAAGGAAACGGAACCGGATTCGATACTTTCAATCCGGTACCGTAACCGAACAGCATAGCACGCAACCCAATCACAGCATAAACAGTTCCGAAAGGTGTCTGTGAACCAGTCAAGTAAAAACAGACATTGAAAGAGAGCCTCCTATGGATATTCAGCCATAGGAGGCTCTTCCCGTGCCTGGAAGCTGCGGACACAGAGAAGGACGGCGCGCATGTTTTTCCGCAGGATCCCCCATGCGCGAATTTTTGTCGGGAAGCGTTGACATTTTCTTTGTTTCGCGGTATGATAGACTCATGAAACGATACAGAGGTACGGGGTATGAGGCGGAACGGTCAGGTCCGCTCCCCTGCCCCCACGCGTCCCAATTTACAACAGCGAGGTCATGGATATGCAATACGGCTTCATCAAAACCGCCGCCGTCACGCCTGCGCTGCACGTCGCGGACACCGCCTGCAACGCAGACGCCATCGCCGCAGCCCTCACCCGTGCGTATGCCGACGGCGCGCGCGTCGCGGTCACTCCCGAGCTGGGCGTCACCGGCTATACCTGCGGCGACCTGTTCCTTCAGAATACCCTCCTCGACGGCGCCGAGTCCGCCCTCGCCCGTATCCTCCGCGAAACCGCGGCGTATGACATGCTCTGCGCCGTCGGACTGCCGGTGCGCTGTGCGGGCAAGCTCTATAACTGCGCCGCCGTTTTCCATATGGGCACCCTCCTCGGCGTCGTCCCCAAGACCATGCTCCCCAACTACGCCGAATTCTGCGAGCTGCGCCACTTCTCCCCGGCGCCCGCCCTCACCGGCTCCGTCACCCTCGCCGGATGTACCGTCCCCTTCGGTACAAAGCTCATCTTTGCCTCCGGCGAGCTGAGCGTCTCCGTCGAGCTGTGCGAGGACCTCTGGTCGCCCAACCCGCCGTCCATCTCCCACGCGACGGCCGGCGCCAACGTCATCCTCAACCTCTCCGCGACCGACGAAATCGTCGGCAAGGAGGAGTATCGCCGCTCCCTCGTCGTCGGCCAGTCCGCGCGCCTCCACTGCGGCTATCTCTGTGCCGATGCCGGTACCGGCGAAAGCTCCACCGATATGGTTTTCGCGGGGCATAACCTTGTCGCCGAAAACGGCGTGCTGCTTTCGGAAAGCTCTCCGTTCGGCGACGGGTACGCCGTCAGCGAGCTGGACCTCCAGCGCCTGAACTACGACCGCCGGCGCTCCAATACCTTCCGGCTCTCAAATGACCCTGCGTATACCCGCATCCCCTTCCCCCTTGCGCCCGCGCCGACCGCCCTCACCCGTGAGATCGCGCGCTATCCGTTCATCCCCGCCGATCTCCGCGACCGTGAGCGCCGCTGCGAGACGATCCTCAGCATCCAGGCGCAGGGGCTTGCGCGGCGTCTGTCCCACGCTCAGGCCAAAACCGCCGTCATCGGTATCTCCGGCGGGCTCGACTCATGCCTGGCGCTGCTGGTCACCGTCCGCGCGATGGATTTGCTGAAGCGTCCGCGTACCGACATCGTCGCCGTGACGATGCCGTGCTTCGGGACGACCCGCCGGACAAGGTCGAACGCCGAGGTTTTAGCCAACTCTCTCGGGGCTTCCTTTCGTACCGTCGACATCACCGCGCTGGTGACGCAGCATTTCCGCGACATCGGCTTCGACATCAATGACCACAGCGTCACGTTCGAGAATGCGCAGGCAAGAGCCCGGACGTACGTCGTCATGGACATCGCGAACCAGACGTCGGGGCTTGTGGTCGGAACCGGGGATTTGTCGGAGCTGGCCCTGGGATGGGCCACCTATAACGGCGACCATATGTCCATGTATGGAGTGAACGCGTCGGTACCGAAGACGCTGATCCGCCACATCGTGCGCTACTGCGCGGACCGTGCGGGCGAAGGGACGCTGCGGGAGGTGCTGCTGGACATCCTCGCGACGCCGGTCAGCCCGGAGCTGCTGCCGGCGAAGGATGGGGAGATTGCGCAGAAAACGGAGGATCTGGTGGGACCGTACGAGCTGCACGACTTTATCCTGTACTACGCGCTGAGATGGGGATTTGCGCCGGGGAAGGTGCTGTATTTAATGGAGATGGCGTTTCCGGAGTATAAGCGGGAAACGCTGGTGAAATGGGTCCGGAACTTCTATCAGAGATTTTTTGCACAGCAGTTCAAGAGATCGTGTTTACCGGATGGGCCGAAGGTGGGAAGCGTAGCGGTATCGCCGAGGGGAGACCTGAGGATGCCGTCGGACGCGTCGGCGGCGCTGTGGCTCAAGGAGCTGGAGGCCTGGATGCGCTAGCGCCGGTGACGCCGCGATATCTGCGGCGGGAGAGGCGTCGGTGCGGTTCCGCGTGAATTTTAACAAACCGTCCGCATATGACGGGGAAACATGTGATATACTGATGAAAAGGAAGACGCTGACGCATCATGACCGTGCGCAGACGCGGGAGGATGCCGGAGAAATCGGCGCATATGTCTGGAAGGTGGTATTTATTTGACGGAACAGATCATCAATATCGAGCGTATGGAACAGATTCTCGACGTTTTCGGCGAGTTTGATGCCAACATCCGCCTGCTGGAGACGGAGCTGGGGGTGAAGGTTTCCATGCAGAACGGAAACCTCCGCATCAGCGGCGAGACGGAGGATGTGCTGCGGGGTGTCCGGGCAGTGGAGACGCTGATGTCGCTGTCGGCCAGGGGCGAGCACATCAACGCGCAGACCGTCGGCTATGTGCTGTCCCTCGTGCGCGAGGAGCAGGAGACTCATGTGCAGGAGCTTGCTCATGGCGTCGTGTGCGTGACAATCAAGGGCAAGCCGATCAAGGCCAAGACGCTGGGGCAGAAAAAGTACCTTGACGCAATCCGCAAGAACACGATTACCTTTGGCATCGGCCCCGCGGGTACCGGCAAGACCTACCTCGCGGTTGCGATGGCGGTCGCGGCGTTCCGGGATAAGCAGATTAACCGACTGATCATCACGCGTCCGGCGATTGAGGCGGGCGAAAAGCTTGGGTTTCTGCCCGGTGACCTGCAGAGTAAGGTCGACCCCTATCTGCGTCCGCTGTACGACGCACTGTTCGATATGCTCGGTTCGGAGACATACCACAGGTATGTCGAGCGCGGGAACATCGAGGTCGCGCCGCTTGCCTACATGCGCGGGAGGACGCTCGACGATTCGTTCATCATCCTGGACGAAGCGCAGAATACCACGCCCGAACAGATGAAGATGTTCTTGACACGTCTGGGCGCCGGGTCGAAGGCGGTGGTCAACGGCGATATCACGCAGATCGACCTGCCGCCGGGGAAGCTGAGCGGACTGAAAGATGCCGTCGCGGTACTCGATGACGTACCCGGGATTGCCGTATGCCACCTGACCGACCGCGACGTTGTCCGCCATGAGCTGGTGCAGCGCATCATCCGCGCGTACGAGGCGTACGATCAGAGAAAGAAGAAATATACGCTGAAGAAGAAACCGTAAGGACGCCCGACGGTGTCCGCGTAATCCCACGATTCTCCTTTGGATAATGAAGCGAGGTGTATCCCATGAGAATCGCTCTTTTTTCCGACTCTTTCCTGCCCGTCATCGACGGCGTCGGACGGGTCGTCGTACAGTACGCAAACTCCCTCGCCAAGCGCGGGCATGAGGTCTATGTCATCTGCCCGCAGACCAACACAGGCTTCCGCGGCGGGCTGCCGTACGAGCTGGTGGACTACGTCGGTACCGCGATTCCGTCCGTCTCCCAGTACCGCGCCGGCGTCCCGCTGCTCGACGCCAACTTCCGCAACCGTGAGCAGATGCTCACCTTCGACATCATCCATGCCCACTCCCCGGGCAGCACTGGGCTCGAGGCCGTCCGCCAGGCAGCCCGGCGCAATGTCCCGCTCGTCGGCACCTTCCACTCCAAATACTACGACGATATCAAGAAGGTCACCCGTTCTGAGGCTCTCGCGTCGCTCGGCGCGCTCTACATCGCCCAGTTCTACCGCAACTGCACCGAGGTCTGGACCGTCTCCCTCAATGCCGCCGCCACGCTGCGCGACTACGGCTACAACGGCACCCTGCGCCTGATGCCCAACGGCACCGACCTCGTCGACATTGACCCCGCCGATGAAGCCGCCGCCGTCCGGGAATTTTCCCTCCCCGATGCCCCTACCCTTCTCTATACCGGTCAGCTCAACTTCAAGAAGAACCTGCGGCGCGTCTTCGAAAGCTGCGCGGCACTGTCGGCGGACAGCATCGAGTACACGCTGGTGCTCGCCGGTCAGGGGCCGGATGAAAAAGCGCTCCGAAAACTCGCGGACACGCTCGGGATCGCCGGGAATGTCGTGTTCACCGGCCATGTCTCCGACGCGCGGCTGCTGCACGGGCTGTACCGTCACGCGCGGCTGTTCGTGTTCCCGTCTCTGTACGACACATCGGGGCTGGTGGTACGTGAGGCGGCGGTAATGGAAACGCCGTCGGTAGTCGTACAGGACACCGCGCCGGCGGAGGTCGTGACGGACGGCGTCAACGGCTTCGTCTGCGAGGATACGACCGAGGCGCTCACGGATGTGCTGCGGCGCGCGCTGTCGCAGCCGGAACGTACCCGCGCGATGGGCATCGAGGCACGCCGTACCATCCCGCTGCCCTGGGACACCGTCATTGACCGCGCCGTCGTCCAGTACCGGGCGCTCATCGACGAACGGAAAATGTGACCGCCCGTGCGTATATCGTCCTGCGCCCCACCTCCCACGTACGAAAGGAAGTCTCAACATGTCCAGGCATGACCCCGAACGCTCTCCGCACACCGTCCGGATCACGCTGATGCGCGGCGGTCTGGAACTGCATCTGCCCGACACGCTGCGCATCCGGCAGTGCATCAACACCGGTCTTCTGTGCGAGGGCGTTACGGTCCCCTGCAGCGTCGACGTTTCGCTCACCGACGACGACGGCATCCGCGCAATCAACAAGGCTCACCGCAACATCGACGAGCCGACCGACGTGCTCTCCTTCCCGGCGCTGTCGTGGTGCGACGGCGCCGGCAGCATGAAGCCGGAGGACTTCGACCCCGACACCGGCCGTCTCGCGCTCGGCGACATCGTCATCAACGTCCGCCGTGCGCGCGAGCAGGCTGCGAGCTTCGGTCACTCCTTCTCCCGTGAGTGCGGCTATCTGACCGTCCACGCGCTGATGCACCTCCTCGGCTACGACCATGCGGACACCGAGGAACGCCGGAAGCTGATGCGCGAACATGAGGAGCGCGTGCTGAGTCTGATGGGTCTGACGCGGGACCGCGGGAACTGACAATGGAATACGATATCCCCCGCAGGATATACGTTTCTTTCAACTTTTCACTTTCACAAAAGATGGTGGTATCAAATGCTGTATCGAAACAACATGCCGCGGCAGTGCGCGACGTGCGCGAGGGCGGTGCGGTTAAATAACACGGACATGATCTGCAAGAAATATGGGGTGGTGTATGTGGATTACGGGTGCAGACGGTATGTGTATGACCCGCTGAAACGCGTTCCGTCGCGGATGCCGCCCGTGCCGTCGGGAAAAACATACACTTTAAAATGAAACGCGTACAAAAAAAGGCGGGTTAAATGGAAGTTTACCAAAAGAAGTTCCGGTAAGGCAAATTTTTTTGTCGTATTGGAGTTGACAAATCCCTGTACTTTTTGATACAATGTTCGCAGAGGTTAATTTTACGCTAGGAGGCAAATACACCTATGACGAACAACAAGGCTGTCCTTTCCTGGATCAAGGAAATGACCGACATGACCAAGCCCGACAAGATCGTCTGGATCGACGGATCCGACGCTCAGCTCGAGGCTCTGCGCGCCGAAGCCTGCTCCACCGGTGAAATGGTCAAACTCAATCAGGAGCTGCTCCCCGGGTGCTACTATCACCGTACCGCTGTCAACGACGTCGCACGTGTCGAAGGCCGTACCTTTATCTGCACCCCCACCAAGGAAGAAGCCGGTCCTACCAATAACTGGATGGAGCCGTCCGAGATGTACGCCAAGCTCCGGAAGCTCTACACCGGTTCCATGATCGGCCGTACCTGCTACGTCCTGCCCTACTCCATGGGCCCCATCGGTTCCCCGTTTGCCAGGTATGGTATCGAGCTCACCGACTCCATCTACGTCGTCCTTAACATGGCCATCATGACCCGCATCGGCCAGAAGGTTCTCGACGCCCTCGGCGATGACCCCGGCTTCATCAAGGGTCTCCATGCCAAAGCGCAGATCGATGAGGAGAACCGCTATATCGTCCACTTCCCGCAGGACAACACCATCTGCTCGATAAACTCCGGTTACGGCGGCAACGTGCTTCTGGGCAAGAAGTGCTTCGCGCTGCGCATCGCGTCCTACCTCGGCCGCAATGAGGGCTGGATGGCTGAGCATATGCTCATCCTCGGCATCGAGTATCCGGACGGCGATATCAAGTATATCTCCGCTGCGTTCCCGTCTGCCTGCGGCAAGACCAACCTCGCCATGCTCATCCCGCCGGAATACCTCCAGAAGAAGGGCTACAAGGTCTGGACCGTCGGTGACGATATCGCGTGGATCCGTCTGGGCGAAGACGGCCGCCTGTGGGCCTGCAACCCCGAGAACGGTTTCTTCGGCGTCGCGCCGGGCACCAACATGAAGTCCAACCCCAATGCGCTGGCTTCCACCCGCACAGACACCATCTTCACCAACGTCGTTATGACCAAGGAAGGCGGCGTGTGGTGGGAAGGCCTCGACAAGAATCCGCCGCGCGGCGTGCCCAACTGGAAGGGCGAGCCGTGGAATCCCGACGACGGCCTCAAGGGCGCCCATCCCAACTCCCGCTTCACCGCGCCGGCCATCAACTGCCCGTGCATCAGCTCCGAGTTCGAGAATCCGAATGGCGTACCGCTCTCCGCGATCGTCTTCGGCGGCCGCCGTGCGAAGACCGCTCCGCTGGTCTATCAGGCCCGCGACTGGAATCACGGCGTGTTCGTCGGCTCCATCATGGCGTCCGAGACCACCGCTGCCGCCTCTGGTGCGGTCGGCGTTGTCCGCCGCGATCCGATGGCTATGCTGCCCTTCTGCGGCTACAACATGGGCGATTACTGGCAGCACTGGATCGACATGGGCGCGAAAGTCACCAACCAGCCCAAGATTTTCAACGTCAACTGGTTCCGTCTCAACGAGAACGGCAATTTCGTGTGGCCGGGCTTCGGCGACAACATGCGCGTGCTGCTGTGGATCCTTGACCGCTGCGACGGCAAAGTCGACGCCCGGGACACCGAGATCGGTTATGTGCCGTATCCCGAGGACATCAACCTCGAGGGTCTGGATTACACGATCGAGGAGGGCCACAAGTTCGGCTTCGACGACCTCAAGAGCATCCTGACCGTCGAGCGCGACTTCTGGAAGGAAGACCTCGTGAGCATCAAGGAGTTCTACGGCAAGTTCGATGTCGAGCGCGTCCCGAACGAGCTGTGGGCGGAGCTTGCCAAGCTCGAAGCACGTCTGAACAAGTAATCATCTATCGGGGACGGCGGGCATTTTATCGCTCAGCCGTCCCCTTTTCTGTCATGTGCGCGGAGAGTGCGATGGGAACACCCGGAAAGCCGGGGACGGTGAGCGGCGGGCTATGCGTCTGTCTGGCCGATCGGATATACGCCGCGACGCCGATGGGGATTCAGCCGGTGATCTCGTTTGGGATTGCGGACGCAATCCTCACGCTGCCGGAGGAGTATATGCAGGTCTGTAACGTGTACCTCAAATCCCCGCGTTTGCCTTTGCCTGACCGGCTGCATCTGTTTTTTTCCTCATTTACAGCTTTTCCGCGCCTTGTCAACGTTATTGCATAGTTTAATTTTACGTTATCCTTACGAGATTATCTAATTTGACTCTTGCCACACGCTGTGAAAACATGTATACTTAATAGTAGAAACGTGTCGTGTTTCTCAGAATGCGGCAGGACGCAACGTTCCGCACAGTCGGACGTATGAATTATGGGGGTGCGATGCACGGTGTATTCTAAGACAGTCATCGTCGTTAATCAGGTGGGCTTATACGCGAAGGCCGCAACATCCTTCGTTCAGAAAGCCAATGAGTTCAAAAGTACCGTTTGGATCGAGAAGGACGAGCGCCGCGTCAACGCCAAGAGTCTGCTCGGGATCCTCTCGATGGGTCTCACGCGCGACAGCGAGATGACCATTCTCGCTGAGGGTAAGGACGAGCAGGAAGCCGTCAATGCGCTCTGCGATCTGGTGGCTTCGGGGTTCTCCGAACAGTAACCTTTTCTGTGGTTCTTCTTTACCGAACAGCAACCGACCTTTTAAAGAGCCTCACATAATCGGTATGTGAGGCTCTTTCTCTCTGCCTCCCTTTGCGCCGGGTACGCCGGATGGTTTCATGCGCCGTGGGGATGTCTTCGGCATCCCCCTGTCCTTTACTCTTATCTTTCCTGTCGCAGCATTAAGAAAAAATGTTACAATTCAGTTACAGAAACGCTTGACCTTTTCCGGTTTTTGCGGTACAATAGAGAAGTATTCATATACAGGTCAGTGGGGAGGTACGCATGACACTCGAACAGCTCCGTGAGAAGGCCGCACTGTGTCCGCAGCTCCCCGGCGTCTACCGCATGTTTGACCGCAATGACGTCGTCATTTACGTCGGTAAGGCGAAGAACCTCAAGAACCGCGTCAGCCAGTATTTCCACAACATCGACGCCCAGTGGATCAAGACCCAGCGGCTTGTCGCACAGATTGACCGCTTTGAGACCATCGTCACCAAGACAGAGCTCGAGGCGCTTGTGCTCGAGAATACGCTCATCAAACGCTATGCGCCGCGCTACAACATCCTGCTCAAGGACGATAAGGGCTACCCGTTCGTCCGCTATGACCCGAAGGAGGATTACCCGCGCTTCTCATTGGTGAACAACGCCGATCCGGACGCGCGCTGCTACGGGCCATACGGCGGACGCACCGTCGCCCATGACGTCATCGACATCCTTACCGATACCTTCAAGCTCCCGAACTGCTCACGGAAGTTCCCGCGTGAGATCGGACGCGCACGGCCGTGCCTGAGGAAGGAATTGGGGCGCTGCATCGGGGTGTGTACCGGAGATGTAACGCCGGAAGCCTACCATGCGCTGCTCGACGAGGCGTCGCTGCTGCTGAACGGACGCTGCGACGACCTGCTCAAAAGCCTCGGGGAGCGGATGGAGGAAGCGTCGGAGAACCTCGACTTCGAACGCGCCGCCTACCTCAGAGACCGTCTGCGCGCGGTCGAACGCCTCGCCGGACGCCAGAAGGTCGTCGCGGCACATGTCCCCGACGCCGACATCATCTGCCTGTACAACACACCCTCACGGGCGTGCGTGGTGGTGTTGCATTACGTCGACGGGACGCTCCTTGATAAGGATCAGGTGATCCTCCCGGCGTGTGAGAGCGACGAGGACTACGGCGAGACGCTGTCGCAGTTCGTCGCGCAGTATTATAAAGATCGGCCGATCCTCCCGCGTGAGGTGCTGCTGTCCCACGAGACGCCCGACGCGGACCTGCTGTCGGAATACCTGACCGAGCGCGCAGGGAGACGGGTATACGTCCTGTTTCCGCAGCGCGGCGAGAAGCGGGTGCTCCTGGATATGGCGATGGACAACGCGCGTGAGGAAGCGCGCATCGCGGCGATGAAAGAGGAGCGGGCCGGCTACGCGCTGACACTGCTGCAGAAAGCGCTCGGTCTGCCGATGCCGCCGGAACGCCTGGAGGCGTACGACATCTCGCACACCGAGGGGCGGGATGCGGTCGGCGGGATGGTCGTGTTCATGTCGGGAAAACCGCGGCGGTCGGCGTACCGGAAGTTCAAGATCGAGGACGGCGTGGGCGGCGACGACTATGCGTCGATGCGGCAGGTGCTGACACGGCGGCTGATGCGGGCGCAGGATGGGGATAAGAAGTTCCTGCCGCTGCCGGAGGTCTTTCTGATCGACGGCGGGATGGAGCATGCAAAGCTCGCACGGGAGGTGCTGGACGCGTACGGGGTACGGGTACCGGCGGTGGGGATGGTCAAGGATGAGCGTCACCGCACCCGCGCACTGATCTCGCCGGACGGTCTGGAAATCGGCATCCGCACGCAGCCGGCTCTGTACGCGCTGATCGGCACGATTGACGAAGAGGTGCACCGTTACGCGCTCAGCTACCACCGGACACTGCGGGATAAGAAGCTGCGGGCATCGGCACTCGACGCGGTGCCGGGCGTGGGAGAGAAACGCAAGGCGGCGCTGCTGAAGAAATTCGGGTCACTCAAAGCGATCCGCACGGCGACACTTGCGGAGCTGGAGGCGGTGATTCCGAAAAATGCCGCTGCAGCGGTCTATCAGACATTCCGTAAGGACGCCGACAAACCTGAGATGAACGAAAACAGGGAGTAAAATATGCGAGTGATTACCGGTACCGCGCGCGGGCGCAAACTCAAGCCCGTCGAAGGCATGAACACGCGTCCGACATCCGACTGGACGAAGGAGTCGCTGTTCAACGCCATCCAGTTCGACATCGAAGGTCGGCGCGTGCTCGACCTGTTCTCCGGCACCGGGCAGCTTGGCATCGAAGCACTGTCGCGCGGCGCTCGGGACGCCGTATTCGTCGATGTGTCTCCCGCTGCCGTCAAAATCACACGCGAGAATGTCCGCTCAGCCGGCTTCGACGACGTATCGGAAATTGTACAGGCAGACGCGCTGTCCGCGCTGACCAGGTATCCGAAAGACCGCTTCGGGCTGATCTTCCTCGACCCGCCGTACGAGGCTGAGCTGCTGTCAACGGTGCTCAACACCATCATGGCGCGCAAGCTCCTCTGCGAGGGCGGTCTGATTGTCTGTGAGACGCTGCGTAAGATGACCTTCCCCGTCTGCCCGGAGAACTTCCGCATCATCCGGGAATATGTCTACGGCAAGACCAAGATCACGCTGATCACCCGCGACGCATAGCACGGTGTTCCGGGACGGTTCCCAAAAACAACGTTCGGAGGTATCTCCCCCTATGAAAACCGCCGTTTACCCCGGCTCCTTTGACCCCGTCACGCTCGGCCATATGGACATCATCCATCGCGCTGCCCTCATGTTCGACCACCTTACCGTCGCTGTGGGCATCAATATCAACAAGCGCGCGACCTTCTCCCCCGAGGAGCGCGTCGACTTCCTCAAACGCGCCATTGCTGCCGAAGGGTTGCACAACGTCACCGTCGAAGCCTATCACGGTCTCATCGCCGATTACGCCGCGTCCCTTAACGCCAACACCCTCGTACGCGGTCTGCGCGCGATGTCCGACTTCGAAAGTGAGTTCCAGATGGCACTCGCCAACCGCAGGATCAACCAACAGGTCGACACCGCCTTCCTCGTCACAAATGTCGAGTATATGTACCTCAGCTCATCCCTCGTCCGCGAGATCGGCCACTATGGCGGTGATATCTCGGAATTCGTACCGCAGTGCCTGGCAGAGGATATTGCGAAGCGTCTCAAACAGAACAAACCCAATATTTAACCCTCGAAAGGAGTGCCTGTTATGGCCGGAGGAATTGACGAACTCATTGATGTATTATATGGAATGGTCGAGGAAGCGTGGAGTGTCCCTCTTGGAAGGGATAAGTGCATCATCGAACGTGAAAAGGTGCTCGATATCCTGGACGAGCTGCGCGGAAACCTGCCCGGCGAGATCAAGGCCGCGCGCGAGATTGTAGAGAAGCGCAATGACCTGCTCGCGGCGGGCAAGAAGGAAGCCGACTCGCTCAAGCGTACCGCCGAGGAGCGTGCCAAAGCCCTCGTCGAGCAGAGCGAGATCGTTACCGCCGCCGCCAAGCGCGCCAAGGAGATTACCGCGGCTGCCGAAGCCCAGGCTGCCGAGCTCAAGCGTGCCGCCAATGTCTACTGCGACGACCTCATGCGCCGGACCGATGAGACCGTCTCCACGTTCCTCACGGAGGTCCGCAAGCTCCGCGAGGACTTCAAGTCCGCCGCCGGGATGAAGTAGGCCTTCACGTTTACATAATCTTGTTCGAGCGTATTGCATATGCCCCGGAATCTCACACAAATACGGCTATGGAACGGTCGGTGGGGTGACCCGGCAGGATGCGGGCATCCTGCCCCGTGATACCGTGTCTTGCAGGGATACGGCGTCCGCACGTCCTGCTCGCGCGCTTTTGTCAGGCATTTTAACAGAATCTCATCAAAATAACACTTGCATTTTACATACTTGCCCTGTATAATAGAGGTAGTGCGTTATGTCCACTTCCCCCGTCTATACGCATATCCCGGTTCTGCGCGACGCGTGCATTGAGGCGCTGCGCATCCGGCCCGACGGCGTCTATGTGGATGCTACCCTCGGCGGCGCGGGGCATGCCTCGGAAATTGTCCGCCGTCTGACCTCCGGCACCCTCGTCGGCATCGACCGCGACGACTATGCACTCTCCCGCGCCGGAGAGCGTCTTGCACCGTACGGCGACCGCGTGCGCCTTGTCCACAGCGACTTCCGCAATCTTGCGGCGTGTCTCAATGGCCCCGTCGACGGCATCCTGTTCGATCTCGGATGCTCGTCGTTCCAGCTCGACGACCCGGAGCGCGGCTTCTCCTATATGCACGACGCCCCGCTCGATATGCGCATGGATCGCACCAGCCCGCGTACCGCGTATGATCTCATCAACACCGCCGACTCAAGCGAGCTGCGGCGCATCCTCTACGACTACGGTGAGGAGCGCTACGCCCCGCGCATCGCCGAGGCTATCGTACGGGAGCGGGCGGTCTCGCCCATCGCAACCACCGGGGAGCTTGTCCGCATCATCTCCGACGCCATGCCCGCGGCCGCGAAGCGCGAGAAGCAGCACCCTGCCAAGCGAACCTTCCAGGCCGTGCGCATCGCCGTCAACGACGAGCTCACGGCGATCGACGAAGCCTTGCGCGCGGCGATCGACTGCCTTAAGCCGGAGGGCCGGCTCGCCGTCATCTCCTTCCATTCGCTTGAGGACCGCATCGTCAAGCAGGTGTTCGCCCGGAACGCCCGCGGCTGCACCTGTCCGCCCGAGTTTCCCGTCTGCGTCTGCGGCGGGACTCCGCGCGTCCGCCTCATCACCCATAAGCCCATCATCCCGACGGATGAGGAATGCAATGACAATCCCCGCGCGCGCAGCGCCAAGCTCCGCGTCTGTGAGAAGATATAACACCACGTCCCCATATCCGCCGTTCCGTTTGTCATATCCAGCGCATATCCTGCCGCCGTTCCTATATCCGCCTGATGGGATGTCCCCATCCCGCCCCGGAGGTGCCTATGCCATCCCTGCAATCCGCCCTCGCCGAACACGAGACCGCCTCCTATGCCGACTCCGTTCTCTCCGACCAGTCCACCACACGCGTCGGCATCCCGGATACAGACGCCGTACCTTCCGACGACCGTGCGCCCGACGACCATAAATCGCGCGCGAGTGTCGGTTATGACCTGTCGCGCTTCGACCAGAGAGAGACCGTCCGCGATGCGCGTCTGTCGGAGGCCCGCAACGTCCCTAAACGCAAACGAAAAACTGCCGCGCGTGCGAAGTTCAGCGCGCTTACACTGATGCTCTGCGTCGTCACGGCGCTGCTGTCGGTCGCGCTTATCTTCTCCTATGTCGAGCTCACCGTCACCAGCGATAAGCTTGACGACCTCAACAACATCTACACCGACCTGAAAAACACCGGCGTACTGCTCAAAACCCAGTATGAGTCGCGCTACGATCTCACCGTCATCGAGGAATATGCGCAGTCCAAGCTCGGTATGGTCAAGCTCGAACGCTCGCAGATCGAGTACGTCGAGATCGCCAGCCCCGACACCATCACACGCGTGTCTCCGGAGAAAACGTCGCGCTTCGGCTACATCCTGTCCAGCTTCGCCAAGAGCTTCAACGCCGTGCTCACATTCATCGCCGGGTGACGTTTTTACTCATACGCGCGTCCCGTTCCGCATATAGATAAAAGGAGTGAGAATCGGTACGCAGCCGTGCCCTTCTGACTCCTTTTGCCTGATTCACGCTCAGAAAGGAGCGCCGCATGGATCATAAAACTCCCGATCAGCCGGAACTTTCCGGAAAGCCGGAGGCTCTGAAAAAACCGCGCCGCCCGCTGTTCCCACGTCTCTTTGGGAAATCCCGCAGGTCCGACGGCACGACTACCAACTCCGTCTTTACCCGCACCATCTTTGTTATGACCATCCTCGGCTTCGTTGCCTTCGCGCTGCTCATCGCCAAGCTCTTCCAGGTGCAGCTCGTCGACTACGAGGTCTACCAGCGCAACGCCGTCTCGCAGCAGACCCGCAATGAGGTCATCACGCCCTCGCGCGGGACGATCTATGACGTCAACGGCAAGCAGCTCGCCGTCTCTGCCACCGTCGAAACGGTCATTCTCAACCCCGCCGGCATCAAGGATGCTGCCGAAAAGCGCAATGTCTCCGAAGACGTGCTGAAAGCGACCATCTGCCAGGGGCTGTCGGAGATCCTCTCGCTTGACTACGACAAGCTGCTTGAGAAGGCCAACAAGACCTCCTCGCAGTATGAGTACGTAGCCCGCAAGATCGACATCGAGCTTGCCGACCGCGTGCGGACGTTCATCGCAAAGAACAAGCTCTCGGGTGTCGTCTATCTGATCACGGATACAAAGCGTTATTACCCCTATGGGAACTTTCTGTCGCACGTTCTCGGCTTCTGCGGTATAGACAACGACGGTCTGTACGGGATCGAGTATTACTTCGATGATGATCTGAAGGGAGAACCGGGGCGCATCATCTCGGCGAAGAACGGCCGCGGTGTCGATATGCCGTTCGACTACGAGCAGTACTACAGCGCGCAGGACGGTGACAGCATCGAGCTGACAATCGACGAGGTCATTCAGCATTATCTCGAGCGTCATCTGGAGGAATGCTACGCATGGTCAAAGGCTGCCGTCGGCGTGACGGGCATCGTGATGGACGTCGAGAACGCAGCAGTTCTGGGGATGGCGTGCAAGCCGGACTTCGACCTCAACTCCCCGTTCGAAATCAACGACGAGACGCTGTTGTTCGCGATGGAAATCATGGACGACGAGCAGAAAGCCGCCGAGCGTACCAACTACTTGCAGAATCTGTGGTCCAACCGCGCGGTGAACGCAACATACGAGTCCGGGTCAGTCTTCAAGATTCTGACCGGTGCAATGTCGATTGAGGAGAACATCATCGGCGCGGATGAGCTGTTCTACTGCGGCGGTTCGAAGTCCGTTGAGCTGTCCGGCGAGACGATCGGCTGCTGGAGCACCCACGGCCACGGTCAGCAGACCTTCGAGGAAGGCGTCATGCAATCTTGCAACTGCGTCTTCATCACGCTCGGTTTACGGATGGGGCCTGCAACGTTCTTCAAATACTACAAGGCGTTCGGTCTGACGCAGAAGACCGGCATCACGCTGCCGGGTGAGGCGGGCGGTTCGTCGGTGCTGTACTTCGACACCAGGGGCTTATCCGTCGATGTTCAGCTTGCCAACGCCGCTTTCGGCCAGTCCAACAAGGTCACACCCATCCAGATCATCACGGCGGTCAGCGCGGTGGCCAACGGCGGTACGCTCTACCAGCCGCGCATCGTCTCGCGCATCATCGCGGCGGATGGCTCCCTGCGGCAGGACTCTGACCCGGTCGTCGTGCGGCAGGTGATCACCGAGCAGACCTCGAAGCGGATGAACGCGGCGCTCGAACAGGTGGTCTCCGGCGAATCCGGCACCGGCCGCAACGCCTACGTCAAGGGCTACCGTGTGGCCGGCAAGACCGGTACCTCGCAGAAGCTCGACAAGCTCGACGAGGAGGGCGAGGCCAACCTGCGCATCGTATCGTTCCTGGCGTTCGCGCCGGCGGACGATCCGAAGGTCGCGGTACTGATCATCGTTGACGAACCGACCGAGGGCTTGGTATCCGGAGGTGCGATGGCGGCGCCTGTCGCGGCAGACGTGCTCTCCGACGTTCTCCCGTATCTCGGCGTCGAGCCGATCTACACCGAAGAGGAACTGCTGACGCTCGACATCTTCACGCCCGACTTCACCGGCATGACGGTCGAGGAGGTCAACAAACGCGCGGCGTCCGACGGTCTGACGGTAACCTTCGTCGGCGAAGGCGACCGTGTGACCGATCAGCTTCCCGCCCCGGGTTCGATGGTACCCCGCAACGTGACGATGACGGTCTACCTCGGCGCTTCGAAGCCCGACTACGACATCGTCGTCCCGAACCTCGTCGGAATGACCTACTCCGGTATTGTAAAGCTGCTGCGCGGCTCAACCTACTACATCCGCGCGGTCAACCTCGTCGACTACTCCTCGAAGAAGCTCTGCGTCAAGCAGACTCCCGAAGCCGGTGAAGTCGTCAAACCCGGGACGGTCATTACATTGGACTTCCTTGATTCGACGATCATCGAATGACCTTCTGTATCACCTTTGGTTTTCTGTCCCTGTCTGGCTCATCCATTCCCGCAGGGTCTGCCCCGCGCATCCGTATCCATCGTCCGTACACCGATCCCTGCACCGGAGTGACACGGGCGTTACCTATGGCGACACATTCGGAGGCTTTATGAAACTGAAAGCGCTGCTGTCCGGCGTGCCGTACGTGACGACGACCGCGCCGCTTGATATGGAGATCACGGATTTGTGCTTCGACTCGCGGGTATGCAGGCCGGGGATGGCGTTCGCTTGTGTGAAGGGCCTGCGCGCGGACGGGCATGACTACATCGGTGCGGCGCTGGAGAACGGCGCAGCGCTGATCATCGCAAAGCATGCGGTCGACGGCGTGCCGACCGTCGTGACGGACGAACCGGAGATAACGCTTGCGTTCATGGCCGGGAACTTCTACGGAAATCCCGCGCGTGAGATGACCTTTATCGGCGTCACCGGGACGAAGGGCAAAACGTCCACGACGTTTTTCATCAAGTATCTCCTCGAACAGACCCTCGGCGCACGCGTCGGCCTGATCGGCACGATCCGCAACATGGCGGGAGACATCGACCTGGGAGAGAGTCACAATTCGACGCCGACCGTGACGGAGTTACACGCGCTGCTGCGTCAGATGCGCGACGCCGGCTGCACGCATGTCGTCATGGAGGTCAGCTCCCATGCCCTCGCGCTCGGCCGCGTCGACGGCATCCGATTCCGTGTCGGCGTGTTTACGAACCTCTCGCAGGATCACCTCGACTTCCACGGCACGATGGAGAACTACCTGCAGGCGAAGCTCCGGTTGTTCCGGATGTCCGACGTCGGGGTGGTCAACATCGACGACCCGGCCTCTGCGCGCGTGCTGGAAGCTGCCGCGTGCCCGATAAAGACGTTCTCGATGCAGCACGACGAAGCTGATGCCTGTGCAAAGGACGTGGAACAGCGTGGGGCCGACGGTGTCGACTTCAACGTGTACGCGAACGGTCGCTCGGCACATGTGAAGTTCCCGGTGCCTGGGCTTTTCTCGGTACACAACGCGCTCGCGGCGCTGAGTGCGGCGCTGGAGCTGGGCGCGGGATTCGATGACGCGGTACGGATACTCGCGGAGGTGCCGCATGTCCCGGGCCGTGCGGAGGTCGTACCGGTTCATGCGGAGTTCCGCGTAATCGTCGACTATGCCCACTCGCCCGACAGCGTCGCGAAGATCGTCGAGACCGTCGCAGGATTCACAGCAGGCCGCGTGATCTCGGTGCTCGGCTGCGGCGGGGACCGTGACCGCACCAAGCGTCCGAAAATGGCGGACGCTGCGGCGCGCGGTTCGGACTACATCATCCTGACAACCGACAACCCGCGCTTCGAGGAACCGGCGGACATCATCCAGGAGATGCTGCCCGGCGTCGCGCACACCGACTGCCCGTACGAGGTTGTCATTGACCGCCGCGAGGCTATCCGGCACGCGCTCGATCTGGCACGTCCCCGCGACACCGTACTGATCATGGGCAAGGGTCATGAGCCTTATCAGGAGGTGCGCGGTGTGCGGCACCATTTCGACGACCGTGAGGAAGTTTTGTCCTATATGGCCGCGATACAGGAGGGCTCTGTGTGATGGAACCGATCGGTCTGCGGGAGCTTGCGGAACTCTGCGGCGCGGTATCTGACCGGACGCTGCCGGATATTCCGGTGACGCAAGTGACGAACAACACCCGCGTGGTCATCCCGGGCGCGGTGTTCGTACCGCTCAAGGGTATGCATGCCGACGGGCATGACTTCATCGCCGACGCCGCCGCGCGCGGAGCAGCAGCCGCGCTGTGCTCCCGCGAGGACGTCACGGCGGATATCCCGCTGCTGCGTGTTCCGGACACCCTAAAGGCTGCTCAGACGCTTGCGGCGGCATACCGGCGGCGGTTTTCGTTACCGGTCATCGGTGTGACGGGCAGCGCCGGGAAAACCACGACCGTCGCGATGACCTGTGCGGCGCTCGGGTCGATGCGTCCGCTGCGCACGGCTGACGCGGACAACGGGCAGATCGGCATGACCTTCACGCTCTTCAACCTCGACGCGTCCTACGGCTGCGCGGTGCTCGAGATGGGCATGTCGCTCCCCGGCGAGCTTGCAAGGCTCTCGGAGATGGGACGCCCGGTCATCGCGGTCATCAACGGCATCGGCACCGCTCACATCGAGTTCTTCGGGACACGGGAGAAAATACGCGACGCAAAGCTCGAGATCCTCAGCGGAATGCCGGAGGACGGGATACTGATCTTCAACGGCGACGACCCGCTGTTGTGGGACTTAAAAGGCGCACTCCCCCGGAAGACGCTCTTTTACGCACAGCATAACCCGGCCGCGGACTTCCTCGCGGCGTGCGAGAGTACGGACGGCGTGAGCGTGCTGCAGTTCACAAAGCCCTTCACAAAGTCGATGACACTGCACGCGGTGGGTTCTCACTACTGCTCCGACGCGCTGGCGGCAGTCGCGGCTGCGTACACGATGGGCCTTGCGCCGGACGCCATCGCCGAAGGCCTGAACGCCTTCGAAAGCGTCCCGGGACGTCAGCGCATCGTCGAGAAGTGCGGCGTGACGGTGATGGAAGACTGGTACAACGCGTCCCCGGAGGCGGTGCAGGCATCTTTGGGGGTGCTTTCGGCCCTGGCTCCCGTGGGGAAACGCTTCGCGGCTCTGGGGTGTATGCGCGAGCTGGGCGACGCGTCTTTGGAACTTCATCGGGCGTGCGGCGAATATGCGGCGAAGTGCTGCGATTACCTGTTTGTCTACGGCGACGGCGCGGAAGGATACCTCGAAGGTGCAGAAAATGCCGGGATGCCGTGTGACCGCCGTGTCCTCTTTACCTCCCATGACGCGCTTGTCAGACGGCTGTACGAACTGTGTACGCCGGGCAGTGCGGTGCTTTTCAAGGGCAGTCACCACTTCACGCACATGGAACGCGCAATGGAAGCGTTTTACGCTCTGCTCGAATCCTGACATAAAGGACTTTTGTACTATGGTTCTGTTTTTTATCGCTGTCGTCGCAGCCGCGTTCTTGCTTGCCTATGGAATCACCGCCGCGGTCGGTCCTTCGATCATTGTAAAGCTGCGGAAGCTCAAGTGCGGCGGAACGGTGCTGGACATCGGCCCGAAATGGCATCTACAGAAGGGAAATATCCCGATTATGGGCGGTTTTATGTTCATCCTCGGGACGATTCTCTCCACGGTCATCATCCTGCTTTCACTGCCGTGGGTGAACAGCCGCCTGAACCCCGGATATGTCTTCGCGGATCTCTCGCACTGGACGTCGGTGCTCGCGGTGCTGGGACTGGCGCTGTGCTGCGGGCTGATCGGCTTCCTCGACGACTTCAAGAAGGTCAAAAAGAAGCGCAACCTCGGGCTGACGGTCATCCAAAAGCTGCTGCTGCAGATCGCGGCGGCGGTCGTGTTCATCCTGGTGATGCGGCATTTCGGGCTGATTTCGCCGCATATCGTCTTCCCGTTCCTTAACGTGACATGGGAGCTGCCGTGGGCGGCATACATCCCGTTCATGGCGTTCGTAATCGTCGGCTGCGTGAACGCGGTGAACCTGACCGACGGGCTGGACGGGCTGGCGGGCGGCGTGACATTCTTCGTCGCGGCGTTCTTCGCGTACGCGGCACTGCTCCTGTTCCTCCGTACGCAGGTCTCCTCCCTGATGGGTACGGCGGCGCTCTCGGCGGCGTTATGCGGCAGTCTGGGCGCGTTCCTTATCTTCAACTTCAGCCCCGCAAAGGTCTGGATGGGTGACACGGGCGCGCTGTTCCTCGGCGCGATGGTCTGCGGACTTGGGTTCGCGATCGACCTGCCGATCATCCTCATCCCCGTCGGCATCGTCTACGTCATCGAGACACTGTCCGACATCCTGCAGATCGGCTATTTCAAGCTGACCCATGGCAAGCGCATCTTTAAGATGGCGCCGATCCACCATCACTTTGAGCTGTGCGGCTACAGTGAGAAGCAGATTGTGGTTGCCGCGTATCTGATCACCATCGTATTCTGCGCCCTGTCTGCCTGGGGCGTATGGATGCTGTAAACGCGAAAGGAGCGGTTATGTCCGATCATTCCCATCCTTCGTCGGATAGAACCGACGATTCGCTCTACATCTCCTCCTATGACAAGCAGCTCGCTGCCGGAAACTCTGTCGTCGATGTCCCGCTGCCCGGTGAATCCGATGCGCCCGATGCGACCGCTCCTTCCCGGAAGAAAAAGAAGAAGCGCGGCGGCTTGTGGAGCATCAGCATCGGCTTGTTCCAGAGTGATGAGCGTCTGAAGATCGGGCCGATCGACGTGCCGTTCTTCCTGCTCTTACTTGCAATCACGGTGGTCGGGCTGATCTCATTATTCTCGGCGAGCTACACAGCCGCCTACTACAAGTTTAATAACCCCTACCACTACATCTCCAGTCAGGCCCTCTACGCCGTGATCGGTATCGGCGTCGCGCTGGTGATCTCGCGCATTCCGTACCAGAAACTGCACCGGCTTGCCATTCCGGCTATGATCGCGGCATGCGTGCTGCTGGCACTGGTCACCCTCATCGGCACGAGCCTGAATACCGAGGCGAAGCGCTGGATCAAAATCGGCACACTCCCGACGTTCCAACCCTCCGAGCTCGCCAAGGCTGCGCTGGTGTTGACCTTCTCCTCTCTGTGTATCCGTATGCGCGACCGCATCAAGCAGCCGAAGTCTCTGATTCCGTTCTTCCTCATCCTGGGCGTGATGTCGTTCTTTCTGCTCGGGCAGCCGCACCTTTCCGCGACAATCATCATACTGGTCACGGGCTTCGTCATCCTCTTTGTCGGCGGCGCGAATGTCTTACACCTCACGGGTATCGTGTGTATCGGCGCCGCGGGACTTGCGTGGCTGGTTTTGGGACCGATCAAGTACCAGTACGACCGGATCGTGACTTGGATCGACCCGTTCACCGATCCGTTGGGTGAAGGGTTCCAGATGCTGCAGTCGCTCTACGCAGTCTGTTCCGGCGGGCTATGGGGGTTAGGTCTCGGACAGAGCCGTCAGAAGCAGATGTACCTCCCCGAGCCGTACAACGATTTCATCTTCTCCATCACCTGCGAGGAACTGGGGTTCATCGGCGCGTCATTGATCATCATCCTGTTCGCGGCGTTCGTCATCCGCGGATTTTACATCGCCCTGCGTTCACGCGATACCTTCGGCACGCTCCTGGTCGTCGGCTTCATGACCCAAATCTCCATCCAGGTCTTCTTCAACATCGGCGTCGTCACGAATCTTCTCCCGGTCACCGGTGCGTCCCTCCCCTTCTTCTCCTCCGGCGGCACCTCGGCGTTGATGCTCTACGCTCAGATGGGTATTGTTTTATCTGTATCCCGACAGATGACCATCCGCAGCTGAGTACTTCTTCCGCCGGTTTCCTATCTCCGGCAGGGGATACATTCGGCATGTGGTGCGCGTTTCAAATCTTCGGGTTCAGAACGCAAAGCAAGGAGGGTTATCTGTTGAGAATCATACTGAGCGGCGGCGGGACCGGCGGACACATCAACCCGGCGCTGGCGATTGCGAAGAAGGTACGCGCGGAAGATCCGACGGCGGAGATACTGTTCTGCGGCGGAAAAGGCGGGCTGGAAGAAAAGCTCGTCCCGCGTGAAGGATTTGAGCTGAAGACCTTCGCCGTCCACGGACTGCGCAGAAAACTCACGCCGGCGAATATCGTTTACAACGTGAAGGTGCTTGCCGAGGCCGAACGTTCCCGCAAAGAAGCCGAGCAGACCGTCCGGACATTCAGACCCGACGTCGTGGTGGGCTGCGGCGGCTATGCAAGCTTCCCGGTCGTCCGTGCCGCTCAGAAGTGCGGCGTCCCGACGCTGCTGCTCGAGGTCAACGCCTTCCCCGGCGTCACGACCAGGCAGCTTGCGCGTCATGCCGATGCCGTGATGATCTGTTTCGAGGATTCCCGCGCCTATTTCCCGGGAAAGAACGTCATCCTCACCGGCAGCCCCGTTCGACCCGAATTCCTCAACGCGGACCGCGACCGGGCACGCCGTGAGATGAAGCTTGATGACCGCCCGCTCGTCGTATCGGTCTGGGGCAGTCTCGGCGCCGAGCACCTCAACCACTGTATGCCCGATTTTCTCCGCCGCGTCACCGAACACGACGACTGGTACGTCCTGCATGCCATCGGAAGCTGGGGCTACACCTGGGTACGCGACGAAATCAAAGCTGCCGGAGTCGATCTCGCAAAGCATCCCAACATCGACGTGCGCGATTACATCTACGACATGCCGACGGTCATGGCGGCTGCCGACCTGGTCCTCTGCCGCGGAGGCGCCGCGACCGCCGCCGAGCTTGCCGTCATGGGCAAACCCGCCATCATTGTCCCCTCGCCCAATGTCGCAGAGAACCATCAGGAGAAAAATGCCCGTGCACTCGAGGCAAAAGGCGGCGTAGAGGTGATTTTAGACCGCGACGTCACCGGAGCGCTGCTCTACGAAAGAGCACGCGCGATCCTCTCAGACCCCGTACGGCTGCAGAAGATGTCCGATGCCATCCGCTCCGTCGCCCAGCCCGACGCCCTCGACCGCATCTACCGCTGCGTCAGGGATGCCGCCGGGGTGTGACGCGTCCCTCGTAACACCGGCGGATACACATGGTATGGCATGTATTCCAAATGACCCGCATGAATGAAACCCATCTTTAGGGGGTGCAGAACCTATCAGACGGAAAGATCAAACCCGCGACGCCGTGCGGCGCGATACCAGCGCCTCCGCACGCCGCGGCTCCAGCCGCAGGAAGTCCCGCACATACACCCCCTCTGCCGTCCGCGGTCCGAAAGCCTCCGCCGTATCCGTGAAGAAGAAGCGGCGCGGCATGTCCCCCGACTCCTTCGAGTTTGTCTATAAGCTGCTGCTCGCCGTCGCGTTCTTCGGCATCCTGGCGTTCGTCTCGACGCAGTATTTTCGCGTGCGCACAATCGAGGTGCGCGGCAACGAGGTCTGCCACGCCATGCAGGTTGCCGATGCCAGCGGCGTCAAATATGGCGACAAGCTGCTGTTCGTCAACCGCGCGGACATTGCCCGCGGCATCTTCGACAAGCTCCCCTACGCCGACACCGTCCGCATCCACCGCAAGCTCCCCGGGACGCTCATCATCGAGCTGACCGAGTGCGTACCCGCCGCTACCGTAGTGACCGGGAACGTCGCGTATATCGTCGACAAAGACTGCAAGTTGCTGGAGTACGGCCCGTACTCGCCGGCGATTGCACGCGGCGTGGTCGTCACCGGAATGAAAGTTTTGGAGTACACGCCCGGAAAACCCATCGTGCTCGAGGATGATCTGCGGCTCTCCACACTGCGTACGCTCATCGCGACGTTCTCGCAAAGTCCGCTGCTGGAGGGCATCGGTGAGATCGACGCGGTCCGTCTCTACGACATCCGCTTCCCGTATAAGGATCGGCTGACCATCTCGCTGGGAAGTGCAGAGAGCCTGGAGAGGAAGCTGGAGATGCTGGAGGAAGTCGTGAAACGGCTGGACAGCACGAAAAGGGGACTGATCGACCTGTCAGATGTCGGTAAAGCGCGGTTCATCCAGGACGGCTGAATAAAGTACCGCTAAATGCCTAAAAGACAGGATGAAAATTTTTTAAAGTTTTTCAAAGAAATGTGTTGACAGAATGGATAAAACAGTTTAGAATTATAGAGAACATAATTCGCGCGTTTAGCGCTTCACAATAGCGGCGCGTACACAATTTGGAGGTTGAACTATGCCGGGTTTTGAGTTTGAGAGTACGACCGATACCGTCGTCAACATTAAAGTTGTTGGCGTCGGCGGAGGTGGCTGCAACGCAGTCGAGCGTATGCTTGCCAGCGGTCTGAAGGGCGTCGACTTTATCACGATCAACACGGACAAAAAACAGTTGATCAACTCCGCATCCCCGCACAAGCTGCAGATCGGCGAGAAGCTGACACGCGGTTTCGGTGCCGGGTCGAACCCCGATATCGGCAAGAAGGCCGCCGAGGAAACCCGCAGTGAGCTGACCAAAGTTCTTGAGTCCGCCGATATGGTCTTCATCACTGCCGGTATGGGCGGCGGTACCGGTACCGGTGCGGCGCCTATTGTCGCCGAGGTCGCCCGTGAGCGCGATATCCTTACCATCGGTGTCGTCACGCGTCCGTTCGACTTCGAGGGCGCCAAGCGTTACAATCAGGCCGAGAAGGGCATCCAGGAGATGCGCTCGAAGGTCGACGCGCTCGTCGTCATCCCCAATGACCGTCTGAAGCTCGTCTCCGAGCAGCGCATCACCTTTAAGAACGCCTTCGAGATCGCCGACAACGTCCTGCTGCAGGCCATCCAGAGCATCTCCGACCTCATCACGATGGACGGGATCATCAACCTGGACTTCGCCGACGTCACCAGCATCATGAAGGGCGCCGGCTACGCGCATATGGGCGTCGGCTACGGGACAGGCCGCGATAAGGCCGAGGCTGCCGCCAGGCAGGCCATCCAGAGCCCGCTGCTCGAGACCTCCATCACCGGTGCACGCGGTGTCATCATCAACATCACCGGCTGTCCGGAGATTACGCTCGAGGAAGTCGAGAACGCCGCCATGATGGTCAAGCAGGCTGCCCATGAGACCGCCCATATCATCTTCGGCGCGTCCATCGACGACACGATGGAGGACGCCATACGCGTCACCGTCATCGCCACGCAGTTCGATGATAAGCCCGGTCTGCCCGAGAATGTCCCCGCAGCCGCGCAGCCCGCAGCTGAGAAGCCCGCCGAGGCTCCGGCCGTAAAGTCCCCCTCTCCCAGCATCTTTGCCGTACCCGGGCAGCCCGCACCCGATCCTGTTCCCGAAACGCCGCCCGTCCAGGACGCCGATAACGACGACGATATCTACTCCGACATCAAGAAGATATTCGACCTCGGCGAACGCCGCCGCGGATAATGCGCGACTGGGATACACTGCTGGCGGACTGTCAGAACTGCACTGCCTGTTCATTGTGCCGCACGCGTACCAATGTCGTGTTCGGCCGGGGTGATCGTGCCTCAAAAATCCTGTTCATCGGAAAAGCACCCGGTGAACAGGAGGATCTGTCCGGTGTGCCGTTCGTCGGCGCGGCGGGACATCTGCTCGACGACCTGCTCTTATCGGTCGGACTGTCGAGAGAAAAGGTTTATATCGCGAATATCCTCAAGTGCCGGCCGCCGAATAACCGCGACCCGCTGCCCGAGGAGCAGGATGCCTGTCTGCCCTTTCTCCGCGAACAGACCGCACTCCTGCAGCCGCGTATCATCGTCTGCGTCGGACGCATCGCCGCAACGAAGCTCATCGACCCGGGATTTAAGATCATGCGCCAGCACGGTCAATGGTTTGAGCGCAGGGGCGTCCTGATGACGGCCGTGCTCCACCCGTCGGCGCTCTTACGATCGCAGTCCAACCGCCCGCTCACCTACCTCGACTTCGTCGACATCGCCGAACGTGCGAGAGCCGAGGGCATCCTTTGAAATACAAACCCCTTCCCATGTGAATATGGGAAGGGGTTTGTCAGTTCTTCACGCAGATAGGCTTGTTTTACAGTCCGAGCGTGCGGATCAGCTCGGGGATTACCAGCTCGAACTTGACGCCGTAGCAATGATGCTCATCGCCGGCGGTGCGTTCGATGCAGCGGACGGTGAAGTCGGCGGCGATGCGGGCGCTGTCGAACGTCGTGCGGCTGTTCATCAGCGCGCCGACGAACGCCGAAGCGTAGACGTCGCCGGTTCCGTGGGAACTGACCGGCAGGCGCGTGTGCTTGTAGTAGGAGTATTTCCCGTTTTCATAGACCGCGACGCCGGTGGTGTCGTCCGTGTAGCCGACGCCGGTCAGCACGACCGTATGTGCTCCGAGCGCGGTCAGCTTTTCAAGCAGCGTGCGGATGTACGCTTCGTCGTAGCAGGTCTGATAGGGGTGGCCGGTGAGCATGCAGGCCTCGGTGATGTTCGGCAGCAGGATATCAGCGCGGGCGCAGAGAGCCGCCATCGCGCGGACGTAGGCGTCGTCGAAACCGGGGTAGAGCTTGCCGTTGTCCGCCATCGCCGGGTCGACGATCTTCAGCGCGCCGGGATTCATAACGCTGTCGAAGATGCTGAGCACATAGTCAATCTGGCGGCTGCTGCCGAGATACCCGGTGTAGACGGCATCGAAGCGGATGCCCTCCTTCTTCCAGTGGTCGCGGATAGCGGGAATGTCGTCGGTGAGGTCGCGGAAGGTATAGCCGGTGAATCCGCCGGTATGGGTCGACAGGACCGCGGACGGCAGTACGCACGTCTCCATCCCGCACGCCGAGATGATCGGCAGCGCGACGGTCAGCGAGCACTGGCCGACACAGGAGATATCCTGAATGGTGAGAACTTTCTGATATGGCATGGGATGTCCGCTCCTTATGTGATACTCCGAAAAAATCGGTGGTTCTATTATATACCGGAAAAGTGTTTATAACAACGGTAAAATTGTACGGAACATCTCCGAAAAGCGGTCGTTCTTTCACCTTATCGACGGAAAATCCGAACAATCGCACGTTGCCGCGTCCGTCTCCCGTCCCTCACTGAATGCACGGCGTGATCTTCTCGACAGGGATGGGGAGCGTCTGGCGCAGCTCGATGCTCTCGATGGCACGGCGGGCAAGGTAGACGGACGTAAAGCCTGCCAGCTCATCGCACGGCGACGGCGTGTCCTCACGGATGCTGCGCACGAACGCGTCGAGCATCGCACGGTGACCCTTGTCTACCAGGAATGGCTCGGTGTTCTCCCGTGTCTTGAGATTCGCCTGCGACAGAGATACGCGCTCATGGTACTTCTTCATGTACGCGTCGAAGCCCTCCTCGCGGATGCTGCCGGTATACGCCTGCATCGGGAAGGTCTGCGAAACGGCGCCGGGGATGCCGTAGTAGTTGTTCTCGACGAAGAAGCGGCTGCGCAGCAGTGCCGCGCCCGCCGTAACCTCAAACAGCTCCTTGGGGTAGTCAAACGTCCCGGAGCAGGAGAAGGTGAGCGTCATGTCGTCGCCGCCGTCGAAGCGCAGGAAGATGCCGTGGGACAGCCGCGACGAACCCCACGCGGTGATCTCGACGGGACGCTGCGGTGCGAAGAACCAGCACGCAAGGTCGAGCCAGTGGACGCTCTCGCCGATGATCTCACCGCCGCCGCTGAGAGGGTCGAGATGCCCCAGTCCGTAGGACGCGCTCTCGTCCTGGATGCGGATGAGCAGATGCGAGTGTTCTTCCTCCGGCAGCGGTGCGCGGGACGTCTCGACATAGCGCCATGGGTTGTGACGCGGGTTCGCAAGCTGCTCCTGCCACGCCGACCTCAGCGCCTGCATCGCCGGGGCCATGCGGCGGTTCAGGTCGACGCACAGCTTGACGCCGGAGTTCCCCCGCGTTGAGGGACTCTTGCCTCTGCGTACCGCGCGGATGATCCTGTAACAGTCCTCATAGGTCATCGCAAGCGGCTTCTCGCAGAAGATGTGCTTCCCGGCTTTTGCGGCTGCTTCGATGATCGGGACGTGGACCTCATGGGTGGTGGCAATCTTGATGAAGTCGACCTCCGGGTCGCGGAGAACGTCCATATAGTCGTCGGTCACGCACGGAACCCCGAAGCGCTCGGCGGACGCCTGTGCGGCGTCGCGGCGGATATCACACGCCCACTTGAGGTGTATGCCCGGATGCGCGGTCATGTTGGGAAAATCCTGCCCCTGAGAGAATTTACCGCAGCCGATCTGCGCGGCAGTGAGTTTTTTCATATGCTGCCTTCCTTTCACGGGTATCGTTGACCTGTATTATACCATAATTTACGCACGGAGTAAAGGGAACGGTGATGAATATTTCCTTACGGATAAACCGGATGTCGGATCGTATAAAACACACGGATGAACAGAAACAATACGATCGCAAAAACTCTTGAAACGTGCGGTATTTTATGGTATGATAGAATAAACACACAGGAGAGGTACTGCAGATGATCACGCGTGGAGATCAATCGGCGTAGAACAGTCCCCGCAGCAGCTCCCGGGGCGGCAGCTCACAGCGGGCCTCGGCGAGGAACTCATTGCCGTGCTGATTGCCCCAACTGTACATGAGCACCGTGCCGCCGTTCCAGCCGCACAGCTCGACGTCGCTGTTGTTGACATCGTGGGCGAAGGCGATGCGCGCGCGGGCAGCCTCGGACAGCGCCGGGTTCGCGATCACCTTATCCTCATCTCCGTACATCAGCAGCGGATTGACCGGGCTGTAGTCCCAAGCGGTCAGGTCGCGGCTGCGGGCGGCACAGGTGGTGTAAAATCCGCCCGGCAGCGCTTCGAGATAGAGCACGTAGTAATACGGGTCGCCGGGGAACGTGTAGATTGCGGGACCTCCGGCGTAGCGCTCTTTCTGGAAGACGCACGCAGGCGGAGTCATCGTCCAGTGCGTCATATCGTCCGAACGCGCGAACCGGAAGGTGAACGGTACGCCGCACTCATCCTTCGGCGCGTCGATCTCCATCAGCAGCGTATAGCCGCCGTCCATTTTGCACACGCCGGTGTTGTAGATGCCGTACCCGGGGAAGCGTACGGAGGTCTCCTCCCATGAGCACAGGTCGGACGTCCGGAAGATGCCGAGCGTATCGCCGCCCCAGCGTTCCCACACTCCGACGGCATAGAGGGTCTCGCCGTCCGTATAAGCACAGCCGAGGTGACAGCCGCGCGCAAGCTCCGTCACGATCCGGCCGGTGTCATATTCGACCAGCCGGAAGTAGGATGCTCCGGTGTCGTTTGCGGGATTCTGTTCTTTCGTGCGGATGTACTCAAAGCGGTAAAGCGTACCTCCGAACACCAGCGGTGTGGTCTCGACGATGTCGCAGGCGATCGTGCCCAGCTTGCGGATAACGGGCCTTTTCGGAAAGGGCTTTGTGAAATCCATGCGATCACTCCTCTCTTTTGATCTACTTTCAGTATAGCACATACGCGCGGGTTTGAAAAGACGGGAATCCATGAATCAACGTCTTTTTTATCCTCAATGTGGGTCATGTGAAGGCGAAGACGGCGAAAACGTCGCGGCAAGTACCCAAAAAGCTGCCGAAATGGACGGCATTCTTGACACCGGGCATCCGTTATGATATTCTGATGATCGAGCGGTATCCAATTCAAAAAGGAGGTAACCACATGAACAAATCCCAGTTATCCTACGCGATCTGGCCCTGGCAGGACAAGGAGGCGGCACTGGCGGAAATCACCGCTATCGGCTACCGGCGCTGCGAGACAACGCGGCAAACCATCTCGGACTATCACTACGACGCGCCCCGGTACGCCGAGATGCTCGCACGCTACGGCGTCACGGCGGACAGCTTCTACTTCCATCTACCGGCCCCGGGACAGGAGAGCGAACTGTTCGATGTCCTGGAGCGGGAGCTGAAGTTTGTCGCGGCGCTCGGCACTCCGCGTGTCACGCTGCAGGGTGTCCGCGGACGTCCGGACACGATGGACGACGAAGCGTGCAGCTACCAGCTCGCCCAGGTACGCACGTTTCTGAATTACGCGAAGTCCTTCGGGCTGGCGGTCAACATGCACCCGCATGTCGGGACGTACTTCATGTACCCCGACGAGATCGACTGGCTGATGGAGCGCGTCGAGCCGTCGGAGCTTGGCTTCGC
>Ga0123335_1000230_pt1 | contig 91358 bp, 99 predicted proteins | sample BiotimSIPDNA_2_FD_89707 | JGI IMG/M metagenome (GOLD analysis project Ga0123335, IMG submission 89707) | Anaerobic biogas reactor microbial communites from Washington, USA - Biogas_R2 time_0 SIP DNA | ecosystem: Engineered > Bioreactor > Anaerobic > Unclassified | place: Washington, USA... | reverse complement strand
CTTTCCGCAGCGCACAGCTTTTATCGGCATTGATCCCGCGAGTGCGATGAAAAGTCCAAAAGGACTTTTCGAGCGCTTACGAACGGGAGAACCGCATCCCGCTGCCCGGGGTCACTGTGCCGCGATCTAAACGTCCCCAACCGGATTTGAACCGGTGCCGAGAGCTTGAAAAGCTCTTGTCCTAGACCAGGCTAGACGATGGGGACTGAAGTGACAATCAATGAACGTGAACCCGTGCGGCTTCGAATCTCTCACTCTTCTTCGGCTACCACATGGGCGATACAAGAAACCTTATCTTTATCCTGCAGCTTGATAAGCCTGACACCTTGGGCGGAACGACCGGTAGTGCGGATGTCTTTTACTTCGCAACGAAGGAACATCCCGTTCTGCGTGATTACCATCAACCCATCTCTATCGCTGACGGTCTTTAACGCTACGGCAGGGCCGTTCTTGGCGGTCACGCTGATATTAATAATACCTTTCCCGCCCCTTCTGGTCAAGCGATAATCTTTTAAAGGCGTCCTTTTGACAAAACCGGATTCCGTGACCGTCAGGACGGTCCCGTCTTGGGCGTCCTGCACCATTGAGATAACCTCATCCCCCTTGGCCAGGTTAATGCCTTTGACCCCTTTAGCCCCCCTGCCCATTTCCCGCACGTCTTTTTCGTTGAAATGTATAGCCTTGCCCTGGCGCGTCCCGATCAACAGCTGCTGCTTGCCGTCGGTAAGTTCGACCCCTATCAATTCGTCTTTCGGCTCGATGGTTATGCCTAAGATACCGCCTTTGCGTGGATTACCGTAGGCGGCCAGCCGGGTCTTTTTCACCAAACCGAGTTTTGTGGCCATCACCAGGTACTTATTGTCGGAAAACTCCCGCACCGGGATGGTGGAACTTATCTTCTCGCCCTGGCTGATATCTATCAGATTGACGATCGCCTTCCCCTTCGAGGCCTTGCCTGCCTGAGGGATCTCATAGACCTTGAGCCAGTGCACCTGCCCTTTGTCGGTAAAAACCAGCAGGTAATCTTTGGTGGAGGCGATGAAAAGATGCTCGCTAAAATCCTCTTCTTTCAAGTCGGCGCCGGTGGCGCCGGTCCCGCCCCTCTTCTGTTTACGATAAGAGCTGACCGGCAGGCGTTTGATATATCCGCCGTGGCTGATGGTCACCACCACGTCCTCTTCCGCAATCAGATCCTCTATCTCTATGTCCTGGACTTCACCCACTATCTCCGTTCGCCTGGGATCACCGTATCTCTTTCTGAGATCGGCGAGTTCGGTCTTTATTATATGCTCTATCTTTTTCTCGGAAGCCAGGATCGCCCTGCATTCTTCGATTTTCTTCAACAGTTCCATATACTCGGCTTCGATCTTGTCCCGTTCCAGAGCGGTCAGCCGCTGCAACTGCATTTCCAGTATGGCCTGAGACTGCGCTTCGGAAAGCCCGAACTCTTTCATCAGGTTCTCTTTTGCCGCCGGGACGCTCTTGGAAGTTTTGATCACCTTGATGATACGGTCGATGAACTTCAAAGCTATTTTCAGCCCTTCCAGGATATGGGCGCGTTTCAGCGCGCGGTCCAGATCAAACTGCGTGCGGCGCCTGATGATATTCTTGCGGTGCAGGATATAACAGTCGAGCACCTGGCGCAGGGAAAGCACCCGGGGCCTGTTATCGACAAGCGCCAGCATGATCACCCCGAACGTCGTTTCCATCTGGGTGTGCTTGAAAAGCTGGTTCAGCGCTATCTGCGGCTCCGCGTCCCTTTTCAGTTCCACTACGATGCGCAGGCCGTCTTTATCGGATTCATCCCGAATGTCGGAAATCCCTTCTATTTTTTTATCCTCCACCAGTTCGGCAATGTCCTCTATCAAGCCGGATTTTTGCACCTGATAGGGGATCTCGGTGATCACAATGAGGTCTTTACCGTTCTTCTGGCGTTCGATGGCGGCGCGCGCGCGGACGGTCAGCTTCCCCCTGCCTGTAGAATATGCTTCCCTGATGCCCTCTTTACCGCAGATCACGCCGCCGGTGGGAAAATCCGGGCCCTGAATATATTTCATCAATTCTTTCGCCTCGGCGTCCGGATTGTCTAAAAGACAGTTGACGGCGTCCGCCACTTCCCCAAGGTTATGCGGGGGGATATTGGTGGCCATTCCCACCGCGATGCCGCTGGATCCGTTCACCAGAAGATTGGGCAGAGTCGCCGGCAGCAAAAGCGGTTCCTTGAGCGATGAATCAAAGTTGGGTCCGAAATCCACGGTCTCCTTCTCTATATCATTGAGCATCTCGTCGGACACCGCGGCAAGGCGCGCCTCGGTGTAGCGCATGGCCGCGGCAGAATCCCCGTCTATGGAACCAAAGTTCCCCTGCCCGTCCACCAAGGGGTATCGCAGCGAGAAATCCTGCGCCATCCTTACCAGGGAATCGTATACCGCCGCGTCCCCGTGAGGATGGTATTTACCGAGCACCTCGCCGACCACGCGGGCGCATTTTTTGTAAGGCTTGCTGTGCTCGAGATTGAGCTCCTGCATGGCGAACAGGATGCGCCGGTGCACCGGTTTGAGCCCATCGCGCACGTCGGGAAGGGCACGTCCGACGATAACGCTCATGGCGTAATTCAGGTAAGCATCCTTTACCTCTTCCTCAATGTATACAGGGACGACTTTTTCGTTTCTCGCGTACATAACCTGCTTATCCTTTCCTTCACTCCTCCGGCCGCCGTTTCGACGGCCGGCTTGCTGTATTTAATCCGGCGTGAAAGCCGGGGATTTCCGGGCAAGGGGATTAAACGTCCAGGTTTTTAACCTGGTGCGCGTAATCCTCGATAAACTGCCTGCGCGGATCAACCTGGTCTCCCATGAGCACCGTGAAGATCTTATCCGCTTCCACCGCATCCTCGAGCGCGACCTTGAGCATCGTGCGCTTTTCCGGGTCCATCGTAGTTTCCCAAAGCTGCTGGGGGTTCATCTCGCCGAGACCTTTATACCGCTGTATATGCATCCCTCTGGTGGCCTGGGCGGTGATATGCTCCCGCAAAGCTTTCAGGGAAGAAAAATCACTGTGCTGCGAATCGGCGGAGATCCGGAACAAGGCTTTTTCTTTCCCCGCGTCCTCTTTATCTTCCTCCTTGCGCTCCTCCCTGACGTATGTGTTTATGTCCAGCCCGAGCTTGTCCAGCCGGACAGCGATCTGTTCTATGTCCTGCGCCTCGAATATCTCCAGGATGTCATTCTCATCGTCTTTTTCCTGACCGCCGCCGGTCAGTTCCGCCAGTTCGTCGTCGGAATAAAGAAACTTCTCCTCACCGTCGGTGACGAGCCTGTAAACAGGCAGCTTCCCGGTTTTTTTATTGCGGCAGCCCAGATAGCGGCGGAAATTAACGTTCTTTTTTTTCAGCAGTTTCTCGAATCTGCCCAATTCCACAAGACAAGCGAGAAGTTCCTTGAATTGATTGTCGGTAAATAGCTGTCTGTCTTTCAGCTTCATAAACTGGCACCCTTCGCGGCCAAGGTCCAGGAGCAGATCATTCATCTGCTGTTCCGTCTGGATATACTCCTCCCTATGCCCCCGTTTTATCTTGTAGAGCGGCGGTTGGGCTATGTAAATATGCCCCTCTTCCAACAGTTTGGGTATCTGGCGGAAGAAAAGGGTCAGGAGCAGGGTGCGTATATGCGAACCGTCCACGTCGGCATCGGCCATCAGCACTATTTTATGATAACGCAGCTTGGCGACGTCGAATTCCTCCCCTACGCCGGTCCCCAGGGCGGTAATAATGGTGCGGATCTCTTCATTGGAAAGTATTTTATCCAGGCGGGCTTTTTCCACATTCAATATTTTTCCTTTTATCGGTAATATCGCCTGAAAGCGGCGGTCGCGCCCCTGTTTTGCCGAACCGCCGGCGGAGTCGCCTTCGACTATGTACAGTTCGCACAAAGCCGGGTCCCGCTCGGAACAATCGGCCAGCTTCCCCGGCAGTCCGCCGGACTCCAGCGCGCTTTTGCGCCGCGTCAACTCCCGGGCTTTCCTGGCCGCGTCGCGCGCGCGCGACGCCATGATCACTTTATCCACGATCTTATTGGCCACCGACGGGTTTTCTTCGAAAAAACTGCTCAAAGAATCGAATACGGCCGACGCCGTGAGCCCTTCCGCCTCGGAATTGCCGAGCTTGGTCTTCGTTTGCCCCTCGAATTGCGGATTGGATATCTTGACGGAGATCACCGCGGTCAACCCCTCACGCGTGTCCTCACCGGAAATGGTAATCTCGTTTTTTAGAAGATTCTTGTTCTTGGCATGCTGGTTCAACGCCCTGGTAAGCGCCGCCTTAAAGCCGGAAAGGTGCGTTCCCCCTTCGATCGTATTTATGTTGTTGGCGAAAGAAAAAAGGTTTTCCGAATAGCCGTCGTTGTATTGGAGGGCCGCTTCAAGATATATGCCTTCGTTTTCCTTTTCGAAGTAAACCACCTTGTTGTGCAGCGGGTTTTTGTTCTGATTGAGGTATTCCACGAACGAAACGATCCCTCCTGAAAACTTGAAAACCGTCTCTTTCTCCTGGCGCTCATCTTTAAGGAGAACCTCCAAACCTTTATTGAGAAACGCCATCTCTCTTAAACGCTGCGAAAGGATATCATAGGAATACTCTATATTCTTGAATATTTCCTTGTCCGCCTTGAAAGTGACCTTGGTGCCGGTGGATTTGGCCTTGCCGATCACCGTCAGTTTAGAAACCGTTCTCCCTTTCTCATACCGCTGGTGATATATCTGCCCGTCGCGCTTGACCTCGACTTCCAGCCATTCGGACAGCGCGTTGACGCAGCTGACTCCCACGCCGTGCAGCCCTCCGGAGACCTTATAAGCCGCGTGGTCGAATTTACCACCCGCGTGCAAAGTGGTCAAAACAACCTCGACCGCCGGTTTTTTCTCTGTCTTATGCATATCCACCGGGATGCCGCGTCCGTTATCGCTCACACTGACGCTGTTGTCGGGATGTATCGCGACCTCTATCTTATCGCAGACGCCGGCCAGCGCCTCGTCTATGGAATTATCCACTACTTCATAAACAAGATGATGCAGCCCGCGCGTTGCCGTGTCGCCGATATACATAGCCGGTCTGCGTCTCACCGCCTCCAGGCCTTCAAGCACCTGTATTTTGGTGGAATCGTAATTTTTGCTGGAACCGGATATTTCCATTTTCACCGCTTCTTTCTTCTTATTCTCTTTTTTATCTGCTTGTGCCATTCGTCTTCCCTCTCGTTGCCGCTTTTTTAACCGACAAGCTGAAACGGATGTCTTTTATCCCCGCCGACGGACAGGCCTTGCGCGCCTTCTCCAGCAATGCGTTCTTCTTCATCCCCAACTGGAACATCCACCCGGTAGAATCCACGCCTATGAAGAGCACGCCTCCCCGGCATTCTCGGAATTCGGCGTGAGGAAGCTCTTTCTGCTCCAGTATCTTGGGTATTATGTCTTCGGGATTGTCCGGGGGCAGAGACGCTTTTTTTTTCTCCAGCGCGCAGAGTACCGCGCCGAGGGTTTCTTTTATTTTTTCCATTTTACCCCAGACGCATCGGAAGGACAATATAAATGTATCCGTCCACCCTTATCACGCCGGGTTTTTCTCCGTCGGTCAACTCAAAATTCAACTTCTCTTCTTCCAGGTTCTTCAAAACATCAATGAGATAATTCGGATTAAAGCCGATCATTATTTCCCGGCCCTGGTAATCCACCGGGACCTCTTCCCGCGATTCGCCGATATCCGGCGTTGATTTCGAAACAACCATCTTGTTCTTGAAAACCTCAAATTTCACCGCTTGGTAATCAGGGGTGGCGAGCAAGGAAGCCCTGCGCACTGCCAATAGGAACTGCTCCCTGGAAATCTGCATTTTAGTATCGGACGGGGGAGGTATCACCTGCCGGTAATCCGGGAACTCCCCCTCTATCAATCTGGATATCACCACCACGGAATCGAGATCAAAAAGCACCTGGTTGTTACCGAGTATTAGGGAAACTTCTTTACCGTCCGATAAATTACGGTTTAATTCATGGATGGTTTTTATCGGCACAATTACTTTGACCGTCTTATCGAAAGATTGTTTCAGTTTTCTCTCTATGACGGCGAGCCTTTTGCCGTCGGTGGCGACAAGCGTCAGCGAATTGTTCTCTATCTTGAACAATATCCCGTTGAGTATATAACGCGTTTCGTCGAAAGATACGGCAAAAGAGGTCAAAGCCAGCATCTCTTTTAATATCCCCTGCTCCATTTTCACCGCTTCTTTGTCCTTAAACTCCGGCAGCTTGGGAAACTCTTCTTTCGGCAATCCTATTATTTTAAATTGACAGTTTTCTGTCTCAATCAAAACAAGGTTGTTCTTTTTGGTATTGATCGTGGTGGTGGTGGTTCCAGGCAGTTCTCTTATAATATCACCGAAACGTTTAGCCGGCACGGAAACGGAGCCTGTTTCCAAAACATTCACAGGAATTACACAGCTTATCCCAATATCAAGATCGGTGGCGGTCAATCTTAACGAATTGTTCCCGGTTTCAAGTAAAATATGGGATAATATAGGTAAAGCCGCTTTAGAACTAATGATATTCTGTACAGCTTGGATGCCTTCCAATAAAACAGACTTATCCACAGAAAATTTCATTTTGGACTCCTTTTACTATTATTACTTTCTTTATTGAAGAAAAGGAATTGTATAAGTATTAATACAGCGACAAAAATGTTAATAGGAACAAAAACAATTGTCGTTTCAATATATTACAACGATAATATCTTCTGAATAACCCGTGATTTTATTGTTGAATGATCCGAATAACCTTATTCACTTGATTTTTTAAATCAAGATTATTTATTAAATCATTTTTTATTTTATTATAAGAATGCAAAACCGTAGTATGATCTTTTCCCCCAAAAGACGCTCCGATTTCAGGTAAAGACATATCCGTCAACTCCCTGCTTAAATACATCGCGATCTGCCTCGGGACCACGATATTTTTGTTTCTTTTTTTTGTCCTTAACTCGCTCAAGGTGATGCCGAATTCTTCCGAAACGCAGCGTTGAATAAAATCGACGGTAATCAGTTTTTGCGGTTCTTTCATTAAATCTTTTAATATTTCTTTCGCCAATTCAAGTGTAATTGCCTTTTCTTCCAGCAAAGAATAAGCGATCGTGCGTATCAGCGCGCCTTCCAATTCCCGTATATTTGTTTTTATAAGCTGAGCGATGAAGAAAATTACCTCGTCGGGAACTATCACCGGTTCTCTTTCCACTTTTTTCTTTAATATAGCCGCCCTTGTTTCCAGATCCGGTGGCTGTATATCCGTGGTCAATCCCCAGTTAAATCTGGAAACAAGACGTTCCTGCAGATTGTTGATCTCTTTCGGCGGGCGGTCCGAAGAGATGATGATCTGTTTGTGCGCATCGTAAAGAGCGTTGAAGGTGTGAAAAAACTCCTCCTGAGTCGATTCTTTACCCGCGATGAAATGAATGTCGTCAATCACCAACACGTCCACATTCCGGTATTTCTGGCGGAATGCCGGCGTAGAGTGGTGCTGGATGGCGTCGATGAGTTCATTGGTGAATTTTTCCGACGACAAATAACATATTTTTTTCGGCGCGTCGCCTTTATTTCTTATATGATGGCAGATGGCCTGGATCAAATGCGTTTTCCCCAACCCCACCCCTCCGTAAATGAATAAAGGATTGTATATCTTTGCCGGAGATTGGGCCACCGCGAGGGAATATGCGTGAGAGTGCCGGTTGGACGGCCCTATTACGAAATTCTCGAAGGTGTAGCGCGGATTCAGGGCCAGTCCGTCGGACGGAGCGGCATGTCCGGGATAAACTTCCTTCGGTTTTTCCGGTTGCTGTTGAGGTGGTGGTTCGCCTCCAGTCTCGATCTGTATAGAGGCGCCGGCGGAAAGAAAAAGCCTCGCCGCCTCTTGTATGTGTCCCCCGTAATTCTTTTCCACCCATTCCCGGAAGAATGTATCGGGGGCTTTCAATATCAGGGTATCTGTGCCTTCAAACTTGTGCTGCAGCGGTTTGATCCATGTTTCGAAAGCCGTCTCACCTGCGCGCTCTTTTAAGAAAGCGGTTATTTTCAGCCAGGGATCTTCGTGGTTCATGCTCATTGTCGGGTAATCTACAGAATTAACAGATTATCCACATCTTTAATAAATCTGTGGATATGTTGTTTTGCAGGCGTTATCTGCCGAATTTTAACGACAAATAATTATACTGCAAATGAAAAAGCAGTCAATAAATATTGTTGCTTGACCCGGGGTTTTTTGTGTGATAAAATCTTTTTCTACGCGCCAAACTTTAATGCTTGACTGAAGTTAGAGTTCTGATATAATCAATCATTATTTTATACTTCGACGGCGCTCAACCCGCGCCTTTTAGGCTGTGGCGCGTCGAATTGATTTTTCCTCAACCCGTCAAAAAATGGAGCGACAATGAAGAAACATTTGACGACGCCATCTAAACGCGTAGGTAAAAGGAAGCACGGTTTCAAAAAAAGGATGTCCACAAAAGGCGGCAGAAAAACGTTAGCTCGTCGTCGGCAAAAAGGAAGGAAAAGGCTGTCTATTTAATGACCCGGAAAATCTGTCTGAGCATTATAAATATCTATCAAATGTATATCAGAGGATTTTTCCCGGCATGCTGCCGTTTTACACCTACTTGTTCGGAATATGCCAGGCTGGCGTTTATACGTTACGGTTTACTCACCGGCGGTCTGAAAACCCTGTTCCGCATATTAAAATGTCAACCATTTAATCCGGCTTCCGGATACGACCCCTTAAAATAACTATGGAAAAAAAGCTGATTTCTGCAGTAATCATTTCTACCTTGATTTTAATCATTTGGTCCGGCGCAACAAAAAAATACTATCCTGTTGAAAATAAAGTAGTTACATCAAAAAACACCGCAGTTCAGTCGCCCAGACCAACGATAAACACCCCACGGCCGGAAATTAATATTAATGAGCTGAGCGCTTTTAATAATGACTACTTCACCGCCTATTTTATTGAAAAAGACGCGGCGATCTGGGAAATTGTTTTTAAAAAATATAAAGACTCCGGACTGAATTTCAAACACGCTTTCTTCCTGGGCGACAATGGGTTAGCATTTAAAAAATCGACGGTCACCCAGCATTCTATTGCTTTTACTGCTGCCGATAAAGAGAAGAGAATAGATAAGATATTTAAGTTTGATCCTAAGAATTATGCATTAAATGTTGAAATAGTTGTTGAAAATATATCTGTTAATCCCATAGAATTTCGTATCCCTTTAATATTAGGGGAGTTTACGATTAGTAATGATAACCAGGGGCGGTTTGATAAACTTACTATTTCCAGCCAGGATAAAATTAAACATCTGAATCTACGCAAAACAGCCACTTTTCACGATATAAGCTTTATTTCCTATGGAGATAGATATTTTACTGTAATTTTAGGTGTTCCAGCGCGCTTGCTTAAAGCTCAGGTTAATCCTGTAGGACAAAACAGCACAGAAATTGCGCTTTTAGACGAAAAAATAACGCTTTTACCGAGACAAAAAGAAGTGCTTAAATATAACACATATATAGGCCCGCAGGATATTAAGACGATAGCTTCAGTAAATAAACAATGGTCTGCGGTAATAAATTTCGGCATGTTTGATTTTATAGCACAGCTGTTATTACAGATGTTGGAATTTTTCTATCATATAGGCCATAATTGGGGGGTTGCAATCATCCTGCTCAGTGTGGCTATTTATCTTATTTTATTCCCTTTATCGATAAAGCAGTTGAGATCAATGAAGCAGATGCAGGAATTACAGCCTAAAATAGAAGAGCTGCGTAAAACATATAAAGATAATCCTCAACGCTTGAATAAAGAAATAATGGAACTATACCGCAGGCATAAAATTAATCCTTTAGGCGGCTGTCTGCCGGTTTTGTTGCAAATACCCGTGTTTTTTGCCTTATATCAGGTTTTAATTCGCTCTGTAGCACTCAAAGGAGCGAAATTCTTCTGGATTCAAGATCTTTCTCTGCCGGATAAAATAATCTCGTTACCAGGAACATACCCTTTAATAGGCAATTCCATCAATATATTACCCATTTTGATGTCGGTAAGTATGTTTTTTCAGCAGAAATTATCCTCTGCTACGCAGATGAGCTCTTCTTCTGAACAGCAGAAAATGATGCTTATCCTTTTTCCTATAATTTTTGTGTTCATTTTTTATAATATGCCTGCGGGCTTAGTTTTGTATTGGTTGGTTAATAATATTCTGATGTTAGTGCAACAGGTGAGAATGAACCGTATCAACAAGACTGGAACAGTATCATAACCGTATCAAAAAACAAGAGGAACCGTATAACCGTATCATGGAAGACTCTAAAGATATTGGAAGTTATGAATTTGAAGGAAATAGTTTTGAAGACGCTATTCAGCAAGCTTTGACAAAATTAAAAATTCCTAAAGAAAAACTGAGTGTGGAAATCCTGACTGAAGGAGCTAAGGGATTATTTGGTATGCCGGGAGTCAAACCGGCACGTATTAGAGTCAGTATAAAGAAAAATTAGCACATGTTCCGCGTGGAACAGGACAAGATATGGGAAGAATAATCGCTGTATGTAATCAAAAAGGGGGTACTGGTAAAACTACCACTGCCATAAATATAGCGACTTACCTTGCTTTGGCAGGGAAACAGGTTCTCTTGCTTGATTTGGATCCGCAGGCAAATGCCACAAGCGGTTTAGGAATAAATAAGCACGATATTAAAAGGAGTACTTATCATATTTTACTGGAAGAAATCGGTTTAGCAGAAGTCGTTATGCCTACCCTGGTAAAAAACCTAACTCTTGCTCCAGCAAATGTGGATTTGACCGGTGCCGAGGTAGAATTAGTTGGTGCGCTGGGTAGAGAATATCGTCTGAAGAATATCCTCGCACATGAAAAAGAAAAATATGACTTTGTGATAGTAGATTCTCCGCCGTCATTAGGTTTATTGACAATTAATGGGTTGTGTGCGGCTAATACGGTTTTAATACCGGTGCAATGTGAGTATTATGCCCTGGAAGGATTGACCCAATTAATGAATACAGTAAGCCTGGTTCGTAAACACCTGAATCCGGAATTAGAGATAGAAGGCGTTTTGATGACCATGGCCGATTTCCGTACCAATCTGACAAAAGAGGTCATAGAAGAAGCCCGGAAATTTTTTAAAGACAAGGTATTCAATTCGGTTATTCCCCGCAATATACGACTTACAGAAGCCCCCAGCTATGGTAAACCGATTGCAGTTTATGATAAAGATTCCATCGGAGCTGCCAAATATGAAGAGTTAACACAAGAGATCTTACAGGGGGCCGTCGTCAAACCTGTTACCGGAAACAGTGAGAATGGGGTTCTCCTGGGGTAATGTTTTGCCTGTATTTTTGTAGGTAGCGAAGTCGAAATTTACATAAGTGGAATCAGAGTATAAGCATCAGGGAGGCTTAATGGAGAAAAAGGCTTTAGGCAAAGGGATTGGGGCTTTAATTCCACCAGCACCGGTTAGTCCTTTCAGTAACGATCCAATGGTTGCCCCTGCGGGGGGTACTACCGGTAACAGTGTTACTTATTTGCCGATGTCGTCTATAAAACCTAATCCTTTGCAACCCCGCGATACTTTTGATTCGCAAAGCCTGGAAGAGCTTACGCAGTCCATAAAGGAAAAAGGCATATTACAGCCGGTATTAGTCCGTCAACAAGGAGATGTTTATGAGCTTATAGCCGGAGAGCGGCGTTATAGAGCCGCTAACCTGTTGAATCTCAAAGAGATACCCGTTATTGTACGCAATGTTGATGATCGGGATTCTTTGGAATTGGCACTGATCGAAAACATACAAAGGGAAAATCTTAATGTTATTGAAGAGGCGCGGGCATATCAATATCTGGTAGAGAAGTTTTCGGTAACCCAGGAAGAATTGAGCGATGTGCTCGGCAAGGCCCGGGCTACTGTAGCTAACATATTGCGATTATTGAAGTTACCGCAAGAAATCCAAGAGGAGATCAAGAAAGGGCGCATAGCATACGCCCACGGAAGAGCGCTTTTAGAAGTACAGGATATAAATCAACAGCGTAAGCTGGTGCAAGATATCATAAGTAAAGGCCTGTCTGTTCGGGAACTGGAGACGTTGTTGAAAAGCGGACGCTCTTCACTGGGGCCTATCAAGAAGAGACATTTGAAGCCGGCTGAAGGAGACGCCATGGTGGCCGTGCTGGAGGAGGAGCTTCAGCATATACTCGCTACCAAGGTTAGGATAGTGAAGAAGAAGAAACGAGGTTCGATAATCATCGAATTCTATTCGACGGAAGATATGAAACGGCTCAGCGATAAAATCAAACAGGCATTCTCGTCATAATTCCCCGGAAGGAGAGACAGCTATGGACAACCAGGCGATATTGATCTTGATAAAACCGGACGGCTTGAAAAAGTCGCTGACGGGAAACATTCTTACCAGACTTTCCGAGACCAAACTGGAGATTGTCGCCGCCAAGATGATCAGAGTATCGAGGGATCTGGCCGCGGCTCATTATCAGCATTTGAAAGATAAGCCGTTTTTTCCTGAGCTTATAAGCTATTTACAGGGAGAATTACATAACCGCCGTAAAGTAATGGCCCTGGTTTACTGGGGACCGGACGCCATCAACAAATGTCGGCAGCTTGCCGGAGCGACCAATCCAGAAGAAGCGGACTCTACGACGATCCGCGGGTCTTACGGCCGGATCACCACCAAAGGGCTTTACGAGAACGTGGTGCATGTATCCTCGAGCCCAGAAGAAGCGGAGCGCGAGATAAAGCTTTGGTTCCGGCCGGAGGAGATCATAGTCGAGCTCTACCCGGCCAGGGAGAGCGTCGAGAAAGAGAAGAGAACACTCGCCTGGGTGTAAGCAAGGCGCGAAAATCCCCGGCTTGCAAGCCGGGAGATTCAGTCTTCATCCGTAGCATTATACCTTATCGAAAAAGAAAACCCGGGTTTATTCCCGGGGAGCTTAATCGTTCCACATCCCACTCCGCCTGCGGAGAGCGAGAGGAGAGTTGAGTTATGATCAGCAGTATGACCGGTTTCGCCAGTAATGAATCCTCGCTGGAACCCTGCGGCAGGATTTGCGTGGAGCTGCGCAGTATCAATCATAAGTTCCGCGAAGTATCCTTGCACCTGCCGGAAGGTTTCCTTTCCCTGGAGGAGCGCATCAAGAAGGAGATCGAATCCAAGGTGAAACGCGGCAGGATCACCTGCGTGATCTCGATAACCGGCGGCGCGGCCAACAAGATTTTCGTAAACCGAAAACTGTTGAAAAATTATCTCGCGGAGCTTCATCATATCAGGAATGAATTCAGGATCAGCGATAATATCCGCATGGTCGAATTGATCAATCTTCCCGGGATTCTTTCTCTGGAAGAAAGCACTTTGTCCAAGAACAAGATATGGCCCATCCTGAAGCATCTTCTCTTTAAATCGGTGCAGGACTTGTTGAAGACAAGGCAGCGCGAAGGCAGGGCCATGGCCGGTTACCTGAAAGTGCGCGCCGGGAAGCTGGAACGTTTTCTCAAAAATGTGAAATCCCGTTACTCCGAAAGCGTCAAGGCCAAGCTGGCGGTCCTGCGCAGCGACGACGAGAAAGCGTCTTTCCTGAAAGACGCCGATATCAGCGAGGAGATGGAAAGGCTGGCTTTTCATATCAAGAACCTCACGAGGAAACTTTCGGCCAGCGGCGCGGTAGGGAAAGAGGTGGATTTTATCGCCCAGGAGATGCAGAGAGAGACCAATACCATGGGCGCGAAATCGAGTGATACGCGTATTTCGGCGCTCGTTGTGCAGATGAAAAGCCAAATAGAGAAGATACGCGAACAGGCGCAGAATATAGAATAGCCCGGGAAACAGGTGAAAGCTGCCTCCGACAGAAAGAAAAAAGGCCAAGAAGGGTTTATTTTTATAATCTCCGGCCCTTCAGGGTCGGGGAAAACGACCCTTGCCCGGCTGTTGCTGAAGCAGAGAAATGCCTTTCGCGGCAGGCTGGTAAAATCCGTGTCTCTGACCACCCGCAGGCCGCGTTCGGCGGAAAAACCCGGCAGAGACTATTTTTTTGTCGGCAGAGAAGAGTTTTTGCGGCTGCGCAGGGATAAAAAAGTCCTTGAATGGACAAAATATTTGGAGTATTATTACGGCACGCCTAAAGAGTTCGTAGAGAGCTGTTTAGACAAGGGTAAGTATCTTTTGATGTGCCTGGATCACAAAGGCGCGATGCGGGTGAAGAAGGCGTATCCGCGCCGCAGCGTGAGCGTGTTCCTCCGGCCGCCTTCCCTGCAGGTGCTGGAGCGCAGGATCCGCGGCCGGTGCAGCAGCACCTCTGAAGAAGAGATAAGAAAGAGGATGCTGAAAGCGAAGCGCGAAATGCGGCTGTGCGGCAGGTACGACCATTGCGTGGTGAACGGAGATTTAGAACACGCGTTAAAGGATTTAAAAAAGATCATCGGCAACAGCGTAACGCGCGCAAAAGGAGAGGTTTAACGAATGGAACATCTTGATGTGCAGAGTATGGTTGCGAAAACAGACAATTCGATATATAAGCTCGTTGTGCTGGCTTCCAAAAGGGCCCTTGAGATCTCCGAGGGCCAGCCGAAACTGGTACAAGTCACTTCAGCCAATCTGAAGCCTTCCATCATAGCCCTGGCCGAGATCTCCGCCGGCAAAATACAGGTAGCGACGGAAAAAAATGGCGGGTAGGAAGAACGTCATTCTCGGTATAACGGCCGGCGCGGCAATCTATAAGGCATGCGAGATCGTGCGCAGGCTGAAAGAAGCCGGTTTCAACGTTATCCCGGTGCTTACCGAAGAGGCAGCCGGATTGATCAATCCGCTGTTATTCCGGGCTTTAAGCGGGAATAAGGTATATTATAAACTTTTCGACGGGGGGGAGGACTGGGAGATCGAGCACGTTTCCCTCGCGGACAAAGCCGACATAATACTCGTGGCGCCGGCGACCGCCAATCTGCTCGGGAAGATAGCCGCCGGGATTTGCGACGATCTGTTAAGTTGCGTTATCGCCGCCAGCAGGGCTCCGGTTTTTTTCTGCCCGGCGATGAACGAGAATATGTATTTGAATAGGATTACGCAGGGGAACATCGCCAGGCTGAAGGAATGCGGGTATAAATTCATCGGGCCCAAAAAAGGCATGCTCGCCTGCGGGAAAAAAGGGACCGGCTGCCTTGAGGACGTGGATGTTATCGTCGGGAAGGTCAAGGCCGGTCTGTTGTCCAGCCGCTAAGACGGCGCCCGGAAGATTGCGGCGGCATAGCCAAGTGGTAAGGCAGTGGTCTGCAAAACCACTATTCAGCGGTTCGAATCCGCTTGCCGCCTCCAGGTTTAACAAATGTACCGGGCCGGGGTGGCGAAATTGGCATACGCACGGGACTTAAAATCCCGCGACCGCAAGGTCTTAAGGGTTCAACTCCCTTCCTCGGCAGTAGTGCGCTGTTAAATACGTTCTTTAAACAGCGCACGGAGCAATCGAGATTTGATTCGCTGGAAGTTCTCGATTATCAGATCCACGGCGGGAAACAAATTTAGTCGGGCTCATAGCTCAGTTGGTTAGAGCGTCACGTTGACATCGTGAAGGTCAGGGGTTCGAGTCCCTTTGGGCCCACCATCATTTATGGACAATATGGACATAGAGGTATTAAGGCATTCCTGTTCCCATATCATGGCATACGCCGTGCAAGAGCTGTGGCCGGGGACCAAACTCGGTATAGGCCCTGCCATAGAAGACGGATTTTATTATGATTTCGACAGGAAAGAGCCTTTTGTCGAAGAAGACCTCGCGCGCATAGAGGATAAAATGCGCGAGATCATTTCCCGCGACGAGCCTTTCATTGCCGTAAAGATGAATAAGGACGAGGCGCGGAGGCTGTTTTCCGACCTGCAGGAAGATTATAAACTGGAATTGCTCAAAGAGATACCGGGTGATGAGGTCACCGTGTACAGGACCGGGGAAAAATTCGTGGATTTATGCCGCGGTCCGCATGTCCCTTCCTCCGGGAGCATCAAGGCCTTCAAGCTCGTTTCGCTTGCCGGCGCTTACTGGCACGGGATAGAGACCAATCCGATGCTGCAAAGGATTTACGGGGTCTGTTTCGAGCAAGAGAGCCGGCTGCAGGAGCATCTGCGCAACATCGAGGAAGCGAAAAAAAGGGATCACCGTAAACTCGGCCCGCAGTTGGGGCTGTTCGACATTTATCACGAGGAAGCCGGCGCCGGACTGGTCTTTTATCATCCTAAAGGCGCTGTCCTGCGCAGTATCATAGAGGATTATGAAAAGAAAGAACATCTGCGCCGCGGGTACCAGATGGTGATCACCCCGCATATCATGCAGGCGGGGTTATGGAAGACTTCCGGGCATTACGATTATTACAAAGAGAACATGTATTCCTTTCCGATCGAGGGGAAAGAATACGTTCTCAAGCCGATGAACTGCCCGGGACATATCCTGATATACAAATCCAGGATACGCAGTTACAGAGAACTGCCTCTGCGGCTTTTTGAACTCGGGACCGTGTACAGGCATGAAAAGGCGGGCGTTATGCACGGCCTCCTGCGCGTGCGCGGTTTTACCCAGGACGACGCGCATATTTTTTGTCTGCCCGAGCAGCTGAAGAACGAGATCCAGGGGATAATAGATTTCGTGTTCGACACTATGAAAGTTTTCGGATTCGATTCCCTCGGCATAGAGCTGAGTACCAGACCGGAAAAATACATAGGTTCGGAAAAGGATTGGGAAACGGCGACATCCGCACTGGAAGGAGCGCTGAAGGAACGCGGCGTGGCTTACGACATCAACCACGGCGACGGAGCTTTCTACGGGCCGAAGATAGATATCAAGCTGAAAGACGCTTTGAAACGGACCTGGCAATGCGCCACCATACAATGCGACTTCACCCTGCCGCAGCGTTTCGGACTGGTTTACGCCGACGCCGATGGTTCGCAGAAACAACCGGTCATGCTGCACCGGGTGGTCTTGGGCAGCCTGGAGAGGTTCACCGGGGCCTTGATCGAACATTACGGAGGCAGCCTTCCTTTATGGCTTTCTCCGGTGCAGGTGATACTTGTGCCGTTGAAAGAGGAGCAGGCTGTTTACGCGGCGGAGACCGCCAAAATCCTGGAGACAGCCGGGATAAGGGTGAAAGTGGACGGGCGCAACGAAACCTTGAATAAACGTATTCGGGAAGCGGAACTGGAGAAGGTCCCGTATGTCGCCGTTATCGGCGGACGGGAGACGGAAAATAAAACCGTTTCCCTGCGAAAAAGAGGGGCCGGAGACCTGGGCGCGCTGTCCCGTGATAAATTCCTGGAACTGCTTGAGCAGGAGGCCGGGGAGCGTAAATAAATCCGCGCGGGTGCGCGGAACCAAACATTCAGCGTGGTCGTCGGGCGCGGCATGAAACCGGCGCGCAACGGCCGCGGGAAGGAGGGATGGTAAAATAAAAAAGTTCATCAGAATCAACGAGAAAATAAGATCTTCGCAGGTTCGTCTGATAGGCCCGGAAGGGAATCAGCTCGGGATAGTTTCGATACAAAAAGCCCTGGAATTGGCCGCTCAAAGCGAGCTGGATCTGGTAGAGGTCGCTTCAGGCGCCGTTCCTCCGGTCTGCCGCATCTTAGATTTCAGCAAATTCAAATATGACCAGGAGAAGAAAGAACGGGAAGCGAAAAAACATCAAAAGATGGTCCGTCTCAAGGAGATCCGCCTTAAGCCGAACATTGACCAGCATGATTACAAGACCAAGCTGAAGCAAGTGGTGGATTTCCTGAAAGACAAGAACAAAGTCAGGATCAATCTTTTTTTCCGCGGCAGGCAGATGGAACACATAGATATCGGCAGGAAACTGCTCGATAAGTTCGTAGTTGACACTCAGAACGACGGTATAGTGGAGAAAGGCGCTGCCATGGAAGGCAGGATTATTTCTATGGTGATCGCCCCGAAATAGACCGCGTGACACGGGCAGCACCGGCAAGGACGGGACGGCAAGAAGCCTTTTTGTCTTTTGTCCGGGAAGTAAATATGAGGAGAGAAAGAGAAATGCCAAAATTAAAGACTAAAAAGGGCGTGGCCAAAAGGTTCAAGGTTACCGCCAAGGGCAAGGTCAAATACGCCCCGTGCAACAAGAGCCATCTTTTGACAAACAAGAAAAGGTCCAGGGTCCGGAAGCTCAGAGAGTCGGACACCGTAAGCCTGGGAAAGCACGAGAAGTATCTTAAAAGGCTGCTGCCTTACGCATAGAGGCCGGCAGCGCGCGTTTTTCCCGCGAGTCGCACCGGGATATCAGTAAAAAGAGAGAGGTTAGTCATGGCAAAAGTGAAACACAGTGTTGCTACAAGAAGAAGAAAAAAGAGAGTATTAAAACAGGCGGAAGGATATTGGGGAGACCGCAGCAAGCAGTTTCAACAGGCCCGCCGGGCGGTGATGCACGCGCTGGTCTATGAATACCGCGACAGGAAGAATCGCAAACGCGATTTCCGAAGGCTCTGGATCAGCAGGCTTAACGCCGCCTGCCGTTCCTGCGGCATGAAATACAACGAATTCATAAACGGCCTTAAAAAAGCGCAGGTGGGACTGGACAGAAAAGTCCTTTCAGACCTGGCAATACGCGATCCCAAGGCCTTTGAGGAACTGATAAAAATCGCCAAAGCATAAGTATCCGTTTTCAGTCCACTACCGGGATAGAAAATGTACGTGATCATAGTCGGTTGCGGCAGGGTAGGCGCGGAGTTGGCCAGGCTTCTTTCGGGAGAAGGGCACAATGTCGTCATCATCGACAAGAACAAGTCCGCTTTTTCCCGGCTGGGAGACGCCTTCAACGGCCTTACACTTTCCGGAAACGGCTTCAACCAGGCTTTGCTTAAGCAGGCCGGGATCGAAAAAGCCGATGCCTTCTGTTCCGTGACCAACGGCGATAATACCAATTTGATCGCCGCGCAGGTGGCCAAACGCATTTTCAACGTTCCGAAGGTCCTCGCCAGGATTTACGACCCGCAGCGCGCGCACATCTACACCGCGCTGGGGATGGACATCATCAGCGGCACCGTGCTTTTTGCGGCGATGCTCCGCGACAAAATAATAGAAAGCCGCTTCTCCAGTTATTTGATAGAGACAAAAGAACTCGGCGTGCTTGAACTGGAGGCCAAGAACGGCCTTGCCGGAAAGACGATAAAGGAAATAAACATCCCCGGTGAGTTCATGGTCGTGGCTCTGCGCAATCTTGAAGGCGTGGTTATTCCAGAGCCGTCTTTGGTGCTGAATGAGACCGATACGCTCACGGGGGTGGTAAAAGTCGCCAGCCTTAAGAGCATCAAGGAGAAATTCGGGCTTTAGTCTTTTCTTCCGGAGAAAGTTATGTATATCCTTATAGTAGGCGCCGGAAAAGTAGGATACTTCCTCGCCAGGAGGCTTTCCGAAAGCGGACATACCGTTTCCATCGTGGATAGCGACCGGGATATTTGCGAGGAAACGGCTCGGAGCCTGGAAGTGCTGGCGATCAACGGCGACGGCTGCGACCAGGAAATACTGTCGGAAGCGGGGATATCCCGCGCCGACGTCGTGGCCGCGGTCACCGGCGACGATGAGGACAACCTTGTCATTTGCCAGTTGGCCAAAGAACGTTTCGGAGTAAACCGCACCGTCGGCAGGATCAACGATCCGGACAACGAGTCCACTTTTTTCAAGCTGGGCGTTGACGTCCCGGTGGACGCGACGAAAATAATAGCCAAGATTATCGAGGAAGAGGTCTCCTTTTCCGATTTCGTGAACCTGATGAGCTTCAAACGCGGCAAGCTCGCTCTTGTGCGCGTCGACCTGCCGGGCGATTCTCCCGTCATCAATAAACAGGTCAGCCAGCTCCAACTGCCCGCCGATTCCGTCCTGGTTTCCATATTGAGAAAAGAGGAAGTTATCGTTCCCAGAGGGACCACCGTTCTGCAGCCGGGGGACGACGTGATCGCTATCACCGCGATAGGGAACGAACCTCAATTGCTGAGGCTCCTTGCCGGTAAGCTCTGAGAACGGGAGGCATTCGTTCGTATGGAAAGTAAGAATAAAATCTTTAACAGTATGCTGGGTATCGTTTGGGAGGTTTCCTACGCCTTCGCCCTTATGCTGGCCGCGGCGGTTATCTGCGTGATCGTTCTGCTGGTGAAGATATGATACTGCGTCCGCGAGCCGAAGATATTGCGGTTATCGGGTATCATCTCTCCAGGATAATACTCGGTCTCGGCCTGACCATGCTGCTGCCGCTGGGATATTCGTTCCTCTGCGGGGAACGCGGCCCCTTCTTTGATTTTCTCATAACTATCGAGATAATTTTTGTTTCCGGCCTGATTATGATGCAGGTCTGCCGCGCCGTCTACGAATCGGGAAGAAAAAAGCTCCGGCATACGAAAAAAACATCGATTCCCTGGATCCGAACTGGATGCACGGAATGATCATGGTGGCTTTGTCCTGGCTGGCGGCGATGATCCTGGGCGCGATCCCTTTATGGTTGAGCGGGCACTGGATTTCTTTTCTCGACGCCTGTTTCGAGAGCATGTCCGGTTTCGCGACCACCGGATTATCTCTGGCGCAGGACCTGGATCATCTTTCCCTCACGCATAATCTCTGGCGGCATTTGACAATGTTCATCGGCGGGCAGGGGATAGTGGTCGTCGCGCTTTCTTTCTTCGTGAAAGGGTTTTCCGGGGCTTTTCGCATGTATGTCGGGGAGGCGCGCGACGAAAGGGTCCTGCCGAACGTGATCAATACCGCGCGGTTCATCTGGGGAGTCAGCTTCACTTATCTTGCGCTGGGCACCGCCGCGCTCTGGGCCGTTGGGATGAAAAACGGCATGGACCCCGGCCGCGCATTGTTTCACGGGGCCTGCATCTTCATGGCCGCCTTCGACACCGGAGGCTTCGCTCCCCAGAGCCAGAACATGCTGTATTACCATAATTACGGCATGGAGATAATCACCGCGGTTTTGATGGTTCTGGGCGCGATCAACTTCAGGCTGCATTATCACTTGTGGACCGGGAACCGCCGCGAACTGCTGCGCAATATCGAGATGAGGGTATTATTCATCAGCGTCATGATAACTTTTGCCGTCACCGCCGTCGGGCTTAAGGTAGGCGGTTCGTCCTATGCTTCCGGAGCGCCGCTCTTGTTAAGAAAAGGATTTTATCAACTTCTCTCCGGGCATACAGGCACCGGGTTCATGACCGTTTGCGCCGAGCAGATCGGCAAGGAATGGAGCGACCTGGCTCTCGTAGGCATGATCTGCGCCATGGCCCTGGGCGGCGCCGTTTCTTCCACCACCGGCGGCATCAAGATGCTGCGCATCGGCATAATCGCCGAGGCGTTCGTTCAGGACATAAAGAAAGTCATCTTTCCTTCCAGGGCGATGGTCGAGCAGAAGTTCCATCATATCAAGGAGGTTTTTCTGGAAGACAAGACCGTGCGGGCCGCCCTGATGGTCACCCTGGCATATATTATTCTTTACGGTATCGGGACGCTGGCCGGCATGCTTTGCGGATTTGGGTTTATCCCGTCGCTGTTCGAATCGACCTCGGCGGCGGCGAACGTCGGGCTTTCCTGCGGCATAACATCCGTCGGGATGCCGGCGGCGCTCAAGGTGGTTTATATTTTCCAGATGTGGGCCGGGAGGCTGGAGTTTATTGCCGTTTTTACCCTGGCCGGTTTCCTTCTGGCGGCGATAAAGGGGAAATGACGTGCGGATTACGTTGAGAACGCTGACGGTGTTGTTTTTTCTTTCGGCCGCACTTGCCGCGCCTTGCCGGGGCGCCTGCGCCGGTCCGGAGGCGGTGTCTTCTTCCGCCCTGTTTTCCGATCCCGGGCTTTATGACGGGCGCACAATATCGTTTGAAGGGGAGGTCATCGGTGATATAATGAAACGGGGCCGTTACGCCTGGATTAACGTCAATGACGGCCGCTCCGCCATAGGCGTCTTTACCGCCGCAGAGAATGTCGCCGGCCTGTCCGCCGGCGGCTATAAAAGACAGGGAGATATAATAAGGGTCAGCGGAGAATTCCACCGGGCTTGTCCTGGACACGGCGGCGACATGGATATTCACGCCGGCAGCGTGACCGTGATAATTAAGAGCGCGGCCAGGGAAGAATCAATCTGCCCTGCCGCGAAGAAAATGGCTGTTTTGTTAGCGGGGGCAATATGTCTGCTATTGATATCGATGCTTTACGGAAGACTGCGGAAGAAGAGATAACCGTCGTTTCTTCCGGACAGGCGTTGGAAGAACTGCGCAATAAATATCTGGGCAGGAAGGGGGTTCTCGCCGGCCTTACCTCCGAGATCCCTTCTCTTGCGCCGGAAGAACGCGCGGCTTTCGGTAAAAAGGTCAACGCCCTGAAAGGCGCCCTGCTCGCCGCGTTCGAGCGGAAACAGGCTTCCGGAACCGCGTCCTCTTCCGCCGGGGGAGCCGCGGCGGGAGTTGACATCAGTATGCCCGGCGTTGGACAGCCCGCGGGGAGCATTCATCTGATCACCCAGGTGGCGGAGGAGGTCACCGGTCTCTTCGCCAGAATGGGGTTTTCCGTGGAGGAAGGCCCGGAGATAGAAAACGAATTCAATAATTTCAGCGGGCTGAATATACCGCTGGAACACCCTTCGCGCGACAATTTCGACACATTCTATCTCAAGGCTCCCGGCGGCGGTATCCTGGAAGAGAAAGACGGCAAGCTCCTTTTGAGAAGCCATACCTCTCCGATGCAAATAAGGGTAATGCGTTCACGCAGGCCGCCGGTGGCGGTCGTTGTGCCAGGCAGGGTCTATCGTCCGGACGCCGTGGACGCCAGCCATTCCTTCATGTTCAATCAAATCGAAGGCTTCCTGGTGGACAGGAACGTGAACTTTTCGCACCTGAAGGGAGTTCTGGAATCTTTCGCACGCGGCATATTCGGGGAAGAAATCAGCATGCGTTTCCGTCCCCACTTCTTTCCGTTCACGGAGCCGTCTGTAGAACTGGACGTTTCCTGCATCATATGCAAGGGCAAAGGATGCCCGCTTTGCGGCAGGAAGGGTTGGCTGGAGATCCTCGGGGCGGGGATGATACATCCCAACGTTTTCAGGAATGTAGGCTACGAACCCTCCAAATACAGCGGGTTTGCTTTCGGCATGGGGGTGGACCGGATAGCCCTGCTAAAATACGGCATAGACGATATAAGATTGTTGTTCCAGAATGACGTCAGGTTCCTGAAACAATTTTAAAGGGGAGATATGAAATTCAGTTATAACTGGATGAAAGATTTCGTCAAGATAACAGTGGACGCGGAGACCCTGGCGCATAAATTCACCATGGCCGGGCACGAGATCGGTTCCGTTATTCAGCAGGACGGGGATTTCATATTCGACGCCGAGATCACTTCCAACCGCTCCGACTGTTTTTGCATGACCGGCATGGCAAGAGAGGCTTCCGCGATCCTCGGTAAAAAATTCAAGGCTCCCGCCGGATTCTTCAAGAGCGTTCCCGGTAAGAGCAAGGTTGCCGGGGTTTCCGTTTCCCTGGAGAGCGTCCGGGACTGCCCTTTGTATACCGCTACGGTCATAAAAGGCGTAAAGGTCGGGCCTTCGCCGGAATGGCTGCGCAGGAGGCTGGAAAGTGTCGGCTGCAGGAGCGTAAATAACATAGTGGACATAACCAATTACGCCCTTTTTGAATGGGGCGCGCCCTTGCACGCCTTTGATCTGGACAAGATATCCGGAGGCCGGATAATCGTGCGCCGGGCCGGACAGGGAGAGAGCCTGACCACCATAGACGGGAAAACCCATCTTTTGACGCCCGAAATACTGATCATCGCCGACAGCGGTAAGCCGGTGGCCGCGGCCGGAATCATGGGCGGGGAAGCGAGCGAGGTTTCTTCGGGTACAGTCAACGTTCTGCTGGAAGGCGCGATTTTCGACCCTGTGTTGGTAAGAAAAGGCTGTCGTTTGATGGCCGCGCAGACAGAAGCGTCCTACCGTTTCGAAAGAGGGGTGGACGCCGAAAGGGTCAAATTATCGGTGGAGCGCGCGGTGATGCTTATTGTTTCTCTCTGCGGCGGGAAAGCGCAGGCTTTTATCCGCAAGGGCTCCGGGGCCGCCGGACGCAAGCAGATCGAATTTTCCGTTACCGGGGCCGAGAAACTTTTGAATATCAAGCTGGCCACAGGAAAGGCTTACCGTATTCTCTCCGGCCTGGGATTTAAAGTGAAGAAAGTCTCCTCGTCCACGCTCAAAGTGGAAGTCCCTCTTTTCAGGAAAGACGTCGGACAGCAGGCCGACCTGGAGGAGGAGATCGCGCGCATATACGGATACGACAGGATAGTCCCCACTCTCCCTTTCGTCTCGGCCGATCCGTCCGGGTTGTCCTCCTGGCAGTGCGTTTCCGGGATTAAAAGACTTATCGCCGGACAGGGATTCCATGAAACCGTAACCTACGGTCTTGTGGAGAAAACTTCACTGGAAGTAATTTCGGAGAAACCGGGCGAGGCGATAGAGGTTTTAAACCCTTTGAGCCGCGAACAGGAAGTCCTGCGCACCTCGGTCGTGCCGGGACTACTGCGCTGTCTGGCGTATAACATTAATCAAAAACAGGAAGACCTGCGGTTTTTCGAGGTCGCGGACATTTATTATATGACTCCTTCTTCCGGGCACAGGGAAGAAAAAGTACTGGCTCTGACGGTCTGCGGCACGCGCAGGTATTTTAACGGCAGTTCGTTCTGCGAGGAAGAATTCGGCCCCCTGCACATAAAGGGTGCGCTTGAGGAACTCTTTTCCTGGGCGGGAGTACAGGATTATTCTTTCAGGCAGCATTCCGTAGGCGGGAATATCTCCGTATACGCGGGAGACGAAAAGCTGGGAGAAGTTATTGTTTTGGACAAGAAGCAGTCCGCGGCATTCGACATAAAAAACCGGAGCGCGGCGGCCGCCGAGATAAGGTTGGAACCGGTTGTACGTTCGCGCCTGGCTCGGCGCAAGAGTTTTCGCAAAATGGCTCTTTATCCGGCGGTGACCCGCGATATCAGCCTGTTGTTGAAAGAGGAGATATCACTGCGGGATGTCTTCGAGCTCGCCGGGCGGGCGGGCGGCGGATTATTGAAAGAACTGAAGTTGTCCGATGTTTATAAAGGGGAGCAGATATCCGCCGGCTATAAAGGGTTGACGGTATCCTGCGTTTACCGCTCGAAAGAGAAAACGTTGACCGAAGCGGAGGTCGCGCCCGCGCATGCGGCCGTCGTCCAGGCCCTTTCCGGCCACCCCGGTATTTCTCTGCGTTGAAGAAGTCCCCCCGGCGGGAATTGACAACGGCAGGATGCCGTGGTATACTTACTTTTGCAGCGTTAGATTCCCTGCCGTGCTCGTTAGGATGAATGATGTTTGGTGAACCAATACCAAGAACACGGGAGTCTTGCTCTTTCGACGCCTTGGCGCCGGAAGGATCGCTCCCAACCTGGAAAATGGGTTCAACCCGTCATTTGTCCAACGGCACAAGGCGGGGTTTTTTTATGCCTTTTTCGGACCGAAAACATGTCTTCCCAAGATAAAAAGAAAATCCCCGATGATGAAAAACGTTCTGCCACCGGCGGTGAAGTCCGCCCGGGCGGTTATCCGGACGTTCCGCTGGCTGTGCGCATGCGTCCCCGCGACCTGGAAGAATACGCCGGCCAGTCGCATCTGCTCGGTAAAGGAAAGCTCCTGCGCAGGGCGATCGAAGCCGACAGGCTGACATCCCTGATCCTTTTCGGCCCGCCCGGGACGGGTAAAACCTCCCTCGCCTGGTGCATTTCCAGGATCACCAAGGCGCGCTACGTAGCACTGAACGCCACCACTTCCAACGTCGAGCAGATGCGTAAGGAGATCGCGGCGGCAAGAGCGGCAAAGGCGGCCGGGGAAAGGACCATCCTTTTCATCGATGAGATACACCGTTTCAACAAGGCGCAGCAGGATGTGCTTCTGCCGGACGTGGAGGAACGCAACGTGGTGCTGATCGGCGCCACCGTGCAGAACCCGTTTTTCTCTCTCGTCTCCCCGATCCTTTCCCGTTCGCTGGTCTGCGAGTTGAAGAGTTTGAGCGTAGAGGATATAAAGGGTATAATCGGGCGCGCGATTTCCGACAAAGAAAGAGGCTTGGGAGCGCTTAATGTGCATGCCGCTACGGAAGCGGTGGAATTCCTGGCGCGCTCCTGCGAGGGAGACGCCAGGCGCGCCCTCAGCGCTTTGGAGATCGGAGTTTTAACTACGCCGCCTTCCCCGGACGGCAGCATAAAGTTCGATCTGGCCGCCGCCTCCGAATCAATACAGAAAAAGGTCGTGCTTTACGATCGGGACGGAGACGGGCATTACGATACCATTTCGGCTTTTATCAAGTCCATGCGCGGTTCCGATCCCGACGCCGCGCTTTACTGGATGGCCAAGATGCTTTATGCCGGCGAGGACCCGCGTTTCATAGCGCGCAGAATTTGCATCTGCGCCGCCGAAGACGTCGGCAACGCCGATCCGCTGGCGTCGGTGCTGGCCGCGTCCGCCCTGCAGATATCGGAATTCGTGGGGATGCCGGAAGCGCGCATCCCTCTGGCACAGGCCGCGGTGTATATCGCCTGCGCGCCGAAGTCCAACGCCGCCTATCTGGCCCTGGAGAAGGCTTATACCGAAGTTGAGAACGAAACTGTTCAGGAGGTCCCCGATCATCTGAAAGACGCCTCTTACAAGGCCGCCGCTTCTCTGGGCAGGGGAAAAGATTACAAATACAGCCACGATTATCCCGGCCATTTCATTCAACAGGATTATACCCGCCGCAAAGTGCGTTTTTACGAACCCACCGATATCGGGCACGAGGCCAGGATAAAACAGCGTCTGGATAAGATTCGTTCGGGGAAATGATGCGCGCCGAAGGACGAAAGACGCTTTTTCGAGCCCTCCTTTTCTCCGCTCTGCTTTCTTGTTTTATAGTTGATTTCCGCCTGCCGCAATGGTAAGATGTAAAAGAAAAAATTATCTTTTGGCGGCCGGGGTCCGCCGTTTAATCAAACCGCAGAAATCCTCTCGCCCATTCATCCCCGGGCTTTAACCCGAGGGGGCTCTACTCCGGGCGTGCAGAAACAGCTGATTTTCGTTCGATATTATTTCTGAAGCGGATTTCCCTGTGTCACTGGAGTCTGTAACTATAGATAGAGCGGCTTAATCAAGATGCGGAAACCCCCCGGTAGTTGTTCGTATTGGGTTATCCGAGAAAGAAGCCCTGGAACAGGAGGTGTCTTATGGGAATTTTGGTGATCTTGGCCGTAGCCGCGATGGCGTTAATTCTTTTCGTGTTCGCCAGAAAGGCCAGCAACGGCTGTTGCTGCGGTTGGGAGGACAACGGTAAGAATCCAGGGGGGAAACAGAAGGATCCTGTTTGCGGAAAAGAGGTGGATCCCGATAAAGCGGCGGCGAAAATCAGCATGTCCGGCAGGACTTTTTTCTTCTGTTCGCTTGAATGTAAAGAAGAATTCGGCAGGAACAGCGGTAAATATCTGGATAACGGCGGTAAGGACAAACAATGCGGCTGTTGTGATTAATTCGGGAGGGGCAGGATGATCTTCAAAAAAATGTTCATCGCGGTCTTTTTACTGGCGTTTACAACGATCGTGGGATGCGAAACCGTAAAAGGGGCGGGCGGCGGGGCCGTAGAAGGAGCCAAGAAAGATTGGCATAACGCCAAAGAACTGGACGCCAAGATGAGGCAGGAGCTTTGGTAAGGAAATGATTTTCACAGAACAAAAACCGCGGGAAGAGATTCTCGGCTTTTTAAAAGGGCGCGGTCCGGTTTTTATCGTGGGATGCTCGGAGTGCGCGACCGCCTGCCATACCGGAGGAGAAGAAGAGGTGCGGCAGATGAAGGGGATACTTGAGGAGCAGGGTATTCCGGTGAGCGGGCACTGCGTTCCGGAATCTCCGTGTGTGGCCGTAAACGTCAAAAATGCCCTTGCCGGTTTCGCGGAAGAATTGAAGCGCAGCGGCGCGGTGCTGGTAATGGCCTGCGGGATGGGGGCGCAGACCGTCAAGGAGAACCTTCGCGTGAATGCCGTGGTCGTTCCCTGCTGCAACAGTATGTTCCCGGCTTCGCTAGACGCCAAAGGCGGCTTCAGGCAGAACTGCGTGTTGTGCGGCGACTGTCTGCTGGAGGCAAGCGGCACGGTCTGTCCGCTTTCTCTATGTCCCAAGGGCATGCTGAACGGACCATGCGGCGGGATGACCGGAGGCAAATGCGAGGTCGATCCGGAAAAAGATTGTGTCTGGAGTTTGATATACGCTGAATTAAAGGAAAGAGGTAACTTTAGATTTCTGAATGAGATACGCAAGCCGCGCGACTATTCGCTCGGCTTCGCCTCTTTAAAGGCGGGTAAAGGTGTTGACCATCCGGCCGGATTACATTAAAATAATAATATTATGACAGAGTCGCGGAAGGATAATATAGAGTCTTTAAAAAGCAAGCTTCGCAGAAGGATTTTATCCCTTCTGAAAGCCCAGAGAGAAGAGATCCGTTGCAGGAAAAGCCAACAAATAAAGGAGGAGCTTTTTCGCAGTTTGTTGTTTAGAAGGGCAAGAACGGTAATGTGTTATGTGTCTTTTGGCGGGGAAGTCAGAACGCAGGAATTGATAAAGGAAGCAAGACAACTCGGGAAAATCGTTGCCGTACCGGTTTGCGGCTGCAACAGGAGAATGAAACCTTGTGTTTTTCCGGAAGACGGGAAACTCAAGAAAGGCCTTTACGGCATCGGCGAGCCCGTGAATAGGAAGTTTATCGGATGTGATGATATAGACTTGATAATCGTACCCGGAGTGGCTTTTGACAAGGCCGGAAACCGCCTCGGCAGAGGCAAAGGGTATTACGATAACTTCTTGAAAAGACTTCCTTCAACGGTTCCTTCCGTGGGCCTGGCCTATGATTTCCAGGTCGTTCCGAGAATCCCTTCCGCAGAACACGATACCGCTCTGACAAAAGTAATCTTTGCCTGAAATCCGCGTCCGGGGTAGTTATAGGCGGACGTGTTCAGCCGACATTTCACAATAACTTCGTTTTTTCGGGAAGGGGGAAACCATGTTGTTAGCATTATTGATGCCCGTCACTGCAGCGGCAGCGCTGCTTTGCGGCTATTTATTGCGCCGTTATATCGCGGAAAGGAAAGTAAAAGACGCCGAGGCCCAGGTTAAGGCCATTATAGAACATGCTAAGAAAGAGGCACAGGACAAGCGCAGGGAAGCAGAGCTGGAATCCAAGGATTTGCTTTACCGCATGCGCCAGGATTTTGACAAGCAGACCCAGGAGCGCAGGCAGGAATTGATCTCTCTGGAGAAAAGGCTCTCTCAGAAAGAGGAGAATATCGACCGCCGGCTGGATCTGCTGGAGAAAAAAGAGAAAGAGATAGAAACCCGCCATGAAAATGTGCGGAAACAGGAAGATTCTCTGAAAGCCAGGGACGCCCATCTGGTGTCTTTGATAAACGAGGAAAAGGACAGGCTGCAGAAGATCGCTTCTCTGTCCGCCGACGAGGCCAAGCAGATACTCCTGAACAGGCTCAACGATGAATTAAGCTCCGAGAAAGCGCAGTTGATAAAGAAGCAGGAAGAGGAGTTGAAGGAAGCTTCCGCCAAGAAGGCCCAGGAGATATTGAGTCTTTCCATACAACGCTGCGCGGTGGAGCATACGGTCGAATCCACGGTCAGCGTGGTCACCTTGCCCAGCGACGAAATGAAAGGGCGGGTCATCGGCAGGGAAGGGCGCAACATCAGGGCTTTCGAGATGGCTACGGGCGTGGATGTGATCATAGACGATACCCCCGAGGCGGTGACCATCTCTTGTTTCGACACGGTGCGCAGGGAGATAGCTCGTCTGAGCCTGGAAAAGCTTATCAGCGACGGACGCATCCATCCCGGCAGGATAGAAGAGATTGTGGAGAAGACCAAGAAGGAGATGGAGGCAAAGATCAAGGAGGAAGGGGAAAAGGTATCCTTCGAGTCCGGGGTGGAGAATCTCCACCCGGAATTGATAAAACTGCTCGGCCGCCTGAAATACCGCACCAGCTTCGGACAAAACGCGCTCCAGCATTCCAAGGAGGTTTCTTATCTTCTCGGCGTTATGGCCTCCGAGCTTGGTCTTGATTTTAAATTGGCCAGAAGAATAGGGCTGCTGCACGACATCGGCAAGGCCATCGATCATCAGGTCGAGGGTACCCACGCCACGATAGGCGCCGAGCTCGCCAGGAAATACGGCGAATCGCCGGAGACGGTGGGGGCGATAGAGGCGCATCACGAGGAGGCGGAGCAACGCAGTTTTTATGCGGTGCTTACCGTGGCCGCGGACGCCATCAGCGCCGCGCGTCCGGGTGCGCGCAGGGAAACGCTCGAGACGTATATCAAGCGCCTGGATAAACTGGAATCGATAGCCAACCTTTTCAAGGGAGTGGAGAAATCTTTTGCCATTCAGGCGGGCAGGGAAATCCGGGTAGTCGTCCAGCCGGAGAAGATATCCGACGCGGAGGCCGTTAACATGGCGCGCGAGATACGCAAGAAAATAGAAGAGGGCATGGAATATCCCGGTCAGATCAAGGTAACCGTGATCCGCGAGACCAGGGCCATAGAGTACGCGAAATAAGATGAAGATACTTTTCATAGGAGACATAGTCGGCAGCCCCGGGAGGAACGGTTTCCGTAAGGCGCTGCCGGGGATAAAGCAGGAATTCGGAGTCGATTTCGTGATCGCCAACGCCGAGAATTCCGCCGGCGGCTCCGGGATAACCGAGAAGACGGCGGAGGACCTGTTTTCCGCCGGCGCCGACGCGCTCACTTCAGGGGATCACATCTGGAAAAAAAGCGAGATAGTCCCGCTTATAGACAAGGAGAGGCGCATTTTGAGGCCGGCGAACGCGGCGGTCCAGGCCCCGGGCCGCGGCGCAGAGGTTTTCGAACTCCCCGGCGGCAGGCGGGTGGGGGTGTTGAACCTGCAGGGAAGGGTTTTTATGGAACCGTCAGAATGTCCGTTCAAGGCCGCGCAGGATGCTCTGCAGGAGCTTTCCTCCCGCGCTAAAATAATAATCGTGGATATGCACGCGGAAGCGACTTCGGAAAAAGTGGCTATGGGCTGGTTCCTGGACGGCAAGGTTTCGGCCGTTCTCGGCACGCATACGCACGTCCAGACCGCCGATGAGCGTATCCTTCCCCGCGGCACGGCTTATATTACAGACGTAGGGATGTGCGGGCCGCATGATTCGGTCATCGGCAGAAAGATAGAGCATGTCCTGCACAGGTTCGTTACCGGGATGCCGGTGCGTTTCGAGGTTGCCGAAGACAACGTCAGGGTCCAGGGAGTGGTGGTGGAAATAGATGAGGAAAGCGGCAGGGCCGCGGCGATCACGCGTGTCAACGCGGCCGCTTGACGAAGGGGACAAATGAAGAGATCCTTTTTACCGGTATATATGCTGACGGCGGCCGTGTTGACGGCTTCTCCTTTTTTCTGCCGGCCGTCTTCTGCGCAGGAAGAGAAAAAAGAAACGCCGGCTCAAATCGAATTCTCTCTTGATATTTCCGGGCAGACGCTGCCGCGTCCGAAAATATTCGCGCCTTCGATAGACCTTAGCGGAAGGGGCGGCGATTTTGATCCTTCACGTCCGCAGTCGGCAGCCGGGGACGAGCCGTTCAGGAGATGGAGCGAAGAGATCGGATTCCCCGGTTATTACCGCCTGCAGTTCGACCTCTGGGAGACTGCCCAGTTGAAGGACAATAGCGAAGAGAGGGAGAAGCAGACGGCTTATTATCGCGGCATCATCGACAAAATATGCTCTTCCGGCGGAACGGTGATCATGACTTTTTTCGGCACCCCCGCCGGAATGGGGAACGTGCTGGACAAACGAAGCCAGTTGTTGGATGCGCAGGAATTCAGGAAGCTGGTCAAGAAATACATCAGGGAATTCAGGAACGACAAAGTCTGGTTTGAGGTCTGGAGCGCCCCCGACCTTGACGATTTTTTTCTCGGAAGCACCCAGGATTATCTGTTGCTTTACCGCAGCGTGGCCGAGGCGGTGAAGGAGGTCGAAAACGAGGACAAGGTGCAGGTATATCTCGGCGGCCCCGGAACCAGTTGGTGGTACCAGAATCCAGAGGGCAACACCGTGGCGGCTCCGGAGAAGAGCTTGATCTACGAGTTGATCCGGTATTGTTCGCGATACGGCCTGCCGCTGGATTTCATCACCTGGCATGCCTATTCCACCGACCCTTTCGCCGAGCAGTATAACACCGCTTACAATAAGCTGCCGGTGGATCTGATCCGGGAATGGCTTTCTTATTTCAACCTCAGCAAGGACACGCCGTTGATCATAGACGAGTGGAATTACGACAACGGTTTGAACCTGCCGCAGGAGCGTTCGGAAAGAGGCAATATTGCCGCCAGTTACATCCCGGCCCGGCTGAAGGGAATGCAATCCTGCGGGGTGGACGGGCAGATTTATTACTGTTTGGAGGATTTTCATTCCAACAAAAAGCATGTCACCCGCAATATCGGAGCCTTCTGGTTCGATTCGCGGGGTAAGGGCGGCCCGAAGGCGGCTTACAGTGTCTTTCGTATGCTCCAGTCACTCGGGGACAATTTTTATCAACTCCCTCCTCCGGCCGCCGGCAAAGGGGATGTCGGTATGCTGGCCGGCAGGGACGGCCAGAGGGTGAACGTGCTGGTTTATAATTACGTTAATCCCGAAGCAGCCAGGGATATGCTTTCCAGAAGCGTGGGATCGCTTAACGCCGCGGAGAGAAAGATCCTTTTGCGCATGATAAAAGACGGCACTTACGGACGACTACTTTCCAGGCAGACTGACGTGCAGTCACTCTGGGGGGTCACGAAGAGATTGCGTTCGCTGTTAGCCGACGCGGTTGCGCGCAACGATGAGATTGAAAAGAAAAAATCGTCCGTCCAGCCGCTCAGGATCACGTTGAAGAACATCAAAGGTAACTACCTGACGCGTAAATACGTGGTGGATTTTTCTTGCGTTAAAGATTGCGTTTTTTCTCCGGCCCAGGAAAGAACGGTTTCCTGTTCCGGGACATTGGAAGAGACGGCGGAACTGCCGGCATATTCCGTGATGTTGTTCTCCTTCGAGCCGAAACCCGCGGAACCGCCCGCTGCTCCCGCGGCTGAGCAGGACGGACAGCCCAAGCCGGCGGAGTCCCCGGTTGCCCCGGAGACGCAGCCGGTTCAGGAGAAGAAGAACGTTTCTTAGACGGATGAAGAACTTTCCGGAAGATGAAGACGATTTTTTTACCGGGCGCCCGGAAGATGGACGGAAGATTTTTACCGTCTCGGAGGTCAACCGCCGGATAAAGGAACTGATGGAGGCGGGGTTTCCGGATGTGTGGGTGGAAGGGGAGGTTTCCGGGGCGACGAGGATAGCCACAGGCACCGTATTCTTTAATTTGAAGGACGCCTCCGGCCTGTTGAAATGCGTCATTTTTCCGCAGACGGCGCGCGGCATAAAGTTCGAGTTGAAAGACGGCGACAAGCTGATTTGCCGCGGAGGCGTCAGCGTTTATGAGAGGGACGGCCGCTATCAGCTTTACGTGCGCAGCCTGGAGCCTAAAGGGCTCGGAAGCCTGCAGCTGGCCCTGGAGCAGTTGAAAAAGAGACTGGAGAAGGAGGGGCTTTTTGCTTCGGAGCATAAGCGTAAGATCCCTTATTTGCCGTCTCGCATCGGCGTCGTCACTTCCGCCTCCGGCGCCGCCTTTAAAGATATCTTGAAGGTGGCGGCCGGGCGTTTCAGCGGGATGCATATGATTTTGTATCCGGTCAAGGTGCAGGGAGAAGGGGCGGCCGGAGAGATCGCTTCCGCGGTCAGGGAGTTTAACGTTTACAACGCGCGCGCGCGGAAAAATGAGCGCGTAGAGGTTTTAATTGTCGGGCGCGGCGGCGGCAGTATCGAGGATCTCTGGGCTTTCAACGAAGAGCCGGTGGCGAGGGCGGTTTATGATTCGGAGATCCCGGTGATCTCGGCCGTGGGGCACGAGCGAGACTGGACCCTCTGTGATCTGGCGGCGGACCTGCGGGCGCCGACTCCTTCGGCGGCCGCGGAACTGGTAGTCCCGGACAAAGAAGAGTTGAGACAGAAACTTTCCCGGCTTACAGCTTCTCTGCGGGCGGGATTGCAGGATTTTACGCGTTCATCGAGGGAAGATCTGGATGCTCTGGCGCACCGCATGCAGATGAGCGCGGCGCATTACCTGGAGATCGGCGCAAGCCGCATGGACTCCGCCGCCAAGAAACTGCGGCTGTTGAATCCGAAGGCTATGCTTGAGCAGTTCCGCCGGAGAGTTTCCGAACTGTCCGGCAGGGCTTCAACGGCCTGGGCGCATTTAGTGCAGATCAAAACCGCGGTTTTGAGGTCGGCCGCCGCCAATCTTAACGGATTGAGCCCTTTAAAAGTCCTTTCCAGGGGGTATAGCATCACTTTTTCCGCCGCAGGCGGGGTGATCAGGAACGCGGGGGATGTTTCCGCCGGAGAGGAGATAAGGATAAAATTACACGACGGCGAAATAACCGGTCAGGTAACGGAGGTGCGCGGAAATGGCGGAGATTAAATTCGAAGAGGCGTTGAAAAAACTGGAAAAGATAGTCGAAGACCTGGAAAAGGGCGAATTGACTTTGGACGAGGCGCTTAAGAAATACCAGGAAGGAATAGAATTATCGCGCGCCTGTTCTTCGCGTCTGGAAAGCGCGCGCAAGAAGATAGAAGTCCTCTCGAAGAACAGGAAAGGCGATTTCGACCTTAAGCCCTTTGAGGACGGGAAGGATGAAGAGGAATAATGCTGCTGGAACGTGTTAATTCTCCCGCCGACCTGCGCGGGCTGCCCATGGACAAGTTGCCGGAACTCGCCGGTGAAATACGCCGCCGTATACTGGAGGTAGTCTCCGTAAACGGCGGACATTTGGCTTCCAGCCTCGGGGCCGTGGAACTCGCGATCGCCCTACACTACTGCCTCGACACCCCGCGGGACAAGATCGTCTGGGATGTCGGCCACCAGACCTACGCCCATAAAATCATAACCGGCAGGAATGCCGGATTCGCCGGGCTGCGTAAATACGGCGGCCTGAGCGGCTTCCCCTGCAAAGAGGAATCGGAATACGATCTTTTTACCACCGGGCACAGCTCGACCGCGGTATCCCTGGCCCTCGGCCTCGCCTGCGCCGGGGATCTCGAAGCAGGGGAAAAGAAATTCAAGGCCGCCGCGGTGATCGGCGACGGCTCTTTGAGCGGCGGACTCTGTTTCGAGGGGTTAAATAACGCCGGTCACCTGAAAAAAGACCTGCTGGTGGTGTTGAATACCAATGAAATGAGCATAGCTCCCAACGTGGGGTCGGTGAGCACTTATATCAACAAGATAATCTCTCTGCCGGTTTACAACCGTTTTCGCAGCTCGCTGGAGTCTTTTCTTAATTCCCGTGTGCCGCGAGGCAAAAGACTTCTCAAGCTGGCCAACAAATTCGAGGAAGGGTTAAAAGGCCTTTTTATCCCCGGTGTTTTTTTCGAGGAACTGGGTTTTCGGTATTTCGGCCCTTTCGACGGCAACAATCTCGCCCAGCTGATCCCGGCGATGAAGAAGATACTCGCGGTCAAGGGCCCTTTGTTCATGCACGTGATTACTAAGAAAGGGAAGGGGTTTGTCCCCGCGGAGAAAGACCCTGTGCGTTTTCACAGCACGGGGCCGTTCGATCTGTCCGCCGGCAAAAAACAGGAGCCGGCGCCGCTCTCGGCAGCTACCTACACTTCGGTTTTCGGGCGGAAAATAGTCGATCTCGCCGCTCGGGAGAAAAGGCTGACGGCGATAACCGCGGCTATGGCCGAGGGCACCGGTTTGGGCGCCTTCCGGGATAAGTATCCGCAAAGGTTCTTCGATGTCGGAATAGCGGAGGAACACGCTGTTTGCTTCGCCGCCGGCCTGGCCAGGCAAGGGTTGATCCCGGTGGCGGCGATATACTCCACTTTTTTACAGAGGGCGTATGATCAGATAATAGAGTGTGTGGCTTTACAGGGACTGCACGTAATCTTCGCTCTCGACCGGGCGGGGCTCGTCGGCGACGACGGGCCTACGCACCAGGGGATTTTCGACATAAGTTTTCTTCGCCACATCCCTAATATGACGATAATGGCCCCTGCGGACGCGCACGACCTGGAGATGATGTTGGAGTTTTCGTTGTCGTTGAAAGGGCCGGTTTCGCTGAGGTATCCCAAGACGGCTTCTTGTTTACTGCGCCGCAGGCTGACGGGCGGGATGGCCGTTCCGGTGAAGCTCTCCGGGGCGGAAGTTTTGAAAGAAGGAAATGATTTCACGATATTTGCCCTGGGCGGCGCCGTGTCGGCCGCTGAGGAAGCCGCGGCCATGCTGGAAGAAAAAGGTTTATCCGGAAACGTGGTCAACGCCAGGTTCGTCAAGCCGCTGGACAACGGCTTGATAAAAGAAATCGCGGCGCGGGGAAAAACGGTCTTTACGGTGGAAGAAGGTATCGTCGAGGGCGGATTCGGCTCGGCGGTGGAAGAAATCCTGGGAGTGCCGGTGATCAAACTCGGAGTGCCGGAGGAATTTCCTCCCTGCGCCAAGAGGCGGGAATTATTGGAACGGTACGGTCTGGATGCCGCTGGAATCGCCGGCAGGATAGCCGTGGAAGTGAGGAGATAGGGATGGCTAAACCGGTCATAGACGCGGAGAAGTGCAAAGGCTGCGGGTTGTGCATTAAATTTTGCCATAAGGGGCTGCTGAAGAAATCCGGAAAGCTGAACGCGCTGGGCGCCGTGTATGTGGAGTTTGACGAAGATACGAATATCTGCGGAGGGTGCTGTTTCTGCGCCCTGGTCTGTCCGGAATGCTGTATAGAGGTGCAAAAGTGAACAAGGAAAAGAAAATTCTGCTGAGCGGAAATGAAGCGATCGCTGAGGGAGCCATACAGGCAGGCTGCCGTTTCTACGCCGGATACCCGATCACCCCGCAGAACGAACTGACCGCTTACATGGCCAGGCGCATGCCGGAGGCCGGAGGCGTCTTCATCCAGGCGGAATCGGAGATCGCGGCGATCAACATGGTCATGGGCGCGGCCGCAAGCGGGATCAGGGCGATGACTTCCTCTTCCAGCCCGGGAATAAGTCTGAAGCAGGAGGGGATATCTTATCTGGCCGGCGCGGAACTCCCGGCGGTGATCGTGAACATGATGCGAGGCGGGCCCGGGCTGGGTAATATCCTGCCTTCGCAATCGGATTATTTCCAGGCGACCAAAGGCGGAGGCCACGGCGATTATCATTGTCTGGTGCTGGCGCCTTCCCGCGTGCAGGAGTCCTTCGATACCATGTTCTCCGCCTTTTCTTTGGCCGACAAATACCGTGTTCCGGCCATTATTCTGGGAGACGGGATGCTTGGCCAGGTTATGGAACCTTTCAGCGTGCGCGTCCCCGCCGCCTTCACCGCAAAAAAGGCGGTGAACATCTCTAAACCGTGGGCGTTGACCGGATGCGCCGGCAGGGAACCGAATGTGGTCAAATCTTTTTATCTAAGGGACGGAGACCTCGAGGATTTTAATCTGCGCCTGCAGAAGAAATATGCCGTGATGCTGAAAAAAGAGGCTCGTTACGAAGGCACAATGCTTAAAGACGCCGACCTGGTGCTGGTCGCTTACGGGACTATGGCCAGAATATGTTCGGCGGTGGTGCGCCGCCTGCGCAAAGAAGGGAAGAAAGTCGGATTGATCAGGCCGGTGACGCTCTGGCCTTTTCCGGTACAGGCCTTTTTGCCGAAAACGTCTCCGGCGCGCAATTTCCTGGTGGCGGAGATGTCTTACGGGCAGATGCTGGAGGACGTGAAGCTGGCGCTCGACGGAAGGGCCCAAGTAAATTTTATCGGCAGAGCGGGCGGAGGCTTTCCGCTGGAAGAAGTGATAGCCGCGGAGGCGCGCAAACTATGAAAAAGATATTCTCTCGCCCGGAATCTTTACGCGACATCACGACCCACTACTGCCCGGGCTGCGGGCACGGCATAGCGCACCGCCTGGTGACGGAAGTGATAGATCTTCTGGGAGTGAGGGGAAAGGTGATCGCCGTGGCGCCGGTAGGGTGCGCTGTGGTGGCCTACGATTACTGGAATTTCGACTGTTGCGAGGCGGCGCACGGCAGGGCGCTGGCGGTCGCCACCGGGATTAAACGCTGCCGCCCGGACAGGGTCGTATTCACTTATCAGGGAGACGGAGATCTTGCCGCTATCGGGACCAACGAGACTATACACGCCGCCAACCGCGGGGAGAATCTGACGGTCGTATTCGTGAACAACGCCATCTATGGGATGACCGGAGGACAGATGGCTCCGACCACTCTGCTGGGCCAGGTAACCAGCACCACTCCCGGCGGCAGACGAGCGGAAGTCCAGGGCTACCCGCTCAAAATATCCGAAATGCTGGCAATGCTTCCCGGCGTGAAATACGTCGAGCGCCGCGGGCTATTCTGTCCCCAGGAGATAATCAAGGCCAAGGCGGCCCTGCATTTGGCGTTCGACAATCAGCTTAGAGGCGGAGGCTTTTCGCTGGTGGAGCTGCTTTCTCCGTGTCCGACTTACTGGGGAATGTCCCCGGCGTCGGCGATGGACTGGATAAGGGATACAATGGTGAAAGAATTCCCGTTAGGCAGGATAAAGTAATGGTTAAATCAGCCAAAATATTGGGGCAGGACGAGAAAATAATCGCCGCCGGTTCCGGGGGGCAGGGGATAATGCTTCTGGGGAAACTGTTGGCCGAGGCCGGCATGCGCGCCGGCCTCCGGGTTACGTGGCTGCCTTCTTACGGAGCCGAAGTCCGCGGCGGCACCGCCAATTGCATGGTGGTGATCTCCAAGTCGGAACAGGGATCTCCTTACGTGGAAAAAGCCGATACCTTGATCGTGATGAACCAGCCTTCTCTCGGAAGATTTCTCCCGCGGCTCAGACAGGGAGGGTTGTTGTTATATAATTCCTCGCTGGCAAAGGCTCCGGTTCAAACCGCTATCGATGTCCGCGGGTATCCTTTCACAGAGACCGCGGCCGCGGCCGCCGGTTCTCTGAAGGCCGCCAATATGGTGGCGCTCGGCGCCTATATCGCGGTCAAAAAGATGTTCTCCGTGGAAGAGATACTTGAGATAATCAAAGAGCAGAAACGTGACTTGCTGGAGATGAACAGGAAAGCGCTGCTTGCAGGCATAGCTTTGGCAAGATAGCCGGAACGCCCGGTTTATCGACGGCGCTAAACAGGCGCCGCTCAGTATTAAAATCATGAGCAAACCACGGCCTTTAAGCCGTTGTGCGTCTAATTGATTTAAGTCAAGAAAGGAAAAAGAAGATGGTCAGAGTAAGGTTCGCGCCCAGTCCCACCGGGTTTTTGCATATTGGAGGTTCGCGCACGGCGTTGTTCAACTGGCTTTACGCGCGCGCCAAGGGAGGGAAGTTCATCCTGCGCATAGAGGATACCGACGTTAAGCGCTCCAGACCGGAGTATCTCGAAGAGATACTTGACAGCCTTTCCTGGATGGGCTTCAACTGGGATGAAATATACTATCAGAGTAAACGATTTGACATATACCGTGAGATCGCCGAACGGCTCCTTCAGGAAGGCAAAGCTTACCGGGCTTCCCCGTCCGGGACGAACGCCGAGGGAGAGGAGGACGGAACGGAGATAGAGAAAAAACAGGACGCCATAATATTCAAGGTCGCGCAGCAGAAGGTCGTCTTCAATGATCTGATCCACGGAGAGATTTCCTTCGACACCGGAGTGATCAAGGACCAGGTGCTCATCAAGTCCGACGGTACCCCGACTTACAACTTTGCCTGCGTGGTGGATGACGCGGCGATGAACATCAACCACGTCATCCGGGGGGATGATCACATTTCGAACACGCCGAAACAGATATTGCTCTACCAGGCGTTGAATTTCTCGGTACCGGAATACGCACACCTGCCGTTGATTCTCGGATCCGACGGCGGACGCCTCTCCAAACGTACCGGCGCTACCGCCATCAGCGATTATCGCCGCATGGGATACCTGCCGGAGGCGCTGGTGAACTACCTGCTTCTGCTGGGCTGGTCGCCCGGAGGGAACCAGGAGATAATCGGCATAAGGGACGCGATCAAGAAGTTTGACATCAAGAACGCCAACAAGACCGCGGCCACTTTCGATATGGGTAAACTCAACTGGATCAATAACCAGTATATCAAGACCGCCGATACGCTGGACCTGTCAGCGGCGCTGGAACCGTTCCTTAAAGAACAAGGGCTCGATGTTTCGGAATTCAGCAAAGATTACCTGCTTTCCGTGGTCAAACTCTTTCAGGGCAGGCTGGGCACGCTTCAGGATTTTCCCGCTTGGGCGGATTTTCTCTTCAAGGATGACTTCGCCATTGATCCCCAGGCGAAGGAGAAACATTTAACCAGAGACTTCTCCCGCGAGTTCAAATTGTTCGCTGACCGCCTGCAAGTGCTTGAACCGTTTGACATCGTTACCATCGAAGAATGCTTTCGCGGCCTGCTCGTGGAACTGGGCTTGCAGTCGAGAGAGCTGATACACCCGGTCAGGGTGGCGCTCACCGGTAAGACCATCGGCCCCGGTCTGTTCGAGGTCATCTACTATCTTGGCAAAGAACGCGTAAGCCGTAGATTGATGGCCTGGGTGAAGCAGTTATAAAAGGTATTCTCCGGAGGCGCGGGCGGAAAAATTACACTTGTCACGACCGGGGCCCTGTAATAAAATAAAAAGCCGTGAATTGTCGCGGCTATGCTTCGGCGCGCGCGGCATTTTCTACTAAAAGATTTATATGATTATTGCCCTGTCGTCTAATCGGTAGGACTTCAGATTCTGGATCTGACTATCATGGTTCGAGTCCATGCGGGGCAGCTATATTGACAACTATTCGAAACTGGGTGATAAAATACAACAAGATGGAAAGGTAGGAATATTAAACCGTAAATTATATTCTCCGGAAACCCTCGATGAACAAGCAATCTACGAGGTTTGGTAAAATTTTTGGCAGCGGTCCTGCCGGACTATCGATCAGCCTTGTGTTTTTTTTCGTTGCGAACTGGTTTAGCAAAAGAATATATCTTCCGCTCTTATCAAATAGTCGGCCCCTTCTTAATTCAATATTTATCATTTCGATCCTGATGACGCTGGCGGTAATCGTTTGGAGCGTTAAATCATTACCCGCCTCTGATAGAGGTGATAAGCTATGCACCAGCGGTGCGTTTAAATATGTCCGTCATCCGCTCTACGCCGCATTTTTATCGATATTTAACTTTGGATTGGCTGTTTATCTCAATAGCTGCATTTTTGTTTTGTGGGCAGTGCTTTTGCATCCGGTATCTCATTACATCGTAAGATACGAAGAAAGAATGATGGTCAACAGGTTTGGAGAGGCATATATTGAATATCAGAGAAAAACGGGAAGATTTTTCCCGAGATTTAGATATAGGGAATGAATCCCTAAGCCATAATCGGCAGCCATAAATCAGGAGATTGTAAAACAATGAACCCGGTTATCGAAAATATCATGACAAGAAGATCGGTTAGAAGCTACGATTCAATAGAGATCGCGAAGGATGCGCTTCAGACGATAATCGACGCCGGTAACATGGCTCCGAGCGGATGCAATGCGCAAGGGTGGAGGTTCGCTGTTGTTACGGATAAAGCATTCAGGAAGAGACTTTCAGAGATTGCCCTACCGCGTTATAAAAAATGGATGGAAAAATCCAATGAAACATTAAGAGAAATGCGAAAAGATATAGATAGTAAGGTCAGCGACCCGGTTTATTACGGTGCTCCGGTTGTGCTTTTTATTATTGGCTCGGGAATGACCGCAGATTTAGATTGCCCTATGGTCTGTCAAAATATAATGCTGGCAGCCCGTTCTTTGGGGATAGGCAGCTGTTGGGTTTATTTTGGCCAGCTGGTGTTGGACGATGCTAAGGTTAGAGAAGCGCTTGCCCTGAAAGAAGGCGAAAAGGTGTACGGACCTATTTTACTCGGCTACCCCAAAGACGGTTTTCCTAATGCGCCAGAGAAAAAAGCAGCAGAGGTGAAATATATATAACTAAGAACAAAATTGAATTAGCCCAATGAAATGTCGGCTAGTAAAAAATAATAAATCCGCTTTTGTCCTTACGGACATAAATTTTTACAAGTAACGGAATTTCCTGGAGTCTTGAAGTTCGTCTGGCGTCCAGTTCGGGCAACCAGTTAAACCTCTCAAATTCCAAATGAAGAGATAAAGACCGCCCTGATTAGCGGCATTGGCCAGGGCATTATTTATTTTGTTTTTCAGCTGTTATTAACCCCCACTTTTCAAATTATAATCCCGTCCCGGGTTCGCTAAAAAAGCCCAATAAATATAGCTTAGCTATCTCTTTCTGAATCGCAATTTAGTAAATGAGTTTTAGTTAGCCCTTCTCGAACCGATTCAAAACGATTCTTTGCAATCGTTATCTCTTGTGTATGTGGCGAAAATAGTTATTTGAGTAGACGGATCACGCCTTGCATTCCGTAGTAATATGAAGCTCATTTTTCAGTTGACAATTTCTTTTGAGATGTTATATTAATGTAAGGTTAACCTTACATATGTTAGGTTTGTATTATGATTAAAGCATTCCAAATTGAAGAAATCGTTGATTCTCCTTCCAAAGTAGCTATTTTGCGGCTTTTAACTGCCCGAAAGAACTTCAAAACTACAGGCCGCCAAATTGCTAAGCTCATTGGTTATTCAGCTCCCTCAACACATGACTCATTAAAAGATCTGCATAGCCGTAACATCTTAAAATTAGATATTATTGGCAAGCAACATATTTATACTTTAAATGAGGAAGATCGGATTGTTAAAAAAATTATTCATCCGATGTTTGCCGCTGAAAGTAATATTAAAAGCGAAATCCGTAACTTTCTTTTGAAAGAATTCAAACGAATTAAGATTAAAGCCAAAATTGCATCTTTAATCCTTTATGGAAGCATGCAGACAGAAACAGCTAAAAAGGGAAGCGATATTGACGTTGCGGTGGTAGTCTCTAGGGCCGTGGATCTTAATTCAGTTGAAAATGTCTTCCTTTCTGAAATTGCCCCCAGATTTAAGGCCTATTTCGGCGTTCAGCTAGATTCATATATAAAGTCATCCGCCGACTTTAGGCAGCGACTTAAAAAGAATCAGCCTCCGGTTTCAACCTTAATGAAATCTTATTCCGTTTTATATGGGAAAGAACCATTGGAGATTTAGATATGACTGCTCGCGAGATAAAAATAAGGCAAGAGGATAGGTCGGCAGCTTCAGAATATTTAAAGAAGGCCGCCGATAATTATGAGCAGATGTTAGCCGCATTTAATGCTTCAAACTGGAATGCGGCAGCAACCTTGGCTGTTCAATGTGCGATTTCATCCGCAGATGCGGTTTGCGTCTATGGAAAGGGCGTGCGTTCGATTTCGCAAGACCACTTTGATGTTTGCGACTTAGTAGCTGGATTGACGCTTGAAAGCACTGAGGAGAAATCAAAGCAGTTACGTAAAATCATCGCCCGCAAAAACCTTGTCCAATACGAATGCCGCAGCATCAACAAATCCTTTGCGGATGAGATGGTTAAAGTAACTGCGAGAGTTTATCAATGGGCAAGGGAAACAATCGAGGAGATATGAATAATGAATTTTAATGCAATAACTGGCTTTGCGGAGCAGTTGTTGGTGGGGCAATAACGATCGCAGTCAATATATTCAACAACAAGCATGAAACGAGATGCCGGATTTTGGAGGAACAGCTTGTTGCATACAAGGAAATTTCAAAAGCCGTTCTTGATATAAAGCTTAGCTTGAGAACTTGCGTTCTATTGTCTGCAACATTTCTCGCGCAAGAGGTCATCCTTGCGCTTTTTATATTTCGTTAGTGTCGGAACCGCTTAGGCGCCGCTCCTCTCGCGAATGACCGAAGGATCCACTCGCGTAGTTCCATTTTCTTCCTTCTCCCCCTTGTCTCTCCTCCGCAAAACCCGTATAATAAGGCAGAATAACTGTTTCGGCGAAATACCCGCAAAAGATGATAATTCGTATGTATCCACATCTTTTTATATCATTTTGGATTACCGTTCTGTCGATATTGTCTTGCGTAGTCCCGCTTCACGCCGCCCCGGCGGACGGGCAAGTGGAAGTATATCTGAACAACGGCGACAGGATCAGCGGCAGGATCTTCTCCGATAAAGGGGAACGGTTGAAACTGGAAAGCCCGGTGATCGGGAGCGTCGAGGTTCCCAGGGGAGAGATTAAGGAGATACTTTACGCGAAGCCCGTTACAGCGTCGGCAGTCAAAGAAAAGGAAAAGCCGGCAAAATGGACGAGAAGCATATCCGCCGGATACAATAAGTCCAACGGCAACACCAAGAGTTCCAATTTCTCCGTTCGCCTGCTGGTGAACAGAAAGACCGATGCCGATGATTTTTCCATGAAAAGCGACGTCTATTATTCTTCTGCAAACAACAAAATGGACGCGCAGAAATGGTCGGGGATGCTGCGTTACGCTTACCGTTTCCGGGAAAAAGCCTGGTATAACTTTTATAAAATAGAGAACGATCATGACAGGTTCGCCAATATTGAATACAGGATTATTCCTTCGACGGGCTTAGGATACTGGTTTTTCGATACCCCGGGTTTCAAGGCGCTGGCGGAATTCGGCGTGGGTTTTGAGCACACGAAATTCAGGAAGGAAGAGCCGGATCAGAATGAAACGGTACTGATCCCCAGGGCGTTCCTAGAAAAGAAAGTTTTCAGCAGGTCCAAGGTCACGCAGGACATATCGGTTTATCCCTCTTTGACCGAGTCCGGAGAATACAGGTTGCATTCCGAAACCTCCCTGGTGAATCCGCTCAATGAAAAGTTATCCTTATGTTTTAGCTTCATTGACGACTATTATTCCGATCCCGCAGAGCCGGCCAAGAAGAACGATTCCCGTTTTATCTCCACATTGAGATATTCGTTCTGATGCTAAGATTCTTAGCGCGAGCCTTATTTAGACAACGAAGTAATAATCTCCGGCGTGCCCTTTTACCTTGCATACCTTGCAAAATTACCCGTTGCGTATGCGACCGTTAGAGTGTATAATAAAAATACTCTAACGGCGATAGCGACGGAGTGTATCCCGGAGCGGAACAGTTTTGATGATGTCAAAGTAAGCACAGCCGCTTTTATTCTTCTGCGTCTTATCCACAGGTATAGACCCGGACTTATATCACTTATAATCGTATTGCTCCGACCAAGGTATCGGTCTGTCGATTGACGCCGGACGAGACGTTTTTTCCTTTTAAGCCAACGGCCGGAGAGCGAGGAATCGTAATGAAAAAAATACTGCTGCTCACTTTTGAATTCCCCATAGGCAAAGGGTATTGCGGCGGGGTAGGTCAGGTCGTCAAACAGTGCAGGGACGCCTTGATTGACCTGGGGCACAGGGTCCATGTCCTGATAAGCGCAGAGTTTCGCAAGAAATACCCGGCAAAGTTGTTCAATCCCGACGGAACCATTACGCAATACAATAATCTTTCCGGTTTCGAAAGAGAGCACGGCTGGAACGGGTTCGACTACATAATTCAGCATTTCGTGAACTGGACTGGTGAATTGCGCGGGGTCAAGAACGGCGCTCATCCCCGCCCGAAGATAATTTATCATTTCCACAGTATCCTGCGGCGGGAGAGGGAATCGGGGTTCAGAACGCTTAATTATTTCCTGCGGAATCAGGAGAAAATGATAGAGCTCGCGGACAAGATTATCTGCCCTTCCAATTACGAATACGACAATTTCTGCAGGTATTTCCCCAAGTTCGCCGGGAAACTGACAATGATAGAGAACACAATAGAAACCTTTCCCGCTTCGAAGGAAATAATGTCCGGCATCAGGCAGAAATACGGCATAAGAGAAGGCGATGTTACCGGCCTATACGTCGGGCGGCTCGAGCAGATAAAAGGGATAGAGATGATCATCCGTCATCTTCCTAAACTTCTGGGGAGGCATAAGAACTTCAAATTCTTTATAATCGGTAAATCCCTGGAAAAAGACCTTCACAAAAAGCTTCTTCGGGTATTGCGTAAATTCCCCGGCCAGCTTTTTTACATAAGATACCTGGAAAAAGAAAGGCTGTTTCAGTTGTATTACCTGAGCGACATTTATATCAACCCTTCTTTAAGTGAGTCGTTCTCTCTTTCCACCCACGAAGGGGCTTTGTGCAAGAACGCCCTTTTACTCAATAGACTGCCTGTTTTCGAGAAATTTAAAGAAGCGGCCCTGTTTTTCTCAAGCCAGGAGGCGGGCGGCGGAGAATTCTCTTCCCGGCTGGAATATCTGATCACCCACAAGAACAGGCGCCGCAAACTCGCCATAAAATCTTTCAGGATCGCGCGCAGTTTCCTGGCGGGTAAAAGGCTGAAAGCAGACCTGTCCGGCTTCCTGGATTCTTTCTGAACCGCGGTTTTTTCCTTTAATCCTTTTTGCCCCTCCTCTCTCACGTGAAAAGAAGCAAAGGGGTCGGGCATAGGGAAAGGTGATATTATGGAAAATTTCTTCATGTGGGCGTTGGCTCTCAATAACATCTCGAGAGAAGATAAGGGAAGGCGTTTATGATATTGGAAGGCTTAAGCGCTTCTTTCCTGCGCTATCTCGTAGAAATAGTCCCGGCTTTGTTCGTCGGCTTCATCCTAAGCGGGATCATCCATGAGTTTGTCCCCGACGAGTGGATAGAGAAGCACCTGGGAGGAAGAGGTATGAAGGGCGTATTTTGGTCTACCCTGGCCGGGACGCTCGCACCCGTATGCTGCTGGGGAGCTCTTCCCATAGCGGTGAGCTTTCGCAGGAAAGGCGCGTCTCTGGGGCCGATCCTTGCCGTCCTGATCGTCACCCCCGCCACTTCCATTAACGCCCTGATCGTTACCGCGGGGCTGCTTGGGATTAAATTTGCGGTTTTCCTTTTCTGCACCGTGCTCTTGATGGGCATAACCGCCGGATTTATCGGGAACAGGATCGGGGCGGTGGGTAGAGGGAAGATCCCGGCGGCTGAAGAATGCAGCTGTGGAGACAGAAAATGCCGTAATTGCGGGGGCGCGGCCGGGAAACATCTGGGTTCCAGGTTCAAGTCTATCCTCAAATACGCCTTCATCGATATGCCGAGGGACATCGGGAAAGAGCTCCTCTTCGGTATATGCCTGGCGGCAATAATAGAGTCGTTGATGCCGGTGGGGTATCTTGTTAAGAATTACCTTAAAGGCGCGGCCGGGTATGTCTTTGCGCTTGTGTTCGGGCTGTCGGTATATTTCTGCGCCACCATGGGCGTTCCGGTGGTGGATGCCTTGATTAGGCAGGGGTTGAGCAAAGGGGCCGGGTTTACCCTGCTTCTGGCCGGGCCGATCACCAGTTATGGGACAATCCTTGTTTTAAGAAAGGAATTCGGCACAAAAATCCTGGTGATATATCTGGCGTTTATATGCGCGGCATCCCTGCTGGCCGGATACGTTTTTAGCCTGATGTAAAATTTTTTGAGTGAATGTTGGATATATCTAACTACGCAACAATCCTTCCCTTGCATTTTGATTCCAAAACCTCCGTTTCGGTGCTACAATAACCTAAATTGTTGCCTTGTGTTCCGGGGACACGATACTTAATTCCGGAGATTCATTATTGCTTTTTCAGGATTTTGAGGAGGCGTTGGCATGGAGATCATGGTGCGCAAATTGACGCAGGAGGAGTTGAAGAAGAAGGGAGTCTTCTGCTGGCCGATATGGACCAAAGAGATCTCGCGTTTTGACTGGCAGTATGAGTCGGTGGAGGAATGCTATTTTCTGGAAGGTGATGTGGAGGTTACTACTCAAGACGGGGAAAAGGTGAGTTTCGGGAAGGGGGATTTTGTCATTTTTCCCGAGGGGCTCTCTTGCGTCTGGGAGATCAAGAAGCCGGTGCGCAAGCATTATAATTTCCGTTAAGGGGCAGCGGAGGGGATTAAAATGAAGATCGTCACCAAGCGTATCGAACTGGAGACCCGGGGAGCAGGGGATTTGATAGATATTACCGTCAAGGCGCAGAAGAGCCTGGAGAGCGCCGGATTGCAGAGAGGGAATGTCACGGTGTTCGTGGTAGGCTCGACAGCCGGGATCACCACCTTTGAGTACGAATCGGGATTGATCACCGATATGCAGGAGCTGTATAATAGTATCGCCCCGCAGGGCAGGCATTATGCCCATGATGAGACCTGGGGAGATGCCAACGGATTCAGCCATCTTCGCGCCGCCCTGCAGGGGCCGTCGCTGACCGTGCCTTTCGAGAACGGAAAGCTGATCCTCGGTACCTGGCAGCAGATAGTGCTGGCGGAGTTCGATAACCGCCCCCGCGACCGCCAGGTCGTGCTGCAGATGATCGGGGAGTGATTGCCGGGCCGGGAGCATCTCGGTGAACAACGTTCTTTTATCGAAACAGGATACACTCAAAGCGAGGAGGATTGTATGGGAAGAACGGTAATAAGCAGAAGGGATGTGCAGAAGAAAAGCAGTTGTCAGGTTCTCGGAGCAGGGGGCAAAGCGGGGGTGTTAGCGGCCGGTATAGAGGCGGACGCCGCGAAGGAACCGGACAAATACATGTCCCGTCTCATCAAATACATCCCAGGGGAGATAATAGCCCTGTACATCTATCTGGAAACGGTCGTCCGCTCCCTGCCCCAGAACGAGACGCTGTATTGGTCTGTTTTTACCTTTTGTTTCCTGGCCACGCCGCTGTATTTATGGCGCAAGGAGAAGGTGAGCAAGAAATTACAGTTATTGATCTCGACGATCTCCTTTTTCGTATGGGTCTTCGCCGTCGGCGGGCCTTTCGCGTCTTTAACCTGGTATAACGCGATTTACGGGGTGTTAGGGCTGCCGGTTTATATTTTCCTGGTCTCTCTGGTGGAAGCCTAACAAATTATTAAAGGGGGCGGGATGAAGAAAATCAAATGCATTTTCATTTTGGGATTCGTTTTCCTTGCCGGGTGCGCGACCGATCCGCTTACGAGGGCATTGAAGACAAACGGCTTTTGCCCTATTCTTCCGATTCCCGAAAAACAGGAACTGGGGAATATTTACCGCACCTATTCTTTGAATTCTCTCCCGGTAGTTTTCATAGATGATATTTTTACCAAAGAAGAGAACGAGAAAACGATGGCGGATTTGAAACGGAAGGTCTATCTGCCCGCGTCTTCAGGCGAGAAGACATTTTCACTGTCGGCGAAAGCGGATGTTATAGGTAAAGTTGAAGGGACGCTCAAAGCTTTACGCGTGAAAAAGTTCAAGCTCAAACTGGGAGATGTTTATCAATATGATCTTACCGAGGACCGGCTTGAAAACGTGATATTACCGGCAATAAGAAGCCGGAAACCCCATTTGAACCTCAAAGACAGATATATCGTATTGGCCCTGCTTCAGGTCTCGAGCCTGGAATATGAGCTGATCGATGAGAACGATAAAAAGATTGAGATCGCTCCGGGAAGCGAGATAGAAAAGATCGTAAAAAGCAGCTTGAGCATCGAATGGAAGGCCAACGAGCAAAGCAGTCTTGTTATCGGCCGCCCTTGTTTTCTGGGTTACAAGGTCGGCAGGATTATTGAAAAAGGCGGAGCATACACCGTCAAAAACATAGATTTTCCGCTTCAGGGCGGCAACGGGAAGCTGAAAGTCCAGTCAATACCGGCCCAGGAATTACGTAAGCTTATGCGCTCCAACAATTAATCAAACCGCAGAACTCCCCGGCTTGAAAGCCGGGGAGTTTCATTTGTCGGGAGCTTTATTTCTTTACCGCACATCTTTATTAAGGAGGCAAAATAGCTATGTTCTGGAATATTATAGGATTATCGGCGGCGTTCCTGACTATGTTTGGTTTCTTACCGCAGGTGATCAAGATATACCGCACCAAGTCGGTGAACGATATAAGTATTGTGACCATCGTGCAGTTCATGGCCGGGATCTTTCTCTGGCTGGTGTATGGGATACATTTGAGAAACTTTGCCATTATCCTGGCCAACAGCGTTACGCTTCTGATCCTCGTCGCCGGGTTAGTTTTGTTCATTAAATATAAATTTCAGAAGAAATGAACCAGTAGGGAACGGTTTATAACCGTTCCGGTAATTATGGATCAGCGCAAAGCGAATCGTTTAAAGAATTACGATTATTCGCAGAACGGGTGTTATTTCGTTACCATTTGCACGCAGGGCAGGCGGGAATGGTTTGGCAGCATAGAAAACGGCGTCATGGAATTAAATGAAAACGGCCGTTTTGTATCGACGTGCTGGGTTGATTTGTCCAATCATTATCGGAATATCGAATTGGATGAATTTATCGTAATGCCGAATCACGTGCATGGGATCGTTGTAATTGACAACACAGGGAACGGTTTGAAACCGTTCCCTACAAAAAATCATGGATTGCCGGAAATCATCCGCGCGTTAAAGACATTTTCGTCACGGCGCATAAATGAAATGATTAAATCCGGGGACAAATTCCATTGGCAAAAATCGTTTTATGATCACATCATCCGGGATGAATCTTCATTGAGCCGTATACGCGAATATATTGTGAATAATCACGAACAATGGGATACGGATACAGAACGTAACCCGGGTGACATAATACATGATGCGGAAATACACTAAATACATAAAACGCGCGAAGGAGATGGGGGCAAGAGACGCAAAGACGATCTCCGCGAGGAGCATCGTGGTTGCCGATTGGGTGAGGATGAAGTGCCAGTTCGGCTGCGACGGCTATGGACAGAGTCTGACCTGTCCTCCATATTCGCCGGCGCCGGAGGTGACGCGGCGGGTTATAAGTTTCTATAGGAAAGCCCTGCTGGTGCACGGCGACGAATACACGGATATCCACGCCTTGATCCCGGCTTTGGAGCGGGAGATATTCCTGGACGGTTATTATAAAGCGTTCGGGATGGGGGCCGGGCCGTGTCAGTTATGCAGCAAATGCGGGAAGTTCTGTCGTAATCCGGCCAAAACCCGTCCGTCAATGGAAGCCTGCGGCATAGACGTCTACTCTACTGTACGCGCCAATGGTTATCCGATAAAGGTGATTTCTTCTGCCGGGTGTAAGGGGAATTATTACGGGATAGTTTTGATTGAATAATGAAGACGGATCCCGGGAGCCGGGTTACAGGTCCCGGGAAAAAGGCGGGTAAGACGAGGGTTTCACTATGCATAATAAATTCATGAAACTCGCTGTGGCAGAGGCCAGGAAGAATATCCGGTTTATGACCGGCGGCCCGTTCGGCGCCTGTATCGTCAGGAACGGTAAGGTGATCGCGGTTGCCAGGAATACCGTATTGCAGAATGACGCCACATGCCACGCCGAGGTGAACGCCATAAGGGCGGCCTCCAGGAAACTGGGGGGATATGATCTTTCTGGCTGTCAGATCTATTCTACCACCGAGCCGTGCCCAATGTGTTTCTCGGCGATACACTGGGCGAGGATAAAAACGATCATTTTCGGAACCAGAACCAGCGACGCCAGGAAGATCGGTTTTAATGAATTGAATATCCCTGCCGCGGAACTCGCGTCTATGGGGAAATTAAAGCTCAAGATCACCGGCGGTGTGCTGTTGGATGAGTGCCGGCAGTTGTTCAACGACTGGGCGGCAAGGGAGAATAAAAGGTTGTATTAAATAACAGGTCATGAGTTGTGGGCTCTTGGCTTCAGGATAAGCCGGGCGCGACAGAAGGAGCGGGGATGAGTATTTTCGAGGTCGATAAAAAGACCTGCAGGGGCGACGGAAAGTGCGTGGAGATCTGTCCGGTGGGAATATTGAGAATGAATGAGAAGGAACGCGTGCCGGAGTTCATTCCCGGGGGAGAGGAGCTGTGCATAAACTGCGGGCATTGTTTCGCTTTCTGCCCGCCGGGTTCCATCAGGCTCGCCGGAATGGGCGCCGCGGACGCCTTGCGACTGGATCATTCTCAACTGCCCGGGGCTGTTCAACTGGAGTTGCTTTTGAAAGGCAGACGTTCTATCCGGACTTATAAAGACGATCCGGTTTCCCGTGAGACGATAGAGAAGCTTCTGGATATGGCTCGTTACGCGCCGTCCGGGACCAACCGCCAGCCGGTGAACTGGGCGGTGCTTTCAGGTAAAGAGAAAGTGCGGGAGATAGGCGGTCTGGTTGTGGCCTGGATGGAAGGTTTGTTGAATTCCGCGTCTCCGATGGCCGTGTCGCTGCGTTTTGACCGTCTGGTGGAGGCGTGGAAGAATAACGAAGACCGCATCTGCCGCGGCGCGCCCTGTCTGGCCATAGCTTACGGTTTGAAAGACGACTTTCTGGCCGCTCAATCGTGTCTGCTCGCCGGAACTTATCTTGAACTTGCCGCTTTCGGGATGGGGCTCGGCGCCTGCTGGGCGGGATATGTGAATATGGCGATCAATGAGTCCCCGGCGGCAAAGAAATTCGCCGGCTTGTCTCCCCGCGCCGCAGCCGGCGCGGTTATGATGCTCGGTTACCCTAAATACCGCTACAGCCGCATTCCTTCCAGGAAGCCGGTCAAGGCGCTCTGGAGATAAAACCGGTTCTTGCGGGGCTATGTTATAATTCTATCGGCGCATTCATATATTATTTCCGGAACCGCTCAAAGTGTCGTATAATCCGAGATGAACGGGGGAATTTATTTTATCCGGAGGTATCATCCGGCGTTCCGGAAGAGGAGAGAGAGTTGCGGGTACTATTGGTAGAAGACGAGATAAAAGTAGCCGGTTTTATCGCGCGGGGGCTGAAGGAAGAGAATTACGTGGTCGATGTCGCTGATGACGGAGAAAAAGCGCTGTTTCTGGCCGAAGTAAATCCGTACGACCTCATAATCCTCGATATTATACTGCCGCATAAAGACGGTATCAGCGTCTGCAAAGAGCTTAGGCGTAAAAAAATCAACGTGCCGGTCCTGATGCTGACTTCCAAAGACCTGGTAAGCGATAAGGTGATGGGGTTGAACGCCGGAGCCGACGATTACTTAACCAAGCCGTTCGCTTTCGAGGAATTATTGGCCAGAGTCGGCGCCTTATTAAGGAGAGGCAGAGCCGATAAAACCGGCATTCTCAAGGTCGCGGACCTGGAGGTGGATCCGTCGCGGCATAAAGTTACGCGAGCCGGTAAAGAGATTGTGTTGACGGCCAAAGAGTTCGCGCTGCTGGAGTATTTGATGCTTAACGCCGATTGCGTGGTCAGCAGGACGATGATTTCGGAACACGTTTGGCATGAGAATTTCGACAGCTTCACTAACGTTATCGATGTTTACGTGAGTTTTTTGCGCAATAAGATAGATAAAGGGAAGGGTAAACAGCTTATCCATACCGTTCAAGGTAAAGGATATGTTTTACGGGGGTAAGATGCGTCTCGAAACCGGCAGTATGAAGATAACCGTATTATCCGTTATTCTGTTGGGGGTATCCTTATCATTATATGTATTATTCCTGCTGTGCCTGCCTCCCGGGATTTTACATAATTACAAGCTGTTGTTTATACTGGCGCCGTTTCTGCCGGTTTCGTTGGCGGGGTATTACGCGGGGCGCATGATCGAAAAGAGGATATTGTTCCCGATAAAAGAGATCACGGACACGGCCAATCATATTACGCACGAAGACCTGAATTTTAGAGTGAAGATGGAGAATGCCGATGAAGAACTGCGGAGCCTGATAGAGGCTTTTAACGGCATGATTTCGAGACTGGGGGAATCGTTCGAATATATAACCGATTCCAGCTCTTATATAGCCCACGAATTAAAAACCCCCATCGCCATTATCAGAGGGGAGTCCGAGTTCGCCTTGAAGAAAGACCGGGACAAGGAAGAATACAAAAGGGTCATCAGCGTCAGCCTGGAAGAAACGAAAAGAATGCTTAAGATCATAGAAGACCTGCTTTTGCTGACCAGGATGAATTATCAGCCGGAAGTCCTCAAATTCGAACGGACCGATCTGACGCAGTTCATAGGTATAATCTATGAACAGGCTAAGGTGCTGGCCTCCAAGAAGAATATAAAAGTTGATACTGAAATACCGGAAAAGACCGGGTTCGTCGATGGCGACGAACTGCATCTGCGAAGATTGTTTTTCAATTTGATAGACAACGCGATAAAATTCACTCCCCCCGGGGGCACGATAAAGATATGCCTGAAATACGGAGAACGGAAAGCGGAGATTTCCATTATGGATAGCGGGATAGGTATAGATGAATCCGATGTCCCGAAGCTTTTCGACAAGTTTTTTCGCATTGAAGGAAAGATTAAAGATAGTTCTCCCAGCAGCGGCCTGGGGTTGAGCATCGCGCAGTCGATAGCCCAATTGCACCAGGGAGATATTTCCGTGGTCAGCCGCGCCGGGCAAGGTTCCGTGTTTACCGTCGCCCTCCCCCTCGCCGCGGATTGACCGCGCACATCCACGGTTGCTTGCTTCCGGCAGCTTAGGGCATAACAGCCCTTCGAATCCTTTTACCGCTCTCCGTTCGCCCAATCCCGTTAGGGCGGGGGGATGTTAAAAAATTTAACATTTTTTTAATCCTCGTTTAATCCGGTCCGGGTTATACTTTTTAGAGAAGTCCAGGCCGGTTAATTGGAGGAGAAGAAATGACCAGGATATTGATAGTTGACGATGAGGAAAAAGTCAGAAATATGTATAACGCCATGCTTGTAAACGAAGGTTTTGAAGTGCTCAATGCCTCCGATGCCATGCAGGCTTCGTGTATTTTGAATAAAGAAACGGTTGATATAATGCTTCTTGATATAAAAATGCCGCGGGTCTACGGCAGTGTCTTTTACGACATTATGAAGGTGTTTCATAAAGGAGTGAAAGTGATAGTAGCAAGCGTTTATCCGGTAGAAGAACAAAAAGAGATGGTGAAAGGCGCCGCCGATTATTATGACAAATCTCAAGGGCTGGATTTGCTGCTGGAAAAGATAAAAGTGATAGAACGGAGCATCGCCCCGCATAAGAGCATCCTGGTTATTGACGATGAGCCGCGTATCAGGAAGATATACCGGCACTATTTACAGGAGCACGGGTATCGTATTATAGAAGCTCACGATGGTTATGCCGGTATGGAAGTATTGAGTAAAAACAAGGATATCGGCTTGGTCATTCTCGATATCGCCATGCCCAACCAGAGCGGTTTCGATATCCATAAGAAAATAAAAAAAGAATTTCCGTCGGTGAAAGTGCTGGTCGCCAGCGTATTCAATCAGTCTTATCAGAAGCTCATGCTGCCGGATGCCGATGAATATTACGACAAATCTGAAGACGCCGGGGATCTGGTAAAAAAGATAGAGAAGTTGTTGTATGCCGAGAGCAGAGCGTAGGATAACGGCGGCCGGTGTCCCTTTTCCCGCTTTCAACCTGCGGGAAGCCGGCCGCCCTCTTCTGCCGAAAGCGGTTTACTTATCAGTCATGACCGGTGCAATGACCGGGAAAAGGGGGTATAATGAAGAACAAGAAAATATATATCACGCAATCGGATCTTTATCGTCTCAGGGAAATGATAAAGAAAAGAATATTCGGCCGGGAGGCCGATAGATTGGCTTTGGATGAAATGAACCGTTTATTGGACTCGGACGCCGTGTCGTCATGGCTGCAGGAAGCGAGAAGGCGGAATGATCCCGGGCATGAAGCGGAATGGACGCGGATAGAAGAACTCGAAGCCGAGTTGAACAGGGCCGTTATCGTAGCCCCGGATCAAGTAGCGGCGGATATAATCACCATGAATTCGAAAGTCTGCCTTAAGGACGTCGATACCAACAAAGAAGAGAGCTATGAATTGGTGTATCCGGAGGACGCTGATATCGAGCAGAATAAGATATCGATTCTCGCTCCTATCGGCACGGCGATATTGGGATATAAAGTAGGAGATATCATTGAATGGAAGGTTCCGGCCGGACTGAGGAAGTTTAAGATTCAAAAAATATTGTATCAACCGGAAGCCGCCAAGGAATATTATCTTTAGAATTCCGGATGGGGGTATAATAATATGTTCGAGGAGCACCCGGGTTTCTGCCCGGGGAATTTTCATCCAGTGAAATCCCGGTATATAATGAATAACCGGCAAATCTTTGAATCATGGCCGATATAGGTCTATACCGATTGCGTCGTCAACTTGACGATGCCATCACTTATACCGGGGCTGCGCCTGCCGGCAGGTTGGTGGAGGAGGGATTGCGGCTCTCACGCGAAAGAAATATGCCGGCCGAAGAGATGTATTTCAAGGCGCAGAGGGAAATGCTGGAAGGTAATTTCGGCGACGCCATCGTGTATCTGGATTCCGCGATCAAGCTCAATCCCTTGGACGGGGCGGCTTACAATGACCGCGCCTTGTGTATGGTGGAATTGGGGATGATTGACGCCGCCCTGCCGTATTTCGACAAGGGCATAGAGAGCGAGCCGGACTACGCCACCATTTTCCATAATAAGGGCTGGTTGTTGAACAAGATGGGCGAGCATCGGCAGGCGGTGGCGCTTTTCGAGAAGGCGCTGGGGATCGAACCCGGCCGGGCCGTGACTTACGAGAATCTGGCGGACGCTTACCGTAATCTCGGATTGAAGAACGAGGCGCTTGCGGCGTTGAAAAAGGCGCTGGAATTCCTGCCGTCTTCCTGCCTGGAGATCAGGGAACAGATCGAATCCGGGATCAAAGAGCTTGTAGAGCAATGCCCGCTATAGAACCGGCCGGTTTCAGAGAGTTTCGCACTGCCGCCCAAAGACCTCTTCGATATTTTTCAGCAGTTCGTCCATCTGGAAAGGCTTGGTCATATAGTGGTTGGCGCCGATGACTTTGCCGATGATAGCGTCCACGGTGGAAGCCTTGGCGGTGACCATGATGATGGGGATATTCTCCGTCTTTTCCTCTCCGCGGATCTTCTTGCAGACTTCTTCACCGGTGATCTTGGGCAGTATCAAGTCGAGGATGATCAAGTGAGGAGGTTCCTTCAGGGCTTTTTGCAGCCCTTCTTCTCCATCTTTGGCTACGCAGACCTCGTATTTGCCGGTTTGCTCCAGATTGAACTTGACCAGCGCGGCGAGATGGCTTTCGTCGTCAATTATGAGTATTTTCCTTTTTTGCCGCATTCGCGTCCCGGGTTTGTGAGTTTGAATTCCCCCCTCCACATTTATAGTTTACCACCTGTTTTAGATTCTCTCAAGAGCAGGAACGGCTATTTTTGACCGCGGGCGGGCTAATAATATTAGGGTTTCCGGTAAAAAAGAGTATAATTACTCTTGCGGCGCGGAGATCCCAAAACAGGAAGGCTCCTTAAACAGAACAGACAGAGAGGGAATATGACCATTTTCTTATGGATCGTAATGATAATTATCGCTTTCTTCATTTTTTCTTCGCTGTCGCATAAAACTAAGAACCAGGAAACGGAAGAGAAGAATAAAGAGGAATCCTCGCGCCGCCGGGCGGAGAAAAATATAATCAACCCGGAGAATAAGCTTCACGAAGAAGAGAAAAAACGCTGGGAAAACGACTACTGGGAGCGCAAAGAGAAGAAATAGCCCTTCCGTTCTAAACGACACTCTCCGTTTTAGCCCGTTTGAATTTCATTACGCCGTTGACAGCCGGTATTATTTTGTGCTATAAATAGAAATCATTTCTATTTACGTTGATGCGAAAGGAATTTCGTTTTTACCGATAATTATCGGTTGCCCGGAGTTTTTGCGGAGGTTCGCGAGCAAAGCATAATGGAAAAATATCTGGCGGTATTAAAAGAACATCATTTCAAGATAACTCCGCGCAGAAAAGCGGTGCTTGAGTTGTTCTTGCGGCAAAAACGGTATCTCGGCCCTTATGAGATCAAACAGATGCTGGGGAAGGAGTCTCTGGAGGTAGGTCTGCCTTCAATCTACCGTATCCTGGAAGAACTGGAGGGGGCCGGTATCCTGGCAAAAATAGAACACGGCAGCCGGCGGCTTTATTACAGTCTCTGCCGCAAGCCGCATATAGATCACCATCATTTTGTCTGCAGCAAGTGCAACAAAGTCGAAGAGGTGGAATTCTGCAATTTTCCGGAAATATCCAGTTTCATAGAAGAAAAACTTAACGCCAAGGTTCAGCATCATTTTCTGCGTATAGAAGGGTTGTGTTCGGAATGCCGGAGGAAGGAAAGCCCATAACCGGACAATATTCTTAAGGGAGGCGGAGATGAATGGATATAAACGGTTTGTGACGGGAGTTGTGTTGTTGTCGGTATTTACCGGTGTGTTCGCGCGCGGCGCGTGCGCCGCGCAGAAGGAAATAAAGGTAGTCGCTTCTTTTTATCCGGTGTATATTATGGCCAGGAACGTGATAAAAGACGTGCCGGGAGTGTCGCTGGAAAATCTTACTCCACCGTTCACCGGGTGCCTGCATGATTACGCGCTTACTGCCGCGGACATGAAAAAGCTCGCCGGGGCCCAGGCGTTGATCGTTAACGGCGCCGGCATGGAGTCTTTTCTTGAAGAGGTGGCGGCCCGGCATCCCGGTTTGCGCATTATCGGCGTATCGGAAGGGATTTCTTTGATAAAAAGCGGTGATGAGGCAAACCCTCATATCTGGGTGGGCATTTCCGGCGCCGTCAAACAGGTGAAGAACCTCGGCGCGGCCATGCAAAGCCTGGATCCGGCGCACAAAGAGTTTTACGCCCAGAATACAGCCGACTACGCAGCGAAGCTGGACTCTCTGCGGAAACAAATGCACGCGCAGCTGTCGTCCTATAAAGGCAGGAAGATTATCACTTTTCACGAGGCGTTCCCGTATTTCGCCGAGGAATTTGGACTGGAGATCGCGGCCGTGGTGGAACGAGAACCGGGGAGCGAGCCCAGCGCGAAGGAACTTGCGGAGACGATAGACCTGATCAAGAATTCGGGCGGAGACGGCTGCGTGTTGTTCAGCGAACCCCAGTATCCGTCTTCAGCCGCCGAAACCATCGCCGCGGAAACAGGATTGAAAGTGTATGTGCTTGATCCGGCGGTGAGCGGACCGGACGAAGACGGCGCCTATTTTAAGATAATGGAAAAGAATCTGGAAGTTTTGAAGAATGCCTTCCGGAAATAAAGGCGGAGGAGACGGATTGCTTAATACCTGCGAACATTGCTGCACGAGGGTGGAGGATCTGACGGTAAAACTGGGCAGCAACGTTATACTGTCTAGAGTCAATCTGCACGTTAACTGCGGCGAGGTCGTCGGCGTGGTCGGGCCCAACGGGGCGGGCAAGACCACTCTGTTGCGCACTTTGATGGGAGAGATGCCTTACCAGGGGAGGATATCCTTCCGCGTCGGCGGTAATCCTTCCCAGACGCCCCAAATAGGTTATGTTCCGCAGAAACTGCATTTGGAAAAGGGGGCGCCCGTCAGCGTCGCGGATTTGGTGGCATCGGCGGTAACCCGCAGGCCGGTTTGGGCCGGGATAGACGGCAGCACTGCCGGCAGGGTCAAAGAGGTCCTATCGCTGTTTTCCGCGGAGCACCTTGTCAAAAGAAAGGTCGGCGATCTTTCCGGAGGGGAATTGCAGCGCGTTCTGCTGGCGATCGCCATGACGCCCGCCCCGGATCTTCTTTTGCTCGACGAGCCTGCCGGCGGAGTGGACGCGAAAGGATTGGCGCTTTTCTACCGCATCGTGCGCGGTCTGCGGCAAACGCATGATATCTCGGTCGTTCTGGTGACGCACGATCTTGCGGGGATCTATTCTTACGTGGACAAGATGGTGCTGCTTAACCGCGGCGTAATCGCTGAAGGCGCGCCGCAGGAGGTGCTGGCAGACGGTAAATTAGTGGAGGTATTCGGAGCGGCTTTGTGGAATATTTCCTGTCTGCCCGATATTGTAAAGGATAAGGGCAAAGGCGGAGATAATGCTGATTGACTTCTGGTACAAATTGGTAAACACCCTGCCTTTTGAATGGGCGCATTATGTCTTCATGAAAAACGCCCTGCTGGCGGTTTTGCTGGTCACCCCGCTGTTCGCTTTGATGGGAACGATGGTGGTCAGCAACCGCATGGTTTTCTTTACCGATGTCCTGGGGCATTCCGCGCTTACCGGTATCGCCATCGGCGTTCTGCTCGGCTTTCAGGACCCGGTATTGCCGATGCTTCTGCTGGCGGTGCTGCTTTCCGTAGGCGTCAACCTTTTGAAAAACATGACGCGGGCGTCTATGGATACCGTCCTGGGCGTATTGTTCGCTTTTATCGTGGCCTTGGGAATAGTTATCTTGAGCAGACGGGGAGGTTTCGCGAAATACACCGGTTACCTGATCGGGGATATCCTGACCGTTACCCCCGCGCAGATAGGATGGCTGCTGGCGATCGCCGCGGCCGTTATGGTATATTGGCTCGCCGCCGGTAATGCCATGATCTTCACCAGTATCAGTTCTTCTCTGGCGCGCAGCCGCAAGGTGAATACTTTCTGGGTGGAGACTAGTTTTACCTTGCTGCTGGCGCTGGTGGTGATCCTTTCTATAAGACTGGCCGGGATATTGATCATAAATTCCTTGCTTGTGCTTCCGGCGGCGGCGGCCAGAAATATCTCCCGCAATATGCGCGCTTACACGGCCTGGGCGGTGTTGATCAGCCTTTTCTCCGGCATCAGCGGCTTGATCGTTTCTTTCTATTGGGGAACGGCGTCCGGGGCGACGATCGTGCTTTTCGCCGCGGCCTGTTACTCCGTCTCGGCGCTGTTCGGGGCGGGCAGGAACAGATAATTCCCAGAATATGAAAGAGAAAAAGCTAAGCCCTGCAGACGGTTAGGAATATCCGGCACCGCATTCATCCATCCCGCCTTCACCGCGCTTTCATACAGATATTGAAAATAAGCCGCTGATGGAACAGCTCTGGTTTTCGGATAATTACCGAAAAGTGCCCCCGGAGTAACAAGAGTTTTGCAAAGAGCGGGCGTAATTCGTACCGGATGAATTTTAAAAGAGATCCTACAATTTCCGGTGGGGGAAATAATTTACTGTGCACAGCGGCTTGATATTTGACGGCGATGATGTATACTGAAATATCTTTACGCGGAGTTCAAAAAGAAGTTTTCTAACGGAGGTGACGTAAAATGAGGAAGTTTGCGGCGGCCTTAACGTTCGTCTTTTTATTAACCGGTGCGATTATCTGCGGAGGTGCTTTTGCCATGGACGCGAAAACCATAGTGCTGGAGACCAATCTTGGGAATATAGAACTGCAATTGATGCCGGAAGTTGCTCCTAAGGCGAGCGAAAATTTCAGCAAGTTGGTTGAGAAGGGGTATTATAACGGAGTGATTTTTCACCGGGTGATCAAGAATTTCATGATTCAGGGAGGGGACCCAACCGGCACCGGACGCGGCGGGGAGTCCATATGGGGCAAGCCGTTCGAGGACGAATGTTCGCCCGCGGCGACTTTTGACGCCCCTGGGATCCTGGCCATGGCCAACGCCGGACCCGGCACAAACGGAAGCCAGTTTTTTATAACCACGGCCAAGACCCCCTGGCTCAATATGCGACATACTATATTCGGCAAAGTAGTTTCCGGTTACGATGTGGTGCAGAAAATCGAGAGTGCCGCCACCGACTCCCAGGACAGGCCGGTTTCGGAAATAAAGATCGGCAAGGCGTATCTTAAATAAGAAAGATTCTCCGGAATAACCAAAAAAATTCAAAAAACACTTGCTTTTTCCCAAGGATTTATATAATTAAATAGATAAGGGGAGTTGTTTACTTCTAAAACCGTTACAACAAACCCGCTTAAAAGGCGGAGAAACTTTAAATAGGGGGGGGTGAGATGACAGGCTGTTCTAAGACAAAAGGGACTTTTAGAACTGTCCATTTGATTGCCGATCTGGAAGCGCCTAAAAAGATGAACGAGACTCCCGCGGCGGTGAAGAAATTGCTTTGGGGGGCGGCTAAAGCGGCCAACAATACGCCGTTAAAAGCTTCCGTGTACAAGTTCCCCGTGCAGGGGATTACGGGTGTGGTCATATTGGCGGAGTCGCATATCGCCATTCACACCTGGCCCGAGCATAATCATATCGCCCTCGATATTTTTACCTGCGGCGAAAATACCCGCCCTTACGCCGCCCTCGAATTCCTTAAAAATAAAATCAAACCTACAAAAGTAAGAGTTAAATTGCTGAAAAGAGGACTATAAAGTGAAAGCCATATCCGCGAAGAAAGAAAAATGGTTTGTGGAAGCCGCTTTTCCCGGCATCAGACGATGCAAAAAAGATACCTTCCGGGTAGAAAAGGAAATCTTTGCCGGCAGGACCAAATATCAAAAGATATATATATTCGAGAGCCTCGGGTTCGGCAAGATGCTCGCCCTGGACGGGATCATACAATTTTCCCAGAGCGATGAGTTTATTTACCACGAGATCATCGCCCACGTGCCGTTGATGACGCACCCGGATCCCAAAAGACTGCTGGTGGTGGGGGGCGGGGACGGCGGCGTTCTGCGGGAGGCGCGCAAGCATCCTTTGAAGGAAATGAGCTTGGTAGATATCGACGAGGAAGTGGTCGGGATGGCCAGGAAGTACCTGCCTTTCGTCTCGCAGGGGAGTTTCACGGACAAGAGACTGACTCTTGCCTTCCAGGACGGCAGAAGATTCATCAAGGCGCACAAGAATCATTTCGATATCATCGTGGTTGATTCCACCGATCCCGTGGGGCCGGGAAAAGCCCTGTTCCAGGGGGATTTCTATAAGAGCGTGCACGAGGCTCTCACGGAAGACGGCATCGCCATATTCCAGTTGGGGCCGTTCCTGGACTTCGACATCATCATCAGGGGAACGGTGGAAAAACTCTCCAAACTGTTCACTTATCTTAATCCGGTCAGGCTGCCGATGCCTTCCTACAGCTGCGGATGCGAATACTGCTTCCTGATGGCGTCCAAGAAGGTCGATCCGGCAAAACTTGCCCTTCCGGTGTTGAAGCGCAGGCTGCAGCAGCGTCTGGGCGCCAAAGCCGCGGACCTGAAGTATTATTCCCCGGAAATGCACCTGGCCAGCCTGGTCACGCCTAAGATCTGGCGTCTCAAGAAGAGATGAAATTCCGTTACAAAGTAGCGGTTGCCGGAGACGGCCGTATAAGCCGCGCGGTCCTGCATTTTTTCAACAGGCAGAACAGGGATATCCGCGCTTTCTCCCTCGAGAACGAGAAAGATTTGCGGAACGCCGATCTGATCACCGGCGCTTTGGCCGGGGAGATCGGTGAACGCTGTCTGGACCTGGCTTTGAAATACCGTAAAGATCTCGTCGACGTCTCGGATGTCGATCCCGAAATATACCAGGCCAGGGGAAAAGAGATCGGCAAAAGCGGGATAACGGTGATACCGGGGTGCGGTTTCTGCCCCGGAATAGTCAATTTTCTCCTCGGCAGGGAAACCTGTTCTCCCGTCCGAGTGCTCGAGATCCACGTGAAGGCCGGCTCTCTCTCCCCGCAGGGTGATTATTTCCCTTTTTTATGGTGTTTCGAGGATTTGATACTCGAACACCGGCTCGTATCCAGCCAGATCATTTCCGGCAGGAAGAAAAGGTTCCCGGCATTTGCCGGTTACCGGAGGGAGAAGTATTTCGGCATAGAGGCGGAAAGTTATTATTCTGCCAGCGGATTCGAGAATATCCTGGATAAAACAGGGGCGCGCAGCCTGACCTGCCGCGTGGTCAGGCCCTCGGGGTTCGCCGCCTTTTTCCGTTTCTCCGAGAGCTACGGATTGTTTTCTCCGGAACGCATGGCCGAAAGCAAGGCTTTTTTAGAGAGGATCAGGCGGGCAAATTATACCCTTGGGGAGGTGGAAGTCGTTTTCCCCGGCAAACGCATCGTCTGGTTCTTGAAAAGTTTTTCCGCTGCGAGGGAAAAGTGGAACTCGATGCAGAAAATAACGGCCAGCGTCCCGGCCGCAGTCGGCAGGCTTTTGCTGGATGGAAAGATTGAGCGCAAAGGGCTGGTTTTCCTGGAAGACCTTGCCGCCGACAAGACGATTTTCCAGGCGTTGATAGACGGGGTCAAAAAACAAGGCGTAACGATCGTCAGGCGGGAAAAAAGAAATGCTTAAGCATTCCTACGTCAGCGGTAAAGTCAAGGTGAACCGTTCCGGGATCGATCACCGCGGAGTTTTCGCGGTCGAGCCGATCAGGAAAAACGAAATAATCGCGGTCTGGGGAGGGTTTATTATTTCGCAATCCGAGTTCGTTAAGCTGGAAAAGACCTGTTTCAAAGAAATAGAAAATTACGCCACTCGGGTGGCCGACGGGTTCTTCCTGGTTTCCTGTAAAAAAGGGGGGCTGGAGGATGACGATTTTTTCAATCATAGTTGTTCCCCCAACGCCGGGATCAAAGGGCATTTGATTATAGCGGCGATGCGCGATATCTCGCCCGGCGAAGAAGTGACCTACGATTACTGCATGACCGACGCGGATTTCGATTATTCTTTCAAGTGCCGCTGCGGCTCTCCGCGCTGCCGCGGGCTGGTCACCACCAAAGACTGGATGAAACCGGCCCTGCAGAGGGAATATAAAGGATATTTTTCCTGGTACGTGCAGGAGAAGATAGAAGAGTTGAGGCGAAAAAGCTCCGCGTCCGGTAAAAAAAATACCCTCTTGACAGAAAAAAAAGTTTGTGTTATAAAATGAAACCTGGAGCAAGTGAGCGGTTTTTCCGCAGTGCGCCGGCGATATCTTTCCGCAGCAATTCCATTCAAGAATAAAAACAGGATTTTCTTATGGAAGGGGAGCAAAAAAACATTTTTTTCGCGTTGTCTTAGCACTCTTTATAAAAGAGTGCCAGCTATCGCGCAGGGATTTGCGGAAGGAATAAAACTCCTGGTATATCCGGGGGTTAAAGAACAGCGGAAAAATCGCTGCGTTGCAGCGCCGAAAAGAACAGATACAAATTAACAATAAACAGGAAGGAGGGAGTATATGCAGATCACACCTTTAGGAGACAGGGTACTCGTGAAACCCTTGGACGCCGAGGAAAAAACCAAAGGGGGGATCATTCTTCCCGATACGGCGAAAGAGAAGCCGCAGGAGGGGAAAGTGGTTTCAGTCGGCAAGGGCAAAATTTCCGATGACGGCAAGCTGGTCGCCCTGGAAGTCAAAGCCGGGGACAAAGTGCTTTACGGCAAATATTCCGGCACGGAGATCAAACTCAACGGAGAAGATCATTTGATCGTCCGCGAGGAAGATATTCTTGCGATAGTGAAGGATTAACTTTTAATATATAAGGAGGTGCTTTGATGGCAAAACAGCTTTCTTTCGGAGAAGAGGCAAGGCAAAAACTCCTGATGGGAGTCAAGAAACTTGCCGATGCCGTGGTAGTGACGCTCGGCCCCAAAGGTCGCAACGTCGTGCTGGACAAGAAATTCGGTTCGCCGACGATAACCAAGGACGGCGTGACGGTGGCCAAAGAAGTGGAACTGGAGGACGTTTACGAGAACATGGGCGCCGCGATGGTCAAGGAAGTGGCGGAGAAGACCTCCGACACCGCCGGCGACGGGACCACCACCGCCACCTTGCTCACATACGCCATATATAAGGAAGGGTTGAAGGCGGTCACCGCCGGCATCAGCCCGATGGGATTAAAGCGCGGCATCGACAAGGCCGTTTCCGCAGTCGTCGATGAGTTGAAAAAGATGGCTAAGCCGGTCAAGGAACAGAAAGAGACCGCTCAAATCGCCACCATCTCCGCCAACGGCGATTCTACGATCGGCAATCTGCTCGCCAGCGCCATGGAGAAGGTCGGAAAAGACGGCGTTATCACCGTGGAAGAGGCGAAATCGATGCAGACCACCCTGGAGGTTGTGGAGGGCATGCAGTTCGACCAGGGATATCTTTCTCCTTACTTTGCCACCGATATGGAAAAGATGGAGTGCGTGCTCGATGAGCCGTATATTCTGATCCACGAGAAAAAGATATCCGCGGTGAAGGACCTCATACCTTTACTCGAGAAGGTCGCGCAGCAGGGCAGGCCGCTGATGATCATTTCCGAGGAAGTGGAAGGCGAAGCGCTCGCCACACTGGTCGTCAACAAGATCCGCGGCACGATCTCGATCTGCGCCGTTAAAGCTCCGGGATACGGCGATAGAAGGAAGGCTATGCTGCAGGATATAGCGGTGCTGACCGGAGGAAAGGCGATCATGGAAGATCTCGGCATAAAGCTTGAGAACGTCCAGGTAGCCGATCTTGGCCGCGCCAAGCGCGTCAAGGTGGATAAAGAAAACACCACCATCATTGAAGGAGCGGGAAAGACCGCCGATATCAAAGGCAGGATCGAACAGATAAAGAAAGAAATGGAAAAAACCGATTCCGACTACGACAGGGAAAAGCTCCAGGAGAGGCTCGCGAAGCTTTCCGGGGGAGTTGCCGTGATCAACGTCGGAGCGGCCACCGAGACCGAAATGAAAGAGAAGAAGGCCAGAGTGGAAGACGCTTTGCACGCCACCCGCGCCGCGGTCGAGGAAGGCATCGTCCCCGGAGGCGGAGTCGCGCTTCTGCGCACCGTCTCCAGCGTCGAAGCCCTGAAACTTGAGGGCGACGAAAGGGTCGGAGCCAACATCATCAAGCGGGCGCTTGAGGAACCGATGCGCAAGATATCCGAGAACGCCGGTGTAGAAGGCGTCGTCGTGATACAAAAGGTAAAGGAACAGAGCGGTTCTTTCGGGTTCAACGCCGAAGCGGAAGAATATACCGACATGATCAAGGCTGGCATCATTGATCCGGTCAAGGTCGTCAGACTGGCTATTGTGAATTCTTCCAGTATAGCCGGTTTGATGTTGACTACCGAAGCCTTGGTTACGGAGATCCCGGAAAAAGAGAAACCGGCTCCAGCCATGCCTCCGCATCCCGAGTATTAATCCCGGGGGCAATCGGTAGTAAAAAAGTTAGTTGATGCAGCCGGCCCGGCCGCGCCAGTTCAAAACTGCGCGGCCGGGCCGGTCTTTTCAGAGCCTCCATGAAGAAGGAAGAGTATCTCTATGATGACCGAGAAGAGAGCGAGAAAGGCCCGTATATTGTTGACCAATGACGACGGCATTCAGTCCGCCGGCCTGGCCGCTCTTTACCGGGCATTATCGCCGCTTGGGAAAGTCACGGTGGTTGCTCCGGACAACGAACGCAGCGCGGCGAGCCACGCCATCACCCTGCACCAGCCGTTGCGTTTGAAGAAAGTGAAATTCAGAGACGGCGAGAAATGGTTCTGCACCAGCGGGACGCCTGCGGATTGTGTGAAGCTCGGTTTGAGCGCGGTATTGAAACATTCCCCGGATATGGTGGTTTCCGGCATCAATCCCGGGCCGAATACAGGATTCAGCGTGCTGTATTCCGGGACGGTGTCCGCGGCCCGGGAGGCAGCGATGTGCGGGATACCGGCTATGGCCGTTTCGCTGGTGACCCGTTCCGTTTCCGCCGACTTTGAATTCGCGGCCTTTTTTGCCGCGGGGCTGGCGCGCAGAATACTCTCCGGCAGGTTCATCCCGGCCGGCTGTCTGTTGAACGTCAATATCCCGGAAGGCAAGATAAAAGGCGTGAAATTCACAAAGCAGAGCACGCGTTTCTTCAAGGATAGGTTCGAAAAAAGGCACGACCCGCGCAACCGCGAATATTACTGGCTCAGCGGGGAATTTTTGGCGGAAGTCCGGACGCGGAAAGCGACAGCGAGACCGTGCGCCGCGGCTACATCTCCCTGACCCCGCTTATCAACGACGCTACCGACCACGCGTTTCTCGCCGGACTGCGGGACAAGCGGGCAATCTTATAGGCCACAGCGGCGGCAGACGGTGCCGTCAGCTTCCTTTCGTCTTCATCCTTCTCCTGGATCTGAATTTTATTGCTTGTTAGTGTTTCCCTAAGGTATTATAATAAAAAACAAATCTCACCGGACGCATGATCTGAAAAAACGAGCGTGGGCAGCATGAATAAAGCAGTATATCTTTTTAAAGAAACCTTCCACTTGATCAAGGCGCATAAGATCTATTTTCTTGCGCCGATCCTAATAACATTTGCGCTTTTAGCCCTCCTTGTTTTCTATGTCGGACCGAGCGTGATAATCTCTTTTATTTACGCCGGAATATAGTGTGGAATTCCCTCTTAACGCCGCGGCGGCGGTATAAAACGCAATCGTCTTAAATTAGCTGTGACCAGAGGCGGCATCGGCCGGTATGATATGTCCGAAAAAGCAATCATGCGGAAAATGGCGGCATTCTTAATCGGCGGGGCTTTAGTTTTCTTCGTTTTGGAGATTATCCTGCGCGCCGGCGGATTCTTCATCTTCCATCGGCAGGGTATTGATAAATACAAACAGGTCCAGAGCGGCTACAGAATACTATGTATAGGAGATTCGTTTACTTACGGCCTGGGCGCGGCGCATGATCTTGATTATCCGACTCAGCTGGCAAGGATGCTCGGTTCCAGGTATCCAGAAGGTAAATTTCAGGTAATGAACCGCGGGAGATGTTCTTATAATACCACGCAGATCATTTCTGATTTTCAGGCGGCTTTGAGAGAAGGCACAGCTCCGGACCTGGTAATTCTTCTGGGCGGTGGTAATAATTACTGGAATTTTTACGGCCGGGAGAGACAATCCGGGATGACAGCGTTGCCGGTCAAATGGTTTTTTCGTACCAAAGTCGGGAAATTTACCGCTTTGATTTCCTGGAAGATAAGAAAACGGGGCGGTTCTCCTGTAGACACATTCGGCAACATTCCGGCTACGTACAATTACGGCTCTGTCGGCGGCCGGACAACATTCTTAGAAAAGGTGAAAGCGCGCTTCCGCCGCGGAGATCATGGGAGTAAGGCTTATATCGAACTCGGCGTTGCCTTGGCCGAATGCGGTTCATACCCCGAAGCCGAGAAATGTTTTCTGAAAGGGATAGAGATCGAGCCCTCCTCAAGCGAAGGCTACGCGCGCATGGGAGGATTATGTGTTTCTCTGGGACGTTATGAAGAAGCAAAAAAATGGCTGGATCAGTCTTTTAAAACCGGACCAGGGGACATAGAATGTTATGTGGAAACCGGATGGTTTTATTTACAGCAGCGTTTTTATGATGAGGCGGTAGAATGGTACAGGAAAGGGCTTGAGATAGATCCTAAATCGGGGATATGTTATTTGAGCATCGGGACGGCTTATGCGAGGCAGGCACTTTATGATGAGGCTGTGGCATGGCTGGAAAAGGGTATCGCCGTCGATCGGATGAACGGGGATCTTTATAGATGTCTTGCCGGCGTGTATGCGAATAAAGGCGAGACCGCGAAGTCGAGAGAATGCATACTGCTGGCCGCCTGCCTTGATCCGGAGGATATTGATACCCGGTCCGACCTTGTGCGCATCTTCGGCGGCGATCGTTCCGCCATTTCGGAGTCGCTCGCTAAGAATAGCAGCGTTCTTCCCCCCAAAATAGCCGCATTACTTAAAAAGATATCCTATTTCGACGATGTCAAACAGTGGATAATTTCGGATATACGAGAGATCGCGGATATCTGTCGTCGTCATAAGAGCAGGATGCTCTTGATGGATTATCCCGGAGACGAGAGTTTCTCGGAGCTGATGTCGAAAATCGCCGGGGATAATTCGATACCTTTCGTGAGCAATTACCGTGTTTTCTCGGTTATGGACAGGGCGGTCTCCCGCAATTGTTTTGTCTCCGACGGGCACTGCAGCGCCGATGGGTATGCCGTTATAGCGCGTAATTTATTGAATTTCCTGGAGGCGGAAGGGAAATGATATCGATGAGGGGAAGAAAGTTCACCGAGGGGATTACCCGGGCGTTAGTTGTAATATCCGGACTGTTCATGTCCCTGATATTCCTTGAGATTGTTCTCCGTCTCGGCTGCTGCATGATATCTTTTCTACAGGAATGCCGGAACAGGCAGGGTATAGAACACAGGGGAGTTTATAAGATTATGTGCGTCGGTGAATCTTCCACCGCGATAGGAGGGGAGAATTCTTATCCGAGCCAGCTTGAGACGATGTTGAACCGCTTGGGGAACGGGTTCTGTTTTCGTGTGATCAATAAAGGCGTATCTACAGTCGATAGTAACTATATCATCAGGCATTTGGAAGAGAATGTGGAAAAATACAAACCGGACATGGTGATCGCCATGATGGGTATAAACGACAGGCACATTAAATATTACGAGGGTATTCAGGATACTGAATCCATATTGTTTAGGTATTCCGCCGCGTACCGTTTCTTAAAGTTTCTTTCATTGGATATCCGAGGGAAATTTAAGGTGCGATCCGTGTCGAAAAAGAAGGTTCCCCCTGTCTCCGGCGCGGATATAGGTGGACAACCGGCAGCGGAAGAGCAGTCCGGTGAAGCTGATCCCGGGAAATACGGAGAGAATGATTATATACGACTTGGGAGATTTTACCGGGAAAAAGGACAATATCTCAAGGCTGAAGAAGCGTTTAGAAAAGCCCTGGCGGTTAACCCGACCAATCCTTCCACATACGTGGAACTGGGGTGGACATATACGCAGAACAAGAAGTATCTGGAAGCGAAAGATAGCTTTGTGGCGGCATTGAACGTTGATCCTTCCGACAAGGGAGCATTGCTGGGGTACGGGCTATTCTGTTCTTCAAGGACCGCGTATCACAGCGCAGAGGAGATATTTAAAAGGCTTATAGAAGCTGATCCTTACGATGAGAAAGGATATGTGGAACTCGCCTGGGTTTATATGCGGACAGGCAAATATTCCCGTTCGGAGGAAGTCCTAAAGAAATATGTGTCTTTTAATCCGGGGAGCGCAAAAGTTTACGCGGCATTATCCACTCTTTACCGGGAAACCGGCAGGCCGGATTTGGCAGACGTCTTTACCGGAAAGATGGATACGGCGCAAGCATCTTCCTACAGCGCTCTGACCGTATATAATTATAAAAAGATGAAGGAGATATTGGATAAAAAGGGTATCAAACTTGCGTGTATGGGGTATCCCATGCGTAGCGTCGAACCTTTGAAGACAGTTTTCGGCGGCAATCCCGGAGTCCTTATTATCGACAACGAGAATGTTTTCAAAAAAGCCTTGAAACGCGGCAGGTACCGGGATTATTTTCTGGACATGTTTGGAGGCAACTTCGGACACTGTCGGCGAAAAGGAAACGCGCTTATTGCCGAGAACGCGGCGAATAATGTGATGGATTTCTTAGGAAGAGAGGCGATATGGAAGTGAAGAATGAATCCGGCAAATTGTGCGTGAAATGCGTGATGCCGGAGTATAAATCAGATATCACTTTTAACGCCGCTGGGCAATGCAGTTTATGCTCCGGACATAAAGGCGCGAACTATCGCCGGCAGGAAAGCCCTTTACTGGAAACGGAACTCATCAAGATGCTGACACGCAATAAAAAACGCGGCAGATATCATTGCCTGGTAATGTGTAGCGGAGGGAAAGACAGTACCGCCGCTTTATACTACATGAAAAAGCGATATAAACTGGAACCTCTTGCGTTTACTTTCGACAACGGGTTTGAACTCCCGGATGCCCTGGAGAACGTTCGGAACACGGTGGAACGGCTCGGCGTAGACTCGCTTATGTTCAAGAGCGATTTTATGCTGGATATGTTCGCTGCGATAGTGAAGTCGAGAGCAAAAGCCGTCATCTGCCACGTCTGTTCTATCTGGTATATGGGTATCGTGTTACGGATAGCTGCGGGATTGTCCATCCCTGTGATAATCGGCGGCTGGACGAAGGGGCAGTTCAGCCGCGGCAGGATCAGGCATCCGGAATTTTCTTCCATGGCGAAAGGGACGGCGGATTTCCTGGAAAGATTCCGTAGGCAGAATCCAAAATACAGGGATTTTCCGGCGAGCGTTGAGGAAGTCATTAAAAGAGCCGGCCGGCAAAAATCGGCATGCACGGTTATCTCACCCCATTGGTTTCTGCCTTTTGACCAGGAGGAATATTCCGGGATGATAAAACGGGAACTGGGTTGGAAACCAACGGCGTTAAGCTATCCTGCCGGATCGACAAACTGCCGGCTGAACTTTCTTTCGGTGCTCCTGTCCCTGAAGCATTACGGTTATTCGCATTACCACGCGGAGATGAGCAGGATGATAAGGAGGGGTATTTTGACCAGGGAAGAGGCATTGAAGCGGCTTGAAATCAATTTCAGAGAAGGAGATATACTTCCGGTACTGGATAGACTGGGATGCAGGCCGGATGATTTATGTTTTTGACGGACAAGGCGAGGGGCGGAGTTTTTATGTGGAAGACCTTTCTACGTAACCTGACAAGCTTGATACAGAAAGTGTTGTTGAGCATATGCCTGCCAGTGGTTTATTTCCTGGGTATGGGATTGACGGTTTTGATCATGGCGGTATTCAAGCGAAAGGTCCTTGCCGGATGCGCGAAAACAGACGGCACTTTCTGGATCGATTCCGCCGAACAAGACGGTACTTTCGATAACGGCCGCTTTCAGTCTTAACCGGCGAAAGAAAGAACCGGTCTGGATAACAGCTCGTGTTTGCGGTAAAGACCTTGACCCCTCCGGCAAAAGGTAGGATTCTCGTATTTTATTGCAGGGTTACACTATGAATATATTGGGTATATCATGTTTTTATCATGATTCCGCTGCCTGTCTCGTGCAGGACGGCAGGATAACGGCCGCCGCCTCCGAAGAACGGTTCAACCGCAGTAAATGCTCTCCAGCGTTCCCCTTAAACGCGATAAATTATTGTCTTCAGCACGCTGACTTAACGATGAAAGAAATTAACGCGGTGGGTTTTTATGAGAAACCGTTTCTCAAGTTCTACCGTGTCCTATTGAGCCACGCAAGGGCATACCCGTTCTCTTTCGGCAGTTTCTGCCGGACATTGCCTGGTTGGCTGAAGGAACGGCTTTTCCTTCCGTTGATATTGCGAAAAGAGCTTTGTTACGAGGGGAGGATCGTATTCATAAACCATCACTTGTCTCATGCTGCAAGTTCGTTCCTCGTTTCTCCGTTCGAAGAGGCGGCAATATTGATTGCGGACGGCGTGGGGGAATGGGCGAGCACTAGCTTCGGTGTCGGCAGTGGCGTGGATGTTCGCATCGCTAAAGAGTTGCATTTCCCGAATTCACTGGGACTGTTCTACAGCGCGATCACCACTTATCTGGGATTCGAGGCTCTGACCGGCGAAGGTAAGGTGATGGGACTGGCAGGTTACGGATCCCCGGTATATGTAGATAAATTCAAAAAGATGGTCATTGTCAGGCCAGACGGTAGTTTTATGTTGGACCAGAGATATTTCGGATTTAATAAAGGCGGGAGAATGTATACCGAAAAACTGATACAGACGCTGGGAAAGGAACGCCGCCCGCAGGACAAGGTCGAACAAAGACATTGCGATGTAGCTGCCAGCTTGCAGAAAATAACCGAGGACATTCTGATAAATATAGTTCGGAACGTGCACAAGGGAACCGGAATGAAGAGGCTTTGCTTGGCAGGCGGATTATTTATGAATTGTGTAGCTAACGCTAGAATCTTAGAAGATACTCCGGTTAAGGAGTTATTCATTCAGCCCGCCTCCGGAGACAGCGGAGGGGCGTTAGGCGCGGCAGTTTATGTATATCACTATTTATCGCGGGATAACCGCCGCACGGCGCTGAAAGACGTATATCTTGGGCCGGAGTTTTACGATAGGGAGATCAAGAGGGCGTTTATTAACGGAGATATCGTTTTCCGGGAGTATGCCGATGACGAATTACTCAAATATATAGCCGGGCAGATCGCGCAGGATAGAATCGTCGGTTGGTTTCAGGGAAGGATGGAGTTCGGCCCCAGGGCCTTGGGGAATCGTTCCATATTGGCGAATCCCTGCAATCCGCGGATGAAAGATTTGCTGAATTTGAAGGTGAAACGCCGAGAGGATTTCCGGCCGTATGCTCCAGCGGTGCTTGAAGAGCGGTGCGCCGAGTTTTTTGATGTGCTGCAACAGTCTCCGTTTATGCTGATAGCCGGAAGGGTAAAGGAAGAGAAAAAGGGTGTTATCCCCGCGGTTACGCATATTGATAATACCGCGAGGGTACAGATAGTTGATAACGATACTAATTCCCGCTTGCGTGGATTGCTCAAGGAATTCGAAAATCTGACCGGCATTCCTTTATTGATAAATACTTCGTTCAATTTAAGGGGAGAACCGATCGTTTGCCGTCCAGAAGACGCAATAGACTGCTTCAAGCGCAGTGAGATGGATATCCTGGTCATGGGAAATTGTGTCGCGGAGAGGAATGGAATCTCTTAACGTTCCCAGTCAATCGGAAGGTCAAGTATACATCGCTGTGTTACACCTTGTTTTTATAAAAGTTGACAGATATCCCGCCATGTCCTATTATAAATTTACTACTGTCCGGACGGGTTTATCTTATTGAAAGACGGACTACAGACAAAGGCAGTGTAAATGGGCAATCTCATAAGATTCGGCGTCTCCATAGAAAAGAATCTGGTTTCCGGGTTCGACGCCCTGATCCGGAAGCGTAAGTGCGGCAACCGTTCCGAAGCGATAAGGGATCTTATCCGGCGGGAACTGGTGGAACAAGAGTGGGCCGACGATAATGTAGTCGCCGGGGCTATCACGCTTATTTACGATCATCATAAACGCGAACTGTTAAGCAAGTTGACGGCGGTGCAGCATAATTTTCAGCATTTGATAATTTCCACCCAGCATATTCATCTCGACCACTCCAATTGTCTGGAGATGATCGCCGCAAAAGGGAAGGCCGCAGAGATTAAGGAGCTGGCCGATCTTCTGCGTTCCACAAAAGGCGTGAAACATTTATCCTTGAACGCCGCGACCACCGGAAGAGGAGTGTAAAAAATTTTGTTTTTCAGTAGCACAAGTATCGCTTTTGTGCTATCATACATATCCTGGAGATAGGAACAACAATCAACACAGGAGAGAAAAATGCATATACCCGACGGATACTTGGGGCCCGCCACGAGCGGAGTGATGTATGCGGTGATGTTGCCTGTATGGGCGCTGGCTTCGCGGATGGTTAAAAAAACTCTTAAAAACAAACAAATCCCTCTGCTTGCCATCAGCGCCGCTTTCTGTTTCGTTATAATGATGTTCAACGTCCCCATCCCCGGAGGGACTACCGGACACGCGGTGGGCGCGGTGCTGGCGGCTATACTTCTCGGCCCCTGGGCCGCCTGTATAGCGGTCACTGTGGCCTTGGTGGTCCAAGCCCTGCTTTTCGGCGACGGCGGCATAACCGCCGTCGGCGCGAATTGTTTCAATATGGCGTTTGTCGAGGTCTTCACCGGCTATTATATTTACAAGTTCATAAGCGGCAATTCGCCTTCAACGTCCGGCCGCAGGGTTTTTGCCGCCGCCGCGGCCGGCTACCTGGCGTTGAACATAGCCGCATTGACTACGGCGCTGATGTTCGGCATACAGCCTTTATTGTACAGAACCCCGACGGACCAGTCGTTGTATTGTCCTTACGGCCTTAATGTCGCCGTTCCGATGATGCTCGGAGAGCATTTGCTGGTATTCGGCTGGGTCGAGGCGTTTATTACCGCGTTGGTTGTCAAATACCTGCAGAAACAGGATCCTTCATTGATCGTTTCGGGAAAGGAGGGGTAGGGAAATGAGAACTACTTCTAAACTTTGGCTGGGATTGATTCTATTGGCGTTTCTTTCCCCCCTGGGGCTTTTGCTTCCCGAATATTTCAAGGCGGGGGACGCCTGGGGAGAGTGGGGCGCGGAGACTCTGCAGGAATTAGTGGGATATGTCCCGCAGGGATTTACCAGGCTTTCGGCTCTCTGGAGCGCTCCCGTTCCTGATTACGCCTTCCAGGGATGGGAAGAGAAAGGGTTGGGTAATCTGAGCTTCGCCTATATCTCGTCGGCGGTTATCGGGATCGGTATTACCGTGGCGGTAGTTATACTGCTGGGAAAATTCCTGATCAAGAAGGATTAAGGCGCGTCTTCTCAGCGGGCCGTTTTTTTCTTACCTCGAATGGCTAAAAAAAAGATAATTCTCACTGGAGGGGCAGGGTTTATCGGCAGTTGTTTTCTCCGGAAACTTAACCGGGAAGGTATATATGATATAATCGTTGTCGACGATCTGGGCAGCGACGCCAAATGGGTGAACCTGCGGGGGAAGCGTTTTATGGATTACGTCCATAAAAACGATCTCCCGGGACTGCTTGAGTCCGGGAAATTGGACGGTATCGGGACGATAGTCCATCTTGGCGCCTGCAGTTCCACCATTCTTACCGACGCCGCGTATTACCTGAAGAATAATTACGAATATTCCAGGCGCCTCGCCGAGTGGGCGTTCGCCCATTCGGCGAAATTCATTTACGCTTCTTCGGCCGCCACTTACGGCGCCGGCGAGAGCGGCTACGGGGACGAGGAGGAGAGGCTGCCTTGTCTGAAACCGCTCAATATTTACGGTTACTCGAAACATCTTTTTGATCTCTGGCTGCTGCGTAACGGCTGTTTCAGGAAGGCCACCGGCTTCAAGTTTTTCAACGTGTTCGGGCCTAATGAATATCACAAGGCAGAGATGATGAGCCTGGTTTGCCGGAACTTCAAAGAGGCGGCCGCCGGCAGATCGATACGGCTGTTCAAGTCTCACAATCCCGCCTATCAGGACGGCGGGCAAAAGAGGGATTTCGTCTACGTCAAGGACGCCGTCGGGGTGATGTATTATTTCTTCCGGGAACGGCGGAAGAGCGGTATATTCAATCTCGGCACAGGCGCGGCAAGGAGCTGGAACGATCTGGCGCGCGCGGTTTTCGCTGCCGCCGGCCAGGCGGCCAAGATCGAGTATATAGATATGCCGGAGAATATAAGGCAGGGATATCAGTATTTCACGCAGGCAGATATCTCAAAATTGAGAAACGCCGGCTGCGATCACGAGTTTGCTTCCCTCGAGGAGAGCGTGAAAGATTACGCTTCATATCTGGGCAAAGGAGAATATCTATAGATATCAATTCCATCTGCGACCGGTGTCCGCGTTTGCAATCATATGAAAAGAAGCCGTTTTATAGAAAAATCCCTGATGGGAACCGTCGCTTTTCTACGAGAGTCGGTCTTCGCCGATGATTACGCCGCGAAGAAGGGTTTCCTGCAGGCGCGTGATCCGCGTTTCAAAACGGCGGCGGTGTTTTTTTTAGTTCTGTCGGTGCTTTTCTCGCGGGACATCCCGGCGATCGCCGTCATTTATCTTATAACGCTCTTGTCCGCCGGCTGCTCTTTCATCAACCCGGTGTTTTTTCTCTCCAGGACATGGTTTTTTATCCCGTTTTTTGCGCTTTTCATCGCGGCCCCCTCTGTCTTCAGCGTTTTTACTCCCGGAGAACCGTTGGCATCGTTCAGGATAGGCGGGTTTCTTCTGCAAATAACGCGGCAGGGGGCGGCCGGAGCGCTTATTTTCTTTTCCAGGGTTCTCGTTTCGGTTTCCTTGTGCGTGTTGTTATCTCTGACGACAAAACATTTCGCGCTGCTTAAGGTATTGAGGGTATTCCGGGTGCCGCAGATATTCGTGATGACTCTGGGGATGTGTTACCGGTATATCTTTCTTTTTATCGGCATAATACAGGATACCTACACGGCGATGAAAAGCCGCTGCGGATACGCGGTCTCTCCGGTCAAGGGGCAGAGGATAGTGGCCTGGAATATCGCCACTCTCTGGCAGCGTTCATACCAGATGCAGAACAGGGTTTATGACGCCATGCTTTCGCGCGGGTACACCGGGGAGACCTATTTGTACGGCGGATTCCGCGCCGGGGTGAAAGATGTTTTTATGCTGGCGGCCGCGGCGGTCATCTTCTTTTTTGTCCTATGGCAAACATATTGTTCGAGCTGAAACAGGCCGGTTATTCGTACTTCGGACGGTTCCCCGCCCTCTGCTCCGTCGACTTGACGATAATGCAGGGGTCCAAGACTGCCGTGATCGGGGCCAACGGCACCGGTAAGTCCACGTTGTTATCCATGCTGGACGCGCTCATATTTCCTGATCAGGGAAGCGTCAAGGCCTTTGGTATGCCTCTGGACGATAAGATGCAGGAAAATAGCGATTTCACCATGGCTTTCCGTAGGAGGGTGGGGCTGGTTTTCCAGAATCCGGATATCCAGTTGTTTTGCCCGACGGTAAGGGATGATATAATGTTCGGCCCGCTCCAATTGCGAATGCGCGATTCGGAAGCTGCCAAGAGGCTGGATAAGGTAGTGACCGAACTTAAACTCGCATCCCTGCTGGACCGTTCTCCCTATCAGCTCAGCATCGGAGAAAAGAAAAAAGTGGCGATCGCCTCGGTGCTTGCCATACAGCCGGAGGTGCTCCTTTTGGACGAACCGACCGCCGGACTGGATCCGCAGACCACGCGCGACATCATAGATATTCTTGTTTCCGAGAACCTGTCCGGCACCACTCTGGTTACGGCCACGCACGATCTGCACATAATCGAGGAGATCGCGGACACGGTGCACGTTTTCGGCCTGGGGAAGAACATAATCCGCAGCGCGCCTCCGGAAGAGGTGTTGTCCGACCGGACGTTCCTGCAGGCGCATAATCTCGTGCATATCCACCGTCACAGACATAAGGATGCCGGCGTCTCGCACGCGCATCAGCACGATGTAAAACACCACCATTAATCAAACCGCAGAAATCACCGGTTTTAAAGCCGGAATTAAGTATTGTGTCCCCGGATTGACAGCCGCCTTCCTTTGTGTTATAAGCAGTGAATCATGGATAAGCCCGCTATATTCAAAGTAGCGTTGCGAAAAAGGAACCGGTTTCAGCGTCTGCTGAAAGGCCGGCCGCAGACTTCCGGCATGAAATCAGGGCAGGTGAGGCTTTCTCCGGGGGAGGAAATAGGCGGGCATGATACCGGACGCAGGGAAGAAATATTGATAATTCTCGAGGGCACGGCATCGGTCTTCTGCCTGGACGGCCGTTGCCGTCTCCAGGTCAAAGCCCCGGGCGTGGCATATATCCCGGCGCGAACCTTTCATAACGTCCGTAACCGCGGCAAATCACTCCTTAGATACGTTTACGTCGTCTCTCCGGTTTAATCCCCTCGCCCAGAAATCCCCGGCTTCCCGGAACCCGAACGGTTTTTGGGGCGTCTTTTTCTTTCTGGTCTGTCAGCCTTTGCGGTGGTAGAATGAAAACACTCCCGGTATCTTTCGACACGGGATTGATCGAGTGGGAACCCTCTGCAAAGGACTGTCGAAGGAGATCAGCCCGGGGAGCTTCATCCCCCTGAAGACAGCCGTTCTTGAAAGGAGGCGCGAGATGAAAAATATACGTACCGCTAAACCGGCAGCCGCCGCGGAACTCCGCAAAATAGACGCCTACTGGAGGGCCGCCAATTATCTCTCCGTTGGGCAGATATATCTTCTCGATAATCCGTTGCTTAAAAAACCTTTACGCAAGGAGCATATCAAGCCGCGCCTGCTCGGGCACTGGGGCACCACGCCCGGCCTGAATTTCATCTACGCGCACCTTAACCGCGTCATCAAAGTTTACGATCTGGACATGATTTACGTCATTGGCCCAGGCCACGGCGGACCGGCTATCGCCGCCAACTGTTATCTGGAAGGGACATACAGCGAACATTATCCGCTTGTATCCCGCGATGAAGCCGGGATGCGGCGTCTTTTCCGGCAGTTCTCTTTTCCCGGCGGTATCCCCAGCCACGTCTCAGCCGATATCCCGGGTTCCATACATGAGGGGGGAGAGCTCGGTTATTCCCTGGCTCATGCCTGCGGCGCCGCGCTGGATAACCCTGACCTGGTGGTCGCCTGCGTGGTGGGGGACGGGGAAGCGGAGACAGGGCCGCTTGCGGCGAGCTGGCATTTCAACAAATTCCTAAATCCGGTTTCCGACGGCACTGTCTTGCCGATCCTGCATCTGAACGGTTATAAAATATCCAATCCCTCTTTGCTTGCGCGCATCCCGGAGAGCGAATTGAAAGCGCTTTTTCAGGGATACGGTTATAAGCCTTATTTCGTCGAGGGTAAAGATCCGACGAAGATGCACCGATTGATGTCCGGGACACTGGACAAGGTGTGTCTTGAGATCCAGAGGATACGTTCGGAGGCGCGCGGGCGCAAAAAAACCGCCAGGCCCGCGTGGCCGATGATCATTTTGCGCACGCCCAAGGGTTGGACTTGCCCTAAATTCATAGACGGCAAGATGGTCGAGGGATCCTGGCGGTCGCACCAGGTTCCGCTGTCCGAGATGTTCTCCAAGCCGCGGCATATCAGGATACTGGAGAAGTGGATGAAAAGCTACCGTCCCCGCGAGTTGTTCGATAAGAACGGTGTCCTGCTGTCGGAGCTCGCGGCGCTCGCGCCGGAAGGCAGACGCCGCATGGGAGATAACCCGCATGCCAACGGCGGAGAGATCCTCAGGGATCTTGTTCTGCCGGATTTCCGGGCCTACGCGGTGAAGATAAATAGGCCGGGCAGGCAGGAAGGGGAGGCGACAAAGGTGCTGGGAAAATTCTTGCGCGACGTGATGTCGGTAAATTCAGCTGCGCGCAATTTTCGCGTGATGTGCCCGGACGAGACCTCCTCCAACCGCCTGGACGCGATTTTCGAGGCCACCGGCCGGGCCTGGGAGGCGGAGACCCTGAAAGGCGACGACAATCTTCGCCGCGGCGGCAGGGTAATGGAGGTGTTGAGCGAGCATCTCTGCCAGGGGTGGCTGGAGGGATACCTGCTGACCGGCAGGCACGGTTTCTTTCCCTGTTACGAGGCGTTCATCCACGTGGTGGATTCGATGTTTAACCAGCACGCCAAATGGCTGAAGGTGTCGCGCAGGATACCCTGGAGGCACCCGGTGGCTTCCTTGAATTACCTGCTTACTTCGCACGTCTGGAGGCAGGACCATAACGGTTTTTCACACCAGGACCCGGGGTTTATAGACCACGTGGTCAACAAGAAAGCGGAGGTGATCCGCGTTTATTTGCCCCCGGACGCCAACACTTTGCTTTCCGTAGCCGACCATTGCCTGCGCAGCCGGAATTACGTGAACGTGATAATCGCCGGCAAGCATCCCGCGCCGCAGTACCTGGGCATGGAGGAAGCGGTGAAGCATTGCGCGGCCGGAGCCGGCATCTGGGGTTGGGCGAGCAACGACCGTTCAGGAGAACCGGACGCGGTGCTCGCCTGCGCCGGGGACGTTCCAACTCTGGAGACGCTCGCCGCGGTTGATATCCTGCGCAGGAACTTTCCCAAATTAAAACTGCGGGTGGTTAATGTTGTTGACCTGATGTCCCTGCTGCCGCCGTCGGAGCACCCGCACGGGTTAAGCGACAAGGATTTTGACGCCATGTTCACCGGGGACAAACCGGTCATCTTCGCATTCCACGGTTACCCCTGGCTGATACACCGCCTTACCTACCGCCGCACCAATCACGATAATATACATGTGCGCGGATATAAAGAGGAAGGGACTACCACCACGCCTTTCGATATGGTGGTTTTAAATCAGATGGACAGATTCCATCTGGCGATGGATGTTGTGGACAGACTTTCTATGCCGGCAGGGTCGGCCGGGTATTTTAAACAGATGATGAAGGATAAATTGACCGAGCACCGTTGTTACATAGACAAAGTCGGCGATGACCTGCCGGAAGTGAAGAACTGGCGCTGGACGTATTAAGACAACCATGGGATTCTCGGGGGAGTGCATTGGCTCATCTATTCAAATTAAAGCGCATTTTATCCGGAATGAACTCCGCCGTACTGGCTTATTCCGGGGGAGTAGACAGCGTATTCCTGGCCGCCGTAGCCGGCGAGGCGCTGAAAGACCGTCTGCTGGCAGTTACCGCGGATTCCCCGACTTATCCGCCGGAGGAATTACGTTTCGCGCGCTCGATGGCAGCGCGGTTGGGATTGAAGCACCTGGTGATAGAGACGCGGGAGATGGAGAACGGGAAGTTCTTCTCCAATCCACCAGACAGGTGTTATTACTGCAAACGCGCGCTTTTCACCGCGCTGCGCGGTATAGCGGATAAACGCGGCATTTCCTGCGTAATAGACGCAAGCAGCCTATCTGATAAAAAAGATTACCGTCCGGGCAGCAGGGCTAAAAAGGAGTTCGGGGTGCGCTCTCCCCTCCAGGAGGCCGGATTTGATAAGGAGGATATACGGAAAGAAAGCCGCAGGATAGGTCTGCCCACCTGGAACAAGCCGGCGATGGCTTGTTTGGCTTCCCGTGTGCCTTACGGTACGCCGCTGGAGCCCGGGTTGCTCAAGCGTATAAACAGGGCTGAACAGGCTCTGGCCGGGATGGGGTTGCCGGGAGCGCGGTTGAGGCATTACGACAGCCTCTGCCGCATCGAGACCGACACCGTTTATTTCAAGACCATCCTGAAGAAACGGGAACGCGTGGTCTCCATACTGAAACGGGCCGGATACCGCCACATAACTCTCGACCTGCAGGGATACAGACAGGGGAGCATGAATCTCGACATATGAAACTCCGTTGATCGATACTTTGACAGACGCAGAACAAGCGTAGACGGTTTTCCTGCCGTAGATATTATATAACACTCCGCTTCTTTCGCTCCGCCCCAGTTGACATATATTGACACTGTCATATCGATGTCATATAATGTCGGAGTCAAGTTATCTCAAGGAGTGTTTATAAATGCAGCTTACCATTAAAGAAGTTTCCCGTCTCCTGAATGTTTCCGAGAGAACGATCTACCGCTGGATAAACAAAAAGATCATTCCCGCTTACCGCATTCTTGATCAATACCGTTTTGACCGCGCTGAACTGCTGGAGTGGGTCAATAGCCGGCGTATCAACGTTTCCCCGGAGATATTTTCTTCTTCCGGAGGAGAGGAAGAAACGCCTTCTTTAGGGGAGGCGTTGCAAAGAGGCGGGATTTTTTATCGCGTAGGCGGTAATGATAAGCAGGAGGTCTTGAAGGAGGTAGTTGGTCTGCTGCGTCTGCCGGAGAAAACGGACAGGGAGTTTCTTTTCAAGGTGCTCCTGGCAAGGGAGGAACTGGCTTCTACCGCCGTCGGCGGCGGCATCGCCATCCCGCACGTGAGGAACCCTATCGTTTTGAACATCTGCGCTTCCATGATAGCGCTCTGCTTCCCGGAAAAAGCGGTGGACTTCGGCGCGGTTGACGGTAAACCGGTGCATGCTTTGTTCACGCTGGTTAGTCCCACGGCCCGCGTGCATCTTCAATTATTATCCCGCCTGGCTTTTGTCCTTCAGCGGAAGGATTTCAAGGATGCGGTCCTGCGGCAGCGCCCGCGGGAGGAGATATTTTCCGCGTTACAAAAGGCCGAGGCGATGCTGGATATGGGGAAAGGTAAAAGCTGATATGGTGTTTATAGCCGCGGCGCTGCTCCTGCTTTTATTAAGCGGGCTCTGCGCCCTGTTCTTGAATAATCGTCCCGCAACTGCCGCGGCGCTCTGCGCCCCGGCCTGTATCGCCGGTTGTTTAGCGGCTTTGTTCCCGGTTTTCGCGGTATTTTTTTCCGGGCAGGAAATGTCTTTTGACCTTCTCTGGCCGGCGGCCGGGGGTTTGCGGGTGTTCTTTACGCTCGACAGGCTCTCCGCTTTCTTTCTCGTGCCGATGCTTTTGCTTTCCGCGCTGACGGCTCTTTACGGATGGGGCTATCTGCGCAGGGAAAGGAACTCCGAGTCCTGCGGCAGGCAGTGGTTCTTTTTTAACATGCTCGTCGCTTCGATGCTCTCCGTTTTTCTGGCCGCGGACGGGTTGTTCTTCCTTTTTTGCTGGGAGATGATGGCCCTTTCTTCCTTCTTTCTGGTGGTCTCGCGTGACGAGGAAGAAAGCGTCCGCCGCGCCGGTTTCATTTATCTTGCGGCATCGCACGCCGGCACAGCCGCGCTGTTCGTTGTGTTCGCTTTCTTATCGGCGGCCGGGAATTCCGGCGGGTTCTGGAATTCGGCGGCATTCCCCGGTCCAGGGGACGGTATTCTGCGGGTTTTACTTCTGTCTTTGGGGATATTCGGGTTCGGCATGAAAGCAGGATTCATTCCGTTTCATTTCTGGCTTCCCAGGGCCCACCCGGCGGCTCCCAGCCACGTCTCCGCCTTGATGTCCGGGGTAATGATAAAGGCTGGAATATACGGCATCCTGCGCATGTTTTCCGTAACCGGAGGAGGAGAGGTCTGGTGTGGAGCGGTTCTCATTATCGCGGGTATTTGTTCCGGCATCCTGGCGATGCTTTCCGCCCTTAACCGGCGCGATACTAAAAGCGTGCTGGCATACAGCAGTATAGAAAACATCGGGATAATCTGCATGGGGACCGGGCTGGCGGTTTACGCCGCGTCCTGCGGCGGCAACCTTGTCTGCCTGCTGGCGCTGTCCGGGGCCCTCTTGCATCTTTTCAATCACGCGTTTTTCAAAGGGCTGTTGTTTATGGCAGCCGGCGCCGCCGGCAAGTCCTGCGGAAGCCGCGACCCGGACGTGCTCGGCGGATGCGCGAAGACATTACCGGTGACGTCATCCGCGTTCTTTCTGGGAGCGGCCGCGGCATCCGGTGTTCCGTTGTTGAACGGGTTCCCCGGTAAATTTCTCATATATCTTGCGGCTTTCTGCGGGCTGCAGTTGAAAGGGTCCGGATTGTTGCTGCCTTCAACGGCGGTCATCGCCGGATTGTCTTTGTCTGGGTGCCTCAGCCTCGCCTGTTTCACGGGACTGTCCGGGATTGTTTTTCTCGGAAAACCGCGTTCCCGCCTTGACCGGCCGGAGGAATACAGCGCGTTAATGGGAACGGCGATGATATCCGCGGCGGCGGCCTGTTTGTTCCTGACTTTCGCGGCGCCTTTATTGTCTTTTTCTCTTTGCGGGGCGGTTTCGGCGGTTTTCGCTTCCACCGATACAGCGTCGGCGCCGGGGTTGGCCGACAGGCTCGCGCCTCTTAGCTGCGTGTCCGCCTGGGCCTTCGCCTTGATCGCGGCGGCGCTGGCGGCCAAGCGACTGCTGTTGAGAAGGAGAAAGGTTTCTTTCGGAGAAACCTGGAATTGCGCTTACGCGGCGGCGGACGCGAGAATGCAATACACATCGGCTTCCTTTTTCTACCCGTTAAGAAGGACATTCACCTTTTTTAATTCCAGGAGAAGTCCCGCAGCAGTTTCCAAGACTATTTTTTTCCCCGGGGAGTATGAAGGAGACGATTCCCGCCGGATAGGCGCGTTCCGGACGTTTCTTTCCGGTATTGCCGCAAAACTTGAAGTCAGCTTGTCGTGTCTGCGCTGGCTGCAACAGGGCCGGCTGCATATTTATATCATGTACATAATGGCTGCGCTGCTGGCGTTGTTGCTTTGGAAGATCAGATGAAGAATCTTTATCCTTTATTCAATGTTATTATCGCGCTGGCGGCGGCTCCGCTGATGTTCGGGGTGATCAACCGGATCAAGGCTTTCTTTGCCGGAAGGAAAGGGCCGCCTCTTTTACAGCTGTATTTCGATATCGGGAAACTGTTGCGTAAAGGCGCGGTATACAGCAGGACGACGGGGATTTTTTTCCGTCTTGCTCCGTCGGCCGGCTTGATCGCCGTCCTTACGGCGTTATTATTCATCCCTTGCGGCGCGTATCCTGCCGTTTTGTTTTTTCCGGGGGATATGGTGCTGGTCGTTTATCTCCTGGGCGCGCAGCGTTTTTGTATGCTTTTGGCCGCGCTGGATACCGGTTCCAGTTTCGAAGGCATGGGAGCCGGCCGCGACGCGCATTTCTCGGTTTTCTCTGAAACGGTGCTGTTTCTCTGTCTGGCTGCGATGTCCGCTGCCTCCGGGAGCGTTTCCCTCAACGGGATGCTTTTTACGGCGGGAGGCAGGATATGGCAGGTGTCTCCCCCCGTTTTGGTAGTCGTGGTGTTTGTTCTCTACATCGTGCTGCTGGCGGAGAATTACCGCGTGCCGTTCGACGATCCCAATACGCACCTGGAACTGACGATGATACACGAGGTGATGGCGCTCGACCACGGGGGGCCGGATCTTGCCATGCTTGAGTATGCCGCGGCGTTGAAGTTCTGGATACTGGCGTCGCTGCCCGCCGGGCTGCTATTCCCCCACGGGATGAAACCGGATTTCTTCGGCAACGCCGCGTTATTCCTGGGGTTGATCGCGCTGACGGCCGCGCTCACCGGCGCGCTGGAGTCATGCGCGGCGCGTTTGCGGTTGGTGAAGGTTCCGCAGATGCTGACCGCCGCCGCGGCACTTTCCGTGGTGGCGCTTATTTTCCTGGCAAAGTGAGGACACGATGCTCGACGTTATATTGATGCTGCTGGTTCTTTTTAATCTTTTTTCCCTGGGTTCGACGAGGATATCGGCGAGCATCAGGGTCGTCGCGTATCAGGGAGCCGCAATCGGGGTGGTCCCGCTGTTCCTTCCGGGGAAGATACCGGGAGGGATTCTGGTAACCATCGTTTTAGTTACCCTGCTGGTTAAGGCGGGAATACTGCCGTGGTTCCTGCGTTACGCGCAAAAAAGGGTGAATGTCAGGCGCGAAGAAAAGCCTTTCGTCGGCGCCTCTGCCTCTATACTGTCCGGAGTGGCCGCGCTGGGAACGGCATTTTTCATCAGTTCGAGACTGCCCATACCGTTTGCCGTCGCTTCGCCTTTCATCGTGCCGGTGGCGCTTTCGGTTTCCCTGACGGGTTTTTTTATCATCATCAGCAGGGCGGAGGCGCTCAGCCAGGTTATCGGGTACCTGATACTGGAGAACGGCATCTATCTGTTCGGCATCGCCCTGCTTCTGGAACAGCCTTTGCTGGTGGAGCTCGGGATGCTGCTCGACGTTTTCGTCGGGATATTCGTGATGGGGATAACGGTTTTTCACATCAGCCGGGAGTTTGAGCATACGGATACTTCCCGTCTTTCCGGACTGGCCGACTGGCTGCCGGAAGTGAAGAGGAGCGAATAAATGGCAATTCTTCTTTTTCTGGTGCCCTTCGCCGCGGGGCTTGCCGCTTTTGTGATAAAGAGCGATCGGCTCCGCCGCCGGCTTCTTTTTAGCGTGGCTTGCGCGCACGCGGTATTCTCTCTCTATCTATGCTTGTTCCCCTCGGGAGGGGAGGATTACCGTTGGCTCTGGTTCGGCCTTGACGCGCTCGGCCGTTATTTCACGGCGGTCTTCAGCTTGTTGTTCCTCTGCGCTTCTTTTTATGCCGTGATCTATCTTAAAGAGGAAAAAAGCAGGCCGCGCGAGAAAAAAGAAGAAGGATTGTTGTTCAATAACGCTCCTGAGGCGGCCTTTACCGGCTGCCTGCTCGTGTTTCTCGCCTCTATGAGCCTGCTGGCGCTAAGCAGGCATTTCGGTTTGATATGGATAGCCATGGAGGCCACCACGCTGGTGAGCGCGCCTTTGATCTACTTTCACAGGCAGCGGAGTTCTCTGGAAGCCACCTGGAAATATCTTTTGATCTGTTCGGTCGGCATAGCGCTGGCGCTCTTCGGCAACCTGTTTTTGGCGGTTTCCGCTTCAGGACAGGGCCCGGGAACGGAGATATCGATCGACAGGCTGCTTGGCCCGGGAGTCAGGCTCGATCCGCTCTGGCTGAAAGCCGGGTTCATTTTTGTCCTGGTCGGTTACGGCACCAAAATGGGGCTGGCCCCAATGCATACATGGCTTCCCGACGCGCACAGCGAAGCCCCCTCGGTGGCCTCTGCGCTGTTGTCAGGCGCGCTGCTGAACTGCGCTTTTCTGGCCATCCTGCGTTTCTACCAGCTTTGCCTGGCCAACGGCCTGGGACCCTTCTGCCGGGAACTATTTCTTATTTTCGGGATCCTTTCCATGGCGGTCGCCGCCGTCTTTATCATCGGGCAGTCGGATTACAAACGCCTGCTGGCTTATTCAAGCGTCGAACACATGGGTATCCTTTGTTTCGCCGTGGCCGTGGGCACGGCATACGGTTCAATGCTGCAGGCAGCCAATCATTCTTTTCTTAAAGGGGCCCTGTTCATCTGCGCGGGGAATATTCTGGCCGGTTTTAGAAGCAAAAAAATAGCGGACGTGCGGGGGATAGCGCATATTATGCCCTGGGCCGGCGTCCTTTGGTTTGCCGGCATACTGGCCATCTGCGGGATGCCGCCTTTCGGCGCGTTCCTGAGCGAATGGATCATTCTTAAAGCGGCGTTCTCCTCCGGCAATCTTTGGCTCCCGGCCGTCTATCTCTTTCTGCTGGGGGTAATTTTCATCGGGATGACCGGGACGGGGATACGCATGACTTTCGGCGTTCCGTCCATCCCGGAAGGGAAGAAATCTTTTCTGTCTTTACTTCCGGCACTGCTACTGCTTTTGCTATCGCTGTTTCTGGGTATATACATGCCGGCGGCATTGGACGGAGCGGTTTCCGGCGCCGCGGCATTGCTGGGAGGGCAGGGATGATGTCTTCCGGAGCCTCTATACAGAACAACGGAATCCTTAAACTGGAAGATATCCCGCGCATGCGCATCGAAGATTTGCGCGGTTTCATACTGCGGGAAGTTTCTTCCGGCTCCAGGATCGTTTCCCTGTTCGGCCATTCAGGCCGCGAAGGCGGGACGGATATCTTCGCTGTGACGGCGCATGATAAAAGCGGGCGGCTTTCACTGGCCTCCGCCGCGGTGAAGGACGGGTATGATTCGCTCACCCCGGATTGTCCGCAGGCGGAGCTCTTCGAGCGGGAGATATTCGAAGAACACGGGATTATCCCGCGCGGCCATCCCTGGCTTAAGCCGGTGCGCAGGAATACCGGCGGGGGAGTAAGGAGAGAGTTCTGGCGCGTGCCGGACCGGCGCTGCCATGAGGTGGCGGTAGGGCCGGTGCATGCCGGGATAATAGAGCCGGGACATTTTAGGTTTCAGTGTCTGGGAGAAGACGTCCTGCATCTCGAAATGGAGTTGGGTTATCAGCACCGCGGCATCGAACGCGCGCTGGTATCAGCTCCGCCTGCCAGGGCGCTCGCGTATATGGAGACGGCGGCAGGCGACACTTCCATAGGGCACGCGCTGGCGTATTGCCGCGCCTGCGAGGCTTTGTCCGGGATGCACATACCTGCCAGGGCGCAGTGCCTGCGCGGCATAGCATTGGAACTGGAAAGGCTGGCCAATCACAGCGGAGATCTCGGAGCCCTGTCCGGGGACGTCGCATATCTGCCCACCGCGTCTTATTGCGGCAGGCTGAGGGGAGATTTTCTTAATATGACCGCGCTGCTTTGCGGCAGCCGTTTCGGCCGGTCCCTGATATGTCGGGGGGGAGTTAATTTCGATATGGATACCGGCCTGGTTTTTCTCTTGCGGGAGAAACTGGAAGCGTCTTTCGCCGCTCTGAAAGGAGCGGTAGGCCTGCTTTGGGAAACCCCGTCTGTGCTTGACCGTTTTGAAGGCACAGGCAGACTTTCGGCGGAGCAGTGCTTTGCCCTCGGGCTTGTGGGGCCGGCCTGCCGGGCCTGTGGGATCGAGCGCGATGTCCGTTTCGATTTTCCTTATGGGATCTACCGGTTCGAGCAGATCCCGGTAGCCACCTATCCTTCCGGAGACGTTTTTGCCAGGGCCTACGTGCGCTGGTTGGAATGCGAGAGGTCGGTTGATTTTATCCGCTCTCAGCTGGAGTCGATGCCTGGAGGGGTCACGTTCCAGAGAGCGGGTATTCTCGCCCCGGAGAGCCTGACGGTGTCTCTGGTGGAAGGATGGAGGGGGGAGATCTGTCATGTGGCGCTGACTGATTCCGGTGGGGGATTTGCCGGGTATAAAATAACCGATCCGTCTTTCCATAACTGGTTCGGCCTGGCGGTGGCGATGAGAGGGGAACAGATATTCGATTTCCCTCTTTGTAACAAAAGCTTCAATCTGTCTTATTGCGGGCACGATCTGTAAATACGGGAGGAATATGTTCAGGGTATTGATGGAGAGATTACGACAAGGATACCGCACGCTGCCTTTCCCCGCGCGGGAAAGCTCTTTGCCGGAACGGTTCCGCGGCATGCCGGTCGTGGATTCTTTACGCTGCGCCGGCGACTGCTTTGACTGCGCCGCCGTCTGTCCTTCCGGGGCCATTCTGCGGAGCGGACGGAGCATACTTCTTGATCTCGGCAAATGTGTGTTTTGTTCTTCTTGCTCGGCGGCCTGCGGCCGCAACGGCGTTCATTTCTCCCGCGACTACCGTCTCGCGGCTTTTTCCAGGGAGGCGTTGATATTGGGTAAAGAAGGCGTATTATCCGGGGGAGGCGTTGCGCGCAAGGAAATAAAGCGCGTTTTCGGACGTTCCCTTAAATTAAGACAGATAAGCGCCGGCGGGTGCAATGCCTGCGAAGCGGACGTTAACGTCTTGAACACCCTCGCTTATGACCTCGGCAGGTTCGGCATACAATTCGCGGCTTCTCCCAGGCATGCCGACGGCCTTTTGGTGACCGGCCCGGTAAGCGTTAATATGCGCTCCGCCCTTCTTGAGACATACGCGGCAATACCTGAACCCAGGATAGTCATCGCCTGCGGAGCATGCGCTATTTCCGGAGGCGTCTACAACGGGCATCCGGAAACCTGCGGAGGGGTGTCCTCTATCCTTCCGGTAGATCTTTTTATACCGGGTTGTCCACCCCATCCGTACACAATACTTGACGGATTGCTGCGCCTCATCGGCCGCATAAGATAACCCGGTCCGGCACGACATCTTTTACTTCACAAGCATAATAGACAATGTTACAATAATCAGTATAAGCTGGTTATTTAACCTTATCTTGAAAGGGGGGGGAAGATGCTTTATTTTTCGCAGTACGCCCACTGGCTTATCAGATTGATGATCGCCGCCATATTTGCTTACCACTCCTGGGGCAAGTTTCTGAATCTCAGAGGATTCGCTTCCGCCGCAGGGATTCCTTTACCGCTGGCGTTTCTGGTCGCGCTGGGAGAATTCGCAGGAGCGGTTCTTTTGCTGGCCGGAGGGTTCTATAAGCCGTGGCTGACCAGGTTGGCGGTTCTTCCTTTGGCGGTGATAATGCTGGTAGCCGTGCTAAAGTATCATTGGGGACAATGGAGTGTTCTACCGAGCCAGTCCCATCCTGCCGGAGGGATAGAATTTCCGCTGTTTCTGCTCGTGATTTGTATTTATATCTTTTTGAAGGGCAATAAGTTTTAACCCGGTTCGCCCGGTAACCGGTCAAAACCGCTTTGTTTACGGAGCGGCTTTCTTTTTGCGCGCCGCAATTCCACGCGATCCCCGCTTTTAATCCCCTCGCCCAGAAATCCCCGGGTTTTAACCCGGGGATGAATGGGAAGGTAAGCTCCGGGGAGGTTGCCGGAATAAGCAGCCAGCCGAATAAGCGCTGTGTACCGGCGAAGCATTGGCTTCGCCGGAAAATAGAAGG